>SL_8KL_010_SEDDRAFT_10001231_pt1 | contig 22172 bp, 18 predicted proteins | sample SodLakKL_010_SED_4_FD_11160 | JGI IMG/M metagenome (IMG submission 11160) | reverse complement strand
GGGATTGTTGGAGGGATTGTTGGCGGCGGTTGTGACGGTAGCGGCGGTCATTGCGGCGGATGAAGTGAAAGCTCCGCCGGCTTGCGAATCATCGCTTGCCGCAAATATCAGCGCCAGACAGAACGGCAACAGTAAGACGGTTTTGCCTACTCCCATTCCACAAAGACTTGTCCGGTAAGGCCGCGCTCCACCGGTACGTTCCGCTGTATGAAATAATGGGCCGGCGGCCGGAACGGGTCCACCCTGCCGGGATCCCATTCACGTGAGCCCTCTCGCAATTCAAACACTTTCAGCACATACGATCCCGACGGTACTCTGTTGAATTCTGTCTCATCCAGGAAAACCCGGTCGCCTATGGTCACTCCCTGCGGATCCACCAGGCGCGCGCGGTGACGGGTGGAATCGGTCCGCGGTTCTTCCACACGGATACTGAGCGCACCAAGTTCGTCATCAAACAGGATTCTTGGCTGGATGGATACGTGCTCCATCCTGTTCTCATCCCATACCCGGATTTCGTAGTTTTCACCGCGACGCCATTCCCCGTCCGGGTACACTTTCAGGAACTGCTCATCAATTTCCGCATGCGGCCATGGCTGATGCGTCAGTTCGCTCTCCACGACGATAAGCGAATCCAGAACTTCCGGCGAATTATCAAGCAATTTGGCATAACGAAATACGATCGGCTCGTCCGGGGCAACACCAAACCGGCTTTCGTTGGCGATGTAGCGTGCGAAAGTGGTATCCGGCTCGTCGGAGCCCGGGAACGGCTCGATATCAAAGGCGGCGGGGTTTCCGGCGGCGTCGGTGATGCCCTGCATCTCCAGGTGATAGACGGCTTCGTCAGGAAGCGGGTCCCTGGCCTGGGCGAACAGGATGTTGGGATTTTCCGGATCCACAAAAAGCGGAACCGCATCGGTCGCGTAGGTGTGATCCTCATGAAAGACGGATATCTGAGCGTCATCCCCGATCTCAATATCCTCGCTGAAACGGAGGCGCAGCCGGACTTCCGAAAGCATGCCAACGGCCTGAAGCACCGGCGCTGTGGTATCTGCACGGATGATGAACACCGTGCCCAGATCCGCTTCTCCAGCCCTGTCAAGTCTCAGGGTATCGGTTGAGAAGGGTTGTGCTGCTTCCCGTTCACGGTCCCACCGGCGGTTGCGGTTGCGGTCATCGAGCCAGAACGCCTTGTATTTGCCTTCGCGCAGATACTGAAACTGCACCAGTCCGGACGTATCCGACTCTCCGACGTAATTGGCCCCGGCTGACAGATCCACCGGATGCCGGTAGAGCATGATGCGTTCGCCTTCCTTGCTCCTGCCCGTCAGGGCATCGCGGACTCTGGCGGTGATCGTCCCTTCGTCGATATCGGGTCCGGTTGATACCGCCAGCTGGTATGGTGCGGGGATGCGGTTGTTGCGGGTATCGGCCAGATCGGTGCCCAGGGTGAAAATGATGGTGGTGGTGTCGGGCAGGGGGTCCTCGAATCGTACCGTAGCCGTGCGTCTTCGCCAGCTGATATCGTAGCGGATGTTCAGGTCGGGTTCCATACGGAACGCAGTCTGGAAACTGTTGCGGTTGATGTACTTCGAGAAATGGAACCGGATGCGGTCCTCGTCGAACATGGTGGTTCGTGTTGCAGGTTCGGTTTCCTCAATTTGCGGCGGTGTGCGATCGGGCGGACCGCCGGTCGGTTGCGTGGGGGTGGCACACTGATACACCAGGATCAGCAGAACAAAAAGCGCAATAAAGGGTGCCCAGCGGGTTGCAATCGGGTACATCAGCTGCGGACGTTATAAAGCAGGTAAATGGTTACGGCAATCGCTCCGGTTATGACGGCAGGTTCGGCGATACGCCGCAATAATGTGCGCCGGCCCGATTCCGACTCCTGTTGAAATACGGCCGGCGGCCAGGTTCCGGTCACCTCTGCCACCAAATCCCGACGGATTTCATCTTCATGGGTAAACGTTGCCTGCCACGTTTTTTGTATTTCGCGGTCCGCATCCAGCCAGGAAAAGAAGAGCTCCGACCGGATGATGCGTCTGCTAACGCCCCTGCGCTTTGTTTCAAGGATATTGTCCGGCTGCCACTGCAATCGGATGGTGTGATACTGTTCCGGATCGGCGGCTATGCGCATGCCACCTGCGATCAGCCCGGCGTGGATGCGTGCACGCACAGCGGGCGGCACGGCCATATCCAGGTACACCGGCCCGGGGATCATCCTTGTTTCCGATCCGGGCGGTCGAATCACGCCGTCCGCATCCACCCATTCCAGAATCATGCGCACGGTCTCATCTGCAGCTATGGATTCGTTGGTCGGCGGCGGAGGATCGTCCATGAGCGGAGCGGACGCGCCGGCATGTCCCGCCATCCATCCCGTCAGCGTGACAAGTATGGTTAAAGCAAATAAATACAGGTGTTTTTGTGTCATGAAACAACGCTGTCCGTCACAAAAATTGATTTTTTACAATATAGGCCAAGATGTTTTGAATTACGAACCCGTAGCTCTATGTTACAGAAGATGAATTCCGGGTGCAAAATACGGAAACCCTTACATGAAACGTCCTGTTTACCTAGAATGCAAATGAAGTTATGAGTATCAAAGAAATCCCGAATCCCGCATTGTACACAGATCTGTACCAACTCACAATGGGCCAGGGGTATTTTAAGAGCGGGATGTACAAAAAACAGGCATCATTTGATTTTTTCTTCCGGAAGTCGCCGTTTTCAGGTGAATTTGTGGTTTTTGCAGGACTGGCAGATCTTATGGAAGTGCTTAACCGGTACCGCTTCACCGGAGATGAGCTGGCCTGGCTCCGGGAACAGGGCTTTGGGGATGCGTTCTGTGACCATCTTTCCGGCTTCACCTTTGACGGTACGATCAGATCCGTTCGCGAAGGCGATGTTGTCTTTCCGGGTGAGCCGGTCCTGACCGTGACAGGCTCGATCCTTTCCTGCCAGCTGGTGGAGACCCTTCTGCTTAATATCCTCAATTTCCAGTCGCTCATAGCCACCAAAGCCCGCCGGCTCCGCCTGGCTGCCGGCCACTGCAAGCTGGTGGATTTCGGCCTGCGCCGGGGTCAGGGAGCCGGATCTATGGCCGCCAGCAGGGCCGCAGCTATCGGGGGTTTCGATGCCACATCCAATGTGCTTGCCGGCAAGCGATACGGGATTCCCGTTTCGGGTACCATGGCACACTCCTGGATCCAGTGTTTTGACAGCGAACTGGAAGCATTCCGGACCTATGCCCGTCTCTATCCCGACTCCTCAATACTCCTGGTGGACACCTATGACACCGTTGAATCCGGCCTTCCCAATGCCATCACGGTGGCCAGGGAGCTCGAAGAGCAGGGGCATCGCCTGGTCGGCATCCGACTCGACAGCGGCAACCCCCTTACCCTTTCCCGCAAGGCCCGCACCATGCTGGACGACGCCGGCCTTGACTACGTGGTCGTTACGGCTTCGGACCAGCTCGATGAGGAACGCATCGCCGATCTGCGGGACAAGTCGGCGCCCATTGATGGCTTCGGAGTCGGTACACGGCTGATCACCGGCTATCCCGATGCCGCTCTGGGTGGCGTCTACAAAATCTGCAAGCTGGATGAAAAGCCCACCATGAAGTACACCGACGAGGTTTCCAAACGCACCCTCCCCGGCATCAAGGAGATTGAGCGGGAATCGGATAAGGACGGTTTCTTCTTGCGGGATGTGATCCGGCTTGTAGATGGCCATGGCAGCAATAGACCGGATCCCAAAGATACTTCAGATAGCGGCGGGAATTCCGAAAGCGTCCCATCCGAAAACAGCCCGTTCGAACGGATCCGAAGCACCGTGATGGAAAACGGAACGTCGCTGTCCCATCCGGTGGATGTATCCGACATTGCTGAATTCAGTGCTTCGCGTGTTGCCCGGCTGCCGGATAAGATCAAACGTCTCAACCAACCAGAACGTTATGATATAACACTGGACGATTCGCTGGTCGCCCTCATGGAACAACTTCGGAAGTGAGACAGTGAGATGGCAGACCTCCCAAATAAGCACTGACAAAACCATACAGATATCATGAATGCAAAAAACATAACAGATGCACTGCTGGTCGTCGACGTTCAAAATGATTTTTGTCCCGGAGGAGCTTTGGCCGTTCCTGACGGTGACCGGGTGGTACCGGTGATCAACCGGCTTGCCGAATTGTTTGAAGTGGTTCTTCATACCCAGGACTGGCATCCAGCCGGACACCATTCTTTTGCTTCATCCCATAAGGATAAGGAACCCTACGATGTGATTACCGTTGACTATGGCGAACAGGTCCTATGGCCGGACCACTGCGTGCAGAAAACGGACGGCGCCGCTTTTCATCCCGATCTGGACGTCAGCCGGAGCCAACTCATCCTGCGCAAGGGTTTTCGCAAGCACATCGACTCCTATTCCGCTTTTTTTGAGAATGACCAGCAGACGGTCACCGGCCTGACCGGCTATCTGCGGAACAGAAAAATAGACACACTTTATGTGACTGGATTGGCAGCAGATTTTTGTGTAAAATGGACTGTTTTGGATGCCATCAAAGAAGGCTTCCATGTCAATGTAGTTGAAGATGCTGTCCGCGGGATTGATCTGGATGGCTCCCTTGAACAGGCCTGGCAGGAAATGGTCGAAGGCGGGGCCAGGAAGCTCTCCTCTGACAGCCTTTTGCATCGAACATAGCGTCATTGGGCCGTTCAGTCCCGTGGTCGCACCTGGAAACGGAGATTCACAGATGAAGAATTGTAAACAAAAAGCATGAAAAAATTCGATGTCATCATCGCAGGCGGTGGCCTGGCTGGACTTGCAACAGCAGCGCAACTTGTTGAAAAAAACAAAAATCTGAATGTCCTGGTATACGAAGCGAATCAGATCGGTGACGGTGCCTCCGGGGTGCCTTCCGGGATGGTGAATCCGGCAACCGGGCAACGTGCCCGGATGATCTGGAATGCCGAAGCCTGCTTCAGGATGCTGGAAAAGCGGGTGGAACAGCTTTCCGCCCTTTCGGACACCAATATCCGGCTTCAGAAAGGTGTGCTGCGTCCCGCCATTGATGAAGACCTTGCCGAGAATTTCCGTTTATCCCTGAAAGATACGCGCTGGCCGAAGGGATGGGTCGAGTGGCTGAAACCGGACGAGATTAAAGAACGAATTCCGTATCTGAAGGACTGCTCTGGAGCACTGTTCATAAGCAAAGGCAAAACGGTCCGCACTCCGGAGTATCTTCAGGCGTATGTCCGCTATCTGAAGGAATCGGGTGTCACGTTTTTGTTCGGAGGGCCCTACACTATTGAAAACGAGGGCGAATGGACACTCAAAAGCAGAAAAAATGCCTACTCGGCACCCAAGCTTGTCATCGCCACGGGATTCAAGGCAAGGGAAAACAAATACTGGTCGGAACTTCCCCTCAATGCCGTCAAGGGCCAGCTTGCCGTGTACCATAGTCCGGAGCATATTGGAAGCCTTCCGGCTATTTCGGCTTACGGATATATTGCACCGATTGATGATCACACGCTCGCTGTCGGCAGCACCTATGAGCACCACTACCACGATGAAAACCCGGATGCTCAGGGCGCCGGCCTCCTCGATCAGAAGCTCCGGGAGCTGCTTCCGGAACTGTACCCCCATTGTCAGCGTATCGGTCAGTGGTCGGGAATCCGGGCCACTACGCCTGACCGTCTCCCCATAGTCGGAGAGCATTATGCGCAGAAGGGCCTTTATGTGTATGCTGGACTGGGCTCGAAGGGACTGCTTTATTCGGAGCTTGTCGCTTCCCACTTGGCGATTCACATAACAGAGAAGAAGGATTTGCCATTTGAGATATCCCTCTACCGCTTTTCGCGGATGGAAGAGCTGCGCGAAAAAGCAAGAGAGGCGAACGAGCCGTAATCATCTCACCCCCTGGATAATCCGCCTAGCCGGCAAGCCGCTTTCGTGGCCCGGAACCGGGTTTTATGAGCCGGGTGGCCAGCTTTCGCGGATTACACCAGGTTTCGTGGCTTGCGGCAACCAGCTTTCGTGTCAAAGCTGGTCAAAAACGGAATACAAGTCCGCTCCATGCCGCGGACAGGTTCATACCGCCCCTGGCCGATGACGGTGTGGTCATGAACCCGAAGGAAAATTCGAAGTTTTTAAGGTCAAGGCCGGTGCCGGCTGACAGGTTAACAGCGGAATATCCACCCGCTCTCACTCCAACCCGCAACGGAACGGCTTTGAGAATGCGATATTCCGTACCCAGTGCGGTATAAAACCTGCGGCTGTTGACTCCGCGATTGTTGATGCCCTTTCCCACATCCAGCATCACACCAAGCCGGCCCATGGTCAGGGATCCGCCGAGATGGAACATGGGAGTCAGGCCGACTCTGTGGTTGCTGACATTACGCGGAGCAAAATTGCCATAGATGTCACTGCCTATGCTGTCCTCCAGCACATATTCCAGGTAATTCGAGAAATTACCCTCGAACTCTTCGTCTATGTACTCGAAATCAACTGAAAGTCCATCCCACAGGAAGATATCCCTGGCCCTGAAGTCGCCGGGATTCCTGTTGAAATTGATACCGCCGAGATCGGTGATGGCCAGGGAAGCCCTGAGGATCTGCGGCCCGGTTCCTATGACCGGCAGGGACACATCCCGCATATACCACTCGAACGTGGCCCCGAGGTCAAGTCCGAAACCCGTTCCTTGCGTTCCCCCGAGATCCGAAAAGGAGTCTTCATCAAGATAATCATCCAGTACGGCATCCTTGTTTCCCCGTACACGCCGCTCCTGATAGTACGCTGTAAGGTCATCGGTCAGGTTACCGGTTGTGAGGATGTAGTATTCAAAATCATGTACTACGCTCGATTCCAGCTCACGTCCAGTTACCTGGAGCTGCGATTCCAGGCCCATTCTGGCATATCCCAGGCCGAACAGGATTTTAGGTGCTGCGCCGGCATACACGCGCATGGATCCGGGGGCATTGTGATCGGTATTCTGCCAGATCTGCATTGCAAAACCGAATGAAAGTTCCCACAGGGTCAGCATTTCGGAATTGAAATTGACATTTTTGGAATCGCTGAACACATCGGCATTGAGGCCGGTGAGTGCCAATTCGAACATTCCCTTGCTCATACCCGCGTTGCCAAGGGTCCGTGCACGGGCAGCGATACTGAACGCCATGTCATCCCTCCGGTAGCTCGCGCCCAAGGGTACCACATCGACGCCAAAAGCAGCCCTGGAAGTGGAGGTCGAACTGGTACCGAACCAGTCGTCGGAAATGAGGAGCGCCCTTTCGGTATCGATGGTATGTCCTTTGGTGAAATGTCTGTTGTACAGTCCGATATTGATGAGTTTGCCGCCGGCAGATGAATGGACACCCCCGATTATGCCAAAGTTGACCCTGGTATCCCGGTCGGAGATCATAAGATTTGCCGGGTTTATAAACGCAGCGTGATATCCCGTGATGTAGGCACTTCCCCCTCCGCCCAGCGCGGTATTCACGGAGGTGCCATAATGGCCCTGAGCCATGGCGAGGTGTTCCGTGGCCGTTGAACACAGGATAACCGCATAAATCAAGCAAATAATTTTGGCTGCTGGACGGTTCATGATAGGCAGAATATTCAATTGACCTTTATGGATGTTTTAAAGCTGGCATTCACGCTGATGCCAATAAAGTCGTCGGCTCGCACTTTCACTTCGCCGGATATGTCATCCCTGCTCGTGGAAAGTTCCCCTGCCAGTCTTATATGGCGTGTCCGGTGGAGGTAGTCCAGCTGTTCTCCGGTAAGCCGTATCTCCAAGGTGCCGTTTTTGGGCCGGTCTACGAAACGGGTTGCGGATTGCACGTCGGCGGCCTCAATACGGAAAGTGACCGGATCCAATGGCTGCCCCCTTGATGTGAAAATCAGCTCCTCATTCTCATCAAGAAACTCCAGGGTCATTCCGGCGGCAAACGGCAAGCCGTTTTCATACGAAGCATACAGGGTGGCATCGCTTATTCTTGTATCGTCTTCGGGTTTCGGCAGACCCGACAGGTTCGCCGATATCATGTCCTCAAACAAAGCGGGGTTTCCCTCTGCAGTAGACAGATTGATAGGGATATCGATTCCCATACGGGCATCGAATACCACCGGATTGACAATAAATCCGTCCTCCTCATCCGGATTGACGACAATCTTTCCAATAAAACGCACTTCGACAGGCAGGTTGCTCAGGAATTCCTCTACGTTGGATGTTTGGGAGTCGAAACGGATGACCTGGTTGCGGATCATCTCATCAATTTGCTCTGATGGGGTCACCTCAAATGCGACCAGGTCCGATCGGGGGATCTGGACTCCGCGAATGTGCAGATTGTGATAATCTTCTCCGGGGCCCACTTCACGGACCGTACCGGGTTTCCCGGAGAGAAACACTTCTTCGCCCTTGTTATTGATTCCCAGAAACGCACCAATTACCGTTCCTCTGACCCCCAGATTGGTGTCATAAATCAGATCAAAAGAGGGATTCACAAGTTGCAGGCCGGACAGACGGCCGGCAAGTTCCTCCAGTTCTTCGATTTCCGTGATCTCTGCTTCCCTGTCATTGAACAAGTCAATGATGCCATCATCACCGTCATCCTCGCCAAGGAACTCCACACGTCGCTTTACCTGTCCGAATGCGGTTCGGATACTCACATCCTCAATTTCAATAGACATGGATAAACGATCCGATGCAAGGACGTTCCTCACGCTGTCATCACCGGCGGCATTCCTGGTATTTTCAGTCACAGCGATAACGTTATAGGACACGCGGTTATCCGGTGCATATATCCTCTTGTTTTCAAGTGAGATAGTGAATTCAGGTTGCGGTCGGGTGTCAGAAGCACGCCGGATCCGATTGCTGCCGGAGAACTCGACCCAGAGGGAGTCGGAGGGGAGATACCTGCCGCTACCATCGGTATCTGTCCTGATGCCGGGAAAAGAGACGATCAGGGTATCGATATCCAGGTCAATGCCGTTGTCAAACTCACGGATCCTCAGTAAACCTCCGGCTATTTCCACGAAGTGGTCTTCGTTCTTCAATCGGAAGTCCTCATCCTCAAATTCCACCCCGTCTGAAACGGAGAAGCTTTGGGATTTCAGTACCGCGGAAGCCGAGCTGAGTTGTGCAGATCCTTCCATTTCGGTCATGATGAGGTCTGTTGCTCGAACGGTGACAGGTTCGTTTGTGCCCGGTGAGGAAGCCGTACCGCTATATGAAATACGGTTGGAAATACCGGTATTTTCCAGCGGAACCAGAACTGTGCGACTCTCAAGGGATGGTATTTCAAGATTGCTTATTTCGGCAATGTGGGAACCGAACGCAAAGAAGCGTCCGGTATTCTTGGCTGTAAATGACTCCGCATTGAAAAACCTGAGATGCTCAATAAAAAGCGGGATTTCCGTCTGATTGCTGATTTCCAGCCGCAACTCACCCTCCTCCACCTCGGCATTCACAAAGTCGCCTTTCACTTCTCCGGTATCCTCAAGAAGGATGTCTTGCTGGGGATCTATGTCGGACCGTACCTCCACAAATTTCAGATCATTGGTTTGAGAAGTAATCAGGAAGAACTGCTCCCTGTCTACCGAAAGCCCTTCGCCTCCAGGTGTTCCCATACTAATCTGGTAGGTCAGTTCAGCGGTCAGCTTCTGTCCTCTCAGATCCAGGAACAACTCGGCTGACTCATCCGGCCCAAGGCTTGTCGCCCCGGGACGTGTAATGTTATCCAGTTCTTTTGTTTCATCCAAAACCACTCCGTCCGAGTTGAACACGGTAATCTGCGGCATGGCAGTCAACGTACTGTCTTTCATTTCCAGCGGCGTGTTGTTGATGATCAGCAACTCCAGCTGATAAGCTTCGCCCGGACCGGGATCATCAGCCACAATGGCATATTCAAAATCAGGATTGGTTGACGAAAGGGGTTCAACCTCCGGTCTAAGTACTTGCGCGTTTATATTGCCGGTGGCACTACGGACGGTCAGTCTTTGCTCTTCCGATCTCACCGTGAGCTCTCCGGGTTCGCTTGCCATATTCTGTGCCTTCCACTGGATCCGTACCTCAAATGCAAGGTTTATCTCAAGCAGATCGCCCGCTACAAAGAGAATGGTCGCTTCTGCAGATTGACCGTGTGAAACAGATCCGAGTTCCGCGGCATTTCCAACCGGTATGGGGGCCGAGTCGGCATTGCTCAGCAAGGTTACTGAAACATTCCCGAGATCAAATCCGAGGTCGTTGGTGAAGACGAATCGCAATCCTCCGCTTTCGACTTCAGCACGCACAAATCCCGGTGTGTCCATTGGCAGGATAAAGGTCTGGTCAACCGGACCGGGAACCGGTGTTCCGGGACCGAAATCAGCGGGATCCAGNCCTGTGACCTCTTCAAAACCGGCAGAACCCGAAGCGTCAAATTCGATTTCAAAATCACCGATTTCCATCGCTTCATCTTCCAGATCCTCCGGTTCTCCGCTAATATTGCCTATTTCTGTGTCAAAACTTGCTGAAAAATCATCAATTTCGAGTGTTCCAATCTCGCTTTCAACAATGGTTGGCTCGATATCCACATCCGGAATGATGTCGTCCAGTTCTGCAAATTCAAAATCTATCTCCGTAGAAAGGAAAACGAGCCGGTCCTGGCCGATCCGAAACAGATCCTCGAAATTTTCGCTGGTAGTGTCGATGATGGCCCCTTTTCCGTCCCCAATAAGTTTGTAGGAGGTGCTTTTTATCAGGGGGATGTCAAAAGACTGTTGCAGATTGAAATCCGGACTGGAAGGTCGTTCGCAGGAAAAGGCAACAATCAGGAATACTGCCGCAACAGCGATCCGATAATTTTTCATAATACTGTACGATAATATAAATGCGGCAGGACGCAAACGAAAGCCCTGTCATGGACAAACTGTTTATGGGAAATGCCTGAAAAAAAACAATGCTTGAACCTGTACCATTATTTATCGGTTCAAGTTGTAAGAAATATTCACTGTGTAGATAAGTAGCCTGCCTGAATGTAGGCATTTTTTTTGACTTCCGACAATTTGCAACAATCACAACGAGTCATAGAGCGGGCAAGCGAGCGATCACAGACACAGGATGGGAGCGGAGAGAGAGGGATTCGAACCCTCGGTACCCGGTTAGGGCACACTCGCTTTCCAGGCGAGCCCGTTCGACCACTCCGGCATCTCTCCGTATCGTGTCAGACCTGGTTGAACAGGGTAGCAAATATATGACAATTAGCCGGCCGTAGCAACACGAATCAGTCGCTTGTCTGTGAACCGGGTGGATACCGGCCATTTGCCATCGCAAAGATGTTAAACCGGATCTGATCGCATTTCATCTGTTTATAATTTTTGATTCAAGAGGTCACATAGAATGTCCATGACGATTATAATCATGCTCCTGTGTGTCGGATTACAGACATGGCCATTTCAGCTGCCAAAGGTAAACCGATGACGGGCCGTGGACCGCACAGGCCGCCCCTGATATATGGCCGGATGAAAAAGCCATTGCTCGGCGGCCCGAAGCGTAATCTCGCGAAACCCGTATCCCGTTTCACTTACCGTCTCGAACCGGCCCGTTTCCCTGTTGTACATCCGCATCTCCTCGATGGTCGCCTCCTCCACCTCGCCGTTTTCAGAAACGACATACCGGACGATGACTTCGACCTGCACGCCATCCCGCCGGGCCTGGGCTGGTGTCACAGGTTCCACTATCCGCCTGACATTGGGCGGCCGGTCCGGCTGTTCCACAATATCGCCCGGACCTTCCGGCAGCGGGATGGGGCCAAATTCATTGCCCGTATCTTCGGCAGCTATCTCCAGGTCGAACTCCACGTCCACAACCTCTTCATCGGGAACGGTGACCTCAGGACGCGGGACCAGCGGCGCTACACGTTCTACTGCTGCCTGTTGCCTGATTTCAATGAACTCGGGTATCAGGATCCGATCTTCATTAAACGAACCGATCACCACCCGGCTGTCACCATCGTCCACCGGCCAGTATCGAAAGAGCATGATAAACAGGATCAGGCAGCAGATAACCGCAATCTGAATCCTGAAAAAATAGGCGCTTTCCCGTCTTTCTATAAAATCCCAATGCCTCACAATAACTTGTTCCTGTAAGCCGGAGGCCTTGTGTCTGTTCCGCGCCCGACCTGTTTTATTTATTTTCGTAGGACTGTAAAGCCGCACGGATAAATCCGTCGTGTGCTTCCAGTTGCTTTTCCGCTTCTTCACGACTCACTTTTGCCAGTCCCATGAGCAGGGCAACCTTGACTTTGCCACCGGATTCCATCATCAGGCGTGATGCTTCATCATAATCGACATCAGCGAACATGGTGATGATGCGCCGTGAGCGTTCCACGAGTTTCTTGTTGGTCAGCATCAGATCCACCATTACGTTTTCATACACCTTGCCAAGGCGTACCATGGCACCGGTGGAGATCATGTTGCAGACCATTTTCTGAGCCGTTGCGCTTTTGAGCCTGGTACTGCCCATGATCACTTCCGGTCCCACCGGGATATCGATCATGACATCGACCTTCAGCTCCAGTTTAACGTGTTCGGCAGAGACGCAGCAGACCATGATGGTCCGCGCACCACGCCGTTTTGCTTCCTCCAGTGTTCCAAGAACATAGGGAGTGCGTCCACTTGCTGCCAATCCGCAAACGACATCCTTTTCACTAACGTTCAGATGCGCGATATCTTTTCCCCCATGTTCCGGCAGATCCTCTGAACCTTCCTGGGCAACAAACATAGCCTCCCGTCCGCCTGCGATCAGTCCTATCACCTGTTCCGGCCTGGTTCCGAACGTTGGCGGACATTCGGCCGCATCCAGCACTCCGAGCCGGCCGCTGGTACCGGCACCCGTGTAGATCAGGCGCCCCCCCTGAGCCAATGCCTCATGGGTATAGGTGACGGCCTGTGCGATCTGATCCTTTCTCGTACTCACATATTCGGCGACCAGTTTGTCCTGCTCGTTCATCAGACGGACGATCTCGAGCGGATCAGCCAGGTCAATATGCATGGTTTCAGGGTTCCTCTGCTCCGTTTCCAGCTTCTTGAGCTGATTGTATAATGCTTGCTTGTCAGACAAAATGAATACTCCTTGTTTTTCGTGATTTCCGGTAACTTGTAACATATTTATGTCCCATCGGGAAAATATACGCAAGTTGTGTGAAGCTGTCTTGAAAAAAACTCATTCGAGACTAGCGGCGGTATTTGCGGCGCGCCCACCACGCTGTTCCTGCACGGCCGCTCGCCGGACCCTTCCGGCTGCTGTTACTTCCGGTTATGGATTGCGGGCCGGATTCGTCTTCCGTCGATTCACGGCTATTCCCGGTATGGTCGCGGGCCTGGTTCCGGGAGTTGCCGCCGTGGTTGTTTTCATTGTGCAGTAAACCGGCAATAATGGCAACGGGATGGGATAGCGTTTCGTTTTGCAGATCCGTCCCGGTAAAATGTTCCGGTATAAAATGGGTGTGATAGCGGCCTTCCCTGAATGCCGGGTGCTCCATGACATACCGGCAGAACGGAATGGTAGTGGGACATCCGGTAAGTACGGTTTCATCAAGCGCATGGATCATCCGTGCTATGGCTTGTGTCCGGTTGTTTCCGTAAACGACAAGTTTGGCCAGTAACGGATCGTACTCGGTCGTGATCTGCTGTCCCGCACGGATTCCCTCATCCATGCGGATATTGGCGCCCGCAGCCGGCCGCCACGCCTGTACGGTACCGGTTGCCGGAAGAAACTGCTCCATCGGATTTTCCGCACAGATGCGGCATTCAATGGCGTGTCCTTGTCGCCGTATCTGGTGCTGTTTCCAGGGCAGGGGATGGCCTTCGGCCACCCGGATCTGGAGTGCTACCAGATCGATCCCGGTAATCATTTCCGTGACGGGATGTTCCACCTGAAGACGGGTATTCATCTCCAGAAAATAAAACCGGCGGTCACGGTCCACCAGGAACTCAACCGTGCCGGCACCTGTGTATCCGCAGCTTCCTGCAGCACGCAGTGCCGCATCACTCATTTCGGAACGAAGCGCATCGTCAAGAAACGGGCTGGGCGACTCCTCAATCAGTTTCTGATGGCGTCGCTGAATGGAGCATTCCCGTTCAAAAAGATGTACCATATTGCCGTGCCGGTCGACGAAGATCTGGAATTCCACGTGTCGCGGCTCATCCAGGTATTTCTCCAGGTAGATCCGATCGTCGCCAAAGGCGCTGGCCGATTCCGACCGGGCGGTCTTCAATGCCCCGGGCAGTTCCTTTTCGGTCCGAACCATGCGCATCCCCTTTCCTCCGCCGCCGGCCGCAGCCTTGACAAGCACCGGATAGCCGATTTCGCGGGCTATGTCCAGAGCTTCCTTGTCAGTTGCGACCGGTGACCTCGCACCCGGCGGAACAGGCACCCCGGCCTTCTCCATAAGTTCGCGGGCGCGGGTCTTGTCCCCCATTTGCCGTATGGCATGCGGATCGGGACCGATAAAGACGATCTGCTCCTTCGCGCAGGCCCCTGCGAAGCCGGCATTTTCACTGAGAAACCCGTAACCGGGATGGATGGCATCCGCCTGGCGCTCCCTTGCGACCTGCAGTATCTGCGCAATATTCAAATAGGTTTGAGATACCGTTTTTCCTTCCAGCAGCACCGTCTCATCGGCATAGAGGGCGTGGGGACTATGTTTGTCGGATTCCGAACAGACCGCTACGGTTTGCAGTCCCAGTTCCCTGCATGTCCGCATAACCCGCAATGCAATTTCACCGCGGTTGGCGACGAGTATTTTACGGAACATGGCGCTGCAGCATATCCCCACGGATCTCCCAGGGATGGTCTCCGGTTTCGATCCAGTAATCAAAAATATGTTCGATCGCCTTTGCCTTGAGTATGTCGCTGAGCATGTAGTTCACTTCCAGATGCGGATCGTCAGGAGTAACTACCAGTCGGATGTCCGTGTTCCTGATGTCATCGAGCAGGATCTCGTCATCCAGATTGGGAAGGTATTCCAGCGGGTTGTTGTAATAGACACTATCGTCGAAGTAGTCATCCATGAACGGGCGGATCTGGAACCTGCCTCCGATGGATATCGCTTTCTGGATCAGGCTCGGGTATTTAAGCAGCATGTTGACTGCATGGTAGCCGCCCATACCGACACCTGCTGTCATGACGAACAGGTCATCCCCCGTTTTTCTGATGAATGGAAGCACTTCGTCAATGACATAGCATTCAAACTGGCGGTGCCGGGTGATCCTCAGTCGCGGGGTTGTCCCGGTATTGAAAAAACTCTCTTTGTCGATCGAGTCAATGCAGTATATCCGGTTATGTCCATTTTCGACCTGGAAAGAAAGCGCATCAATGAGTCCGTTTTCCTCCCATTCATTGCGCTTTTCCCCATTATCAGGAAAAACCAGGAGCGGGGTGCCTTCGGTTCCATATACCGTAATGGTGGTCTTTCTTCCCAGGCTGGGGCTTTGCCAGTTGTGATTCGTCTTTTCCATCGCAGAGGGATTTGAAAAAAGTGACGTGTTTCTGAGACTGTTCGGCTGATGGAAAGCTAAAGGATAGCCGGATATTTTAAAAACTTTTTCCGGTGGATGCGTTTCACGAGGACCGAAGCGTGTGCCACCAGACACGGGGAAGGATGACCATCTTCCTTGTTAAGGACAGATAAGCGCGACGGGTAAACACGTCGTAGTCGTTAGCTTCGATTTGATCGAGGATTCTTGCATAATTGTGACGGGCAAGGCGGACCGGGACCTGGCTGTCGGGCGTCAGCATGGGGATGCCTTTGTCGGCGCTGGCATAATAACTGCGGGCGCGTTCGATCTGAAAACGCATCAGCTCCCGGAAAGCGTCGTTCATACGATGGCCGAAGAGGTCATCCTCCGATACACCGAATCGGCGGAGATCCCCTGCGGGCAGGTAGATGCGGTCACGCAGCAGGTCCTCGCCAACATCGCGGAGTATATTCGTGAGCTGCATCGCGATTCCCAGGTCCACAGCGTGCTTCAGGGCTGCCCTGTCTTTGTACCCGAAGACCTCACTGATCATGAGACCGACAACCGATGCCACTTTGTAGGAGTAATCGTACAGCTCTTCAAACGTCTCATACCTGTTTTTTGTCAGATCCATGGCAACCCCGTCAATCAATTCAAAAGGAAGGGTGATGGCAATATCGTGGCGGCGAAGCACGTCCGAAAAAGCCAGCAGGATCGGGTTATCGGACGGCTCGCCCTCGTAGGTGTGCCGCAGCTTTTCTTTCCACTCTGAAAGCGTTTGTGATACCGCCTGCAGCTTTACGGGATTTTCCGCTATCAGGTCCTCAGCCTCATCCACAAGGTTGTCCAGAAAACGGCAAAGCCCGTAAATGGCAAAAATGCTACGCTGTTTGTGATGCGGGAGGAAGCGGGTTGCCAGATAAAATGTCTTGGCATATTTGCGGGTGATGTTGCGGCAGTGGACATACGCATCGCGCAATTCAGGCTCGGTGACCTCTTCAGTCACTCCCCTGTGCAGAGAAGTTCGTTCGTAAACCGATCTTAAGGACCAGGATGCCAAAGTATTTGTCTTCTAATTTGGTGGATGTTTAAAAAGATAACCAGTAAAAGACGAATTCACCTGATTTCGTTCCCCACCAACAGTTTCGGTTTCATTTCGCGCTTTTTTCCGGGCAGCAGCGAATCCCTCTGTGCCAGCGCAAAAAGCTCCGGAACAAGATGCGGAGCATGGCCTCTATCCGGACGCATCCGGGCCGGCCGTCTGGCAAGGACTGATTTTCAACTTCTCTGTAATTATTCAGCAGAATTCCCTACTTTATATAATTAGGTTCGTTTTTTTTCTATTGAAGATTAAATTCGGGAGGGTATTATGCGGAATATGGTTCTGTTATGTGAGACTTCCGGCATATTGCCCCCGAAAAAGCATCAAATCCGCGCAGGCATGTTTGGCCGTCTGCTGATACTTATCATACCTGCACTGTTAATTAATTCATTTTTTTACGCCCAATAAACGGAATCATGGCAAAAAAGCAAACTATTTATGATGTTGCCCGGGTTGCCAATGTGGCAATTTCCACTGTATCCCGAGTTCTCAACGGATCCCCCTATGTCTCCGAGGAGACAAAAAAACGGGTACAGAAAGCCATTGACGAGCTCGATTTTCGTCCACAGGTGAATGCGAGAAAGCTGGCTCGACGCGAAGCACAGATCATCGCCGTGGCCCTGCCGACGTTTACCACGCCATTCTTCAACGAGGTTCTCAAAGGCATCAAGGACCGGCTCAAGGACACCGATCTGGACTTTATCATCTACAACACCGGATCGACCAATCCGGAGGAAACACTCAAGATGTTCCTGGATCGCGGTATTCCCGATGCCTTGCTCGTCATCTCTATCAATCTCGATCAGGAGATCGGCAATCGGCTCAAAAGTGCCGGCATACCCGTCGTACTTGTAGGTGCGAAACACGATGATTTCAACTACCTTTACTGGAACAACTACAAGGGCGGATATCTGGCCGGGGAGCATCTGATCAAGCAGGGGTACAAGGAAATCGGCATGGTCCGGTCACACAGCAAATCCATGGTTGCCGACGACAGGGAGAAAGGTTTCCGTGATGTCCTTGAAACGTACAACATTCCGCTCGATGATAATTTTTTCGTCAAGGGCATCACACGCAAACACTCCGGATACAGTGAAGAGGCCGGTTACGAAGCGGTACAGATCATGAAGGAGCGCGGCGGCCTTCCCGAGGCCATATTCTGCACAAACGACGCCCAGGCCATGGGCGTGATGCATGCGCTGCGGGAGGGCAAGCTCCGTATCCCCGAGGATATCGGTGTCATGGGATATGACAATATCAAAACAGCGCAGTACCTCGGCCTTTCCACCATCGACCAGAAAATGTATGACGTGGGCATGATGTCCATTGACCGGCTGACGACCATGATCAAGGATAAGGACACATCCGTCGTCCAGAGTGAGATCGAACCAAAACTCGTAGCCCGAAACTCCAGCAAGCGCCCGTGAATTCCAAGGCCGACCGCTCGCAACTGCTTGAGCATTGCATCACCGAAACGATGCCACCGGGACACTCCGCGGATTACAGGGGCAAGGTGCGTGATATCTACTATCTGGATGAAGACCGGATGGCTATCGTTGCCACCGACCGCATCTCCGCCTTTGACCATATCTTCAACGAACCAATCCCGTACAAAGGCCAGCTGCTCAACAAGCTGGCATGGCACGGCTTTCGCAACGTCGAAGACCTCTGCACGCATCACGTCATCGATGTCCCGCATCCCAATGTCACCATTGCCCGGAAATGCCGGCCGCTTCCGGTGGAGGTGGTCGTCAGGGGATATCTGACCGGACACGCGTGGCGGGTCTACAAGGAAGGCGGACGCGAGCTTTGCGGACAGCAAATGCCCGACGGCCTGCGGCAGCACGAAGCCTTTCCCGAACCCATCCTCACTCCCACTACAAAAGCAAGAGAAGGACACGACGAGGATATCTCCGATGCGGCAATCCTGTCCGGAGGACTTGTTGACGAGCCTGTGTGGGCTGCAATCCGCGAGACCGCGATGAAGCTTTACCGGCGCGGATGGGAAGTGGCGCAAAAGAAGGGCCTGATACTGGTCGACACCAAGTACGAATTCGGGCTTTTCCGCGACAAACTGGTACTCATCGACGAAGTGCATACCGCCGATTCCTCCCGTTATTTTTACACGGATGGATACGGGGAGCGCCTAAAAAGCGGGGAACCCCAGAAACAACTCTCCAAGGAGTTCCTTCGGGAATGGCTGATCGAAAGCGGCCACCATGCAACGCTCGACCAGAAACTGCCGGTGCTGCCCGACGATGTGCGCATTTCCATCTATGAACGCTATCGCGAATTGTACGAAACGCTGACCGGAGAGACGTTCCGACCGGTTCCAACAACAGATTTTGATCGCGATTTGGCCGTGCTGCTCGACAAGCTTTCAAAATAGGGATTCGGGGCCGGCGCAGACGCAAGGCTGCTGCAAGCGCAAGGCTGCCGCATAAGCAGAGTTGTCCAGACGGGTTCTGGTGCCTCGTTACCGTAGCGTTGCCATCTCAGGGCACATTCAGGAACTTGTGTGTCTGAAGGCTGATGGACCATTCCGGATGTGCTTTCACGTAATCCACGATCAGCGGAATGGATTCCGGCGTATCCCACTCGGGCTGCAGCATTTTTCGGGTTTTGTCCGGACACCGCACCGCATTTTTTTCGGCGTACTCAAGGTCCTTGCGCGTCAGCACCACCACCTTGAGCTCATCCACCAGCGGAAAAATCTCATCCAGCGGCTCCTTGAAACGTTTCGGGGAAAGAGTGACCCAGTCGATATCACCGCTCATCGGCGAAGACCCGCTTGTTTCCAGGTGGATGCGCATCCCGGCTTCATGCAGCCCCCGGCATAACGCCGTCAGGTCGTGAAGCAGTGGCTCGCCTCCGGTTATCACGGCAAAACCGGCACCGGAATCGGCGGCTGCGCGTACCAGTTCCGGGGCGTTGACATGCGGATGAGCGGACTCGTCCCAGCTCTCTTTCACGTCACACCACCAGCAGCCCACATCACATCCTGCCAGCCTTATAAAATAGGCGGCCTGACCGGTATGCGCACCTTCTCCCTGAATGGTGTAAAAGTGCTCCATTACCGGATATCTGGCCTCTCTCCAGTTCCCTGATCCCTCCCGCGGTTCTGAGGTACGGAATTCCTCGCGCGGATCTTCCGTACGGGATGCTGCCTTGCGGCCAGTAGATTTGTATGCTGTTTTCGTCATGGTTGCTGATTCGTTCAGGGAGAGAAAACGAACAGGATATCGAAATGGTGCCGGCGGACTCCGGGGATTCCTCCAAAGCATCGGAAAAAAGCCGGACAATGGTCCCGATCCATGTTCATCAGCCCTCTGAAATCGCAAAGATACAAAGTTTCATGCCGATAATCCTTGCCTCAGCCCTTTATCCCTGCCATAAAGCCGTTTACCAGCCTCAGCCCTTTATCCCTGCTTTGCGAAATCCGCAGCCGGCAGCATAAAACGGAACAACGGGCATTCGCATGTGAGGCATTCAAGGTTCCCAGAAGTGGGCGGACATATCCACCCTGCCCTTTTCATCAAATGCCACACCTTCCGCANGCAGCAGCTGTTCCATGATATCCCCGCTGAACCAGCTCTTGCCGGTAAGTTCNCCGTTGCGGTTGACCACGCGATGGCAGGGCAGCATCGTCCGGTTGCCTTCCAGCGTCTTGTTGAGCGCCCAACCCACCATACGCGCACTTCCACCCGTGCCCAGGTGTCTGGCAATGGCTCCGTACGTGGTCACTTTCCCTTTCGGGATGCAGGCAACCACGTCATAGACCCGTTCAAAAAAATCGGGCTGCTCTGCTGCGTCGGATGTCCGGGCGGAACTACTCATAGGCTATACGTGGATTTTCAATGTCTTCAGATGCCTGAAAACCGTTTCATCATCTCGTCGTCGGTGGAATTGTTCCTGTTTTCCAGGGTTTGCGCCAGTTCCAGCGTTGCCTTGCCAAGAACACGGTACAGATGTTCCCACTTCGGGGAGTCTGCCAGCACCTGCAGATGGCGGTCGATGGTTCCGGTGTCGCCGCGCAATACCGGACCTGTGAGCACTTCGGCCGGTGAATGGCCGAGCAAGCCATCAAGTGCCTGCCTTACCATGGGTCCAAACAGATCGCGGGCCCGCACTTCCAGGCCATTATCATCCAGCAGGTCCTGTGATGCTGCAAAAAGCGGCGCCATGTAATTGCAGACATAGACCGCTGCCAGATGAATTGCGGTTTTTTGTCTGCTGTCCACCATCAGCGGCCGCCCACCAATGGCCTGGACCACCTTTTTCAGCGGCACACACAGCTCCGGGTCGCCCTGAAGCGTGACAAAACACTGGTTGAAGGCGGAATCGCGGTTCCTGCTGGTGAACGTCTGAACCGGATGCATGGAAGCAATCCCCGAGCCGTCCGGAGCCAGCGGCAGCAGGACATCCGCCGGAGTTGCTCCGGAAGTGTGCACCCAGCCCGGACCGTCCTCCACCACGCCCATCTTTTTTGCAAAGTCAGCGATCTGATCATCCGGCAGACAGAGAAAGACCACATCCCCGAGATCTGCAGGGCGGGCCGGAAACGTTCCGAAGATTTCCGTTTCCGTGAGTGAGGCAATGCGCTGACAGGATTCCAACGACCGGTTATACAGACTCCGGATCTGGTATCCCTTGCTGTGCATCCGCAGGGCCAGTGAGGATCCGAGCCGGCCGGTTCCGATGATGGTGAACCCGCGCGGGAATTGCTGTCTGCTCGACTCAAAATGTGTCATGGCAACCGGAGTTAATGGGTGATTTGGTGAGACCGGCGATCAACGGTCGGGAAAACCCGCCTGGGCCGCCAGCAGGTTCTGATCCGGATCCGTGGCATGTTCCCGGAAAAAACGGATTTCCCTTTCACGCGCACGTGCCGTCATCAATCCTGCCAGAAAAAGTCCCCCCCCCCTGATCTGCGATTCACCGCTGTAGATCAGGTTGAGCAAACGGGTATCACTCTTTTCACTGATCACGTGTTGCAGCGTCTGAAACATCTCCTGGTATCGACCCGGCAGCTCGCAGCAAAAAATGGTCAGGGCATTTTTAAACGGCAGGATTTCCTTCAGGACAAACGTCAACTCCTGCACCAGCGACGGTGATTCGTCCAGCATCTGCAGGCCGAGAACGGCGATATCCTTTTGCACCAGCTGCAGCATGGAGACATGGTCAAAGAAGCCAAGGTGGCTGAAATCGGTCTTGTCGCGAATGAAAAAATCATCCTCCTCGTCACAAAAATCATCCCGCAGCCGCTCTTCCATGCGCAGTGTGCCATATTCCGTCTTCACTGTGTTGCCCGGTAATACCGGTAATTTGCGGTGCGACACAAACTGGTCCTGCTCAACGATGACAGCGACCTCATAGCTGGTATCCCGGACCTGCCGGTAGATATAGGTGAATTCATCAACATTCCCTTCGGTCAGCCCTGGTGGAAGGAAAATCATGCGGATACCGTCCTGCCCGCCGTAAGGCTGCGCGTTGATCCTCTCAAGCAGCTCCTCCCGGCTGAACGGCAATGTGCGTTTGCAGTGCAGATCGTCCTGTATCATGTGGTTGT
>SL_8KL_010_SEDDRAFT_10001230_pt1 | contig 22181 bp, 23 predicted proteins | sample SodLakKL_010_SED_4_FD_11160 | JGI IMG/M metagenome (IMG submission 11160) | reverse complement strand
AAAAAAATAATTTAAATAAATCTTGGGTTCATGCTGTCTGAAATAGATAAAAGTTCATCAATAACTGCTAATACTGCACAACCTTTTTGCTCAGACTTCCACCAGGCACATTCGTTCTCCATGCAATAAACTTTGTGTAGCTGCGCTTCCCCATTTTCATAAAAAAATTTGCTCATATGCGGACATACTTTACCAGCCAATAAGCCACCTCCTCCCTTCCCAACCAAGCGCATTAACATTGGCAATTTCTTCCCACAATTCGCTTACAGGAACATTTTACCATATCTAACAATTAGACTTTTACCATGATTATATATAATTTTTTTCAACATTTTTATAGCTTTTCATTCTACTTAATAGTTGTTATTTCCTCCTTTTTATCGGGAAAATTAATGATATTTAATCTTAATATAGATTATTCATACCTTTAAGCCTTTAAGGCTGCTCAAACAGGTCCACAAATTCTTTTAAAGTTAATAAACGCCAATCTTCTACCTGAATTTTTCCCAAGGCCATAGCTGCTACAGGACTGGTTGTTCCGGCAGCCAATTCTTTCCAGGCATCCTCTTCTACATTAACGACCAGATCTGCATCCGGTATTTCTTCTCGCTTGAGTTCGGCCACTCCCCGCCGCACGATTAAAGAAAATACCTCGCCGGTATCAGTAATGTTAAAAGTAGCCGAAATTTCTTTGTCAGCACTGGCTTCAGGGTTTAGTTGAATTGCCATAGCTCTAAAAAATTCATCAATAGGGACATTGCGCGCTGCTTCTGCGCTGATTTCAAATTGGCCCAGTTCGATTTTTCCTGCCAATTCCAACGCCTGGCTAAAATAATAATTTCGGGCATTAGTGTTATAAGTAGCTTCGCCCAATTTTAATAAAGCCTCTATCTTAATTTCCCTACCCCTTTCACTTTTCGAATCCACGTGCAGGATCATCTGCGCCAGTTCCGCCGCCCACTGGTATTCCTGCTCTTCCAAAGCTTTTTCCGCCTCTACAAGCATCTTTTCCGTGCCCCCTACCATTTCGCATATATTATCTGCCCTTTCCCATTCAGGTAGAGGGTCAAGGTTAACTGCGTTGCCGTCAAACCATCCCAGATAACGGTCATAGATAGATCTGACGGAGAATGATATTTGCCCGTATAATTCCCTGGTTTCCGGATGTTTGGCTAAGTGAGGCGGCAGCTCAATTTCTGCAGCCAGCTCATCCCGGGTTTTACCCTCATTCATTCCCCGTACCACAGCATCATGAATGTATTGTATTGAATCCCGGTAAACCGTGAGCAATTCTTCTATGCGTTCTCTCCCCCGCACCGGTTCTGCATGGCTGGGAACCAGGTAATCAGCATCCAGGTCCCGCATCATATCCAAAGAAAGGTACCAATCAGTAACATCCCGCGGAGCCGATCCCCGAATGGTATAGAGATTGGGGAAAGCCGGATAGTAGTTGTCCCCGGGAAACAAAACCTTTTCATCCGGCATCCACACCAGCAGCTGATCCTCCGTTTCTCCCGGGGCATGTTTTAGCAGCAGGTTTCTTCCCCCTATTTCCAGGCTCAATTGCTCGTCAAATAATTTTGTAGGTTCAACATAAGCGGGGACGTCATGGTGATCAAAACGCATAACCGGCCCGATCCCGTGGGTAATAACGTATCCTTCAGGCAACTTGGAGCCAAACTGCCTCATTCCCCTTGTATTAAACACATCCCGTAACAACACCTGTTCACTAAAAAAATCATAATGCGCTTCCTGGGCATAAACATCAAATTCCGCCGCCCTGTCTTCGGCAAAAACAGGAGAACCATAAATATGGTCGGGATGAGCATGCGTATAAATTATTGCCCTTGTGGGCGCATCGGTAATCTCTTCCAGATCTTCTTTTATTTCTCCTGCAGCTTCCACACATTCCGTGGTGTCAATAATGATGTTGCCTTCTTCACTCTCAATAACAATAACATTTGCCAGAGCATAGCCAATGGCCACATGAATTCCTTCCGTTACTTTTTCAATTCTTTTTTCAAAGCGTTCCTTTTGTTCGGTTAAAACCTCTTGCGGTTCTCCCGGTTCCGGCAGTTCTACTGTTACTTCTTCATCAGGGGTAAAAATACTCCTAAAAAGCACTACTCCCACCACCAAAAGCAAAACAACACCCAAAACAATGAACAACCACTTTTTCAAAACTGATCACTCCATTTATCATTTATTTTAGTAGCTACTTGTTAGTAACTACCCGGGTCAAGATAAGATCCAGAAAGGCAGTCTGTGCCGTGAAGACGTTTCGAGCATCCTCGAAGCAAAGCCTAGAACTAACCTGTAATGGAAAAAATATTTCATTTTTCATATCTAAAGTTTTGGATAGCAATTTTGAAAAACTTGAAAGGCCGATTATTAAGGCTTTTTGCCAAAGTGAACAAATGATATTATAGCCCGGCAACCATCCGGATAATAAAGCTTTGCCTCCCAAAAGATTAACCATATCCATTGAGAGACAAAGCCTCAAGACAACAGGCTTTATGTAGAAAACCCCAAAAAGCATCATCTAAGTTTGAAAATACCCGCTATACCGGCAGGCTATCCACCAGCCCTACTACATACCTTAGTATTATTACGGCGTCCAAAACATCCACTTTTTCATCTTCATTAACATCTGCCGCTAATTTCTGCTCTTCCGTGAAATCAGTGGAACCCACCACATAATTTAAAACTGCAAGGGTATCTTGAATGCCAACTTTACCATCGCCTGTCACATCACCGCTGCCGGGTCCACCCGGCGTAGTATCTATAACTTCAATCTTTAAAGTAGCATCAGCTCCTTCATCAAATTTGATAGTAAATACCAGTTCCTCGCCTTCTGCAAAAGTTTGTAAGAAACCGGCGCTGATTGTCAGTGTACTGTCTTCAACCCACCAATCTGCTTTCCCTATGCCTTCGCCGGTCACTTCTTCTACTTTACTGGCAATGTTCCAATTAATAGTAGTTTTTACGTCTTCTTTGTAATAGAGGTCATATATAGCTTCCGCAGGGTCAATAATCGCTTTTTCAACTATATCTACCTCTAAAACGGCATTTTCCCCTACATCAAAGCTAATATCAAACTTCAGTTTATCGCCTATATCAAAATCTTCAAAGAAATCAGCCTCTATAATTAACGTAGCTGTTTCTTCGTCTACTTCTTCCACCGCCCAATCTGCTTCTTCTATGCCTTCCCCGGTTACTTCTTCTACTTCATCGGCATCGTTCCAGGTAATGGTGGTCTGCACATCCGCAGGATCATACAGGGTAAATACTGTTTCCGTAGGGTCTATAATCGCATGATGGGGTTCGGTGTCTATAATATTAACCTCTAAAGCGGCATCTCCGCCTTTATCAAAGCTGATGGTAAATTCCAGTGCATCGCCTTTTTCGAAACCTTGCAAAAAATCGGCGCTAATTGACAGTGTACTATTATCAACCCACCAATCTCCTTCTTCTAAGTCTTCCCCGGTTACTTTTTCTACTTTATTGGCATCGTTCCAGGTAATGGTGGTCTGCACATCCGCAGGATCATACAGGTCAAATTCCGTTTCCGTGGGATAAATCTGTGCATACGTGGTATCTAAAACATTTACTCTAAATTTGATCGCGGGCCCCGCATCAAAGATAAGGTCAAACTCCAGCTCGGTGCCTGCCTCAAAATTTTCAATAAAGTCGGTACATATACTCAGCGTATCGCCGTCCAAATCCCAATCATCTTCCTCAATTCCCTCCCCGGTGACATCTAATAGTTCTTCGGTTTCGTTCCAATCAATTTCAGTGCTTACATCTGCGGGAGGATCATCAATAAAATAATCTACTTCGGTAGGATCTATGCTCGCACATTTTTGACCAAAATACGTAACATTTACTCCCTCATCTTCCAAGCTTTCGATTATTTGCATTGATTCACTGCCTTCGCTTGTATCAATATAATTTTCTTGCAGGTAGAGGTAATGCAAGTTAACCGCATGCTCCAGGCCCTTTATATAGTAAATCCCCATATTATTAGCCCATAATATACCTGTCATCCCTTCCAGATCACTAACCGTTATCTGGTACCCTTCTTCTTCGTCCAGCTTATCCAATATTGCTTGCTCCAAATTTTCATCCGGGATCTCTACCACCTCATTGGAGTTTTCCTGCACCTCTTCCGTAGGCAAACTTTGCGCTTCTGCGCCGAAATAATACTGGGGCCAAAGAAGTATTCCCACTAAAAATAATATTAGTGCCGGCTTGAACAACCCCCCGGTTCCAACCAAGAAGCTGCTCAGTCCTTTACTTTTCAAGGCCATTGCATCTAACCTTCCTTTCATGGGAGTTATTGCTCTTCACCAATGTTCTCCTGGCTTTTAATGCGCATGCCACTATTCCTACCTCTCAGGATTGTTTTAATATGTACGATAATGCTTGTAACCAGGGCACCCCCAAGATATCTTGACCAAAAGAACATAGTTCTCAAAAAGCTTAGGATAGTCAACTAAGAGCTTTCATAATCCCCCACCTATCAGGGTGGGGGATTATGACTATAATTATTAACTTAAGAACTGAGTTCACCCACGGTGAACTTTTGCGTGTCTATCAAACACCGACAGCGCAATTACATCCTGCCAAAACCGTGAACGCTACCAGTAAAACTGAAAAAGGAATTAATCGCCACATAAAAAAACCCCATTTACTTTTTTTTTTATTATAACATATTAAAGACTCTTGGAAAGTAAAATTCGCCATAATATTCAACAAAGTGTTATAATTTTATTAATCATGGTTTAAGATGCCACTTCTGAGGCATAAACCCGTATTTACTAATTAACAAGAAGGATGGACAAATATGCCCGCCATACCAAGGTACAGATTTCCGAATAACTTTACATGGGGCGCCGCAACCAGTGCTTATCAGATTGAAGGCGCCTGGCAAGAAGACGGTAAGGGAGAATCCATATGGGATCGTTTTTCCCATACTCCGGGTAAAATAATGAATGGGGAAACCGGGGATGTCTCCTGCAATCATTATCATTATTACCGGGAAGATGTTTCCCATATGGCTCGGATGGGGCTAAATGCTTATCGTTTTTCAGTGTCATGGCCCCGTGTCTTCCCTGAGGGAAAATCAAAGCCCAATCCCCGGGGATTAGATTTTTACCGCCGCCTTGTAGAAGAACTGCACCAGAATAACATTCAACCGGTTATCACCCTTCATCATTGGGATTTGCCTCAATCACTTCAAGAAAAATACAACGGCTGGGCATCCCGGGATACAGCCATGTATTTCGGTGAATACGCTGCTTACATGTTCGAAAACCTTGAATGTGAAAACCCGTTATGGATTACTATAAACGAACCATGGGTGTTTGCTTTCATGGGCCATGCCTTTGGCCTCCATGCTCCGGGGGTGGTCGATATGGAAACAGCCATCAATGCGGCGCATCATTTATTGCTTGCTCACGGCCAAGCGGTAACAGCATTCCGGGATTTATCTTCCGGGGAAGGTCAAATCGGCATCGCCCTCGATCTCTCACAAGTCCACCCCGCATCAAACAGTGATGCAGACATAAATACTGCCAGGCGTTTGGATGGCATTAAAAACCGATTTTTTCTTGACCCGGTTTTACAAGGCAATTATCCGGCTGACATTTGGGATTTCTACTCTGATCACTTTAAAATGCCTGAAGTTAAGCCTGNTGATATGAAATTAATCTCCCNGTCAATAGATTTTTTAGGGATAAACAACTATACACGGCATCTGGTCCAAGCCGGCAGTGCAGAAGACGATTTCATCGGTAATATAATAAATCCTCCCGAAAAAGAATATACGGAGATGGGCTGGGAAGTTTATCCCCCGGGTATTTACGAATTACTTACCAGAATTACAGAGGAGTATGGCAAAATGCCGCTTTATGTCACTGAAAACGGAGCCGCTTTTTATGATGAGTTTGATGCCGAAGGCAACATTAATGATGAAGCGCGAATTAACTTCTTGCGAGATTACATTAAACAATGCCGACATGCCCTGGAAGAAGGTGCTGACCTGCGGGGATACTTTGTATGGTCACTGCTGGATAATTTCGAATGGAGTTACGGATACAGTAAACGCTTCGGATTAATCTACGTGGATTTTTTAACAGAAAAAAGGGTGTGGAAAAAGAGCGCATATTGGTATCAAAATGTTATTGCAAACAATGGGATTTAGTTTTTTACAAAATCACCCTCCCGGCAATGGTAAACATTGACAATTAGTTGCTCCCCGACTCTATTAATTTTTTTCATCACCATATGATCGAGGAGTTACAAATATGATAATATTTAAAAGGAACAAGGTAAAAATTCCAATTTTTTAAGGATAAAACATAATGGAAACAAATCAAAAACCCATAATTAAAGTCTCAAACTTAACCAAAAAATATGGAAGCCTTACAGCAGTGGACAATATTTCTTTCACCGTAGAAGCAGGTGAAGTTTTCGCTTTCCTGGGGCCCAACGGTGCCGGCAAAACCACTGTCATTAAAATGTTAACTACCTTGCTCGACCCCACTAACGGAAGTATCTTACTCAATGGTTATAACACCGTTCAAGAACAAAGAGCTGTGCGCAGCTCTTTCGGTATTGTTTTTCAAGATCCCAGCCTTGATGACGTCCTCACTGCCTACGAAAACATGTATTTTCATGCCATGCTTTACAAAATTCCTAAAAATATAAGGCAAGAACGCATCAGAAATCTCCTTGAACTGGTACAACTCTGGAATCGCAAAAATGAACAGGTAAAAAAATTCTCCGGAGGCATGAAACGAAGGTTGGAAATTGCCAGGGGGCTTCTTCACCTTCCGGATATCCTTTTCCTGGACGAGCCTACCCTGGGGCTGGATCCCCAAACCCGTAATCTCATTTGGGAATACATCCACGATTTAAACAAACAAGAAAAAACAACTATTTTCCTAACTACTCATATTATGGAAGAAGCGGAACGAATGGCAGATACCGTGGCCATAATCGATGAAGGCAAAATTATAAAAATGGGCTCACCCCAACAGCTATGTGAGCATACCGGTACAACTACTCTGGAGGAAGCCTTTTTATCATTAACAGGGAAAACTATCCGGGAAGAAGGGCCCGATAATGGAAGGCAAATATTGAGAAACATGGCCTTAAGGAGAAAATGAAGTGGATACAGTATACATCCTTTGGTTACGCCAGATGAAACACTATTTTCGTTCGGGTTCCCGTATTATCGGGTCAATTGGCCAACCCCTGCTTTTTCTTTTTGCTTTCGGCCTGGGTTTCGGCCCTGTTTTTGAGCAAGCCGGGGAAACCGACTACTTCCAATTCTTGGTCCCCGGTATTATAGGCATGAGTATACTTTTTACTTCTATGTTTAATGGAATTGATATTATCTGGGATCGTCAATTTGGCTTTTTAAAAGAAACACTGGTAGCCCCCGTATCCAGAATTTATATTATGCTGGGCAGAACTTTGGGAGGAGCTACCATTGCTGTTTTTCAGGGAATAATAATTCTTTCTATTTCGCTATTAGTGGGTTTCCAGCCCCATAACCCCTTAATTATACCTGCAGCAATATTATTCATGTTATTGACTGCCCTATTATTCAGCGCCCTGGGCATCGCAATTGCTTCACAGCTGGAAGATATGCAGGGTTTTCCTCTCATTATGAACTTTTTAATTATGCCTTTATTCCTCCTTTCCGGAGCTCTATTTCCTCTGAAAAACTTACCGGCAGCTTTAAACATTATTGTGCACATAAATCCCCTTAGTTACGGTGTAGATGGAATAAGGGGCTCATTACTGGGCCTTTATGAAATGGGATTGTGGTTAAATTTAGGGGCCCTTTCCGCAATAGCAATTCTTCTACTTACAATCGGTGCTTATTTCTTTTCCAAAATTCAAATCTAAAACACCGGAGGGCAGGATTAATTATTTTCTAAACACTTTAATTACGGAAGTCTCAACAAGTTCTTGCCCCGAAAATTTTGTAATCATTTCCCGTAAATGCTTATATTATTCCTGTATTGGTTTATAAAAAATAATATTTGAAAGGTTGCCATGTATCATTTACTGTGATAACATTTTTGCGTTAAAGCAATACAAAAATAATTAATTAGAAAGGGTGCAAGAAATGATTGTTGGAGTTCCCAGAGAAATTAAACCTGACGAAGGACGTGTAGCCGCCATCCCTTCTGTAGTGGAAATGTTGGCCTCCGATGGTCACCACGTTATAATTGAAAATAATGCCGGTTTCTTAAGCGGATTTAGCAATCAAGAGTACCAAGATGTAGGAGCTGAGATAGTAGATACCCCGGAAGAAATATTTTCCCGCGCTGATATGATTTTAAAAGTAAAAGAACCCCTACCCCCGGAATACGATTTATTACGGGAAAACCAGATTGTTTTTACCTTTTTACATCTCGCCCCTTTAAAGAAACTGGCTAAAGTGTTGAGGGAAAAAAAAGTAACGGCTATCGGATACGAAACCGTAGAAGCCGAAGGTTATCTCCCCCTGCTAACCCCCATGAGCGAAATCGCAGGAAAAATGGCCATCCAAAGCGGAACCCGCTTTATGGAAAAGATTCATGGAGGCCGAGGGATCCTTATCGGGGGAGTGCCGGGCGTCCCTGCAGCTGATGTTGTGATTATTGGAGGTGGGGTAGTAGGTAAAAACGCCGCCCGCGTTGCCCTGGGAATGGGGGCACAAGTTACGGTGGTAAGTAGAAGCCCGCAGAGGCTCAGGGAACTTTCAGATATCTACGGAGAAAGGATCATCACCTTTATTTCCAATAAGTTTAACCTTGCTAAAGTTGTGGAGTACTCTGACCTGCTTATTTCGGCAGTACTGTTACCCGGAGCGCGTGCCCCGCGATTAGTTTCCGAAGATATGGTTAAAAGTATGAAAAATGGCTCTGTAATTTTAGACGTATCTATCGACCAGGGAGGGGCAGTGGAAACTATCGATCGGGAGACCACCCATGCTAATCCCACTTATAAGAAACACGGTGTAATTCATTATGCAGTTCCCAATATGCCGGGAGCGGTTCCCCGCACAGCTACAGTAAGCTTGACCAATGCTACCATGCCATATATTCAGGACTTGGCCCAAAAAGGAGTAGAAGCTTTTAAAGAAGATCCTACTCTCGCAAAAGGGGTCAATGTTTTTAAGGGAGAAATAACCAACCAGGCGGTGGCGGAAGCACAAGGTCTTCCTTACGTGCCCCTAGAAGAGCTCTGGTAATTAAAATTGTAAAACGGTTTTAAGCGGAGAGGCCAGTCTTTAAGAATACTCATTCAAGAAATACTTTCCCATTGAACAGGGCCGATGAGGGATTCCGCATTTTCCCAAAGGATTTTTTCTTGTAGATGAGGTTGGGTGCGAGTTGCCATACGGGCAATCTTAGAAGAAACATGCTGTCTTGACTCGGGCCAATCAGAGCCAAAAACCACCCTATCTTTTCCCACTGTATTTAAAGCACGTTTAATGGTAGCTGCAGATTGAAAAGAAGTTTCCAGGTATACATTTTCATGCCCGGCAGCCAGCTTTAAAGCTCCTTCCGCATCGTACAGGCCCATATGGCCAAGTATAAACGGCACATCCGGAAAAGAGGAAATAAGTTTTTTCATAAGAAAAACGCCGCCGTATTCACGGTATCTACTCTGAGGAATAAAATATTCAAACTCACCGCTGTGGGTTAGCACCGGTCTACCATACTGCCTGAATTCCTCCAGCAATTGGAAGTAAAATTCATTTTCCGGGTGTAGTTCTTGCAAAATAGGATGAATTTTCACCCCCCGGCATCCCGAGTTCATGGCTTCTTTCAAATTATTTTGCCAGTATTTATCATCGGGATGCGCGCTGGCAAAAGTAAGCAGCCTGGGCTCATCGGCAATTTCATTTAGGTAATCCTTGCTTTTTACATAAGGTTCGATGGGCATGGTAACACTCACTGATACCCCGCTGGAATCCATCTCTCTGAGCAGATTATCTCGCGAAGCCATGGAAAGCCTTACCTGGTTGTCCAGGGAAATTAACATGCGCACTAATTCGGGGTAATTTCCATTTTTCCAGATAATAGATCGAAATTTTAAGAGCTCATTAAAATGCATAAAAAGGCGGGGTGGTTTTTTACGAAATCGATTCGGAGGCACCCCGGGTAAATTCAATTCTAAATGCGTGTGTATGTCAATTGCCCGCACGAAACAGCACCTTTCCTCCTGTTCTTTACCTGAGATTACTCCTATAAATATAAAATGCTCATAAGATAATAATGATTTTCCGGATAAATTGGCATTAAAATTAATCCCCGCAATGCGGGAAAGATTTTAATAACATATTCCCCGCATTACATTAAAAGAAGTATCGCCGATATAATGACAAAAAAGATTAAGCAAACTAAAGCTGTATAGCCCATAAAGTCCCTGGGTTTTATATCCATTAACTGGCTCGCTATGGGCAGAAAGGTTAAAGTCCAAAAAGGATTTATAAGGTTAGTGAGGGAATCTCCGTAAGCAAAACCAATAATTGTCTTGCCTGCATCAGCTCCTAACAAACTTGCAGCCTCAAGTACCGGCGGCCCGACAACAAGCCACTCCGCCCCTCCAGAGGGTATAAAAAGGTTTACAATCGCTGCTATTACAAATGAAAACCAGGGAATGGTTACTTCCGTAGCAAAGCCCATAAGCCCTTCAGCAAAAACTGTAGCCAGGCCGGTATGTTGAAAAATGCCCATTACACCACCAAATAAAGGAAACAAAATAACAATTTCAGCAGCGCCTGTAATGGCGCCTTTCATGGTGTCCATGAAATTGGTAAGCCTCCACTGAAGCAATACCCCAAAACCCAACATTAAAAAGGCAATAGCCCCCAGGTTAAGGCCTTCTTCCATTAAAATTCCCAAAAATCCTATCAGGCAGAGCAAAAAGAGGAAAATACTTAACAGCGGTGAATTATTCAGTCTCTCCACGGTGGAAAGTGATTTTTTGTCGATTGACCTCGAGAGGCCCGAAAAGGTAGAATCCCCCGGTTTTCCGTATCGTTTTTCATATTGAGCGGCTGCATCCCATTTTTCATCCACCTGCCTGGGTTTGATCAAAAACACAAAAAGAGGCAAAAGAATAATCACCGAAGCAATCAAAACAAAATTAACCGGTGTAAGCAAAGTTTCGGAAACCGGTATTACATCGGCAATGATGCCTCTATCAATAAATGATTGAGCGGTGTCTCTAGTTGCCATCATAAGAGCTGATGAAGAAGACAAGCCGCCGTGCCAAACCAAAAGCCCCGAATAAAAAGCTGCTATTGCCACCCTGTAGTCTACTCCTTTTACCCGCTTGCAAACTTCCACAGCAAGAATCGCCAGTATGGGAGCAAGCCCCCAGTTAATCAACATTAAGAAAATAGAAATAAGGGTAAGAAAAAAGTACACTTGCCATGGCTGCCTGATGTAATTGGTCAACCAGTTAAAAAACCGCACAAATGGAGGTGAAACACCGATAGTATAACCAAAGGTAAGTATCATAATCATCAAGACTGCAAAGGACAAAATTTCTCCATCGAAAACCCCCAGAATCCATGATTCCGCGATATCCATGGGCGCAGATCCGGTAAGAATAAATGCTAAAATGATAGCCAGGATAGTAAAAATTAAAGCCACCACAAAAGTGTCCGGGAGTATTCGTTTAACCTTGTCCGCAAAAAATATTCCCACTCTTTCCAGCATTTTTATGGCCTCCTTTATTTAATATGGGCTTCTTTATTATTAATAATATGTTTAAAGCACTATTCTATGTATTCCCATTTACTTCCTGCTAGATGCATTAAAATTTTTAAAAATATCTAACTTCTAATCGGTGAGAAGATTATGAGGCTGCTTCCCCTGAATAAATCGGGCAAGGTTTTCAATGGTCATATTCATAATGCGCATTTTAGATTCTTCGGAAACGCCGGCTACATGAGGCGACAATATCAAGTTATCCGCATTTACTTCTAATAAAGGGTTATCCGGTTTGATGGGTTCCTTAGAAAAAACATCAACCGCGGCTCCGGCAAGCTTGCCTTCCTGCAAAGCATCGGCAAGGTCCTGTTCATTTACAATTTCACCTCTCGCCACATTTATAATCACTGCTCCCGACTTCATGCCCCCGATGGTATCTTTATTGATCAAATTCTTAGTTTGAGGGGTAAGCGGGCAGTGCAGGCTTAAAACATCCACATTTTCCCACAAGTCATTAATGTCGTTAAGGTAGGTTAATTTCATTTCTTTTTCCGTGTGCTCATCAAGGCGAGTCAGATCATGATATACCATGTTAACTCCAAAAGGATAAAGCCGCTCCGCCACAGCCTTTCCTATACGGCCCATGCCTAAAATTCCCCATGTTTTGTCTTTTAGCTCTACCGGGCCTATTTCCATTTGCCGCCATTCTCCCATGCGGGTGGTGCGTGAAGACATCATAATTTTTTTCATGAGAGCTATTCCGCTCATTACCGTATATTCGGCTACATCAATAGTATTAGCCCCGGCGCAGTTTGCCACTTTGATGCCTGATTTGGCACAAGCTTCAATATCTATGTGCTGATACCCCACACTGGGCTGCTGAATAAACCCGGCATTTTTCAACAAAGCAACTGTTTCGGCGGTTATTTCATTTTTGAATGAAAAATCCCCCACCACCACCTCGGCATCCTGCAGTTCTTCTTTTACTTCATGGGGGGAAGAAAAAGTAACGTTAACTACCTTTATCCCTTCCAAACCTTTACTCTCAAGCATACTCTGAATAAACTCAGCCGGTAGAGGCGACATAGAAACAATCTTTGTCATAACTGGATACACTCCTTTAGCTAATTTTTTTACTTTACTATACTATAATTTTATAATCAGAATATATCTCCTCTATTTTTTTTTCTCTAGCATTACAGCAAAACTTTTATGGTAAAAGGGCTCCGCTAAGCCACGGGGAAGATTTGAGCGTCCCGTAGTGAAACGAAAACCGCAAGGCAACGGAACCGTCCCCGTGCCTTTCCAAGGCAACGGAACCGTCCCCGTGCCTTTCCCCGTGCCTTGCTATCAAGATGCAGCCGTTTTATCAGTCATTTTTTTCTAATCTTTCCGCCCGCCGGTAATTTAGCTGTAATTCTTTGCCTTCATAATGAATGTTAATGGTTTCGGGGTTTCTTTTAACTTGGGCATATTTGCTATCATATCTTTGATACTCCATTTCCTGGGTAAGCCCATCAATTCGAAAGTCCCCTTCATAATCGGCATATAATTCCTTGCCGTGAGTGACATATTTTACATTGCCCTCCCCCACTTCCACGGGGTTGTGTAAAATCCTTTGTTTAAAATCTTGATAACTCTCGATATCAGTATCAGACAGTTCAGTGATATAGGTGTGATAGCGCCCCCCTTTTCTTACCAGGTCAAACTCTTTCTCCAAATGTTTTTGCTGATTTTCTTCTTCGATCTGATCATGGCACTTAAGCAAAGCTGCGGCATAACTGTCAAAAGGCCTGTATTGCAATTTCCCATTGGCTATCATCGCTACCAGCACTTTATCACGCTTGCCAAACACATAATTACCTTCTATTTCCAAAATATCATAACACTCCCGGGGCACATAAGCATGAGTAATATCAGCCAGGCTAAATTCCAATAGCCGCTTTTTTTGCGGTATTTTGTAGATGGTAATATTTACATTCAAGTCTTGAACACTCATGGGTTGCCTGCCATTTCCTACCCAGTATCCCGGAGACGCGGCATGTTTTTCCCTGCTGTCATCATCTTTTGCCGGATGCGTGGTATATAGAGCCAGGTCCGGAGAAATGTTGGCGGACCATACATGCTCCTGGGCTCCACAACCATCAACCCCGTAAGCTATTGCCGTGCTGAGAATATAATATTTAGTTCTGTAAGAGTAAACATTGCCCCTGTTTAAAGCAATTCCATGGGTCATCAATTCGAACTTGGAACTAATAAAACGAGGGACTTTTAATAACTTTAAAAAGGTTATATTGATAAACCTGAACGGGTTAACAAATTTATTCCTAAACATCCGGTGACGGTTAAGGTATTGCAGGGTATTGGTTACAACTTCGGGATTGGTAAACGCTTCACATCCAAACTGGGCCATTATTTGGTTGTCATCTGGCCCCACCAGTCCCTCTTCCTTTAGTTCACTCACGTTCATTCCCGATGAGGCTTTTATCACCACAGGCTCCGGGTCTAAGGCAATATCATAAATAACCTGCGGCAATTCATAATAACCCGCCCTGTACATGGCTATAAAATTTTGCATCATCTGGGCATCAACGCCTACCAACTTTATAGTAGTTTCTGCATCCTCACCGCCTGCTTTAATATGCTGTTCCAAGGGCGATTGGGCTTTAATCAACCTTTCTAAATCCGCTCCTTCCCATATAGATTCCATGGCCGCCTTTATCCTGTTACCGTATAAATCGCTGGATTTGTTATCACCATACATCCTGCTGCTTACAGGCACGAAAGTATTATTTACGGAATGAGTGGCTACATCAAACCAGAGCAAATCCATAATTATTTTCATTCTTTCCACGGAATTGTCGTCCTCATCTTCTGCAGTATACTGAATATAATTAGACATAGGAGCAATATCTTCCGCATAGTAATTATTACTATACCATTCATAGAATCCATACCTGAATTTTTGCTCCATCCAGTAATCAATACGTTTTTTTGCTTTTTCTTTATGCTCTTTTCCGGTCATTCCGTTGTTGGTAAATATCTCTTCGGGCCATTCTTGACCTGCCAGGTATTCACTGACAGCAAAAAGCAGCTGGTGATTCTCCGACCAATAACACATACTGTCTTCCCCCGGTTCATCCATCCAGTATTTAAAATCAAGGAAGGTTTGTTTAATTAGGCCGCGTATACTCTGCGGCAGATCATGGAAGCAATCTTTATAAAGCCTGAAAAGAAGCTGCAGACGAAAGTCCGCGCAGTCATAACGATTATTGATAAATTGGAGGGAAGGCATAAGGCAATCTTTTATATATTCCTCATCAACAGTAATATGAGCGGGTACCCGGGACGGCTCGCTCAGGTAATAATAAATCAGGGAAAGGCCGGTGGGATCTAAAAACTCTTCCGGTAAGTCCGGAATTGGTTTTTGCTTCAAAGCAATTAAAATGTCCGCCAAAATCCATAAAACAATTAATCCTGCCGCGCCTAATAAAACATAAATAAATGTCATCACAAACTCCTTGTTTAACTATTACTTGCAGTTTAAAGATTTGTATGCTTATATTATAATATGTCAATTTTTCGTTATTGTCATCGTTTTTTATATGGTTTCTTTGATCCCAATTTACTATTTTAAAAAGTGCTTTTATCAATTATACTTTATCATAAATGCTGAAAAAATATTTAATTTATGCCGTCAAATAATTACATATATTTTAACCGGAGGTGATTTGTTTTGAAAATTTATTTAAAAATAACCGGCGTGGGACTTTTGCTCACATTACTCGTTGTCATGTCTCTTGCCTGTGAACCTGACAATGGGGAAGTGGTGAACGACGAGGTAGCGCCGGTGGAAGAAAACGGCGTTCCGGATGAAGAAAACGATGCCCCTCTTGCCCCGGAATTTCAGGCAGACGAGCTTTTTTCCGGAGAAACTAAACAATTTCCGGATGACTGGGAAGAAAAAGTAATTTATCTTAACTTCTTTTCTACCGGTTGACCTGCATGCATAGATAAGATGCTGCAGTTGCAGCCAATGTTGGAAGATTACCCGGAAGAAGACCTGCAAATCATTACAATTACCTCCGATAGTGAAGAAAGAATTAAAGATTTCTGGGAAGAAGAAAATATCCCCGGCGAGGTATTTATAGATGCCACGGGAGAATTATCACGTCAATACGAAGTTCAGTACCTTCCGGAAGGGATCTTTATAGACAGGGAAGGTACAATAAAACATGAATCAACAGGCTGGCAGGAGGGTTCTTTAGAAGAGTGGCAACAAAAAGCCGACAATTTATTGGGAACTGACTAAAAGCTTATATTTAAGGATCATTATTGCTCGTTATATTACATTAGGTATAATTCATTTACGAAATAAATAATGACGACAAGAGGTTATTTTATGGGTAAAAAGGTCACATTCATCATTTTAGCAGCAGGATTGCTTATGATAGCCTGGGGGCTGTGGGAAGGTGGATTCCAGCAAGTTAATCAAATAGGCAGCGTAATATGCTTGGAATGTATGGGGCTGGGGGGTTAGCAATGTCTAAACGTCTAACCACGCAATTGATAGCCGCCCTGGTGGCAAACCCTTTTTTACTTAATTTCTTCAGGGGAAATATTTATCAAGGGAACCTCAAAGGGATATGTGTCCCTGTTTTGAATTGTTATTCCTGCCCTGCTGCAGTGGGGTCTTGCCCCCTGGGAGCCCTCCAAAATGCTTTGGCAGCGCCTTTTACTCGGATTCCTTTTTACGTGGGCGGTTTTATGATATTAGTGGGAGCAGTAGCGGGAAGGTGGATTTGTGGTTGGTTATGCCCTTTCGGGCTTATACAAGACTTACTGGGGCGGTTGTCTAAGATAAAGAAAAAACTCCCTTATGGTGTAACCCGGGCAAAGTACCTGGTTTTAGCCCTTTTGGTAGTACTGCCTATTATATGGGTAAATGAAGCAGGTTTTGGCGCGCCTTACTTCTGCCAGTATCTTTGTCCCCAGGGGACTCTTAGCGCAGGCCTTCCTTTACTGGCAAGTAATTATGCCTCCCTCTCTCCTCTCATCGGTGTAATTTTCTGGATCAAGCTGTTTATTCTGGGAATAATACTTCTGGGATCAGTATTCATTTACCGGCCATTTTGCCGCACCCTCTGCCCTCTGGGCGCATTTTACGGCCTTTTTAACAAAATTTCTCTTTTCCGGCTTCATTATGATAAATCTAATTGCAAAAACTGTAAGAGATGCTCTCGCATTTGTCCCGTTGACCTTAATTTACCCCAAGAGTCTAATTCGGCGGAATGCATACGCTGCTTGAAATGTAGAGATAACTGTCCTTCGGGGTCCTTAACCTGGAAAACCGAATTTAAAAGTTCACTTCCGAAATCTTCCCCTGAAAACACCTAAATAATTCATAACTCTATCTTAACTTTATGACATCATAATATCCGAAAAATACTCATTCATTTTCACCTGTACCAGGTGCATCCGCAGTTATTCAACAACCTACCTCACCATAATGCCCGCAGCAGTTATCTTTCTTTTTTATTTTTATTAGATTATTTCTCACAGCCATTTTTACTTTGGAAAAGAAAGAGGCCCTGTTGCTTTTCCAATTGCTGAACACACTTTTCAAAGAAGGTTTCTTTTTTTCATTACACAATTTCATACCTCCTATCATTTTCCCCAAAATACTTCTAACCCAAAATTTCAAAGATCCGGAGTTTGCCCGGCAAAATCCCGACCTGCATCCAAAGCATTTTGCAGCGCCTCGGGGTATTCTTTAATAGCGCCTTTCTCGTCTACACCCCTCTGGCAAATACAATCTTTATATTGATAATTAATATTGTGAAAAAAAATTTTGGCCACTGCCAAGGCACTTTCACAATATTCTTTTTTCTGTAGAGCGCCCACACAAATGAAAAATGCTTTTTTCCCCTCCTCCGGTTTTACCTTAGACGTATTAAGCCTGTATTTTGCATGCCACCAGGATTGAAAACGATCAATAAAAGCCTTTAACTGTGCTGAAAGGGACCCGAAATAAACCGGGGTAGCCAACACTATACCCGCTGCTGAAGCCACCTGCGGGTATATGTTTTGCATATCATCCTTCTGTACACATTCTCCGGTAGCAGCACAGCCATCACAAGCTTGGCAGGGCTTAATATTCAGTTCATTAATTCGCACCAAAGAAACATCACACCCCTCTTCTTCCGCCCCTTTGGCAAATGACCGCAGCAGCAACTCACTGTTGCCATTACGCCGAGGGCTTGAAGAGATAGCCAAAATGCTCTTCAAATCAAAACCCCCTTTATGCAAATGCTTTATACCTACTTCATTATATCAACATACAAATAATTTTACTAATCAACCGGGTATTTACTGATTTTTATCACTATTCAATCATTCGCCCTTTCAATTGACAAAAAAACAAATAAAAAATATAATTTTAATAGTTAAAGTATCATCAAACAGCCTTTTAAAAGGTATAACTTTAATATCCGGAGGCATACATTCTTAATTAATAACAATTTTTAATACATATGGCAGAAAGGGAGCAATAATAGCAACAATTAGGGGATCTAGCAGCGGCATATGACATCAGCACAAAATATTGTTGAGGAATGTTATGTAGCCGGGCTATACCAACCCCGGATTAGCTCACATATTTATCAGACCGGTGATAAATATAAACTCGTATATCCTGCCAAGCTAAAGCCAAATCCCTTAAGCAAGTTTTTTTATGTTTTCCCCTCTGCCCATGTTAAACAATATTGCTTCCTAAGTTTTAATTAAGTAAACAGCCAAGGGAGGGGTAAAATTGTACGATGTCTTAATTATCGGCGCAGGGGTAACCGGAGCCAGCATAGCCAGAGAGCTATCCCGTTACGACCTAAAAGTTTGCATTTTGGATAAAAATAATGACGTAGCCGATGCAACAACCAAAGCAAACAGCGCCATTATCCATGCCGGTTATGATGCCAAACCGGGAACCCTCAAAGCCAAATTTAACGCTTTGGGAGCTCCTATGTTTGACCAAATTTGCAAAGAGCTGGATGTGCCTTTCAAAAGGATTGGTTCTCTGGTAATTGCATTTAGTGAGGAAGAAATGAAAACCCTCGAAAGTTTATATGAGCAGGGTATTAAAAATGGGATAGAAAACATCCACATCTTAGATAAAGCGAAAACCATGGAACTTGAGCCCAACCTCATTGATTCTGCGCAAGGAGCTCTTCATGCCCCGGACGGCGGCATCATATGTCCTTTTGAATTAACAGTAGCATTAACGGAAAATGCCGTGGAAAATGGCGTAGATCTTTTCTTAAATCAACAAGTAATAGATATTGAGAAAAATGAAAAGGAATTTAAAGTAATTACCCAAAAAGAAAAATTTACGGCCAAATATGTGGTAAATTGTGCCGGAGTATTTGCTGATACAATTTACCACATGGTTACGCCTACAGATTTCCATATTACACCCCGTAAAGGGCAATACTTTGTGCTGGATAAAGAAGCCGGTAATTTTGCAAACACTGTGATATTCCAGTGCCCTACTCCTCAAAGTAAGGGTGTTTTGGTTACTCCTACCGTACATGGCAATTTGCTGGTGGGACCGGATGCAGAAGATTTAAACGATAAAACCGATCTTGATAACACCAGGGAACGCCTTAATTTTGTTAGGGAAAATGCTAAAAAGACTTCAGAGAATATCCCCTTTCATCTTACCATAAACATTTTCGCCGGATTGCGGGCTGTTCCCGATACCGGAGATTTTATTATAGGTGAATCTGAAAAAGTAAAAGGGTTTATAAACGTTGCCGGCATTGAATCNCCAGGGCTTTCCTCCGCTCCGGCTATTGGTAATTATGTTAAAGATCTACTCCTTGATAAGTGGGAAGGATTAAAGGAAAAAGAAAATTTTAATCCTTNTCGCCGCAAGGTGGTACGGTTTAATGAATTAACTCCCCAAGAGATAACTGATTTAGTCNAAAAAAACCCCTCCTACGGGCGGATAGTATGTAGATGTGAACTGGTTACAGAAGGCGAAATCATNGATGTTATTCANCGAAAAGCCGGGGCAACCTCTTTGGACGCTATCAAGAGGCGAGTAAGAGCCGGCATGGGAAGATGTCAGGGAGGATTCTGCGGCCCCCGGGTCATGGAAATTCTTTCCAGAGAGCTCAACATGGAGATGCATGAAGTAGTGAAAGATTCACCCGAATCAAAAATTTTGACCGGAAAGACCAAGTGCAGTGAGGAGGAACATTAATGAGAGACTACGATATCATTGTTGTTGGTGGTGGACCGGCAGGGCTTGCTGCGGCAATCGAAGCAAAAAAGAATGGAGTGGACAGCATTCTCATTCTGGAAAGAGAAATCGAACTGGGAGGAATATTGCAGCAGTGCATTCACCACGGTTTTGGCTTACATGTATTTAACCAGGAATTAACCGGCCCAGAATACGCCGAAAATTTTATTAATGAAACCAAAGAATTAGGCATAGAATATAAAACGGATACCATGGTTCTGGATGTAACTGATGACAAAACGGTGGTATTTGTGAATGCCGTAGACGGCTATCAAACCCTCAAAGCCAAATCAGTAGTGCTTGCTATGGGATGCAGAGAAAATACGAGAGGAGCTATAGGAATTCCCGGTTCGCGTCCTTCAGGGGTTCTTACCGCCGGGGCAGCCCAGAGACTCATTAACATCGAAGGATACATGGTAGGCAGACAAGCAGTAATAATGGGCACCGGCGATATTGGGCTCATCATGGCCAGGCGGCTTACACTGGAAGGCGCCAGTGTTAAGGCTGTAATGTCACGCAGAACTTATCCGGCAGGTTTAATGAGAAATGTGGTGCAGTGCTTGTATGATTACAATATCCCCATGATGCTTCAGCACACAGTCACTAAAATTCACGGCAAAGAACGTGTTGAAGGGGTAACAATAGTCTCCCTTGATGAAAACAGGAAACCCATACCCGGCTCCGAACAATATATGGAATGCGATACACTTTTACTTTCCGTAGGATTGATTCCGGAAAACGAGTTATCACGAAAAGCCGGAGTTACTATGGACAAAAACTCCAACGGGCCCTTTGTTAACGAATCTCGTGAAACCAATGTTGAGGGCATATTTGCCTGCGGAAACGTTCTTCATGTTCACGACGTGGTAGATTTCGTTACCGAGGAAAGCCGAACAGCCGGGAGAGCAGCTGCCGCTTATGTATTAGACAGGGCACCGGCATCGGCTTCAACCATCAGCGTCACTCCGGGGAAAGATATTAATTATATAGTGCCCCATACCATAGACCCGGAAAAAGTTGAAGAGGAAATAGAACTCATGTTCCGGGTATCCGAGTTGTTTGATGACTCCAGGATAGTTGTAAAAAAAGATGGTGAAACAGTTAAATCCAAAAAAAAGGCTCGCATGTACCCCGGCGAAATGGAAATGATCAAGATTAAATCCGATATTCTTGAGGGAAGTCAAAACTCCAACCTAACTGTTGAAGTCGAGGAGGTGCCCGACAAAAATGAGTAAAAATGATGTTATCTGTGTGGTATGCCCTGTCGGCTGCAAAATAAGCATTGCTGAAAACAAAGACGCGGAATTGGGTTACGATATAGAAGGAAATAAATGCAAAAAAGGAATAAATTATGCCATAGAAGAATTAACCAATCCTACACGAAATATAGCTTCCACCGTCTGCATCGAAGGAGCACACCTAACTAGATTGCCTGTAAAAACAAGCGAGCCCATCCCTAAAGGCAAAATATTTGAGTGTATGAATGAAATAAATAAAATAAAATTAACAGCCCCGGTTAAAATGGGAGATATAATCATTGAAAATGTCCGGGGTACTGAAGTGAATATATTAGCTACCAGGAGTTTGCCAGATATTTAATATTACGTTAAAAATATTAGGATAAAAGAGGTGAATACTTTTGGAATCCGAAAATAGTAATAATAATATCCCCTCAAGCACCATATTTTGCTCAAATTGTGGAATTCAAATTCCCAAAGAGACTCCATATTGCATCAAATGCGGGGTCTCTACCGGCAAAACCTTTATTTACGAATCTCCCAAAACTTCCGGAATGGCCATAGCTTCGCTAATTTGCTCTGTGGTGGGTTTTTTTATCTGTTTTTTTGTGGGTCAAATTTTAGGGATTATTTTTGGTTATCAGGCAAGAAAAGAAATTCAGGAGTCTCAAGGAAGATTAACCGGAGAAGGACTTGCAACGGCAGGCATTATTGTAGGGTGGATTGGCATTGCTTTGGATATTTTAATAATTGCTATTTGGGGATTATTTGGCTTTGGCCTTTATATTTGAGTAATGGCCCTTTAACCCCATTATTAGCCGGAAGCGTTTGCATCAAAATATTTTAAACAAGATGATTAGCTACAAAAAAAGCATTTAAAGCTTTCCCATGAAAACTCCTAATTGCTTCCGCCCC
>SL_8KL_010_SEDDRAFT_10001226_pt1 | contig 22220 bp, 22 predicted proteins | sample SodLakKL_010_SED_4_FD_11160 | JGI IMG/M metagenome (IMG submission 11160) | reverse complement strand
GGGGATACGGTCAGCTTTTGTATCACCAATGGCTTTTTACTTTCATTCCAACGAGGAGAAGCTGCAAATGGATTTGATTTTTCTGGTTATGAGACGCTATTTTATATCAATTTCAGCGTCCTTTTCCGTATCAATGATGTCTACCGTCCTTATAATTAAAAATTAATCACCTTATCGCCAGCTTTGCTGCCGCCTCGCCGGTAGCCAGGCAGCAGCCGATCACCCTGGCCGAAGCAATCGCCCCTGCATCTGCACTGATGCATTTGCCGGCCAGAAACAGGTTATCGACTGAACGTGCGTGCAGGGTGCCCGCGGGAATGTCATAATACATGCCATCCTTCAAATAATGCACTGAACAATTGCCGGCTGAATCCCATTTCTCAACCGGCCAACAGCCTTTTGTCACTGCATCCGAAAATTTTCTGCCCGAAAGAACGTCCGCTGCCGAAAGCACATAACGGCCTTCACCCCGGGCGCTTTCCCGGTGCAGCACCGGACTCGCCACTGCCGGGGTCGTGCATTTTTCAAAACCGGCCACATTTTCCTTGAAAAACCGGACAATGGCTTTTTTCAGTAGATTTGCCTTTTGACTAAATTCCTTTTCAGGGGTTTGGGAGACGTTTTTCAGCAACTGGCCGAGATTCATTTTGACCAAAAGACCGGATGGATAAACAGGGGTCTCAGGTAGAATCGAAAAGCTGACGGACGCAGCTTCCGGCGGAAGTGCGGCCCTGTCCACGGCATGGCGGATCATCATGTAACAACGCGCCGCCGCTATGGTGGAAAATACCTTGGAATCAACATGTTGCAGGGGAAAAATCACGGCCGGAACCTGGCGGGTTTCATCCGGGGAAATAATGGATACGCCTGCAGCCCTGCAAACCGCTGCATCACCGGTAGCGTCTATTACGCTACATGGATTTATCCGACGTCTACGGCCGTTTAAATCAACCTCGATGCTTTGAATACGACCGTCAGTCACTTCAGCGCTGCAAAATAACGTTTTATAGCTAACTGTCAAGGTCGGCTCATTTCCCAGAAAAGCACGTGCGGCGGCGGCAAAGCTTTCCGGCCGGAACGGCAGCACATATGCTTTGCCCATCCTGACAGGTCCCCCGACCCCGTCATAGCGCATCAAAAGGTCGACAAATTCTTTGACAAAGGCGTTATAAAGCATCAGTGGACGATTTTTAAGGGCACGCCTCATGTAAAGACCACACAATGTGGCAATATGCCCTGTTACGGGAATTCCACCGGCAAAGGCCTCCTTTTCCAGCAATACCGTTCTCCGGCCGCTTCTTGCTGCGGTGACGGCGGCTGAAATGCCGGCGGGGCCTGCGCCAACGACAACGATATCGGCATTAAGCATCATTTCTGCCTTCTCATGCGCGCACCGTAATTCTCGATATCCCTCCAGGCGGGAATCACCCTGAATTTTGCCAGAAGCCATTGAATGGCCTTAACCGTCGTGCTGTTCCAATCCGTGGGCGTAGTCCAGGTCGGATCCCGCCTGGCAAGCAGGTCCAGGTACCTGGCAGCGGTCTCTGCCTTAATATTCGGTGACAGGTAAAAACGCGGCTCAAGCAACGGTGTCTCCGGCGTGACAACCCCTTCACGGCAGGCAGTATCAAACAAGGCGGTATGGGCATAAATCCGAAGTCCCAGGGAAACAAACACGGCATTGGCTTTGCCGAAGCTCTGGAGGTTTCTCTGAGTTTGTTCCCAGTCTCCCAGGGTTTCTCCCGGACCCCCAAAGAGAAGAAACACAGCAAAAGGCAGCCCCACTGTGCTCAGCGCCTTGTAGGTTCGCTCGATTTCAGCCATTGAAAAACCCTTCTGCAGATTGCCCAGCATTTTTCCGGTTGCTGCATCCACCCCCAGTTCAATGCCCGCACATCCCGATGCCTGAAAGAGCCTGGCCATTCCATGGTCGAGCCCGGATGGATTGCAATAAGCCAACCACCGGATTTTCAGGCCACGCCGAACAATCTCTTCACAAACAGCGGTTGCGTGCGAAGGCGGAAAATTAAATACCCCATCAACAAAAAAAAAATCGGATTTCCCCGTATCCCGGACGATTTTTTCAATTTCATCAACACATGCCCCAGGCGAAAAAAAGCGCGTCCGGCTTCCTTCCAATATACTGTATGAACAGTAAATACACCCAAACGGACAGCCCCGCTTGGTTTGCACGGCCACAAACCCCCCGATCGAAAAATACCGGTCAAAGTTAATGCAATCATAGGCTTGCATCGGCAAATCATCAAGGAGGTTTAAAAAACCGGGCGGATTTTTCCGCCAGCGTCCGTTTTGCCGCCACCAGAGCCCGGGCACAGTTTCAAAGCCAGATTTTTTCTGGAATACCGACAAGAATGCCGGCAGGCTTTTTTCACCCTCCCCGGCAATTGCATAATCTACCGCCAGATAATCAGCCAGTTCTTCAGTGGCCATAGATACGGCGCTCCCGCCAATAATAATCGGAGCGGACGAAAAAGATCTTATAATCCGGACAATTCTGCGATCGTCCTCAAAGTAGGCGTGAGAATGAATGTAGTCGCAATTATCCAGGTTGCGTATGGAAAGGCCGATCATGTCCGGACAAAAACGCGCCAGCTTTTTTTTGATGTTTCGCTTTATATTTCTGAGAAAACAAAGATCCAGAAACTCAACCTCATGACCGGAACGCCGAAGCGCGCCGATGATTTTGGCCGCACCAATGGGAACCACGGCAAACGGTGTTTTCTCCCTGTTCGTGGAAACAATCAGAACTTTCATATCAACTGGCCAGACATAAGATGACGCCTGACAACCTCCAGGAACCCTTCAGCTTCATCCGGTGTGATCATGGATTCAACGTACACAAGCGTAATGTGCAGGCGTTGATCAAAACTATAAAACACAATACCCATTCCCGGCGGAACAACAATTGTCGGCACATGGTGCTGGTATTTCACCGGACGCGCCATGAAGGTGGACAGATAAGCGGGGGCTTTTCCAGGATTGGCAAAAACGACGGAAGCAATCTCCCCCTTGAAGGCCTGCCGAATCTTCCGGGCATAGAAACGAGACGGTACAAAACGGCATAATTCCATGGCGCTCACGTTGGAAGCGATAAGATCCTCCCGAATGGCCATTTGGGCCTGGCGGGTGAAGGATGCCAGAATCCTGCCAAATGAGCGGAGTTCTTCAGGCGTAAACCCATACAGCATGGTTGCCGCCTGATTGGAAAATACAGGCAGTCGGGAGCCCTTTTTACGAAGATCAATGGACATTGGCACCACGTAACCGTCGGGGAATATGCCTTTCGATTCCATCAGCCTGGAAAATTCACCCATTGCAGCCGCGATATAGTAGGCTGATTCATTCAAAAACCCGCCGCTTTTTTCTGCCAAATCGCTGATCGTTTGGGTCTGGCTGCGTGTAAAGGCGGTCACGCGGTAATCGAGCCTTGGCGCAAGAGGCCGATCAGTTCGGGTGTAAAGGGAAATCGGCGGCTTATTGCCCAATTCATCCACCCAAGTAAAGGATTTGCGTGCCTGCCTCCATTTCGAACCAACCGGCAGGCGCTCGGTGTAGTTGCCGGAAAGCAGACCGGCTTGGGTACAGTCCTTTTCTATAGGTACAGAGCAGCCCACCATGGCAAGAAAATACTCCGCCCCATGAACGTCCATGAGCATATGCGACCATGTCATAATCACACTCATATCCGAAGAATTTCCCCTGTAGATCAGGTCGAAACAGAACAATTCACCGCGGTGAATGTCCAGTCGCCGATTTAGTATGTCACGCTTTATGAGGTCAAGATCACCGTCATTTTCTGCATAATGGCGCCTTACGAGGGGGTATGAACCGGCAGCGCCATTTTTTTCATTGACCTTCCAGTAAGGATTCCAGTTTAAAATCCCCCTTTTTATCACCGCCCCGAGTATGGGGAAGCGCAATTTAAGCGCATGAATCCGATCGACCAGATCAGGCTCAGAAATTCGACCGTCAAGGCCAAGAATAATCTGGGCCTGATTTCCGCTGAAGCCGAGCCGTTTCATCTGCCAGTCAAAAGCCAGCATGAGGCAGTCCGCGCCGTTAAACGGAACTTTATTTGCTTTCCAAAAGTTCATGTATCAATTGGGAAATGTGTTGAACGCTGCGCATTCGATCTTCGTTGATCTCTGCTTCCGGTATGATCAAGTCAAATTTTTTCTCAATAAATACCAGGATCTTTAACAGGGAAAAGGAGTCCAGGCCCGCCTCTATAAGGTGCGTATCGGCTTCTATACCCAGGCACGGATCATAGATTTCACACCTTACAAAATCGAGAAGCTGCGCTTCAATGGTATCCAATGATGTCTTTGTTTGCATCTTTCAGCCTGTCTTTACTGTGAGCGGCGTATTTTACCAGTGGACACAGTTTTTTCAATATGCTCCGTAAACTCGATCTGCTTAGGCACTTTGTATCCGGCCAGTGTTTTTCCGCAAAATAGCTGAAGCGCCTCTTCGCTGACCCGCTCGCCAGTTCTGTCCAGCACGACCTTTGCCGCCACAATCTGACCGAAGCGGTCATGGTTTTCCCCATATACACAAGATTCCGCAACCGCCGGATGCTTGCTCAATACAGTCTCGACTTCACCGGGAAAAACTTTAATACCCGCTGTATTAATGACATTGTTTTTTCGACCATACAAATACAGACTCCCTTCTTCATCCATTCCCCCGATATCGCCGGTTTCAAACCATCCGTTAACAAGGGCGTTCTTCCCTTTAAGCCAGGGGTGAAAATAAGCGTCCAAAAAACCGGGGCCTGAAAAAAACAACTCCCCGCATTGTAAACCGTCTGATTCGCTATAGGCCTTTGTGTTCTTTATTTGGATCTGGTAATCGGGCAGCACCCGGCCAACAGAACCCGGTTTTTTTAAGGCATTTTCAATATTTATACAAACCAGACCAATCTCGATAATACCATATGCCTGCGCAAGGGGGAGGCCGAAGCGCCGGAAAAACCGTTCATGAATCTCCACCGGTAACCCAATCGTGGTGGAAACAGCCAGGCGGACCATCGGTATCATCTGGCCGGAAGAATCGGCGGATAGCAAAGAATAATGAAACGGCGATGCATAAAGCAGCGTCACATGTTCGCGGTTGATTGTTTTTAAAATAGAGCGGCTCCATATCCCATTTGCCAGAACGATGGTCGCCCCATTTATCAGGTAAAGCACGATTGTGGAAACAAAATGATGACTCATCGGTAATATCCAAAGGACATTATCATCAGGGGTAACCTGCAGGACCTGGTTGACCGATTGAATTCTTTCAAATATACGCTCATGAGACAAGACAACACCCTTGCGTTCCCCGGTAGTGCCGGAAGTAAAACGCACAAAGGCGATGTGGATGCCCGTTTGACAGGAGGCTAACAAATTCACCGTCTGATAATAATAAGGTGTATCAATAACAGGGCACTTTCCTGTAATCAAGCCTGAATCCCTGGCTTTATGGTCAATCTTGGCAGCAATCGGCAGCTGACCGCGCAACTGCCTAATTTCATTTTCTTTTAACTCAACATCGATGGGAACCACCGCAGCATCGAGCTTCCATATGGCATAGGTAAAAGCGATATAGGCGATGCTGTTTGGAAAACAAAGGCCTATCAACTGGCCCGGCGCAACACCTTTGGCCTCCAGATCTTTGGCGATACCGGAAATAATGGTATCGAGCACCCGGTAAGAGACAATCCTGCTTCCTTCTATAATTGCCGGGTTTTCAGGATACCGGTCCGCTGTTTTTTTGAAAAGATCATATAGGTTCATTTGGATCATTTGAGTAGATTTGTTGTGAGCCCTGGTGGCATCCCACATTATTTTCCATTATTCGCTGCGCCCTGGCAATCAAATCATCAAGCGGAAGCCGGCGGACATCTTCTGAGGAAATACGCCCGATCCAGCGGGCCTCAATCCTGTTTTCAATGCACGTACTGAAGAAAAACCGGCCGGGCATAAACAACTTATCTGTATTGGCGAGACAAACTATTTCAACGGGTGCATTGCATCGCCGGGCAATTTTAAAAGCCCCTTTGTTGAACGGGCCAATCCGGCCGTTTTGCCGCCGCGTACCTTCCGGAAAGACAAAAAGAACCCCACCTCCGGTAAGGTAATCATTCATTTCCTTAATACGCTCTATCAAAAGCGAACCTAGATTGCCGCCGGCATCTGAAGGGATATAGCCGGACGATTTGATGATCCAGCCGAATACCGGCCACCGGAAAAAATCGCTTTTCACAATGGTGGCCTGTTTTTCAAAAGCGGTGACCAAAATCAAAGGGTCGAGGTAGGACCTGTGGTTGGATATTACCACGCAGGATCGCAGGCCCGGAATGCGCTTGTCAATGTCTATCGTCAGACCGGGAACAAGACTATGCATCAACCACAACAAACCTTTTAAAAATCGGTGGTTCAATTTCTGAAAAGCTATCCGGTGATCTGCTGAAAAAAAATAAGCCGCACCATAAAGCGGAGAAAAAACGATGATAAACCCCAGCGTAAAATAAATCCACAACACCATCGTTACAGATATATCAACAATGAGCTTGAAAGGTCTCCGTCTAAATGACATGTTATTAATGGAATGCCTTGACAAGCAGGCTTGTGTTAACGCCGCCAAACGCAAAATTTTGCACTGCAGCGGTTCGAATCGGCGTTTCGATCAAGCGGGTCGCATGATTGATATTCGCACAGCGCGGGTCAACCCGGTCCAGGTGAAGAGTAGGGGCTATAAAACCCTTTTCAATCATGTGAAGGGTAAGAATCGTTTCAATTATCCCGCAGGAAGCCATGGTGTGGCCAATATAGCTTTTAAGTCCGGTCACAGGGGTCGATTTGCCAAAGACCCGCTCAATAGCTTTGGCCTCAAGGACATCCCCCATTTTCGTCGCTGTGGCATGGGCGCTGACAAAATCCACCGACTCCGGGCCGATACCGGCGCTTTCAAGGCCAAGGCGAATGGCCTGGATAATACCGTCCAGGTTGGGCAAAATCAGGTCGCCGCCGTTATTGTTACACGAAAAGCCGACGATTTCGCCAATAATGTTGGCCCCTCGCTTCCTGGCTCGCTCGTATTCCTCCAAAAGCACTGCGCCTGCGCCCTCTCCCACCACCAAGCCGTCACGGTCGGCGTCAAAAGGCCTGGGAGTCAGATGAGGAGTGTCATTATATGCCGTGGAGCAGGCCAAAAGGTTATCGAAAACGGCAACTGTAGTAAGATCATATTCATCGGCGCCGCCGCAGATCATGGCATCCTGCAAACCATATTTTATCATTTCGTATCCGAAACCGACAGACTGGCTGCTGGTTGTGCAGGCTGTACAGGAAGAGAGTACCCGGCCTGTAATATGAAACATCTTGGTAATGTTGACAGCCGTGGTATGAACCATGGATTTCAAGTAGCTCACCGCGCTGATGGCGCTAGCGGCAGACTCATTGTTTTGATAAAAATTTCTGTAAATCTCGCGCTGCATCGAAGGGCTCCCATGGATGGAGCCAAAAGCAACGCCGAGTCTGCCCGAGGATATGAACGCTTCGTCAAGGCCGGCTTTTGCCAATAAGTCCTTGACTACCTGGCAGGCGTAAAAAGAAACCGGTCCCATTGTTTTGCGGTATTTACGATCAAAATCATATTCGATCGGGTAATCAATCGTGCCAAAAACCTTGGAATGAATATATTTGCTTAAAAACGCATCTTCCCGGATCGCTTTCACTCCGGAAACACCGGTGAGAAGATTTTTTACGATCTGCTCTTTCGTGTTGCCTATGGGCGTGATAGCGGCCTCCCCAGTTATCACAACTCTTCTGTCCATAATTTATTTGCTTGAAAGGTTTGGATTTGAGGTTTTTTGGCGAGGCAGAAATTGGTCCACATAGTCCAAAATCTGGTTGACGGTCCGTATATGCTCCATTGCTTCTTTTTTTATTTCCTGATCCATATTGACTTGAAGTACTTTTTCAAGCTCAATAAACAATTCTACGGCATCAATGCTATCAAAACCGTGATCATCCTTAAGGTCATCGTCCAGCCCCGGGTCTTCAATTTCAAACTGCTCCTGAAATATTTTGTATATTTCTTTTTGTATTTCCTGGCGAGTCATTATTATCTGTTTTCCCAACCAAATGATTAATTAATAATTTTTTATTAAAGTGAGTATGCATTCCACCATCTCCCAGAAACACTTGGAATGGTGAGAATTTAAAAGTAAAATCTCATATATCTAATTTTGATGGTGCCGTAAAAAGTCCAATATCTGCGTTATGCGCGATTCCTCAGAATTTCATCACGCCAAGGCGTGACTGCATTCTTCGAAATCGCGCAAGCCTTGATCTTGAACTTTTTACGGCACCATCTGAAAACCGACTTTTTACGAGTGTGTCAATTTTTTATTATTAAAATATGCCGTTCAGATAGTCAAGATCAATTTGGGTGCGGCTCTTTTGTGATAACTTTCGATACCTGAAATTACAGAAGAATTCGGTTTAAGCCAGCATAGCAGATAAATAGCGGGATTTATTATGCAAGTCAAGCGGCGTTACACTATTTGAACCTTACTAAACGGCAGGCATAGAGCGTCCGGTCACGCGGGAGGGGCGGTTTTATCCTGCGCCCATAGCGGTATTCCCGCCGGCGAAAGTCGAGTGTGACCATTTCCCGCAGCGACCGCCCGTGCGGCCCACCACCTCTCCGGAGTCTATAATGGCAACGGTTTCGCAATTGTTGGGGCAGTCCTCGCAGACAATGCCCCGGGTGTAAATTTGACGGTCCCAGACCCCGGTTCCGCGAAAGCGGCTTCCGGACGCATTGGCATCCAGGGCCAGCAGGGCGGCCCCGTAAGCCCCCATCACCATATGGTGTTCGGGAACGATTATCCCGCATCCCAGTATATCTTCAAAAGCCCGCACAATCCCCAAATTGGCGCTGACACCCCCCTGGAGCAGAACGGGCGCGCGAAGCGGTTTCCCCCTGGCCACGTTTCCGATCAGGTTTCTGGCCAAAGCGTGACACAGTCCCATGAGAATGTCTTCTTGGGCATACCCCATCTGCTGCTTGCTTATCATGTCGGACTCAGCGAACACGGTGCAGCGGCCGGCGATGGCCGTGGGATGCCTCGAGCGGATGCTCCGCCGGCTCAACTCCTCTATGGAGAGATCCAACCGCCGTGCCTGGGAATCGAGAAAACTACCGGTGCCGGCGGCACAGACGAGGTTCATGTCAAAGTCCACAACCACACCGTCTTCAATGAGGGTTACCTTGGAGTCCTGTCCCCCGATTTCTATAATGGTGCGCACATCGGGATGCAGTTCGACAGCCGCCCGGGCGTGCGCCGATATTTCATTTTTTACCACATCCGCACCCATCATGGCACCGATGAGCTCACGTCCGGACCCCGTTGTGCAGAGCCCCCCGAATGCCATATTATTGTCCGCAAACAATCCGGAAAGCGCTTTCATGCGATCCTTCACGGAGTCGATGGGACTTCCGTTGACCCGCACATAAGAGGAAAAAAGCATGTTCCGGTGCTCGTCGACAAGCACGATATTGGTACTGATGGAACCCACATCAATACCGAGATAACCGCGGCGCATCACTTCACCCTCCGTCCGCCGAAGTCCCGGAGATCCTTCCTGCGCCGCGTCCACAGGATGTCCAGAAACGCTTCCACCCGGGTCACCACGCCAAGGATACTCGTGTGCTCGTCAAATGACAGTTGCAGTATGGGAATATGCATATCTTCGCTGATTTTTCGTAAAATGGGCCGGATGCTCACCTCCGGCATGCACCCGGCCGGACACAGGTGAACCATGGCATCGAAGCCGGCCTGTGCGCAATTTATGGTATGGGCCACCGAGTCCCGCGCATGCCCCCCCACTTCGCTCTCCAGGTAGGGTTTAGCCACACGGGCCAGATGCCTTGCGGTATTTTTTTTGTTGCCCAGCGAGAAGCCGAAGTTGTTTCCAATTTCCCCGCCCAGCAAAAAAAAGTTTTTTATCGCCACCCCCCTGTGGCCGAGGATCTGTTCCATGTTCTGGTTGAGCTGCCGGTCACGCAGCAGCGACACTTCGCCGATGAGACCGATACGCAGGGGGTTGCGCGTTTTATCAATGGCGATTCGTGCGAACCGCTGGTACACCTCCTTGTGGAATTGTTTCACTGCCTTTTTGGTATTGATTTCGGAGAGTTCCCGCAGGCACTGCTCCATGAGCAACGAGGTTTCACCGGTGTTTACCTCCCGCGCCCGGGTGTATGCGGTCTGCAGTTCGATGGCGTCGATGGTCCATACCTTTTCCAACGCCATGGCTATGGTGCGCAGGAAGAAAATGCGCGGCGGGTCGAAGTAGCGGATCACCGGCGGCTTGAACCCGTCGAATCCAAGGCCGAAAACACGGATCTTTCTCCCCATGTCCTTCAAGGTTTCCGCAATCATTTCCCGGTAGTAGTTCAGCCTGCAGGAGCCGATACTGTTTACCATGAGTGCGTTTTCCACCCCGGCATCATCCGCCTCGATGAAGTGTCCAAGGTGTGCCTTGAAGGGCAGGCACAGGGATTCGGGAGCCGCTGCAAGCCCTAGCGCCATGGCATGATCATTGGTGTAAGTGGACCACCATGGCTCGGCACCCATGGCGCGTGTCATGGCGGCAAGGGCAACCGTGTAATTTCCCAGATTGGGAATGGCGAGGCGCTCGGTCATTTTGCCATCTCCGTTTGCCGCCAGGAGAGGGAGTCCGCAAAGGCCTCCAGCCGTGTATCCAGTCCCGTTTTGCCAGTGTGTTCGTCCACCATGAGCAGCATATACGGCAGCCCCTTATGTCTGCATATCCGTCGAAACCGTTCGGTCATCATGGAGTCCGCGCCACAGTTGAAGGTGCTGATCTGGATGACGCCTGCACAGGCGCGGGTGTCGGTCCGCTGCAGCTTCCGGTACATTTTGTTGAATACACACCACAGGATATCCCCGGGTACGATGTTGTCGTCCTCAAAGGTCATCCGCTCCAGGGGTATTTGAAGTTGTTTCAGTTTGCTGATGACGGGTTCGCCGATGAAATGGTCGTGGAGGGTGTATGGGTGCCCGAGAATGAGAAGCTTCGGTTGGCCGCAATTTTTCTGCTGTCGCGTTGCCTCCCCGGCAAGTTGCCGGTGCATGACGGAAAAAGCCTCTTTTACTGCAAGATGCGCTGTTTTTCTGCGGACCCCGAAGGTCTGTCGTGCCAGCCGGAAAAGGGTCTTTGACAGGGGCATTGCTGTTTCGTTGATATCAATGGAAACCAGCGGCATCCCCCTGGCGATTCCTGCCCGGGTGGCATCCAGCAATGCGCCGAACCGAGGGCAGCAGTTGTGAGCTTTGACAATGGAGTGGATCCGGGGAACGAAAAGGGCATCCACGCTTTCCATCAATGACAGCGCGTGCCCGTCGAACAGCTTCTGGGGAAGGCAGTTCTCCGATTCCGTTCGGTGGGCGGCCGCTTCAAGGGTTTTTTGGGTAGACCGCGACGAGACCAACGGTTCACAACCGAGCCGCCGGAAGAAACATTCCCATAATCCCGGATAAAAATGGTAATAAAACGCCCTGGGAATTCCAATTTTCACTTTTCTGTTATTTCCTTTCAAGAAATGCCCCTGAAGCCCTTCGAGCAAACATCGGGGGTTGCCTTCACCAGCTTAAAGCATAATAAAGAAGGGCTTCGGAGTCAATCCGATCGCTCTTGACATTCCGGGGGGCGGCGATAATTCAAAGGGCGTCTGTGACAGCACCGGAAAAACCTGTTGTATTTCGTGCGTCACCTGCCGTCGGTTATGGCGGCCAAGCGGCAATTCGAAACCACCGAAAACCTTGGTTAAAACTGAAAAAAACACAGATGCAGAACCGTTCCAGTGAACGCAGCCGGCGGAATTTTTTATTTTCCGAGATGGCGGTCAAAAAAATCCAGGACCGTTTCCCGAAAGTGATGCGGATGCTGAAAGAACGCCTCCACATGACCGACACCGGGAACCAGCCAGATTTCTTTCGGTCCGGGCGTCAGGGAATAGAGCCGTCTGGAATTGGCAGGCCGGATGACTTGATCCCGTGTTCCGTGGATAAAAAGCACCGGTTTTTCCAGGCGCCGGATTTTTTCCGTCAGGTCAAGCTCTTTAAATACGTTCACCTCCAGCTTCTTTTCGGCCTCGCGCCTGAAAACCGGGAGTACTGCCCTAAAGGAGTATTTTTGCAGCCTGGACATGGAACTGGTTGCGGCCATTTCAAGGCTGGCAAAGGCACTGTCTGCAACCACGGCCCTGATCAGCGGCTCCTCCAGGGCCGCCAGGATGGCCGCCGTTCCCCCGGCTGAAAAGCCGAGAATCCCGATGTACTCGATCCGGTACATTACGTTCAGGTAGTTTGCAGCGTGTATCATATCCCGGCTTTTAAAATATCCCAATCCGTATTTCTCTCCCTGGCTCAGACCGGTGCTGCGGGGATCAAACAGCAGCACACTGTAGCCGGCGTGGTAGAGAAAAGGCGCATACGACAGGACATCCCACCGGTTGGCTCCCTTGCCGGGACCAAGCAGGATACAGGCTCGGGTTTCGTCCCCCACGAGCCACCCCCGGATTTGCAACCCGGTTGAACCCGCAAATTCGACCTCCGTATATGGTAACCCCAGATCAGCGGGCGTTTTGTTTTTTATTTCGTCTCCGCCGCTTCTATAGATAAGGTTGTCCAGCGTTGTCCGGATCGTGTACAGGGTTATCCCGCTCGCCGACAGGAAAAGGACGCCTGCGACAAGAAATCCGAATACAAGTTTTCTTCTTCGAAGAAGCGGCATATTCATAGCTTATTTTGAAAATATACTTTTCTTGCCTTTACTTTTTGACGTTACTATAATTCGAAATAATCTGGTAAGAAAAAAAATCAGCCACTAATATACCCTCCCGAAAATGAAATCCAGCAGCAGATCACCCGTGCAAAAATGCAGGGCGTTGGCATCAGCGAATTTACCTGGCGGCATCCCACCGTTCCGGAAAAACACGCCGGGTTTTTATTGCTATAAAGAAGACTCTTCTTTTTCCGGGATATTTTCAGGCGCGTACTTTTCCACAAATATACGGACAAACCATTTTACAAGGGCCTTTGTGTGGTCCGCACCAACCAGGTATAATCCGAACATGCACAAAAAATGCGCCACGGTCCATATTACCGGGCCACCGATGAAAATCATCATTGGCTCCCGGACATATATGGCAAAAATGCCCAGTGCACTGATGACCGGCCAGCATATGGCGTAGCTCACAGCAATACAAATCAGCCCAAACAACATTTTTCCCGAGGGCTTCCGCTGAAAAGCGCTTAAATCCGCATTTTCCCTTATGGCACACTTGACAAAGTCTGCTTTTACTAGCTGTGAGGCCATAAGCCTGAAAAATCCCAACGGCATTCTCCTTAAGATTAATTTCAATACATAATAACCACTTGAAAGCCATAATGCAATATAGTATATCAGGCATACCCATACCAACCTCGAAAATGAACTATATGAGAAACAACCTGGAATTATAATAGCGGATACAGATAATGCCTCTTTTGAAGCAACTGGAAAAACTTATTGCATATCCCTTATTTCCTGAAAATGATTATATTTTTTCAAAATATACATACGACGCGATATACAAAATTGCCGCACGCTTCCAGAAAAATATTTTTCCAGCGGATACGGAAGAATCTATCTGCCTTTGCATAAATGACCGGGGAATAATGGCTGGCGCATTGATTGCCGCATTGACGCGTCCGGTATCACTTATCCTGCCAAATGCTTATTCTGCATCCGTGTTAGAACGGATGCACCAGGCGATTGCTTTTTCCAGAGCCATTGTACAGGAACCCATAGCCCTTCCCCGGGACGTGACACCTGTCTTTTTTGACCGAGACACTCTTGGGAATGATACGCTTGACAGATCTTTTGTGCGCCACCCAGACAGCGTACTTGTCAAGCTCTTTACCGGTGGCTCAACAAAGACGCCCCGGATCTGGTCAAAAACCATACGGAACTTGTTTTCCGAAGCAATCCACCATGCTGAAAACTTAGACGTTTCATCCCATGATCGAATTGTCGCAACCGTACCGCCTAACCATATTTACGGTCTTCTGTTTTCAGTGCTTACACCGTTTGTCGCTTCCGCCTCGGTCGTTGACGAGGAATTGACGTATCCCCACGAAATTCAAAACGCCGTTAAAGAAAATCAGGGGAGCATACTTATCAGCACCCCGCTTCACTACAAAATGCTGGCCGGCATTCCGTTTAAAGCGGAATCACTTCGCCTTGCCATTTCATCAGCGGCACGACTAGATGCTGCAGACAGCCGATTTTTTCATCAAAAAACAGGCCTGGGGATTACGGAAATATTCGGTTCTACGGAAACCGGCGGCATCGCTTCCCGCCTGTGCAATGACAAACAGCCTGATTTTAAGCTATTTGAATGCGTTGACTGGAAAATAGCCAAAGACCTTCTGGCACTCCGCTCCGATTTTATATCCCCGGAGTTGCCCGTGGATCCGGAAGGTTTTTTCACAACAAACGATCAGGTAAACATTAAAGGCCCCGATCGATTCGAACTGAAAGGCCGGGCAGACCGGATTGTCAAGGTGGGAGGAAAACGCGTGGATCTTGATGAAATCAAATCCGCTATCACCGGTATGCCAAAGGTTAAAGACGCTGCCGTAATCTGTATCCCGAACGACAGCGCCCGGGAAAATAAAATTTGTGCTTTGGTTGCTGCTGACGCATCCAGTAGTGAAATCAGGCAGTACCTTAAGCATCGCATTCAAAGCTATGCTGTACCCCGACTTATAAGGATTGTTGAAAAAATTCCCGTATCTTCAACCGGTAAATATGAAAACGCTGAGATCAAAAGGCTTCTTGAATCGATTTCAAGATATTGACAAAGTAATAGTCGCCCCCCTGCCGCTTCAAAAACATGAAAAAACAATTGAGAAGTTGATCAGGTTGATACAACAGGTTAAAGCCATGAACAAATCCAGCTTCATCAAAAAGCCCGCGCCTTAATTGTTTTTCCGTATCCATTCGGGCGGTTTTGTCCGTCCGCCTGTGACATCCCGCATCTGAAGTCCCTTGACAACTTCAAAAACGCCGCCGTCCGAGGCAAATATCCACAAATTAAAAACATTTTCGCCCTGGCCCCGTTTCACCGGAACCATGTATGCCGTATATATTCCGCCGGGCACTGTCGGTTTTACGACAATACGCTTGTAAAACCCTACCGGAAAACCAATAAAACCGGTATAGCGCTGCCCCCATACGCAGGCGGCATGAAAAGCCGCATCAAGAACAAAGGGGGAACCGAGCGGTCCTACGAGAGAAGACCGCTCAGGTGCGAGGATCCTGCCTGTTGCAGCTGCCGGGTTAAGCCTTACATTATCAAAAATATTCTGGTAAGCGGGGCCGAAGGGAACCAATTCCCTGTAGACCATCTCCGAAGAAACCGTAAATTCCGTTTTTGAAACCTCAAAATCAGGCATGCTTAGCACTTCAGATGCATCGATTCGCGGGGAAAAAATTAACCGGGCATGCTCCATCATGCGAGTGATACCCGATCCGGTGAAGTGCAGCGTAGATAAAAGTGAGGCGCTTATTCCGCCGTTCCGGTCCTTTTTAAGTGCCACTAAAGCCTTGATGACTTCGTCCCGGGAATCGATAACCAGAAATTTTCCAAAACCAGCTTGCACAAAACACCTCACCTCAAGATCGGGCTGGAACTCAGAGGCGACCTTGGCAAGCAGTTGCATGGACTCCACGGCCGGAAAAACGGCGGTTTTTTCAAAAATATGATCCCGTAGCTCCGGGAAAACCTCGATATTCACCGGCAGGCGGATGTGATGGCTTATTTCGGGAATTCTTTCCATAACTGCCTGGTCTTTTTATCGACTGCCACGGGCGTTCCGGATGAATTAAGGGCACAATGTTCTGTAAAACCGGTGCAGACGATCCGGCCGGTTTCAACGTGCGTAATAATGTAGTCAAATTTCACCTTGACCCGCCCGAGATCACCAGGGCGAGTATTGACCCACATAAGATCGTCATATTTCAGCGGACTATGGAATTTAATGCCGGTTTCAACAATAAGGTAGACATACCCATCGGCCTCGATTTCGACATACGGATAACTCAGATCGCGCATCAGGCTTGCCCGGCCAAACTCAAAATATCGAAGGTAATTGGCATGATACACTACACCCGATTGATCCGTGTCCGCATAAAGGGTTCGGTATTGGCACTGGTGCCAGACGAATCCATCTGATTGATTTTTAACAAAATATGCAGTTTCGCCATAATCTTCCGGAATAAACGACTTGGGCCGCATAATCAGACTCCTTTAAATACAATACAACAATTGGTGCCGCCGAAGCCGAAGGCATTGGATAAAAAACATTCATAACTGGCACTTCGCGTCTTGTCCGCCACGACATCGATATCTCCCAGTTTCGGGTCCTCGATATAGTTAATGGTTGGAAGAATCACCCCCTGCCGCATTCCCTCAATACCAAAGGCGGCTTCAATGGCTGCGGAGGCACCAAGGGTGTGGCCGATTTGAGACTTATTGGATGACACGGGCAGATTCTTTAAGCGGCTACCGAAAACGCTTCTCAAGCATGCAACCTCAGCGCTGTCTCCCTTGTTAGTGGAAGTTCCATGGGCGTTGACACACCCAATATCCACGGGAGAGAGTTCAGCATCGTCGATGGCACCGAGAATTGATTGCACGATAGTCGGCTCGTGGGGAAGCGTAAAATGATAAGCATCAGAAGTCCAGCCAACCCCAAGCACTTCGGCTTTTGGCAAAAGCCCATAGGCTTTGACCGCATCTTCTGCGGCCAGCACCAGGACGCCGCATCCTTCAGACAAAACCATGCCCTTCCGGTCAATGCTAAACGGTCGTGATGCCTGGGACGCATCGCTGTATGCCCGATCGCCTTCCTGAACCTTTATGGTGGCGTTCATGTTGGCAAAACCATGGATAATTTCGGGGATGATGCAGGTGTCCACACCGCCGGCCAACACGAAGTCACAGTCGCCGTCCCGGATCATGCGAGCGCCAATACCAATAGCGTGGTTGCCTGAAGCGCATGCCCCCTGGGGTGAAAAAATCGGGCCGGTAAAGCCCAACATCATGCCTGCTTTGCTCGACGGCAAATTTGCACAAAGATTAGGGAGCAGATAGGGGCTGATCCGAAGCGCGCCGTTGTTAAGGTAAGCCTCCATCGCCTTTCGGAACGCATCCGCACCGTTTAAGGCCGATCCAATCAAGCAGGCCGTTTTGGGGGCAGTTTCTGCGTTCATTTCCAGGCCGCTGTTTTCAAGCGCTTCCCGGCAAACCGCCATTGTTAGAATAACAAAATCCGCATTCCAGTTATAAGCTTCTTTTGCATCAACAAAGTCGCAGACTTCCGGCCCCCACCCCGGTATCTCACCAACAACGTTGCTGAGTGTTTGAACATTACACCGGGTCACCTTTCGAAAGCCCGCTATACCTGCTACCGCTTGCTGCCAGCTTTCAGCAAATGTCTTTCCCAAGGGCGTGGCCGCGCCGTAGCCAATAACAAAAACCCTTCTGTTTTTAGGTGCTTTCATTAAATTTTAAACGCTTTCACCTGAATCGTTGAAAAACAATACATGCATTGCAGCCGCCGAAACCGAAAGCATTTTTCAAAACAAATTCCTGATTAAGCCGCTGCCTGGAGACCACAATCTCTTCCATCGGCATTTCCGGATCCGGTTCGTAGTTGATCGTTGGCGGCAGGGTGCTTCTAAGCATTCCCTCAACTGCAAAAACGGATTCAATCGCGCTTGATGCTCCCATGGCATGGCCTGTCATGGATTTATTAGCGGTTACAGACGGCATTTTTTTTCCAAAAACCGCTTTCATGGCGTCATACTCCACTCGGTCACCTAGCTGCGTTGATGCGGCATGCGCATTTATCGCATCGATATCTCCCGGCCTGATGCCGGCGTCATCAATGCTCTCAGCGATACAGCGCCGAACGGTGGGCTCGTAGGGTGCGACAAAATGATGCGCGTCTGCCGTCATGGACCACCCCCGAATCCCAATGCGACCATCCAGCTGATGAGCCGCGACAAATTCGCGGGTTGCCAATATCACTGCACCTGCTCCCTCGGATACCAAAAATCCCCGCCGACCTTTTGAAAACGGCCGGCTTGCCTGATGCGGGAAGACTTCGGTCCGGCCCGGCTTTTGCCGAAAGGCCCCGTTCATTGTGGCAAAACCAGCCACAATAGGCTCAACCAACGCAAAATCCACAGCACCGCAGATGGCAACATCAGCCTTTCCGGCGGCCAGGAGCATCGCCCCAATAATCATTGACGTAGAACCCGTGGCACAAGCAGTGATGGTAGATGTAATGGGACCGGTGGCACCGGCAAGAATGGCAACTTTGCCTGTAACCATGTTAATGCAGGAATTGGGATTGGTAAAAGGATGCGGCAACTTCCCTTCAGCCCGCATTCGCCTGTCTGCTGCAAGAACGGCGTCCTGACCGCCAACCGCGGAACTGAATGTGACAGCTACACGCGGCGCGAGTTTTTCCGAAATATCAATGCCGCTCTTTTTCAAGGCGCGGTGAACGACCAACAAGGCATGCTTGAAAATCGGAGATTTCCAATGGCCTATTTCACGGGGCTTTAAGAACGGATAAAGGGCTGTATCGATTTCCGGGACCTGTCCGGCAATCCGAACCGGAAAATTCTCATCAAAGTCAAAACGTGTGAGGGGGCCAATACCGCTTTTGCCGCAACACAACCCCCCCCATTGAGTTTCCAGATCGGTCCCAAGAGGCGAGAGCGTGTCATATCCGACAATGACGCTTTTCCTGTTTTCCATCAATCCGTTTGAAACCTACCAGGGCAGAAATTGATAAAGCTTGGCAAACATTTCATACACTTCGATCCAATTCTGGAAGTCCTTGGACGACCGCATATGCGCTCGCTTGTTGACCATTATCCAACTCATGTGGGCTGCACCGTCCTTGCACGTGAAACAATCCCTTGTGGCCGAAGTGCAGCAACGATGCATTGTTTCAAGATCAGAAGCCCAGCGGATAAAGCGAATCAGGCGCTTGGGTTTCGGATCGCGTGTATCCAGAGGCTCTGTAACCGAAGGACATTCCTGCCAACCAAAAGCTCTGCCAAGCATTTTACCGGTGGTAATTACCTGGTGGTAATATTTCGAGGAAATCACGGTGTCCGGATAGGCATCAAGCATTTCATCCATTTCCACACACAAATCCGCCAAATCTGCCGAATGCCAGGAAAAGCCGTTTACTCCCTCATCATTGGATAGCAGTTGCATATGCACCTTCAAGCCGGCATCGCGAATTTTTCTGATTACCTTTTCAGTCCTTCCGATTTGTTTCGGTGTTATGGTATACAAGTAATAGGTATACGGATCTCCTTCATAGTTTTTACTGGAAACAAGAAACGTGTTTTTGCCGCGAAGCCGCTTTTCATCGTTCTCGTCACCCCAGAGGGAGATGCCCACCATCATATCAGGAAACCGGTCTCTGGGCACTTTAATCAGTCCGTTAGTGGCACAGTAAGTCGGCATCCGCAGATAAAACTGCTCAATCCGGTCCAGGTAGAGAGTAGGTTCACCACCAATTAGAATGGCAAGGTTTACGCCTCTTTGCTTTTCAGCGTCCACAAAAGCAGACCATTTGGCCAGATCCGTTTCTTCGGCAGCCACCTTATCTTCACCGGATGAAAAGAAAAAACACCCTTTACATCGCAGGTTACATTTATTTGTAACGTCATATATGGAACTGCGCATGTTTAACTGAGAGATTCTATTGTAGCGCTCATACCAATGGCTATCTAATAGAGAACTGACCGTTTTCATTGCATAAACCTGTTTTCTTCGTGATAGTCAAAAAGCCTCATGATAAGGCGGTTCAACGACATGTTGGCACAAATAAGGGCTTTTTTTATATCCTCTTACCCAAACCGCAAGGTAGGTATCGACATAATCAAGCCAGGCCGCAAATGTTTCAGGATCAGCAGCATGCCGAAACATCTTTGAAGTGACAATCGCACTTCCTGCAGCGTAATGGCGGCAGTCAATACAATCAGTGTCCGGAACGCAACAGGAGAAACTTCTATCCCAGGTAAGATCACTACGATACTGCCTGAAAGAACGTCCCAAACCGATATCAGTTGAAGCATTAACTCTGGGATAAGGGCAGGAAAACAGATCATTCAGCGATTTTTTATGTGTATGAACAATGATATTGTAGGGAGAGAAATACACATGCTCTGGATATCTTTCGCAGACTTGCTTCATAGCCTGCCGGGTTTTCCACAAAGAATTCGTATCATGGCAAAGACCACCCCGGTAACCAACAGGCGCGGAAAACATGTTAAAAGAGATGATGCAATTATTCCGGGCAAGGGTCTCCGCAACCTCATAGACTTCATCAACATTTCCCCGGGTGAATGTATAGATGAAGACCGCTCGTGGATCGTTTTTATAATTGTCGATCTGCCGCCCAAGCATATTGCTGGCATTGCGCAATTTTAAGCTGGTATTATCATTTCCCCACACGGAAATATGAATCTTGTAATCAATAGCTCTGTCAATGCGTTTTATCCCGTTCGTGGCAATACATCCCCAGGGAAGTTCCCTGTAGCAGACCTCGCAAAGCTCAGGAACCAAGGATGGCTCGGCGCCCGCCAGAACCACGTAAGTAATCCCTCTTTCTTTTTCCTGCCGCATCAATTGGCGCCATTGATCCGGATTGCGATTATCACGCGTTGCCGCCTTTTCTCCTTGATAATAATAACAGCCCTCACACTCGATATTGCACCGACGCGTCATGTCATACGTTGATTCCCGCAAAAAAAAATACTTTCTTACCTTCTGCCATTTTTCCCGGACTTCAGGTACAGCAATAATATCGGAAAACTTCCAAGCTCTATTAACCGACTTTTTCAGAGCTTCACACCCTTGTTTGCTGAATTCCAACACAACTGCCTCTTGTTCATTTCTATGAATGTATTAATTCTTTACGGACGAATGCTGAAACACGTATTCGGCGATAAGGCGGATTGTTTTCAACTTTGGATAATCTTCCTCATCAATGGTGATGCCGTATTCATCCTGCAAAACCAGAGCCACCGTGGCAAGATCCATACTGTCAACCCCTACCTCATCCACCAGGTCCAGATCTGGATCAAATGTTTGGGGCGTGACATCTTCAAGCTTTAATTCATCAATAACAATTTGTGCCACGCCTTCAATGGTTTCCTGATTTGCCCATCCCTGTTGCATTGTTTTTCGTTCTCCTCGGTTGTTGCTTACTTTGTTGACGCCATCGTCATTAAGCCTTTGCAGGCTAACTCACCGTTAACGGTCAATTGAAATCTCAATGTCATTGTCTCATCCTCAATAGGCGATAAAACAATGTTAACAACATCGTCAGGTCTTATGATTTTCCTGTATTTTGTTCTGCTTATTGCTTTGGGAATCAGTTCCCGGCCGAATGCCTTCCGAGCTGCATCTAAAGTCATTTCCAGCTGGGCTATCGCCGGCAAGACCGGATCGCCTGGAAAATGGCCGGAAAACCAAGGAGAGTCAGAAGGCACGAGTACAGAAGCTAAAACACTGCCGTCTGCCTTCGTTTCAACCCCCTCCCTCCTGCGCCAATTGGATTTCATTTAAAGCAATCTCTTTTTTTACAGTTTTTTTAACACCGACAGGCCCATAATTTTTTTTATTATCAGACAGCCATAATGTCAATACATCTCTTTCCTGAACAAACCATTATACTGTTAAAAAAAAGCTGATCGAAAACGTTACAAGATCAGTAGTTACCGGGAATTGTTGTATGGCAATTATTGTGAGACTTAGCAGCATGGCTGAATGATTCGAAAAAAAACAGATGATTATTATATTGATAATAAAGTGATACGGAATTATACTCAGACTACAAAGAGAAATGTTGGCTTCGAAGTATTATCGGGATACCGGCATTCGGCCGAAACGCACACGCACAGTCAATTGTTAAAACCCTGCAGCACAAAATTCTGAGAAGGAGCTCAACATGAAAAAGATGAGACAAAAGGCAAAACTGCTGGTTATGCTCGGACTGCTTGCATTTGTTCCGCTATTTATGGGATGTGCCACTG
>SL_8KL_010_SEDDRAFT_10001225_pt1 | contig 22267 bp, 28 predicted proteins | sample SodLakKL_010_SED_4_FD_11160 | JGI IMG/M metagenome (IMG submission 11160) | reverse complement strand
TGAGCCGGAAGAACCATTGGAAAACGAATCTGAAACGGAAGAACAAAAAGAAGATACTTTAAAAGAATTAGAAGGAAAAGAAGATCAAAGAGAAACAAGTGAAGATGAAAGAAGGGTAGAAAGAGATATAGAAATAATATCTCCTGATAAACTAGCTAATAAATCATTCCAATTTAAAGCTGAGGTAACCAATGATAAGGATTGCTTGGTAAAACTGAATAATGGATTATGGAAAGAACCAAAAAAAGTATTGAACACGGTTTCAAAGGAATACAGCGGACTAAATCCTGGTGAACATGAATTAAAAGTCGAATGTCAGCACTTAAATGCTTCTAAATCTTTTGAAGTAAAACCTGAAGAAAAAGATCTAAGCGATGCTGAGAAGAAAAAAAGAATGACAGGAGCTCATCTATCACTTAATAAGATTCCTCTTCACTTTATCTTATTACTTGTTCTTTTAATATCTTTACCAATATACCTTTTTAAAACCCGTGCTCTCCTTTCATAGGAACGAAGGCACACGGAATGCTCACTTTTTGTTCTTTCACTTCTCCATTTTTCTTCTTATACTTCTTCAGTGTTTGATGTCTCTGACCTCCTACAGGCGCTACTATAATCCCTCTTTCCTCTAATTGTTCTTTCCAAGGTTCCGGTATTCCTGGTGATCCACAGGTTGATATTATTCGGTTAAAAGGAGCTGCTTCAGGTATTCCCTTTGACCCGTCTCCCTTATACACTTCTATGTTATTGTAATCTTTTAATTTTTCTTTTGATTGGTTGTATAAGGTTTCTACTGTTTCTATAGTATGTATTTCTCCTTTTGTAGCTATTTCCCTCAGTATAGCGGCCTGGTAACCCGAACCAGTTCCGATCTCCATTACTTTTGAATCTTCTTCCAGATCCAGCTCTTCGGTCATCATGGCTACCATGTGCGGAGCTGAAATTGTTTGCCCTCCTGCGATTGGCAAGGGCCTGTCTATATAACTATATTTTTCTTTGTCTTCGGGAACGAATCTAGATCTATCAGTTTTTAGAAAAGCTTTTCTAACTTCTTCAGTCTTTATTCTTCCTTCTTCTACGAGTTTTTCAACGAGTTTTTCATTGGTTTGAGGCATTTTATTTTCCCAGAAGATCTTTTATCTCTTCAATCTCTTCCTTTATCTCTTCTTCGTTGTTCTCATCTGCTTTATCCATCTGTTCTCCACAGTCTGGACATTCGAAGTCATATTCAAATGCTATTTCGAAAGGATGTTCTTCGCAGCCATTTTCACATTTAAAGAAAACGTAGTTTTGAGCCATTTCTAGTTTTTTCCTCAGTTCTTCAAGTTTTTCTTCGTATGTTTCTTTTAACAGTTCTTTTAATCTTTCTTCTCTTAGGAACCATGTGTAGGTGTACCAGTTTGATTTTTCCGCTTTTTCCCTGTCGTATCCTATTATTCCTAGGTAGTGTAGTCTATTGAGAACTGACCTTATCTTGTTAACATCGTCTATATCTACCTCTTTCTTTATTTCTTCATCCGTTCTTCCTTCTTGGCCTGGTCTACTGGTGTTGAGGTTTTCTTCCGTTTCTTCTCCGTTTTTCTTTTCTCTTGCTATTTCTTTCTCTTCCTTTGTTTTTTCTTTTTCTATTGTTTTAACTACTGGATAGGCGTTTGGTCCTGCTTTCTTTTTTATGAATTCTTCCACTAGTGGACTGTCCAAATCTATGTTCATAGAACTCTATCCCTCTTGTGTTCATTGGTTTATTTATTTTTTCCGTACTTCCTTTCCTGATTCACTTGGCTCTATCTCTATGTTCCCTCCTTGGAATTCGAAGCCCAGTTCTTCTCCATTGTGGTACCTGTCCAGGAATATTGCTAGGGCTGATACTTCGGAGTGAGGTTGGTTTGTTACCGCTATGTTATAATCCGCTAGTTCGTAGGCTTTTCCAGGGACTTTTTCTCCGCCGACTATGATCAAGGCATTTTCTATCTTCTTTATCTTTTTTTCAAGATCTTGTATTCTTTCTCCGTACATTGTAAGGTGGATTACTTTTCCTTTTCCTTGTTTGAATTTCTTAACTGTTTCTTCCCAGCTCTCACTGTATTTAATGGTAAATGACCCTCCGAATCTATCCACTACATCTCTTACATTATCCAGTAGTTTTTCATCCTCTTCTCCTGTTAGTATGAATTCATCGGATCCGAGTGCTCTTGCAGCGAGTGCCACGTGAGTTGTTATTCTTTTATCTCTTTCCCTTCTATGTCCTAGCCTGAGAACTTTCAACATATTCATCAACTTCTCTTCAATCAATTTATACTCACCCTGGTTAAAATACAAGGGTAGTGAAAGGAAAATCTGAAGAGATTTTAGGCACTACTTACCTTTCTTTCCGAGGATCAACTTAAAATCAAAAATTTTTTATTGACAGATACACTCATGAAGAATAGAGGATTAAGATGAGCGGAGAAAAAGAGGAAGAAAAAAGAATTTCTAAAAAGACGATCGCTATCGCTCTTATTGTGGTAGCTGTTTCACTAGTACTTATACACCAATTTTTTATATCTACAAGCCCAACTACTGGTGGACCCCATCCTCCTACTGACTCTTGTAGATCAGCAGCAGATCGTTGTAACACGAGAAGAGCTGCAAATCCAGAAGACGCCTGTAGATTGTGCGAAAACCAATGCGTGGGTCCTGAAGGAGGCCCGATATTCCCAGAGGATCCAGAACCCGGTGAACTCACAGCAATAGACTGCTGCAAACTAGGAATGGAGGATGAAATACACAGGCAAGATGCTCAAGAGTGCGTGTCGGAACTCGAAGCCCGTTTTGACTACCAAACGGAAGGAACCACAGTATACTTCGATGGAGAAAGCTCCGGATTCGATCCCTATCACCCTGATCGAGAGATAATCCACTATGAGTGGGATCTAGATGATGAAAACGAAACCACGAAAGAAGGAGAAGATCTAGAGGAAGTTGAATTCACCTACAATGAACACGGCACCTACGATGTAGAGCTAAAGATCACGGACGACAGAGGAAAAACTTCTTCTATGATCCAAGAGGTTTATATAGAAGGTTAAAGGATATCTAACTTATATTAGAAGGTAAGAAAATGTATAGTAAACTTCACCTGTTAGATAGCTCGCTACATTGATTAATACGCTGATGAGGAATGCTTCTGGATAGTTTATGTTTTTGACAAAATTCTTTATTATTACTGCTTCTATTATAACGGCGGATATTTGTGATAACGGAACTGCTAACCACATTACCCATAATTCAGGGAAAAATAGCCAGACTAGAGGAATCGTGATTAGATTTCCCAGTACAATTGCTATCAATAGCTTTATCTTATACTCTTTACGGCGAGCATAGATGATCCCTACAAGAGATTCTACTATAAGGGTTACTGTTAGTGCCAGGATAACCGGAAAGTTGAATATAATCATATTAACTTTAAACCAAAAGACTTTTATAAACTCTCTCATTCCATATGATGGTGGAAAAAGATGTTTCCTTTAATATCTTTTGCTGGAGCAGATCTTGCTCCTAGCGGGGTTATTCTTCTACCTGCAATTGTTTTGATTATTATGGCTATTATCCTTGCTTTAGTGTTTTCTCACTCAAAGAAGAAAGGCAAGGAGCGGCTTGAAAGTATCAGTAAGATGTTATCTTTACTTTTCTTATTCTTAGGAATTATTTTTGGGGTACTAGGGTTTGCTGCTATCACTGGCTCTCCTGGAAGAAGAGAAAAAATGTTTGTTGTTGAGGCTCAGGAGAATGCTGTTTCTTGTTACGAGATTCTAGATATAAAAGAAGAGCCTGTCGGAGAAAATTGGACTAGATCCATAAGCGAGGAATATTGTGAGGGTATATGTGAAGGAAATTGGATCGATCATAATGATGTAGGTGTTGTAGAGAAAACTGGAGAGGATATACCTGGTGATGATATCACCACACCGAGAGACGCCTGTCTCGCTGGTTTACCTGATCTTATAATTGAAGATTAATTTTGATAGTTTTTAGATGTCTCTTTAACTTCACTTTTCTTCCTATTTTCCCACAATTTTTAGGCACTACGCCAGAAACCATACAAAAACTAAATCTTCTCAAAAGGGAAGATGATTGAATATGTGCGCAACCTCCTTCTGACTACATTATCTTTTTATTAATGAAAAGACTAATAATTAAATGTAGAGAAGGAATAGGGAGCTGTATGAGTAAGAGAGATAAGAAGAAAAAGAAAGAGCTTAAGAAGAAATTAAGAAAAAAAAGATCAGAGGAGGCACCGGAGACCTATAAAAAAGCCCCTAAGGTAGATAGGGAAGAAGCAGAGGTTGCTCAAGCTGCAATGCTAAAGGAGAAGAAAGGAAAGGACAGCCACTTCCAACAGTTCTACGGTAAAGATGAGAAGGAAAAGAAGAAATTATTGGAGCGCGTAGAGGGGAAAGGATTAGATAAAATACTAGAAGAAGGTAAAAGAAAGAAATGGCTTAGAGAACATAAGGAGGAGCTAATTGAACAAACAGCAGAAATAGCAAAGGAATTGACTAAAAAAGGAACTATCCATGGAGATATAAAACCAAAAAATATAGTAGTAAAAGATAAAGAAGGAAAACCTTTCCTCAAATTGATAGATTTCGAATTTGCAGAAACAACTGCTGCAGATAGGAAAGGTAAAGAATGGAAAGACTACTATACACGAGAAGAAAAAATAAAGAAGCAATTAGATGATCTTGTAAGCCTGACCACGCATGCAGTATCGGACACACCTTTTAAGAAAAAACACCCTAAATCAAAAACAAGTGAAAAAGAAGGACAGATTTCTCCAGAGCTAAAAACAAACCCCGCTCATTTTGAAGAACTCAAAGGAAGAATTAGAGAAGAAGTATACGATGCCTATGAAAGAAAAATAGATAAAATGCACGGGAAGAGGAAATCTGGACTTATTAAAAGAACTCTGAGCTGGTTCAAAAAGAAGATATAGGGACGATTAAGAGCATAAAGAACTAAACGATAAAACATACATCACAATAGGAGCTACAGAATAACAAGATTTAGGCACTATATCTCCAATAAGAATCAATTGAACATGAAAAACATTTTTTAAAGGAAAGCGAATTAATAACAGGAGTAATTAAAAAAGATAGGGAAGAAAGAAATTCCCATGAGGAAAGTGATTCCGTGAAGAAGCTAACAAAGTTCGCCATAACCTTTGGAGCAGCAGCAATAATCGCGGCATTGATCCTTATTCTATTCACTTAAACCTGAAAAGGGCCGGTAGCTCAGTCTGGCAGAGCACCAGGCTTTTAAAGGCTTGAAAACACAGCCTGAAGAAACCTGGTAGCCGCGGGTTCAAATCCCGTCCGGCCCATTCAAACACAAATAAAAAAATACAGAAATACACTAAATAAACACAGGTAAAAAGGGAAGATAGCTCAGCGGGAGAGCGCCGCCCTGAAGTAAACTTTTTTAGAAAAAAAGTTTAATCAAAAAACGTTTTGATCAAACTTTTGGAAAAAGTTTGGTGGAAAGGCGGTTGTCCGGGGTTCAAATCCCCGTCTTCCCATCAAAAAACACTTACAAATATTTAAAATACTTAGAGGAATGAAAAATGAGATTGGAAAGACTGAAAACACTTAAAACAACTCTACCACTAACAATAGCGACCATATTATTCATCCTGACTTTTATCTCTCCAGCACAAGCTTCAAATAATGATTGCCTTGAAATAATATCGATTACGAAGACTGTTTCAGGAGGAAGCCTTGATATAGCTCCAATAGTGGTTAATACTTGCCCTGAAGGAAAAATAGCGGACTTGAAAGCAGGATCAAACACCACTGGATACAGGCTTAAGGATATATCCTTAGAACCAAATGAAGAAAGAGCTTATCAATTCAGGGATCTCCCTTTAAAACACAGGGAAACGTTTGAAGTATCAATAGTGTCTCAACATACTGGGGAGCCGTTAACAGAGGTAAGAAAGATAGATGTGGTTCCAGAACCAACCCTGGAAGAGGGTGACAGGAATCTATTGGTTATTTTCCTGCTAAATAACATAGCTATCATAGTGGGAATAGTAATAATAACGATAATAGCCATAATCTTAATAACACCGTTTATATATCACCGTAAGGGCAACAAACCCTTTGAAAGCGAGATAACATTGGAAGATTTAAAATAAAGCATGATAAAAAATAAAGAACTGTAAAAGCGCCGATAGTCCAGGGGTTAAGAGGCAACCTAGCTCTATAGGTTGACTGACATACGCTGGCCTTCCAAGCCAATGACCCGGGTTCGAATCCCGGTCGGCGCATCCAATATTTATTTTTTCAATTGTTTCTTATCTGACTTTTCTAGCAATATATCCTCCAAGAGCCCCTCCAATCACTCCTGATAGCAAAAACAGAGGAGAGAAACCTCCAATGATATTTATAGTTGTTGAAGCTGGTCCTGGAGCCTCAAAAATCTTGACAAGGGTAATTGTTGCTACTATATTTAATCCAGAGGCAAAGAAGCCAACTCCTACACCTTTCCAGACACCTCGATTAAGCGTGACTCCAGCTAATATCCCAGCAATCATTGGTGCTATCCACAAAACCCAATCTAACATAGTTATTGCTAGGAGGCCCAGAGGGTATCCTAAAGGAACGGAAATAATAAGAGCGACAATCAATGATTTCGAATAAGCATTAAAATCTTTTCTACTTACACCTTGCCTTACTTTCCCTCCTCCCACGGCTGAGATAGCTCCTAGAACCACCATTAGGGGCAGTAGGAACACTAGAAGAGGGAGAAAACCCCTGTATATTAGAAAAGCTATTGAACTTAACAATCCTATCGAAATACCAATCCTTAAACTTCTCCAAACTTTTTCTTTAAGAACGTAACCAGCTAGGAATCCTCCTAAAAGAGGAGCTGATATAGCTCCGCTCATGATTGCAAACCCATTAACTTCAAAAGTCATTGATAGAGATAAAGTGAGAAGTATTAAGGAAAGGGACACAACTACGCCTAAAACTAATGCCTTTAAATATTTTATTGTTTTTTCTTTCATCTTATACCTCGCTTATTTTTCTTCAACTAACTTAAGAAATTTCCTTTATTTATAAGATTAATCCTTATTATTTCAAAAATATATAGTACCTAAATCTTCTTAAATAATTTTAAATCACACGGAACAAAGATAAATAAACATAAATTACCTCTGGAGAGTTAACCATGTCAAAACCGAGCTGGGTAAAAGAACTTGCTGAAAAAAGGATAAAAAAACTATTTAACGAAGCAGAAGAACAGTTCCCCGAACATCCCGAAAGATCCAAAAGATACATGGAGCTAGCGAACAAGATATCGGAGAAATACAACAAACCGATACCCAAAGACCTTAAAAGAAAGTTCTGCCCAAAATGCCATAGTTACTGGGTTCCAGGAGAAACAGTAAAAGTAAGAACCGACTCGGAGAACAACAGAGTAATCTATATCTGCAATGAATGCGAGGGGGAAAGAACCTACGGCTACAGTGAGGAAAAACTGGATAAAAATAACCAGCAGATACATTAATATTGAGACTTATAAATAAGAGGCACACAAAAAATTTATATACGTCCCGAAAACCAGAATTCTCTAGAGAACAGAGAAACCTAGAAAAAGATTTAAAGGTGATTAAATGGTTAATATACAGGAAGTAAAAGCATCTAAACTCATAGACGAAATATCGGAGAAACTGAAAAAAGAAGACAGCATAAAAAAGCCCGAATGGGCAAACCACGTTAAAACAGGCCAAGACAGAGAAAGAAGACCAGAACAAGAGGACTGGTGGTACAAAAGAACAGCATCTTTGTTAAGAAGACTCCATCTAAACCCAGGAACAGGTGTAAACACCTTAAGAACCTGGTACGGAGGAAAAAAAGACAGAGGACCAGCACCAGAAAGACACAGAAAAGCAAGCGGAAAAATAATAAGAACAGCAATACAACAACTGGAAGAAGCGGGATACGTGGAAAAAACCGACTCAGGAAGAAAAACCACTTCAGAAGGCCAATCACTACTCGAAAAAACCACCAACGAAATAAAATCCCAATAAACCTCAAATAAAGAGGATAAAAAGATGCCTGAAGACATCTCCGAAATAAGAGAACAAAAAAAGAAAGAATTACAAGAACAAATACAAGAAGGAAGAAAAGAAAAACAAGAGCAAGTACAGAAGCAAGCAGAAGCAATGAAACAACAAATACTAAGAGAAGCACTGACAAAAGAAGCAAGAGAAAGATTGGGAAGAATAAGAGCAGCAAAACCGGAAAAAGCAGAAAAAGTAGAAGCACTGGCAATAAGGCTATGGAGATCAGGACAGATACAAGACCAAATAACTGATGAAAAACTCAAACAACTCCTAAAGAAGATAAGTTCACAAAAAAAGGAACCAAACATCAAAAGAAGATAAAAAACCAAAACAGGTGAAAAACATGAGCAGCAACAAGGACCAGGAAATGAAAAAAAGACTAGGAAGCGCCCAAAAATCCAACCAGTCACCACCACTCTGGGTAATGCAAAAAACAGAAGACATAAGATGGCATCCAATCAGAAAAAGGAGAACACTGAGAAACTGGAGAAGAAACAAGCTATCCAACAGAATACGAAACAAAATGGAAAAGAACGAATAAAAAGGGAACACACAAGGAGGTAAAAAAATGCCGGAAGAAGAGACAAAAAAAGAGGAACAAGAAGGGCTAGAGGAAACAGAAGAACTTGAAGAAGAAACAGAGCCTGAAAAAGACCCAAAACAATCTAAAGATCAAGAGCCTGAAGGCGAACCAGAAGAAGACATGTCAGAATCGGAACCAGAAGAAAAAGAAGGGAAAGAAACTGAAGAGGAAGAAGAAACACCTGAAGAAGGAACCGAAATAGAGAAAGTTGAAACCCCGGAAGAACTCGAAGAACTGGAGGAAGAACTTGAAGAAGCAGGGCTAGAAGAAACAATGGAAACACCGGAAACAGAGGAAGAAGAAATAGAAGTTCCAACTGAAGAAAGATTCTTCACAGTTCCAGTAAGAGAAGCCAGAAAAGCAGCCAGACAAAAAAGACCTAAAAAAGCAGTAAAAATCATTAAAAAACACCTGAAAAAGCACCTTAAAAGACAGGTAAAGATATCAAGAGAATTAAACCAAGAAATCTGGAAAACAGGGACAAAAACACCTTCTCAAGTCGAAATAAAAGTTGAAATGACACCGGAAGAAGCCATAGCATACCCAAAAGAACAGTAACATCCAAGAAACAAGAGTCCTAACTAGGTGTATACATGATAGGAAGAGCCAAATACCAAAAATCCTCAGAAATAGGAGTATTCTCAAAATCAAACAACGAAATAACCTTGGTACCACCAGCAGCCTCAAAAAATTACAAACAAAAGATAAAAAACGTTTTAGATACAGATATAGTTGAAACCACTGTATGCAACTCCAACCTAATCGGAGTATTCGTGGCAATGAACGACAACAGAATCATATTACCATCAACCATAATGCCACACGAAGAAGAAACCCTAAAAGAATACTTTGATGAATTAGAAGTTATAAATACCAAGTACACCGCAATAGGAAACCTAGTAGCAATGAACAACAATGGGATAGCAGTAAGCAGGTTCATAAAAGAAGATATAAATGCACCATCTCTTGAAGTAGCGGGAACAACACTAGTGGGATCCACAGTATTCACAACTGATAAAGGGTTTCTAGCACATAGAAACACAAAAGAAAAAGAAATGAAAGCACTGGAAGACACCTACAAAATAGAGGGAAAAGTAGGAACTATCAATTTCGGAGATCCATACGTGAAGAATGGGATAATAGGAAACAACGAAGGTATACTCGTTGGAGGAGAAACCACTGGCCCTGAAGTAAACCGAATAGACGAAATATTCATGCTAAAATAATAAAAGACTCAAATAAAGCTCACAAAAATAAATAAACAGGAGGAAACAATTATGAACCAACAAGACCAACAAAGACTAGCCCTACAGGCAAGACAAATACAACAAGGAATGCAAAAGGCACAACAAGACCTACAACAAGTAGAACAACAGCTGAAAATGATCAAATCCACTAGAGAAGGAATCGAAGAACTATCCAAAAAAGAAGAACAAGACGTAATAGCACCAATAGGAGAAGGGGTATACATGCCCTCAGAAATAAAGGACACAGAAAAAACTCTAGTTGAAGTAGGAGCAGGAGTAGTGCTTGAAAAAACACCAGACCAAGCAATAATAACATTAGGAGACAGAAAAGACTCTCTACTAGAGGTTAAGAAAAAACTAAAAGCACAGCAAAAGAAACTGCAAAGACAATACCAGCAAATTGCCCAACAAATACAACAACAAAGACAACAATCTGAATAAAAATACAAAAAATAGAGAAAATGTTCAACAAACTCAGAGACAAGTTCCAGGAGTTCCTGGGAGAAGAAGAGAAACTCGAAGCCAAGCCGTCCCTAGAGACAAAAATAAAGAAGAAGATAAAGAGAGAAGCAAAGATAAAGGAAAAAGACATAGAAAACCCATTAGAAGAACTTCGGCTCTCTCTATTATCCGCAGATGTGTCTCTGGAAGTAGCTGAACAGATAGAGAACCAGTTAAAAGAGTCCCTAACCGGACGGGAAGTAAAAGCAAAGGAAGACCTTACCCAAATAATCAAGAACACGGTAAAAAAAACTCTGGAAGAACACCTTAAAGAACCGGAGAAGTACCTGCACCAGAAAATAAAAGAACTAAAAAACAAGGAAAAACCATACCTAGTGCTTTTCCTAGGCCCAAATGGACATGGAAAAACTACAACTATAGCTAAGATAGGCAAAATGCTACAAGAACAAGATATGGAGATTGTTTTAGCAGCAGCAGACACATTCAGAGCGGCTAGTATTGAACAAATAGAAAAATGGTCTGAAGAATTGGATGCAAAGCTAATAAAACACGAATACGGAGCCGACCCAGCAGCAGTTTGCTACGATGCAAAGGAACACGCTGAAACAAACAACAAAGACGTGGTGTTAATAGATACTGCTGGAAGAAGCGAACTGGACAAGAACCTAATGCAGCAACTGGAAAAAATAAAAAGAGTAACAAATCCAGATACATCCATGTACGTTACCGAAGCAGTAACTGGAAATGCTTCAGTGGAACAAGCCAAGAGATTCAACGAAGAAATAGGGATAGACGGCTTCACAATAACTAAAGTGGACACCGACGCAAAGGGAGGATGTATATTATCGCTCCCAAGCACTGTAGGAAAACCAATACACTACGTGGGCACAGGACAGAATCTAAAGGACTTAAAGCCATTTAAAAAACAATGGTTCATAAATAACATAATGCCCGAATAAAAAATAACAAAATAAGGCGATAACATGCTGGATAAATTACAAGGCGTGATGAACAAAATAACCAAATCACGCGTGATAGACGAAGAACTAATCGAAGAAATAACCAAAGACATACAAAGAATACTCATACAAGCTGATGTATCAGTAGAACTAGTCAAAGAACTCACAGACCATATAAAAGAAAAAATAAAAGAAAAAGAACCGCCAAAAGGAGTATCAAAAAAAGAATACATCACAAAACTCATCTATAATGAACTGAAAGAGGTATTAGGTGGAGAAGAATACAAACCAAGGATGAAAAGCCACGATATATTGCTAGTAGGATTATATGGATCAGGAAAAACCACTACAGTGGCAAAACTAGCTCAATTCTATTCAAAAAGAGGAATGAAAACCTGTGCTATAACTACCGATGTAGATAGGCCAGCAGCCTACGAACAATTACAACAACTAGGAGAAAAAGCCGACATAGATATATACGGAGAACCAGAAGCAGAAAATGCTTTGAAAATACTTGAAAAATATTTAAAAGAAACCGAAGAATACGACATAAGAATAATAGACTCAGCTGGAAGAGACAATATCAACACAGAACTTCTAAACGAAATAAAACAACTAGAAAAGAAGCTAGGACCGGAAGAAACTTTCTTAGTAGCATCGGCCGACACTGGACAAACTGCAAAGAGAATATCAAATGACTTCAACGAAGAAATAGGGATAACAGGCGTAATAGTGACAAAAACAGATACATCAGCAAAAGCAGGAGGAGCACTAACCGCCTGCTCAGAAGCCGGAGTACCAGTAGCATTCATAGGAACAGGGGAAAAAATAAACGAATTCAAAGTATTCAATGCCGAGGACTTCGTGGCAAACTTGCTTGGAAAACCGGATCTAGGAGAACTACTAAAAAGAGTGCAAAGAGCAACACAAGAAACTGAGCTGGATCCACAAGAACTAATGAAAGGAAAATATGACTTCCAAACTTTTTACAAGCAACTTGAAGCAGTAAACAAGATGGGTTCCCTAAGCAAGATATTCAGTGCACTGGGAATCCAAAACAAAATTTCAAAAGAAGAACTGCAAGCCACGGAAGAGAAGATGCAGAAGTATAAATACATGTTAGATTCCATGACAAACGAAGAACTCAAAAACCCCGATTTAATGAACCATGGTAGGAAACAGAGGATAGCAAAAGGATCAGGACGCACACAGGAAGAAGTAAAAGAACTAATAGAGCACTTTAACAAAGGCAAGAAGATGATCAAGAGACTAAAAGGAGGAAAGAACAGAGATATGAAAAAGATGATGCAACAGATGCAGAAAAAAGGCGGAGGCGGCCTATTCTAAAACCAGGTCTTAAAATGAAGATAGCTATAATAGGAGACTTCCACATACCCTCAAGAGCACCTGAAATACCTGAAAAAATAAAGAAGAAACTAAAAGAAGAATCTCCTGATATTATATTGTGCACAGGAGATTTGGTACAACAAAAAGTTCTCAAACAACTCGAAAGTATCGCTGAAACCAAAACAATTAGAGGAAACATGGACAGGATTAACTTCCCAGAGACAATACAGATGGACAAACAAGGCAGGAAAATAACAATGATCCACGGTCACCAAGTAAACCCGAGAGGAAACAAAGATCAATTAGGATACATAGCACAGGAAAAACAAACCGATATACTAATACACGGCCATACACACCAGTTAGAAACAGATAAGACGAATGGAAAATTACTAATAAACCCAGGATCAGCCACCGGAGCACCGAGCGGTGGAAGAACCCATTCAGAACCAAGCTTCGTGGTTCTAGAAATAAACGACAAAGTCAAAATAAGAAAAATATATGAAGAGAGAGAAGAGGAAGAAACATATGAATTCAATTGAAATTAAGAAAAAACTAATGGGAAAAGGAGAAATATGCGATCCCTGCTTAGGGAGACAGATAACTTTAAAACACCAAGGCATATCCAATGGAGTGATAGGAGCAGCACTAAGAAAGGCAGAAACAGAGTCAGAAATAGATAAAATAATAGAGAAGCAACCAGACCCAGAAATAAAAGAGAACTGTTACCTATGCGAAGGACTAATATCTGATATGCCTGAAATTCACTCAAAACTAATCAAAGAAACTGAAAAATGGGAGTTCAACGATTTCCTTGTGGGAACCAAAGTACCAGGAGAAATAGCGGAAAACGAGGAAAAAATCTGGACCGAAGTACCGCCAGAAGACGCGGAACCGATAAAAAGACAGGTAAATAGAGAAACCGGGAAGAAAATAGAACAAGAAACTGGAAAAGAAGCCGAATTCGAAGATCCTGACATAACATTTATCCTTAATTTCAAAGAGAACAAAGTAGAGACTCAGATAAAATCAATATACATCTACGGACGCTACAAGAAACTGGAAAGAGGAATACCTCAGACTAAATGGCCCTGTACACACTGCAATGGAGAAGGATGCGAAAAATGCGATAACACGGGCCAACAGTTCCCATACACGGTACAGGGAATTATGGAAAAACCCCTGCTGGAAATGACTCAAGCCAAAGAATCAAAATTTCACGGTCAAGGAAGAGAGGATAGAGATGCTTTAATGCTTGGTAATGGCAGGCCATTCGTTATAGAAGCAGTAAACCCAGTAAAAAGAAATATTGATCTAGATAAATTTCTTCAAAAGATAAAAAAGAAATCAGAAGGAAAAATAGAAGTAAAAGATTTAGAATATTCGGATAAAGATAAAGTGGTTGAATTAAAATCAAAAAGAAGCGATAAAACTTATGAAGTATGGGTCAAAGCAAAGCAAGAGGTCAATGAAGAGCATTTAGAGAGAATAGAAGAGGAATTTCAAGATGAAACCATAGAACAGAGAACGCCAACAAGAGTAAATCACAGAAGAGCTGATAAAGTAAGGAAGAGAAATATCCAATTAATAGAGACAAAAAAGATAGGCCCGAATAAATTTAAAGTAAAGGTAAGAACGGAAGCAGGGGCCTATGTTAAAGAACTTGTTTCAGGAGACTACGGTAGAACCCGCCCGAGCTTTGCTGAGGTAATGAAGAATAGTTTAACTCCTGAGAAATTGAACGTGGTGAAGATACATGGATCCAATGGTGATTAATCTAGCCATACTGGTAATAGGAACGGGAATAGCTGCCTATACAGATTACAAAACAGGAATCGTACCTGATAAGCTAAGTCATTTTATGATAGCTTCAGGCGCAATCCTAGCTCCAATTGTATACAGCGACCTAATCTTTGTTTACGGGGTGGCAGCAGCAGTATTTGGACTTGGTTTCTTCTTGTATTCATTCGGTCAGATCGGAGGGGGTGATGTAAAGTTATTCACCGCGATAGCTCTGTTAGTGCCATATTACCCCGAAGTTATGAGGCCATTAGCCGAATACATAGGAGTGAATCCGGTGGATCCAGTATACCCTTTTGTTGGATCTATATTCATTCTAGCTGGTTTGATCGGTCCCATGTTTGCTGTATCAATTAAGAGCCACTACAGAATTTTCAAGAATAAAGGTAAGATAGAGAACTTTTCAAAGAAGTTTAGTAAAGGGTTAATCCTAGCCTTAGTCATATTACCTTTCTTGGTCCTATGGGTTTACCTAACTCCTGCTTTCCTGGTTTTATTTATACCAATGGGGATAACACTTTCACTAATACCTTTCAAAGATGACATGGTAAGAATTTTCTACAGTGTGGAGAAACCAATAGCTGAATTAAACGATGATGATGTGCTTGCTCTGGAGGGAATTGAAGAACAAAAAAAGCAGGATCTAGGGCTTTGGAGAAAGACGTTTACTCCGCCTGAACTCGAGAAGATAAAGAAAAGAGCAGAGGAAAAGAATTACGAAAAAGTACTTGTATGCGAAGACCTGCCTAAATTCGTACCCTATATATTCATAGCTCTATTGATCAGTTTGATATTTGGAGACGCTTTCTTCTATCTATTACAGGCAGGAATATAATTTCAGTATTCTATTTAAGCGCTGTTGCGTCCTAAACATCTTATCATGTCTTCTTCTACGATGAAATCAGCATTCAAGAGCTCTTTAGTTATCTCTATATTAGTTTCAATATGTTTAGTTATTTTTCTAGTTTTGAAAAAAGTCTCTTTTTCTACATAGCCCATGTAAGGAACTATTTGGTCAGCCATGTGTATGTCAACCGATGCTTCTGAATCTAGTTCTTCTGTTAGTTCCTCTGCTGCCTCTATCCCTATTTCTTCACTTGGTTTTCCTTTTTCTCCTACTTGGTCTGCTCCTATAATGGTTTTATCTGTTTCAGCTCTCAGTAGGATTCCTGAACCGGGTGATAATGATCGAACGTATTTTTCTTCTATTTCTGGCTTAATATTCTTCCTTTCTTTTCTTTTTAGTTCTTTTTTCGCTGCTTTTTTCTGTCTTTCCACTACTTTTGATTGTTTTAATTGTTCGCTTGCCTTTGATATCCCAGTTATTTTTTTTAGTTTTCCTCTTTCCTTTATTCTTATTTTATTTAGTTTTTCCCCGTTTAATCTGGCTTTTACTCTTGCTCCTCCTTTTGGGTAGAATCCTTCTTTTTCTACTTCTATTTCTCCTTCGTAATTGTACTTCTTCATGAGTGGTAGAAATATTTCTGACATGTATTCTACTGGTGGAGCCCATTTTACGTGGGTTCCTCCGCCGTTTACAGTTATTTCTATTTGTTTTTCCAGTGCCAGTATCTGGAATTGTTGTAGGATCAGTCCTACGGATCCTGCTGTTTCAATGTTTATCTCTATTTCTGGTTTTATTGTTTTTCCTGGTTTGAACTCTATTTCTGTCGAGCCTTTTTTATCTTTTTTCAGTTCTCCATTCGTTATCTCCGCTATTCCTCTTACTCCTTTTAGATGTTGTTCTTTCAGTCCTGGTGTTGGTCTTGCTCTTCTAATATTCTTGATCTTTACTTCTTTTCCTATGGCGGCTGCTATTGCTGTGGCTGTTCTTAATACTTGTCCTCCTCCTCTTTTCAGATCTAGTTCTTTCAATTGAACCCTCTCTTTCTAATTGAGGTTGTTTTAGAATTATTATGCTGTTTTGGTTCCTTTCACTATTTTTCTTATTTTTTTCTCTGTATTTTTTGCTTCTTCCGCTATTGTCCCTGTTACTATAACGTCTGCTCCGGCTTTTACTTTTTCTCTAGCTGTTTCTTTGTCTCTTATTCCTCCTCCTACTATTATCGGTATCTCTGTTTGTTGTTTTATTAGTTTTATTGTTTTGTTTGGTACCGGTTCGTTTGCTCCTGATCCTCCTTCCAGGTAGGCGTAATCCATTCCCATGTACTGTGCTGCTAGGCAAAATGCTGCTGTTATCTTGTGTTTGTCTCTTGGTATTATGTTTGCGTCTCCGTAGAACTCCACGCTTGTTTTGTTGCTTGATTCAAGAATTAGGTATCCTACTGATATTGGTTCTAGATTTGCTTTTTTAACACTGAAAGATCCGAATGCTTGTGCCATTGATAGCCAATACCTTGAGCGGGAGTTTAGCAAGGACATGAAGAAGATAGCGTCTGCGTGTTTGTTTATGCTGGATGTGTCTCCCGGAAATATTATTTTTGGTATGTCTATTCTTTTATTTAGTTTTTCACATGTTTTTCTTGTTGCGTCTTGGTCTACTCCTGATCCTCCTATCATTATTCCATCTGTTCCTGCTTTTTCTGCTTTTTTCGCCATTTCTAGTGATTCTTTTGGTGTTTGTTCATCCGGGTCTATTAGAGTTAGGTGGCATGCTCCTTCTTTTTTTGTGGTTTTTTCGAATTGTTTTTTGACCTTGATGTTCATCACCTCTTGTTTATATTATTTCGGTTTTCTTTAATGCGTTTTCCGCTATTTCTCGGTTTATATCTATATGTTCTATTATAGTGTATCTCTTGGGTTTTATCTGTTTTGCTTTCACCATTGCTTCTATCATTATTTCGTCTTCTACCCCTAATTCTTTTCCTGTGGTTGGGGCTTCTGCGTCTTCTAAAGCGTTCTTTATCTCTCTCCAGTTTTCTCCTTGTAGGTAGCTCATTGCTATTGCTCCTACCCCACATTGTTCTCCGTGTAAAGCGGATTTGTCTGATATTTTATCTAGTGTGTGGCTGAATTTATGAGCTGATCCTGATGCTGGTCTTGAGCTACCTGCTATTCCCATTGCTGCTCCTGAAGATATCAATGCTTCTGTTAATGTACTTAGCCCTTCTTTTGATCTTTTTTGTATTTCTTTTGCTCTTTTTTTAACGATTTCTCCAACCATTTTTGTTAGTGAGGATGAGTAGTCTCCGTAGTATTCGTCTTTTAGTATATGTCCTAGTTTCCAGTCTTTTACTGCTGTTAGATTTGATAGTGTGTCCCCAACTCCTCCTCTTATGAGGTTATATGGGCATTCTTTTATTGTTTCTGAGTCAACTATCACTGCTGTTGGTGTTTCAGCGGTTTTTGATTCTCTTGTCCCATTGTCTTGTAGTGATGCCATCTGGCTCGCTATCCCGTCGTTGGCCAGTGTTGTGGGTACTGATATGAATTTTTTACCTGCTCTGTAACTCCCGGACTTTGTTACGTCTATTACTTTTCCCCCTCCCACTGCTATGGCTATGTCTTTATCGTTTTCCTTGATCTCTTTTTCCACTCTCCTTGCTTCTTGGGTAGTGGGTTCTTTCACTATAATTGTATCTGTTTCGAGTATTTCAGCGGCTTTATCCCCGGCTACTTTTCTTGTTGTTGGGCCGGTTACTACTATGGTGTTTTTTTCCTTGAATTTTTCAAGTTTTTTTAACGCGTTTTTACCAATCCAGAAGTTGCTAGGTAATTGTATGTGTTTCTGCATTTTTTCCCTCGTGTTTTTTCAATTCTTTTTCCTTACTTTCATGGTTTTATTAATCCATGTTGGTGTCTGCGGAATTTATTTTCACTTCGGGTTCAAATTATTCGTTAATTGTGGTATTTAGGCTTTCTTTGGTTTTATAGTGATTTCAGGCACTAATTTTGCCGTTGTAAAAACATGAAGTTTAGAAAATAATCGATTTCAGCGGATTTATTTGAATTGTTCTTCTATTTTTTCAACTTGTATCCCGTCTTCCGTTATGTCCAGTGCTGCTTCGTCTTCGTAGTGGTCCGTTCCTCTCATTTTCTCCACTTTGAGAGTTCTTTTAATGTTTCCTCCTGGGTATTTGAGCATTATAACATTGTCGCTCAAGAACTCCGTTACGTGGTCCGCTGACATCCATTTACTGTCTTTTTTTATCTCTGAGATTAATATTGAGGTGCAATCTTCACTACGTACTGCGTTTATTAGTTTGTGCATCTGTAGTCTGATCAGTAGGTCCTGTTGTATTCCAATTGGTGAGAATCTGTCGAAGTCCGTTGCCAGTCCGTACTGTGAAAGTTCTTCGAATGATACTGGGAAGTTGGATAGTGGTGTTAATGAATCTATTACTAATCTGTCTGGGTCGAATTTTTCTATCTGTCCTTTTATTATGTCTATGTATGTTTCGTTTTCGTCGAGTGTTCTCTTGGTTATGTCGTTGTAGATTATCTTCAGTTTTTGGGTTGCTTGTAGTTCTTTGAGGTTCCATCCAAATCCTTCAGCTTGCCTGATTATGTTTTTTGGTTCTTCTTCGAATGAGATGTACAGGCACCGTTGGTCTTGGTTTTTTACTCCTTCTCTTAGGAATTGCTGTGAAAAGATGGATTTTCCTGTACCAGGGGATCCTGATACTAGTGATATTGATCCCTTTGGAATTCCTCCTTGTATTAGTTCGTCCATTCCAGGTATTCCGGTTTTTTCTCTTTCCATTTTTATTCACTTTTTGGTAAGGGGTATTGGTAAAAGGAACTATTTGTATAAAAGCTTTGTTATTTATAAAGGGTTTTTCTCGTGCCCGTTCCTTGTTTTATTTCTTTGTTTCTAGGAAGTTTGAGATAAGTATTGGAAGTATTGCTGTAGCTTCTCCTGGTATGGTAACGTGTTTTGATTCTTTTTTTAGTTTTTTCCAGCTTATTGCTTCCTTTAACCTTGCTCCTGATAGTGATCCATCCCACTCTGGAGCTGTGGTTATGTATACTGCTCTGTCTAATCCTTCTTTGAATTGGTTCCACCATATTAGGTGGTGTTTGCTTATTCCTCCTCCTATCATTAGTGCAGAGGTATCTTTCTCTTCGAAAACTATTTCGGATAGTTCTTCTTCGTCTTTCCATACGTTTACATTGAAGTCTTTATTTTGTTGATAAGTCCAGATCTGTGTTCCCACTGCTCCGTCGGTTATTCCTGGTATGTACGTGTTCACGTTTTTTTCAGCTATCCAGTGTAGTAAGCTGTCTTCGTTATCTATTCTTCTTCCTATTTCTCTTACCAGGGTATTTGTGGATAATTCTTCGTGTTTTTTGTTTATTTCTTTCAGCATTGGTTGTAGTTTTTCCTCTATTACTGGTCCGTAGCATTCTTCTGGTATTAATACGTTTCCTAATCTCTGTATCTCTAGTTCTTTTAGTTCTTTGTCGTTAAGTTTGAATGATCCTTTGTAGTATTCTTTCCAGGTTCTTGCCAGGTCGTGGTCAAGTGTTCCGCATGTTGTGATGATTGAATCTACTTTTCCTGTTTTTATTAGTTCTTTTATTGCTCCTCTTGTTCCTGTGGCTGTTATGCAGGCTGGAAATGATAAAAAGAAATGGGTATTTCTTTTTTTAACTTGTTGTAGTATTTTACTTGCTTTTGCTATTAGGTTAGATGTGAATCCTCCGCTTTCTTCGTATTGTTGTATTATTTCTTTTGTTTGCATTTTGCGTGGATCAATGTCTTTGACTGGTTCTAGTTCTTCTCTTTCCATTTTTGTTACTCCTTCTTTGAGAATTAGATGCTTTAAGGGTTTGTTATTTAGTATTCGTATCCTTTTTCAGGTGGTTTTACTTCTATTCCTTTTTCTCCTATTTCAAGGGGTAGTATGTCTTCCGTGTGTTCTGTAGCTCTCATTTTTCTTATGAACATGGATCTATTGGATTCGCTACCTACTCCTAGGTAGTGTAGCATTATTACTCCGTCCGCTACGTATTCTTCCGCTTCGTATTTGCTGAACTTCATCTTGTCGATCTTCAGGTTCTGTTCCGGGACTTCACTCGTCATTATAGCGGTCACGTTTTCTTCTGAGAACATGTGATTCATTTTGAGTATTATGCTTCTTACTTCGTGTTCGTCTTCTATCTGCATTCCTAGCCCTGGTATTGAGTCTAGCACTACTCTTTTTGCTCCTATCTTATCTATTAAATCCATTATTTTGAGTATTAGTTCATCTATATCCAGCCCTATTTGTGGAATGGAGTACCTTTCGTCTGAAGTGTAGCCTACTTTTGCTGAGGATGCGTCCAGTATTGCTAGTTTTCCTTCTTTCTCCATTTCTTCTACATCGAATCCTAGGCTTTTCATATCTTCTCTTACGCTTTTTGGTCTTTGGTCCACTGCGATATATAGTCCTGGTTCGCCTTTTTTTGCTCCGTGTAGCAGGTACTGCATTGAGAAAGTGGTTTTACCGGTTCCTGTTGCTCCTGAGACTAATATCATCCTTTTCTTTGGGAATCCTCCTTCTATTAGTTCGTCCAGCCCCGGTATGCCTGTTTCTACTCTTTCCATGTTGATCCTTTTGAGTGTTTGGTATTTGTTTTTTTACTTGGTTCTTGCTTCTAATTAAGAAAGTTTTTCTTTAAAAGGTTTTGCAATAGGAGTATATAGAATGGATCATTAATTTTTAATGGTTCGTTATGAATTTTTTATCTGGATTTATTCGAGGTGTATTGTAGTGAAGGGTAGTTATGCATTAGTGCTTGAGAATTCACTTAATAAGCCTTTGGTCATTGGCTCGCTCGGTGAAAAACAGTTCCATGAAGGGATCTATGTTTATGTTGGTTCTGCGTTTGGTCAGAATAAATCCATTGAATCTCGTGTTAATAGACACGCTGAACTTTCGTTTTCAGGCAAGGGTTCCATTCATTGGCACGTTGATTATCTTTTGGTTTCGAATCATTTTGAGTTGTTGGGTTACAATGAGTTTCCTTCTGAAGAGAGAAATGAGTGTGAAGTTGCTCGTGAAATTGAAGAAAGTTCTGACGGATTTGTTGAAGATTTTGGTTGCAGTGACTGTGATTGTGTTAGTCATTTGTTTTTTAGTACGGAATAATTTATCCTTTTATCACTGCCATTGGTTTTACTTTTGCCACTCTTTTGCTCAGTCCTGCTTTTTCCACTGATTCAGCTACTTTGTCTATGTTTTTATATGCTCCTGGTGCTTCTTCTGCTGCTCCTGCCATTGAATGTGCTTTTATAACTATGTTTTTTTCTTTTTTAAGTCTTTTTACTACATCTTCTCCCCAGAATTTTTGTTTTGCTTCGTTTCTGCTCATTGTTCTTCCAGCTCCGTGGCATGTTGACCCGAAACTTCTTTCCATTGCTTTTTCTGTTCCTGTTAGTATATAGGAGGATGTTCCCATTGTTCCTCCGATTAGTGCTGGTTGTCCCACGTCTTTGTATTTCTTTGGTAGGATCTCGTGTCCTGGTGCGAATGATCTGGTTGCTCCTTTTCTGTGCACGTAAAGTTCTCTTTTCTCTCCATCCAGTTTGTGTTTTTCTTTTTTGCAGGTGTTGTGGTTTATTTCATACAGTGTTTCTATTTTTGCTTCTGGCAGTGTTTGTTCAAATGCTCTTCGGATTAGTCCTGTTATTACTTGCCGGTTTGCTGCTGCTAGGTTTATTGCTGCGTTCATTGCTTTGAGGTACTGCTGCCCTGCTTTTGAGTTTATTGGTGCTGAGGCTAGTTCCTTGTCGGGCAGTTCTATTCCGTGTTTTTTCGATGTTTTTTTCATTTTCTCAGTGTATTCAGTTGCAACTTGGTGTCCCAGAGCTCTT
>SL_8KL_010_SEDDRAFT_10001224_pt1 | contig 22276 bp, 33 predicted proteins | sample SodLakKL_010_SED_4_FD_11160 | JGI IMG/M metagenome (IMG submission 11160) | reverse complement strand
ATTATGCCTATGTCCCTTGTCTTCTCCAGAACGGAGGTGTACATAGTACTCATTATACCAACACCACCAACGAACAGGGATATCGAAGCTACTCCTACAAAGATAGCCTGTATCATGGAGATCACGCTATCCACGGCTTCAAGTATCGACTCCATGGTTTGCACAGAAAACTCGTCCTCGTCCATCTCTTCCTCAAGTGCTTCCTCGATGTTGTCTGCTACTTCTGAAACTCCAACGGCAGAGTCTGTGAGTACATACATCACAGAAATCTCACCCTTCGCATCAAAGGCATCTTGGGCGTCTTCCAGTGGAATCATTATACTTTCATCATCTGCTGGTATACCTATTCTCTCCAGTTTTCCTATAACCCGGTAGTTTCTATCTCTTATCTCGAGATTGTCCCTGATATCTATTGGTCGATCGAATACATCTGGATAAACGGTGTTTCCTATGACCGCAACACCGCTTTCCATTTCCCTTATCTCTCTTCCTTCCTCTATATTGAACTGAGGTATATTGTCCAAAAGACCGTCGCTGGCACCCCATACAAATGTGCTTTCACCTTCGTCCTCGAACTTTACCTCTGTGATATCCATGATTAGATATTCCACCTCCCTCACGCCTCTGACGTTCTCGACCAGTCCGACATAATCTTCGTCTAAGTAATCTCCTATGCCAAACATTCCCGAGTATACAGTAATCGTATCTGCACCCGCGGCTTCAAACTCAGCTTCCACTGATTCGACGAGACCCTGTGTCACAGATACCAGGGCCACAACTGCGGCTATACCTATGAGTATACCTATTATAGTAAGCCACGATCTAGCTCCCTTTTCTCTTATGTTTCTGAGAGCCAGAACCAGCTGATCAGTCAACATAAGAACCAGTTATTCTTCCTCTAGAAGGCTCTTCTTCTTTTTCTTCTGACGTCGATGGTAGTAGTAAAGAGCCCCCAAGATTATTGCTATCAAGATTACATAAAGAACGACTCCATCTTCTCTCTCTACTCCAAGTTCCTCGAGCTCATTCCACGTATATGTCTTAAATCTTACTGTCTGGTTTTCTACGATCAGATTTTCCTCGTTGTCTTTATACTGAAGTTCCACTGGAATTTCCACCCTTTCATGATCTGGGTTTAGATACATCTCAAAGGAAGGTGAATCGTAGTCATCTGAGCCCATATGTCCAATATACATATCGGGTTCTCCTATTATTTCATAAGATCCATGTGGAAGAAGTTCGATTTCGAGGAACTTTGCTTCAGAAAAGCCCTTGTTTATTATCTCAAGGGATATATCGTTTTTCATTCCACGTATGGGATAATCACCTATTCCGGCAATCCCAATATCCAAAAGTGGTTCTCCCCCGACATGCACTCCTGTAAACTCCTGGTTTTGGAAGGTTTCGGTCGACATCTCCCAGTTCCCTGTTTCTGGATTCATTTGGTATCTTTCACCTTCGAATCTCAATGCTATAGGTACTTTATAGGTCTCTTCGTCCGCATCATGTTCTGCCCTGACTGAAAAAGTAACATCTTTTTCCTCGCCTGGAGCTATCTGACTTATCCTCTCCTCTGTGGTCTGTCCAACCGTTATAAGTGGAATTTCGTCTATTGTCTCAAAGTCTTCCATCCCAAAGAACTCTGCCTGCATTCCTATCTCCGGCTCACCACCACCCTCTGGCTTGAGTCCAAGTGAAACACCAACACTTCTCAGATGTGTGTGGGCTCTGTTTTTGAGAGTTAAGGTTATATCCCTCGTCTGTGATGGAGGAATTCTATCTCCTTCGACCTTTACCTCTTCAACGGAAAGAACGGTCTCTCTGGTTCTGACCTGAACGGGAAACTCTCTAGTAAGGCTTCCGCCATCGTATCTTAGACGGAACTTCAGCTTGTTTTCACCGGGTACAGCCATTTCATCAACCCTGACCTGGAAGTGTGCTGTATATGCATCTCTCCCCTCTATCTTTCTGAACTTTCTTACCCTATCTCTATCTGGGTCCATGGAAAAGGGAAACTTATCCTCGAACTCAACAGAAACATCCCTTATATCCCTTTGTCCTTCGTTTGTTACTTTGATCCATACATCTGCGTATTCACCTGTTATCATGGGCAGTGGCTCTGTCCTCATGAGCTGCATCGTAAGTTCCGCTGAATCCGAATCGGGGTTTTCGGCTGACGCCGTTGGTATGACTAGTAGAAACATAACAACGGCCGTGATTAAAATCAACTTATTTTTCATTGATTACAACACCGTCCTTTATTTTCACGACCCTATTCGCGTACTCTGCGGCGTGTGGGTCGTGTGTCACCATTACAATAGTTTTACCCTCACCTTCGTTTAAATACTTGAGTTTCTCCAGGACCTTTTCACCTGTTTCTGTGTCCAAATTTCCAGTGGGTTCGTCTGCAAGAATAACATCGGGATCGTTTGCAAGTGCCCTTGCTATCGCAACCCTCTGCTGCTGTCCACCGGAAAGCTCCGCGGGTTTATGGTTCAGCCTTTCACCCAGACCAACTTCAACCAACAGGTCCCTGGCTCTCTTCAGTCTTTTCTCTCTTGGGACACCCTGAAACATCATAGGCATCGCGACGTTTTCCAATGCAGTCAGGTTCTTTATGAGGTTGAAGGTCTGAAATATGAATCCTATCTTCTTGCCACGTATCTGTGCCAGGTCCGACTCCTGTAGTTTCTCAATATCCCATTTCTCCAGATGTATCTTACCAGAGGTGGGAACGTCCAGACAGCCTATCATGTTCATGAGCGTGGACTTGCCAGAACCCGATGGACCTTCTATGGATAGGAATTCGCCTTTCTTTACCTCCAAGGAAGAGCCACGTAGTGCACGTACTTTGGTCTGACCCATCTCGTAGACCTTATGTACATCCTTAAGTTCTATTATTATCTCTATATCTTCAGCCATCCTAACCCCTGATATTATGCAATATATAGGCATAAAAAACTTGAGGCTGATCTTTATTGTTTCATATTCCCGCCATCTGCACAACTTCAGATAAGATGTAGGCACTTCCTATGGCTATCAGAAAGGCCGATATCCACGCTCCTGTTGTAAATCCCAGCTTCCTTTTACCGACGTTGGACTTTCCAACAACGAGTCCGCTTCCCAGTATCGAGGCTATTATTGCCTGGCTGAAAGATATCGGTACTCCAAGAAAAATTCCTATCTGTGCGAGTATGGCTGCCGTAGCAAGTGCCGAGACCGATCTTCTGGGTCCTATGTTGGAGTATTCAAATGAAACTGCATCTATTATCTTGGGGGAAAGAAACCATGCACCCATGAGTATCGATACTCCACCCAGAACCAGGAGAGGTCCGATGCTGTATCCAAGCGATAGAAGGGGTCCGACTGCCTTTCCTACTGAGTTTGCTCCTGCTGTGTAGGCGACAAAGAGGCCCATGAAAAGGATTAGATACTGTACCTTTCTTTTGGATCCTTCCTTGGAGAGGTATTTCTGCAAAATCTTTGAGAATATGTAACCCATTCCTATGGCCATGAAGGGAACCAGTAGCCAGTAGCCGACTATCCTATTTACCACGGACCAGTTGGGTCCTGCATTGAAGCTAAATGCACTTCCTATAACGGAACCCACGACTGTGAAGGCAGTTGGCATTGGGTATTTTGCAACTACACTTACTATGACAAGAAAGGAGGCGATAAAGAGTATTACAAAGGCCTGTAGGGCCAGAACTTCACCATGAACCATGCCGCTTCCTACTGTTGCACTTACCCGTCCTCCCTGTAATATAGCTCCGAGGCATGCTGCAATTCCTGCAAGAAGAGCTGACTTGAGTATCCCGGTTGTTCTTGAAGAAGCCACTGGTCCAAATGCAGGTGGCACGGCAGACGATCCAATGGATATACCCATGAATATAGCTCCGAGAAATGCAAGTACAACCAGAATTTCTATCATCGACTAACTTCTCCTACCATCTCTTCCTGTGTCTTTTTTCTGAACTTTTCGTTGGGAATATTTATCTTTGTAGAATATTCGCCCCTTTTCTCTCTTTTAAGATTTACCGAGAACTCGCCTGTGTCGAAGTAACATGAGTTGAACTTTATCATAAATCTTTCGTATATGAACTCTTCTACCTTTCGGAGAGACTCTATGGACTTCACGCTTATCGCTCTTACTATCTTCTCCGACGCATCTTTTAGTTCCTTTTTCGGTTTTCCACCATTTTTTACTTCCTTTATTGAGTTGGCCAGTTTTTTTTCTCCCTCTTGGAGCTCTTTTTTGGGATCTTTGCATTTTTCCTCAATTCCCCTCTTTTTCATGGAGGCCTCCTTTGCAGTTCTCACAGCTACCTCTTCATCATCCTCGTCTTCCCTGGGTCTCCATCGGTTGAGCTCCTTTGTGGTTTCCTTACTTTCAACTTCCTCTGTGGTGTATTCAAAGTCTCTCAAGAACTGGCATATCTCGTCCCAGGTTCCTTCAGCTCTAACGCCGGAGTTTATGGGCTCTATTTTTTTAGGTCTCATTTGCTTCTCCGTTTTTTTAGTTGAAGCTTATATACATGGGGGTGAATCTGCCAACTAATTCGCCACAATACTCATTGAGCTTTATAAACTTTTCTTCAGTGTAGGAGACATGTCCAGGTCAGACCCTACTTAAGTCTTTGTTTGACTGTATAGATCCTCGAGTTCATCTACCCTATATTTTTTTCTGTATTTCTCCAACTTTCCTTCCGCAATCTTATCCATTTCGTCTTCCCATTCGTTTATCGTCGGAGGGTAGTCAACCTTTACCTTCTTCTCCATGTTTTCTAAGTACGTTTCTACTTTCTTTTCCCTGTAACCAGGACAAACAAGTTCTTGCAGCTCCGGCTCCCGTACTATCTCTTCGAGTTTGCTGTGGACATCGTCTATTTCTTCTTGAATTTCTTCCTCGACCTTGTAAGTCTTTCTTCTATCCTTGTTGGCCTCTATTTCACCTTTGACCTTAGTCAGAGCAATCAAATCGGATCTCAGGATGAAATATTCTCTGAGGTCATCATCGAACTTACCAGGGCCCAGCCTACTGTAGGACATGTTTATTATTTCTAGAATGTCTTCACGGGGTTTATCCCCTGTCTTCCACCTTGATTTATGTGCTTCACCTATTTTGGCTTGAGCAAGAGTATCCACAGTAACGCCCTCGTAGGCTAGCTTCCACGGGTTTCTTTTTCTTTTCCTCTTTTCGTGTTCTTTTTCATCCATATTTACCATCCATGTCAGCACTATCAAAGGGTTAGGTTAAAATACTTAAATCATGGGAACATCTGGACGGAGATAGAGAAGTTGAACTGAGAATATCAAGAGATCGCCAGAGAACTTTAAATATATAAACCCTTCTTTAGAATAGAGTTTACGTGCCGCCGTAGCTCAGTTCGGCCGGAGCGGCTGACTTGTACGCTGATTTGTTGACGCGTTGTGCGCGGATGAAAGTTGGCTTAGAAATCAGCAGGTCGTGGGTTCAAAAGAACCTTTTTGCAGCAAAACTGCAAAAACGTTCACGAAAAAATACTGTGAACGGCTCTTCGGAGAGGTTCGGAAACTCCCACCGGCGGCTCCATTTCTTACTCACTATACATAGAACACAGGAATCAAAAACTTTAAATAATAGAAGTACTAAAACATATGTAGTGTGATAACTTAAAGGTAGTAAATTAAATAAACAAAAATGGAGGTGAAAATATGGAAAACGAACAATATGGTGATTTGGGTCCTATGTTGGGACTGACGGTTAGTGATGACTACCAGTCTGTTGATCCTGGAAATCCCTTGGTCAAGAAATACAAAGAGGACGGATGGGTCTACAAAACTAGAATTGATGGTACTATTTACAGGGAAAAGTTTGCTGAAAATGAGTTCGGGGAAACTGTGTCGAAAACTGAAGAAGTTTCAATTCCAGAACGACTTGATTCAAAGGAATTTGATGGATCGAAAGAAAAGACAATCGAGGAAATACTCAAGGAGATCGATTGTGAAAGAGAATATGACATAGGTGATGAAGAGATAAGATACACAGGGGGTGACTACACAGAAGGCGACAAAGATGACATAAATGTAACAGACAGCGTAGTTATAAGGTCAAATTTCAGCTAATTGAAAATAAGTAGATCCTTAGTAATAAGGGCTTGATAGATGCATTTATAAATTACATTCCAGTTCCTTAATTTCCATGGCAATTCTTTATTATTAGCTACTCATTGGTTACAAATAGACCAAAGATTTAAGTAGTATTAACGTTAATATGTATACAGTTGTTGTAACTAAGTAGTTAGTATAGGGGTTGAAATTATGGATGATATGGTAAAAATAAACGAAACAGAAATTCCTTCCGAAGAAATGAATAAAAGCAAATATACATCTAAATATTTAGAGGCAGGCTGTTCGGAAGGTTTTTATGAGAAAATTCAAATAGGCGATGTTGATGTTTACTCGGTTTCTGATGAGTTTCATGAAAACAATTATGCAGCTTTCATAGATGTTGATGGAAAGTTGATAGGTATGGGTGGATGGGATATAAAGCCTTTTGTATGTTCTCGGTGGGTAATGGATCCCAACAAAGAGGTTCCTAAATGGCCTAAACCCATGAATCTCGTAGATGTTACAGAAGTAGACTTCGATAGGATATACAGGGATTTGTTTTCAAAATCAGGACCCAGAGATATAGACCCCGATGAACTATATGAAGATTTTATTTCAAATTCGAGATGTTATGTTCCACCTAAATCAGAAGCTTTCCAGTTTATAGGTTATGCCAGGGATATTTTAGCTGATGATGATGCTAAATATCTTGATTATGATGAAACTGAGGATTTGATGAAAGAGATCGGGTGGGATGAAGAAGATCTAAAGGAGTTTGCAAAAGCTGCGGGTGGAGATATTTATAACTCTGTGAAAAAGGATTCCGTTGAATGTATCAGCAAGTGAAGTTTCCCAATTCTTATTTCTCGGTGTTTTCATGAAACTAGATTCATTCACGATATTTATGAACTACGGTCCAGTTTCTTGATTAACAATGACTCCATTTTATTCCGTAAGTCCTATTTTGGTTCTCACATGGGGCCAGAAGTCTCTGTTTACACGCCTTTTCATCTCCTCTGCCTCGCCCCTGGTCCACCAGAATCCGTCGTGATGTAGGCGTGGTATCTCCCTCTGGAACTTTTCTTCTATCTCCCAGATTAAGCTTAGATATAGGTATGAGAAAAAACCTACGAATGAAAGGAAAGTGGCCTCCACACCGAAGGCTGATAAATACTGTAGTAACATACTCAAACCCCCACAGAAACCGTTTAGATGCTAAATCTTTTATATCTCGAAAACAGTGGATGATGCTTAAATTTATTGAACCGGAAGATAGGATATGCAAAACAGAGAGCTAGTACGTGTGGGCGAGGACGTGGATCTTCCTCTTACAGGATCGATAGCCTTTGGGGTTATAGACAGAGGTACGAACCTTCTTCAGATAAGACCTTCCTCCGGTTGCAACCTCTCCTGTCCTTTCTGTTCTGTGGATGAAGGTCCGGCTGGAGAAAAAGCAGCCAGATACGAAGTATCCCTGGACTACATGGTCGAGTACGCAGGTGCTATAGTGGCCAGAAAGGATAGTGATAAAATAGAAATGCACATAGACGGCTGTGGTGAACCTCTGCTCTATCCAAGGATGGTAGAGCTTGTGGACAGACTTTCATCTATGAAGGGTGTTGATGTTGTTTCCATTCAGACCAATGGGATGCTTCTGAACCCGGACAAGGTAGATAAACTCGAAGAGGCTGGGTTGGATAGGATAAACCTTACTGTAAACTCACTGAACGAGAAGTTAGCCAAAAAACTAGCGGGTACGGAGAACTACGACCTTGAAAGGGTCCTTCTAAACGCTAAGAAGATAGCTAGAAGCAACATAGATCTTTTGGTGGCACCGGTGTGGATCAAGGGAATCAATGATGAAGACGTGGAGGATCTGATAGAGTATGCACTGGAAATCGGTGCCGGAGAGAGGTGGCCTGCTTTGGGTATACAGAAGTACAGAGAGCACAAACACGGACGTAAAATAGAAAGTGCAGAGGAGATACCCTGGAAGGAGTTTTATAGCCAGCTGAAGTTGTGGGAGGAAAAGTACAGTGTTAAGCTAGACGTAACTCCCCTGGATTTTGGTATAGAGGAAAGTGATTATGCTCTCCCGGTTGTTTTCAGGAAGGGACAGAAGGTCGGAGTTAAGATAGCTGCACTTGGATGGAACCCGGGGCAAAAAATAGGGGTCGCCAAGCATAGAGCTATAACGGTGGTTGGTTGTGAAGATATACCAATAGGCGAAAGAATAACCGTGGAGATTCTAAGAAACAAGCACAACCTTTATCTTGCAAAGCCTGTTTAGATTTGTTGGAATTGTAACTACTATTAAGTTAAAAATAACCCTAACTTTTATATGGTAGGAATGTTAACTACTAATTGGTGATAAAATGAATGGAGAATATGTTATCTCAATAAACAGGGGAAATATAGATTCTGATAGGCTTAGTTACAGCGAAGAAAACGGAGCACTGGGTAGGATAGGTCCATCCTACGAGGATAAGGAAGACATTTCTTTCAAAAACCTACAGGGAGATTTTTAGTAAGATTTCCCTGTATTTAAGATTTTATCTTTAATACTATACCATGAAAGACCGTGGAAAACTATCCCTGGACCCGAAGAAAGACAGTGAGAAGGGTGTACTTAAGGGTATTATAAGGTATGACGATGAAACGGAAAGGGTGTATCTCCACACGGGAGACTTTACATCTGCAGAGCTTCCTGAGCTGGGAAGTGAAGACGTTGAACGTATAATAAACGAACACGGTGACGAGGTATCGGTTCTCGGGAAGCTTTATATCAACAGATTCAGTTCGAGGTACGAGCTCAGAGATATTGAAAAGATATGTAAACAGAAATATTAAACCCGGGTGAATATATGCCGAACGGTAAATCAGGGATACGTGAGGAAAGTGTGGAGAGATTTGCAGAGGACCTTGTGTACATAGTCGATGAGTTCGAGAAGAAATATCCATACGGTGTTCCACTGAGGGTTTTGAGAAGTCATTTGAACCTGTCTTCGAGATTTTTGAGACAGGGCGTAGTAAACAATCTCAAGAAGGATAGACTATTTAGAACCAGGGTTCTCGATGAAAAGGGCAGGGAGGCTGCGATAACAACACGGAAGCCCAGCGTTGCCATAAACGAAGAAATAGCGAGCCTAGGTGAAGAGTGTACCATGGATAACTTTTCCAGGGAGTATAGGTATCTGGTAGAAAATCCACTTGAAATCGATGTCCCAGAAACCAAGTACAGATACACTGTTTTCTCCAATCTTCCTAATCTGATAATGGACCACATGCAGAGACACGAAGATGTGGAAACCTGGAACGAAGACAAGCTTCATGGAGAAGAAAAAGCTTCTGTTTCCTGGTTTCTGAAGGGCGTGGATCCAGAGTCCCTTCCGAGGGAAAGAGAGATAAATTATAGTCTCGACTCAAAAGACGGAATAGTCAACCTTTCAGTAGAGTTGGTTCTGAGGAAGAGGGAGGACTGTGTATGGGGAGTAGATCCACTTGATGCAGATAAATATCTTAATGCTGCCATGGGCCTGGAGGAAGGATCCAGGTTTTCTGTTCTACTGGAAAGGGCTCATAAGGCAGAGGAGCTGGCGGAATATGCTGCAGATCTCATAAGGGATTCTCAAACCAAGTACAACGAAGATAACTGGAAGAGAAACTTTGACGTGTATCGTGACTTTCTAACAACGGATATGGAGCCAGAGTTCTATTTTGATAGGTCGAAGAAATCCGATATGATACCCATAACTTCCGATCCATTTATGGTTGAGATGGACAAGTATGTGGACAGTATGAAGGGGGGTTTGGAGGGAGATGATCTGATGTCCAAGACAAAGAAGAATGTAATAAAAAAGACAAAGACTGCGGAGAGTAGGTACCGCATGCCCATAGACGGTTTTTTGAAGTACATCGAAGATGCTACGTACGATAGGTTGAAAGCCGGTTCAGTGGAATAGATTTTTATTTACTCCCGATAAACTGTTGTTTATGATAAAGCCGAAGGGTTTTTTTGCTTTGGTCGTGCCACTTACACTTTCCGTTTACTCTCTGTTACTTAACGTATGGGGCATCGCCAATATTCCCATTCCAACCTGGGGTTCTGTTGTTTTAACTATAGTTTTTGGAACTGTGGTGGTTGTTTCTCTCCTGAGACTGAGTGAAAGGGAAGAAGAGAAGCTTCTATCAGATCATATGAACATACAGAATTAGCTACTGGTGTAACGCTGCGACGTTTCCACCACCCATAACCTCTCTCATTCTACTGTCTATTAGATCCTGTACTTCCCCCGGATTAGGTATCCCTTTTATTATAAAGAAGTCCTGGCCTGCGTCGACTCGGACATCCCCAACACCCACGATTTTCTCCATAAAAGGTCTGCTTATTCCACATCTCTGTAGCTTCATAAACGGTAGATTGGTAGTTCGGTTGGCGAAGATCCCTATGTCCTCATAGACGGCTGTGTCAGTTATTATATACCTTTCCACATATCTCCTCGTCTCTGCATAGACAAAGAAAACAAATGCCGAGGAAAAGAAAAAGGCCGAACCAAGAAGTTCAGGGTTTATGAGTTCTTCTTGAAATGGAAAGTTCAGGTCAAAAACAATCAAAACAACAGCTATCACCAACCAAATTAGTGCTGCAATGTACTCCTTGATAAAGCGTCGTCTGGCTGGTCTGAAACTCATGAGTATTTCCTCTTCCGACTTCTCCAGCCTATCCTTTAACGATGTCATGATATCATTGACAACTAAGGAATATTCGAACTGGTAGTTTAAATTTTTAAGATTTTTTTCGGGCTGGTTAACCTATTTAAATTTTTCTTTAGTATACATTATTATGCAAATTACAGAAAACATACTGCTTCTGAACGGTGCTGGAATTGACTCAAATGTCTACTGTATAGACAACGAGCTACTGGTTGACACCGGCACCGGTGCCTTTATTGAAGAAACATTGGAGCAGATGAACAGGTTCGGTGTAGATAAAAACAACATCAAAAAGATAGTACTGACGCACGAACATTTCGATCACATCGGAGCAGCAAGTGAAATGAAGAAGAAGCTTGGTGCTAATCTATTTGTCTGTGAGGACGCTGAGTTAAACAACGGCACAAGCCTCTCAGATCTTTTCGATGAGGATCTCGATGTACCCGATGTCGATGGGTATTTTTCCGAGGGAGACGAGATAAATACATCGAGCTACAGTTTCAAAGTTTTACATACACCCGGGCATTCACCGGGTTCTATATGTCTATGGGACAAACAAAAGGGCGTCCTAGTTTCCGGAGATCTCATATTCCGGGACGGTTTCGGTAGGGTGGATATTCCAGGTGGAGATGCCGATAAGATAAAGGAGTCTCTCAGAAGAGTAAAGGAACTCGGAGACATAAACGTACTTCTTCCAGGACATGGTACTCCTGCATCAAACAAAAACATCTACGACGATGGGGCCATAGAAAATATACTTTCGGAGATAGAGTAGTGGTAGAATGTCTGATGGAAAAAACGATGCATACAGTGGAAAACTATACCGCGGTGGAACCATACAGTTGACCCTGGATACATATGGAGAAGTCCTACCGGAGTACGAAGATAGAGAAGGAAGACAGTAGAACGTTGATTACAAATCTTTTTCTGCCCTTCCTATGTAGCTTCCCGAGCTGTCCAGAAAGTAAACCTTACCGGCGTCCTTTTTAAACATCGCCTGTGAACGTATGGGGTTTTTCTCTACATCCCAGTCCACTATGTTGTATTCGTCTGGAATTTCTTCTCTGAGGTCCTCCTTACTCTTTCTTTCCATGGGGGATAGTGGAACGTATCCCCTTTCATTGAGTTTATCCTTGAAGTTTTCTCCTATTTTCCCTTCCCTGTCCCAGTCTTCTGAATCAATCATTACTATCACGTTGAACTGTACCTAACTTCGAGTGCAAATTTTTTATATCTTAACCGACTTTTCCCTAGTCGTACTTGCCCGGGATCATCCATTTTTCATATCTTATCTTTTCACCGGGAACATTCTCTTCCGCAAGTAACTTTTCCATCGAATCTATCATGGGCGGAGGACCACAGATGTACCATATTTTTTTACAAGCTTCGTTTACATACTTCTCGAGCATCGCCCTGTCAATGTAGCCTGTTTCACCCTTCCAGTCCTGTGGCCAGCTGTCTGTGAGGGTGTTCACGATACGGAATCCCTCCCTTCTGTTCACCTCATCGAGTTCCTCTATGTAGATTATATCTTCTTCAGTTCTATTGCTGAATATCAGGGTCATTTTATTTTCCAGATTCCTCCTTATGGCATATCTTATAGCAGACATAAACGGGGTTATCCCTGAGCCTCCCGCAAGAAATACAACATCCTCCTCGATGGTTTCGTCGAAGTTAAGTGACTTGCCCCTGGGGCCATCGAGTATCAGACTATCTCCAACTTCAAGTTCATGTAGAGCCTTGGTGAACTCCCCTATCTTCTTCACAGTAAGCTCCACATAATCAGCTGTGGGTGAACTTGCATAGGTGAATGGTTTTTCTGTACCCTCGTGTTTAGAGGAGCCGGCTATAGATACTAGACAGTACTGCCCGGGTGTGAAGTCTATACTCTCCTCTGGAGCAAGACGAAAGGTCTTTACGTCGTGTGTTTCGTTTTTTATGTCTTTTATTTCTGCCTTCGTCCTTTTCAAAGGCCCATCGCCTCCCTGGCCTCTATTTCTTCTACCTCTTCGTAGGCCTCTTCAGAGCCACACGTCGGACACAAAGCAGGACCTGTCTCACCGTAGTGTATATCACTACAAACTCGACATTTGGAAAACTTTTTTGACATAGTAACTACTTTGTTTTTCATCTAAAAAAACTAGCTGGTTTGGGAGAAAAATCAGTGCGTTCCTCCGGCTGGTTCGCCGGCGACCGAACAGATCCAACATTCTTTTAAAGCAAGGCTTACAAACTGAACTTATGAAATATGATAAGTTACTGCCTTTAGCGGCTTTGGTTGTTTTCGTTGCTTTTCTTGGTTTTCAAACTCTCCCCGAAACAGATGTAGAGATGGAAGGGGACTTTCCGACCTTTGATTCGGAGGAGGACATGAAGCAGTATCTAGAAGAAGCAGATATGGAGCACGCTGCGGTTGGGGATACCAGGGATATGATGGCTGTGGAAGAAGGCGTCGATATGGATGTGGCCGAGGACAGAGCTGAGGAAAGGGAGGCTACCCCGGACGGTGAGGAGACCTTTGAACAGGTGCCCGGTATACAGGAGCCAGACTTTGCCAAACTCGGTGATAACCTATACTATAGCTCCACACATTTCCAGTCCAAGATAAATACAACCGTTTTGGATATCCCTGATCTCAAAATCGAAGAAAATGTAAGCGAAGGTGGTCAACTTCTCCTTCTTGAGGAAATGCTCGTGGTTTTAAACGACGATAGGGTCGTTGCGTATGATATGGAAGACTTCGATGTGTTATGGGAAAGGAACATAAAGGACGAGGCCGAGGACGGAAAGAGTACCAGGGTTGTATCATCCAGGGCCTTCGAGGACAGGATATTCTTACTACTGCAGACAGACATGGACTACGAGAGTCCGTGTCCATATAGACCAATGGATGGGGTAACAGTTCCCTGTTACGGTATAGTTTATCCTGGTTATAGGATGAACGTGGACAGGGCATTTACAGCACTCAATCTGGATCTTACAGGAGAAGTCGAGGGTAAGACGTCCTTTATAGGCGATCATTCCACCGAAGTCTATGTGACCTCCGAGTCCATCTATGTAACCTATGGTCAACAGGAGAAAACCTCAGAAGTTATGCAGGACTTTCTTTTGGAGTACGCCTCCGTGCCCTCCGAACTGGAGGATAGAATCATAGAGATAAAGAACTACGATCTTTCCGAGAGATCTGTTATGATAGAAACCGAGAGGGCCATCCTTGAAAACATGGACAGGGATGAACTCATGGACCTGGAGAAAGACATGGAAGGTTACACTCAGAAGGTGAAAAGGGAGGTAGATAAGACCGATATCATCAGATTTGATAGTTCTCTTGAAGAGGACTATGTAGCCACGGTTCCAGGAAACGTTATAGACAGGATGCATCTACATGAAAAGGAAGGCAGGCTCTATGGTCTGACAAGAATAAGCTCCCATCCTACCCTGTCTTATTTTTCGCCGTACTACGATTTCTTCGTCCTCGAGGAAGGGGATGAGATCGAATACAGGGAGGAGTTTCTGGATACGGGCCATGTTCAGACTGACTTCATTGGTGATAGGATGTATGTAGGAGACAGAGAAGAGCTGGTCGTATATGACTTTGTGGAGGGAGATAGAACTGATTCTTTCGAAGTGGGTTTTGCGTCCGTACATCCTTTCGGAGACGGAAAGCTTCTAGTTGGAAGGACCGAAGACTGGAACACGACCTTTGTATACTTGGATGAAGATCTTGGAATACAGGACGAAGTAGTTACAGATCGTAGAAGATACTCCAGAGCCTCCGGTGTTCAGGTTGATGGAAAGACGGGAAGGGCAGTGGTTACAGGATACCACGACTCCTTTGTTATAAACTTGGACAACGGTGAGATCGATACCGAAAAAATAGAAGTTTCAGGAAGACGTTCCTTCATAACAGATGAGTTCATCTACGTAGTCGACGGAGATAAGGTACACAGTCTAGACGAGGATTTAAATGTATACAGCACCTTTGAAGTTCCAACGGAAGAAGTGGATAGACCCGTTGAACCTATTCCAGAACCTATGGTAGATGTGAGATCTGGATAACTACCGTTATTCTAGCTTGCTTCTATGAACGTTTTTCCTTTTATCCTGTGCTTTCTGAGTATTCTCCTTCGAACTCCTTGTTAGCGTCTTCCAGTAGCTGGATAGCTTTTTCCTTGTACTCCTCTATACTGTGATCTTCCACATCTTTTAGATCATTTGGATTGAGATAAGGATTTATGCACATGTAATCACACTTAACCATCAATCCCAAAAAATTTAAATCTTTTCCGTGTGGTTACTCCGGTTTTTTAGTTAAGCACGTAGATGCTGTAGTTTAAAATCGTAGCTATGGTTACCCATGTTATGTACGGTATCAGTAGGTACATGGCCTTCTTTGAAACTCGGTTGAAAAAGTACATAGTTACCGCGATTGTGATCCAGAGTGCAACTATACCAACCAAACCGTAGACTATCGACGTGAGGCCGAAGAAAAGATAGGACCAAGCGGCGTTCAGGAAGAGTTGAACTCCAAAAACACCTACTGCTATCTTTACTGTTTTGTCAGAAAGATCCTCCATTAGAACAAGATATAGGGCTATTCCGATCAAGATGTAGAGCAGTGTCCAAATTATACTTATAACGTACCCGGGTGGTGCAAACCATGGAAGTACAAGTCCTGCATACCAGGTATCCACGGTCTGTGAAGTAAATACAGACCCGATAAAACCAGCACTCAAACTTACAAGTATTGAAAAAACAAGTTTTACCCCGTTCCTTATTTCCATTGTTCAAACAATACCGTTTTCGGTATTAATAGTTAACCGCGGACCAAAAAGAAATAAGAAAGTGGAAGGGGTTCATGCGTTTCTGATCAGATCAAGATCCCTTTGGCTGAACTCCTTGTCACAGACCTTTTCCGTACCCTCTACCATGTTCGGACCGTACTTTTCCATGGGATCTATTTTAATCATCTTGGTAACGAGTGCCTTTTTTTCTGTTTCAAACCTTTCTTCACATCCATCACTCATCTCAACCAAATTTTCCACTGCATTTTTGAGTACGTATTTTGCATCTTCCAGTAACCTTGCTCCATAGATCTCCTCCGAACTGTCCTTCTCCAAGAGGTTTTCATAATGCTCACCACGGAGCATTTCGGCATCCTCCAGGACTGCGTTTGTGTAATCTCTTACGTTTTTTTCAAAGTTCATCTTTTCACCTCCTTTATTGTTGTAACTATTTAGTAAACACATATTAATATTACATTTTTTATTATTTAAATGTTACGCATAGCAACCAGGTATAGGATTATACAGCATTGTATTCATTTCTATATATTCTTTCAGAACAATTATTTGCATTATTATGAAGGAGAGACTTTATGAGAGCCTTGATTCCATGGATTCCGGTGAGCTGGTAGATCTAATCGATTCTATAGATGATGAATATCTCGAGACCCTGGCAAAAAAATCAAATAAAGTTGCAGATATATACGGGAACATTAAATACGATGATTTCATCGAGAAAAAATTATATTTTGAAGCTGCAGAGATTGCCAGTAGATTGTGTCTCGGTGGGGAAAAGGTTAAAAAGGCCGCCGAGTGGGAGTACGAAACTCTGATGAAAAAACCCACTTACATGGCATGCGAAACTGCTGCACGGATTTCAAATGAATTCAAGTTGGGAGAGGATAAAACGGATCATGCAGCTAGAATGGCTTTTGATATACGTATGGATATGGACATGGAATACGAGGCAGAGACTCTATCAGTTCAGTACGCACTTTTAGATAAGTTCGGTGTACTCTCGGATTTAGAATACGAAGATCTTGTAAAAACACATGAACTGGGATCTTATAATCTAACGGGCCAGTTTGAATCAATAATGGACGGTTCCATGGAACCGGAAGAAGGTATGGTTTCTGACCCTCTGGATGAATTCAAACGTCATCTTTCAAATGAGAACTTCAAGCTTGCCTTTCATGTTGCTGATAGATACGATCTCGGTGCGGAAAAAAAGGTACTTGCCATGATTCTTCACGATAACAAGAGAGAGTATCAATCAAACAAGTCTCTTCCTGGTATGGTGGGGATTATGTACCCCAGAAGGCTTGATCGATGATTTTTACTACTAAGCTTAAGTGTTTTCAAAACAAGTATACACTGGAGATGTCACCACATAATCTTAAGCCGGATGATTTAGTCAAGGCTACAGACTATATATCGAGAGACTCAAGCCGAGATCTCGAACCACTGGATGAAGATGATGCCTATCAGTTACTCAATTTATTTGGATTTAATGACTACGTTCTCGACAATCTACTTAATGGAACTGAAAGATCTATGTTCCAGCGGCTATTTGATATGGATATAGTTGATGTAAGGGAGGAAAGTGTTGCATTACATACAGTAAAAAATGGAGAATTTATCAGTGGAGAATCAATGAGGACAGAATAAAGGATTCGGTTGAAAAATTCCACGAGGAAGTCGAGAGCCTGGAGGAAACTGAAAGTATTTATGAAAAATTAAATGACAGTGTGTGGGAAAAACATTACAGAAATATACGAAAGAAGCCGACCGACCAAGTGTTTTGAAATTATTTAAAGATTAACTACCTATTCATCAGTAAAGAGGTATTGATATGGTGGATGAATTTTGTGATGGTCTCGAAGACGAGGTTTCTAAGGAATCTTTGATATACGTCTGTGAAGAACTTGTGAAAAACGAAAGATACGAAGATGCACTGAAGTTCGCATACGACAACGGAATGGAAGAAAGATACCAAGAAATCAAAAAAATTGTTGATACAAGGAAACCTTAGACACACCCGAGAAAAGTAGCACTGGGATGTTGTTAGTTATCCGTATATGTTTAAAATACCACCATTCGGTTTCCGATTCTCGAGTAGTATTTTGACTTTATCGGTTGCTCTTGGGATGTACTGATCTACAAAGGACTTCGGTATTTCATACATATCACCTTCCATGTCCATGTAAGCCTTTCCGGGTACATATGGGATAATCTTTGTACCTTTACCATTATTTTCCTCCCCCAGTTCCTTGATTTCAAAATATTTGTCATCCTCTACCATATCAAGAAGTAGATCAAAGTCTATACCGGCGTTTTCAATCAGTTTCATAGGCAAAGAGGCTTCACTGAGGACGTTTGTCTTATCAAGTTCCTCTGGCTCCACGGTGATGTCATCCGTTCTTTTCTTGAACTCCTTGAGTGACATTTCAGACTTCTCGGGTATGAAGGGAAGGTAGATCCTGTTTTTATTTCCTTCGAAACACATGAAGTTCTGCTTTTTTTTGCCATTTCCTTCCCTTTCTTTTTTTCTGCGTTGTGATTCTCCGGGCATATATAGAGATCCTTCGTAGTAACCCTTGAACTCCCAGTCTTCGTAAGAATCTTTGTTTATATCACAAGTCAGTGGTTTGTATTTGCTTTGATCTATGGAAGCAAACTTGTGTTTTTCTGGTGGTATGTAAGCAAACTCTGTACTTTCCTTGAACTCTTGCTTATCTGATAGTATTTTCTTATCGAACTTGACATCACCACCACTCAGTGATGTGTAAAAGATAGACATGGACGGTGTTACTCTCAGGTCCTTGTCGAGATCATCCGAAACTATGTCAGCTTTAAGGGCTTTTTTATTTTTATCCGAGAGTCTTATCTTAGTTTCCCTTATCTCAGACCCTGTTTTTTCCAAAATACCCTTTGCCATGTTGACATAGTTTTCACAGTTCGGCTCCTCAACCCCTCTTTCTGTAGTTTCGGAGTTGATGTCCCTTTTCAACATTTCATGGAATCCTTCCCATAGTATATCACTTATTCTGATAACAGAATACCTATCATCGGTACTTTTTAGCAGTATTCTTGATCTTCTATTTTTGTCTGAGCTGCTGCCTGGGTTTTCATCTCCGTTTCTAACGGAAAAGGATTCTATCCTTTCGTATCCTTCTTCAACACGCTCCGGGATCGTGCTCATTAGTTTTGATGTGCCCGATTTCCCTTGAGTACTACCCTTTTGAGACATTTTATCACCTATCTCAGATGTCTTGGACTCATAATTTAAAGTGTATACAAATTATTTATATCTTGAAACCTTAAACCCTGCTCCTTTGGGTTCAATGCGTCGCAACGTGCTGTTTTTTTAAATTCCGTCATTTTTTGGTTCTACAAAGTAGATACATGAATTTAAATGTTGGGTACAAAATGATTTGCCCATGAATTCAGAAAATGATTACATGAGCAATGGGTATAGGGTAACACCCAAATGCCTTGCAGAGGCAATATGTTACAAGATGACGGATCAGGAGATTGATCATATCCAGGATGATCCTTACAAGGATTTCGTGGAAATTTCTGAGAGAATAATGAACTTTTTTGGATTTTCGGAAAGAATAATAGACAACATCCTCGAAAAGAGTGAAAGAGGTTTCTTATACGACCTGGAAGATATGGATCTCGTCGAATCGGATACAGAGGAGACCAGGCTATACAATGGAAGAGAATGGAGAACAAACTACTGGATTTTAAACAAGGAAAAAATACACGAAGCAGCAAAGTTGTACAGAGAAGGTAAAAATAGAAATTCAAACAATGAATCAGACAAATACTCCGTTTACGATGATGTACCAGACGGAGTTTGGTACAGACCCTCGTAAAATACAGTTAAAACATTAAATAAACATGCATAGTTTTTCTATTCACGGAATTTTGAAAGTTTAGAGGTTAAAACTACGCTCTAGAGTACCTGATCTCTACTTTTTCTGTGCCGTCGTCGAGTGGTTCTTCAAATTCCAGATTTAGAACGCATCTTTCTATATCCATTCCCATCAGATAATCCACATTCCATTTACTGTCTTTGATTCCCTCGTAACCTTCCACAGCTTCTAAGAGCTCTATGACCTCCTTTTCTATCTCCTCTCGGTCACCACCGTTTAGTTCGTATATAGAAAAAACCGATTTTTTGGAAAATCCACCGTTTGAAGATTTTAGTGCAAATATACGATAACTGTTTTTGGAAAACCTATCGATATAATCCTTGATTTCTTTGATATTCGTTATACTTTCAGGTACCGGGTACGTTTCATCTCCACCGTTTTCGTGGAACATATTTCCCAGAGATCTAGTAAATCTGTCTATATACTCTTTTGTACTCTCGAGCAAGCTATCACCTTTGAATCTGTTCGAAAGGATAACGAACCTGGACCGTTTGAGTAGACACAGAGAAGTGTCCCGATAACCAACAAAACCACAGTCACATATACTATATTATTATTTGTTTTCACGGTTTATAAACGAAGCTGAATTTCGGTTAAAATATAAAAGCTTTCTTGTGTATGTGACCGTTTGTGGTGATTTGCATGGTACACTTCAAAGAATATCTCAACAATCTGAAACGAGTTATGAGGGACCTTGATCAAAAGGAAGACATACTCGAGGAAAATATCAATATACACGAAAACATCGATAAGATGTTGAAAAATGAAATCCGGTCACTTGAAAACGGTTCCAGTGTAGTGAGATCAAGGATACATAATCTGGAGGCAGCCGATAAATGCATTGAAGCTCTGTATTCTATAGATGCCTTTACCACAGAGTATATGGAAAAAATTAAGAACTACGATGAACGGAACCTTGAAAACGGAAACTGGGAAGATGATTTAAGGGGGCTACTGAAGAAATACAACGAGATAAACTCTTTGGTGGATGAATACATGAAAATGACATCGACTCTTTCTGAAACGAGGGATTAAATCTAAACGGCTGATTTGTGAAGCCATCGATATAAAAAAGGAAGGTTTGTCTGTTCTTCTCAGAGGGACTCCTCTGGTATCTTATCCAAACAGGCTGTTGCAGCTTCGTCCATCATCTCACCTTCTTCCTCTGGATCGATTTCATTTGCGACTATCTGTTCAAAGACTTCTTCGCCGTACTCGTCTATGAGGAAGTCGTAGGTACACTCACAGTACTCCCTGAACTCTTCATCTTCTCCTACACAGGCTTCGATGTATGTTGATTTCAATAAGCCATCTTCTTCTCCGTTCGGATCCTCTACAGTGAAGCTTGCTTCTTCTGTGGTGGACTGATCACCTACAACGTCGTAAACCGTTATCTCGACTTCGTAATCTCCTGTTTCAAAGACTTCGTTTTCCGGATAGATGTCGTTGTCCAGCCAAACTGTGATCATCTCAGGAGGCATGCCTTCTACATCTATCTCATCCTCTAGAAGCGTGTCATCAAGGATTACGTCTCCTGTGTCGAGATGGGTGACCACTATATCCTGTTTTATTTCGATGATGTCGTCCCTCACTTCGAATCCTTCTGCTTCCATGTAGATAAGAACGTCTTCACCCTGTGGATAGACGTTGTTATCCCTCACATCGTAATCTTCTAGTCCGCGGATCTCTTCAGCGTGCTCCAGAACTGTAATCCCAAGTCCGTCGTCTAATTCTCCGTTTCCTATACATCCAGCCACAAGCAACGTGGCAACCGTTAAAGCGAAGATCGCCCAGAAACCTTTGGTTATTTGTGATGTTTTCATTCTACCAACAGAAAATCATGTTTCAGCCCTTTTAAAGTTTGCCAAACTGGCATATCCCAAAGAAAAACATGCGGTTACATAGAAACATTCGATCCTTTACACAGAAAACTATCGAATTTATTGTTTTCTATAATAAACGAATAAGAAGGGATCTACATGTCTGAATAGTTCTTTTTAAGACCTACGATGGTCACTAGAACACCGACGAACAATACAGCCAGTCCCGTATGGGGACTGAAGTAAATGCGGCCAGGTGACAACAGTACGGTCGGGAGTACCCTGACCAAAAAGACGAATGAAAGGGTTGACACAGAGAACAGCTTTATTAGATATGTCTCCGTGGTTTCGTCCTTTATGCTCGTATACAGCACTGTAGCTATGTTCGCCACCGTAAGAAGAAGTATTATACGGCCAAAAAGCAGTGAATATCCATATACATTACCAGAGAACTCTACGCCGTTCCAGGGCAGCTCCACATTTGGATAAATGGTCCTGTACCATGGGAGTATCGAGCTTATTATTATCAGAAAGGACCCTGAAAGCGACCATTTTTCATGTCCTTCCAGAGATAACTTGTCAAACATAGTTCAATATACCTTCTTATGGATAAATAGATGATTCCTGCCTTCAAATTTCATTCTACTTACAGCCACAGGAGAGCTGGATCTATTACTAGGAGTTGGTTTCTTTTGTGGGTGTTTTGAACATCTGGATTCCACCGGCAACCACTGAGATTATTCCACCGAACAGCATAACAAGACCAACTTCCTGGTAAGGCTGCTCCTCGCGAACTACCTCTCCGAGAATCTCATCGGTTTCAGTGTAAAGTGAGAGTACAAGACCTGCTATCATCAGAACTACACCGAAGACGATAATCCATTTCATATTTGACATAACTTATAGTTAGTTCTCGAAGATTAAGTAT
>SL_8KL_010_SEDDRAFT_10001223_pt1 | contig 22280 bp, 19 predicted proteins | sample SodLakKL_010_SED_4_FD_11160 | JGI IMG/M metagenome (IMG submission 11160) | reverse complement strand
CGTCAGCAGTGATCTGTCGTCAGCAGTGATCCATCTGCTGCTCAGCCGCTGTCAGACCCGCGCGGTCACTTTGGCGACCATGCCGGGATACCATTCGTAATAGGTATCATCCTCTATATGACGGCGGATCTGTTCCATCAGCCACAGGTAAAACGTCAGGTTGTGAGCCGTTGCAAGCTGTATCCCCAGGATTTCACCGGCACGGAACAGGTGATGGAGATAGGCCATGGTATGCCCGGTGCACAGATCGGAATGAAATCCATCGTCCGCCGGAGCGAAATGCGTCTTCCATCGGGCATTCCTGACATTTATTATGCCGTTACGGGTGAAAAGCATGCCATTGCGGGCATTGCGGGTAGGCATGACGCAGTCGAACATGTCCACCCCCCGCGCCACCGATTCCAGCAGATCACCGGGCGTGCCGACCCCCATCAGGTAGCGCGGTTTGTCACGCGGCAGCAGATCGGTGCTGATGTCAGTGATTTCATACATGTTTTCCACCGGTTCGCCGACGCTCAATCCCCCGATGGCCATGCCGTCAAAATCCATGCCGGACAGCACTTCCGCCGAGTTGCGGCGAAGATCAGGGTATATGCCGCCCTGACAGATGCCAAACAGGAACTGGCGGTGTCCGTAGCGGGCGGAGCTCTGCTGGAATGCCCTGAGGCATTCACCGGCCCAGCGGTGGGTAAGCTCGAGTGACTTGGTCACATAGGATACTTCCGCCGGGTAGGGCGGACACTCGTCCAGGGCCATCATGATGTCTGAGCCTAAAATGCGCTGCGTTTCGACAACCTGAGCCGGTGTGAACTTGTGCGGGGAACCGTCCAGATGGCTCTTGAAGACAACGCCGTCCGCTTCCACCTTGCGGATGTCGGACAGGGAAAAGACCTGATATCCCCCCGAGTCGGTCAGCAGGGCCCCGGGCCAGTTCATGAACGCATGGAGTCCGCCGGCCTGTTCCATGATGCCGGTGCCGGGACGCAGATACAGGTGGTAGGTGTTGCCCAGGATGATGGGCGCATTGATTTTTTCGGTCAGGGTGGCCGTATCGACCGCCTTCACCGTGCCCGCCGTTCCAACGGGCATGAAGATCGGAGTGGGAATGGTGCCGTGGCCGGTGTGCATTTCCCCCCGGCGGGCTTTGCCTTTCGACGTTTCTTTTATGAGACGGAACACGTTATATTGTACGGTTACTGAAGTATTTGTGACTGTAATGATGCTCAATATAACGAGTCGCCGACGTAACCTGTAACCGTATCCTCTTTTTTTGTTGTCCCGGATAACATTGCTTCCGCATCTGTTGCAACAACCCATGTAAATACAGTTTCTAAAGCTATTGATTTGGATAAAGCCAGGGAAATAATCAGTACCATCGTCAGTGATTTCATCTTTCTGATACTGGCATGGTACATCTTTTACTATATCCGGTTTGAACTGGAGTGGATGAGCGCCCCCTCGGGCATCGGACCTTACAGCCTGTTTGTGCCCGGAGCGGTGATATCGTTGTTCTGGATTGCAATATTCGGCATATTCGGCCTGTACCGCCATCTTTATCTGATATCACGCTTCGACGAAATCATCAGGGTCGCGAAAATCACTATCATTGGTACGCTTATCCTCTTCTTTGTGCTGTTTATCGATGCGCTCGGATGGACTTCGGACAATCTCCACCAGGCAAAATGGGTTACGCTGACCTACTGGCTTGTTGTACTTGGATGCGTATCCACCAGCCGCTTTATCCTCCGGACCATCCAGAAACATCGTGCCATCCGGGGTCAGGGGCTGCACCGCGCGTTCATCGTCGGCACCGGCCCGGCTGCATTATCCGTGCACGAAAATCTGAACCGTCACCGTACTTCCGGGATGAATGTAATCGGTTTTCTGAGCCTGAACGGTACGGAACCCGATGAGGTCAGGGTGGACAGGGAGATGGTCATCGGATCGATCAATGAGATAAAAGAGCTGATTCTGGATCACAAGGTGCAGGAGGTCATTGTAGCGCTGGAGCAGGAGGAGCGGGACAATCTGATCACCATTCTGGATCAGATCGATATTCCGGACGTATCGGTCAAGATCCTGCCCGACTTCCACCAGATGATCACCGGACTCAACCAGACCAACCAGATCTTCGGGCTGCCGCTGATCGATGTGATGCCGGATCCGATGCCGACGTGGGAAAAGTTCATCAAGCGCCTGATGGATATTGTCCTGTCGCTGGTGATACTGATCCCGGCCATTCCGCTGATGCTGCTCATCACCGCGCTCATCCGCACAACCTCCCAGGGGCCGGCCATTTTCCGGCAGAAACGGGTTGGCAAATATGACAGGAGCTTCACCATGTACAAATTCCGGACCATGTTCATCGATGCCGAGAAGGAGAGCGGGCCTGTTTGGGCCACCGACAACGATCCCAGGATCACCCCGGTCGGCTACTGGCTGCGCAAACTACGGCTGGATGAGCTGCCCCAGTTCTTCAATGTGCTGAAGGGGGACATGAGCCTGGTTGGGCCTCGTCCGGAAAGGCCGTATTTTGTGGAACAATTTAAAAAGAAAATACCGCTCTACTCCAGGCGATTGCGGGTCAGACCGGGCATCACCGGCTGGGCGCAGGTTAAGTGGAAATACGATGAGAGCCTGGAAGATGTAAAGGAAAAGACGAAATACGATCTGTTCTATGTTGAGAACATATCGCTGAAAATGGATTTCAAGATCCTGATCAATACCATTATGACCGTATTAAAAGGAAAGGGGCAATAGGCATGAGTCAGCAAAATGAATCACAGGGCAGGGACACCCTGATTATCATTCCCACATATAATGAAGCGGAAAATATCGTCAAACTCATTCCTCATCTGCTCGGACTGGAGGAACCGGTGGATATACTGGTCGTGGATGACGGTTCACCGGACGGGACAGCGGCATCGGTGAAGAAGTTGCAGGAAAAATACGGTGACCGGGTCCATCTCATTGAGCGTTCCGGCAAGCTGGGGCTGGGCACCGCTTATGTAACGGGTTTTCACTATGCCCTGGAGCGGTCCTATCAGTATATCTGTGAGATGGATGCCGATTTTTCGCATGATCCGGATGATGTCCCAAGGCTGATTCGCGAAGTCAAAGAGGGGAACTGCGACGTGGCCATCGGTTCACGCTACATCAAGGGCATCAGCATCATCAATTGGCCGCTGTCGCGGCTGATACTGTCCTATACGGCCAACCTGTACGCGCGGGTCATAACGGGACTGCCGGTCTACGACACCACGGCCGGTTTCAAGTGCATTGCCCGCAAGGTTCTGGAAAAAATAGACTTGAACAAGATCAGATCGAATGGATATTCGTTTCAGATTGAAGTACATTTCCGTGCATACAAAGCCGGATTTACCCTGAAAGAGACCTCCATCATCTTCCGCGAACGAACGGAAGGGGTTTCCAAAATGTCAAAAAAGATTGTTTTCGAGGCCGTCTGGATGGTTTGGGTTCTCAAAATTCGCAGTATATTTGGCGTCCTTTAGCGGATGGATCCGGCTGCCGGCAAGGTTGCGGATGCACCTGCCCGAAATGACACATGAGTGATACAGACGTATGAATTATCTTGATTTTGAAAAACCGATCATTGAGCTGGAAAAGAAGATCTCCGAGCTCAGTGAGTTGAATATTACCGACGACAACGTGCTGCTGCCCGAGATTGCGCGGCTGCGTGAGCGTGTAGAGGAGCTCAGGGCGTCCATTTTCTCAAACCTGACCCATTGGCAGCGGGTGCAATTGGCACGCCATCCCGACCGGCCCTACACACTGGATTACGTCTATAACATCATGGAGAACTTTGTGGAGCTTCATGGGGACCGCAGCTTCAGTGACGACAAAGCCATTGTCGGGGGATTTGCCACTTTTGAGGGCCGTTCCGTCATGGTAATCGGGCATCAGAAAGGCCGCGACACCAAAAGCCGCAAGTACCGCAATTTCGGCATGCCCAACCCGGATGGATACCGCAAGGCGCTGCGTCTCATGAAAACGGCAGAGAAGTTCGGCGTGCCGGTCATCACCTTGCTCGATACCCCGGGAGCATTCCCGGGCCTGGAAGCGGAGGAGCGCGGCCAGGCCGAGGCCATTGCCCGAAACCTCCGCGAAATGGCTCTGCTGAAAGTGCCGATCGTCACCATCGTGATCGGGGAAGGGGCCAGCGGCGGCGCGCTCGGCATTGGCATGGGCAATGAAGTGTACATGATGGAAAACACATGGTATTCGGTCATCTCGCCGGAGTCCTGCTCTTCCATCCTGTGGAAAAACTGGGATTACAAGGAACAGGCTGCCCGTGCGCTGAAACTCAGTGCCCAGGACCTGATCAAGCTGAAGGTCATCGACGGCATCATCAAAGAACCCCTGGGCGGTGCGCATCGTGACTATGCCGCTGCCGGCAAAGCCATACATGATCAGCTTGCCGAAAGCCTGAACCGCCTGTCCAAAATGTCTCCCGAAGAGCTTAAAATGCACCGCATCGAAAAATATTCGAACATGGGTGCCTGGGAGGATACCTCAAAATAATCAGATGTTCCCGGACCGATCCCCCATCCTCACCTATTCCATGACGCTTCGCAGCCGGTACAGCGAAACCGACAAAATGGGGGTGGTCTATCACAGCCGTTATCTGGAATATTTCGAGGTGATACGCACGGAGTTCATCCGCGCTGCGGGCCTTCCCTATGCCGGGATGGAGCAGGACGGGGTGATGCTGCCGGTGGCCCGGGTGGATCTCCGCTACAAGCGCCCCATCCGCTATGATGAGCTGATGGAGGGACAGCTGTTGATTTACGACGAACCGACAGTCAAACTGGTCACATATTACGATATCCGTCCGGCCGGCGCCCCGTATCCATCAGTGCTCGGCAAGGTGGAACTGGTATTTGTGGATATGGCCACGCGCCGGCCCATCCGGGTTCCCGGATCTTTCCTGAAAAAAATTCACGATTATGCAAAAATGGCCTGAACATGTGCAGCGTATCGTGTCCCTGGCACTCGAGGAGGATATGGGTTCCGGCGACATCACCACCAATGCCATATACAGTGGCAGTGAAACCGGATCTGCGATGCTGGTGTCCCGGGAGGAAGGGGTGCTTGCCGGCATCGGCCTGGCTGCGTTCATACAGCACGTAGTCAGTGAAGAAGTCACGTTTGAAACCGTCCTGCAGGATGGGGACCGGTTGTCGCCCGGCATGGTCGTTGCCCGGCTGCACGGCCCTCTGGCACCTGTCCTGAGTGCGGAACGCACCCTTCTCAATTTCCTGCAGCGCATGTGCGGCATTGCATCACTGACCCGCCGCTACGTGCGTGAGCTTGAATCCACGAACACCCGCATCCTCGATACCAGGAAAACGGCTCCCGGACACCGCCATCTCGACAAACTGGCCGTGCGTGCCGGGGGCGGGACCAACCACAGGATGTGTCTGGACGACCGGTTTCTGATTAAGGAGAATCACATCCGCATGGCAGGCGGCATCGGTAAAGCGGTTGACCTGTGCGCCTCCTACAGGAAGCGGTACGCTCTTAAAGCCGGTATCGAGATTGAAGTGACCTCTCTGGCGGAACTTCAGGAAGTGCTTGATCGCGGGGGCGTCGATTATGTGATGTTCGATAACATGAGGCTTGACGAAATGCGCGAGGCGGTGCGCTGCGTGGATGGACGGTTCCTGACCGAGGCATCCGGGAATGTCACCCTGGAGCGGCTTCGCGATATTGCCGGCACCGGGGTGGATTTCATCTCCGCCGGTGCGCTCACCCATTCGGTGAAAGCGATGGATATTTCGCTGCTGCTGAAATGACCGGAAACAGGGATCTCTCCTCCGGATCCGGATTGCATCCGCTCCTGTATTACGTTGTACTGCCTGCAACGCTGTTTTTTGCCGTCGTTGCCTGGAGCCCGCCTTTTTTCCACAGCAGTCTCCTTGAGTGGCATGAGAGCTGGCAGCGGCTGCTTTTCTCGAGGATCTGCCACCAGCAACTGGACCGCACGTTTACTGTTCAGGGAATACCACTGGCGGCTTGCAGCCGTTGCATCGGCATTTATTCGGTCCTGCCCGTTGCCCTTGTCGTTTTTTCGTTTTTTTTCACTGTCCAGAACAAGGCAAAACCTTATATTGTCGGAATGTTTGCAACGGTATCTTTGATTGTGATCGTGGATGGAGCTGCCAATCTGTTTCAGTTGTGGCAGTCTACGGATCTCATCAGGTTGCTGACAGGCGTTTTTTGGGGCGTGGCGACCGCACTGCTTCTGGTCATTGCCCTGACACACCGTGATATTTAAACTGGAGGTCAACAGCATGGAACCCGATCAAAAAAAGAGTTATTGGAGTGCTTCTGTAAAAGCAGGGGTGGTTTTCGGATTTGTCGTCTTTCTGGTATCCACCATCGGCAGCTATATCACCATCCACTCCGAACCTACCGGGAATCTGCTCAGTGGCACCATTCTGGCATCCCTGGTCGGCTGCCTGATTGCAATTTTCGGAGGGGTGCTTGCGGTGAAATTTTACATAAACGATTACGGTCCGGAGATGAAAATCGGCCAGGGAGCGGTTATCGGTCTGATGACCGGGATCGTGATGGCAGTTGTTTCGCAGATTCTTGCCCTGATATGGCCTGTGATCGACGGTGCGTTCATTGAGAACCTGCAGGCCGCCCTTATCGCCAATATCGAGCTTTCCCAGCAGATTCCTGATGCTCAGAAAGAGGATATGATCGATGGCATCTATGCACAATTCCAGAATTTCTACTCAGTCGGCAACATCCTCCAGGGCTTTCTGATGGGTGTCGTCACATACGGACTGCTGAATGTGCTCAGCGGCCTTCTGGCCGCCAAGTTCATGGGCAGGACTCCGCAGCCGGAACTGTAACATTCATTTGAGTATCCATGTCTGAAATTTCCTCCGGCAGCAGCCAGGACCATCCCCGGCGGGACAGGTCCGGCGATCTGCCTTCTTCAACTGACAACGACACTCCAACCGGATATCTTCACGAGCAGAGCTGGGCCGAGCGCAACGGATTTCCGTTATGGCTCATGGCGTTCATATGGCTGATCATATCGTTTCTATTGTTCCAGCTGGTGGGCACCGCTGCCACCGTGATCTATTTGCTGGCGGTGAGTGACGATCCGGTGGCGTTTGACACGGCCATGCTGCTGGAACATCTGGACGTGCTGTTCATCGCGAATTCACTGAGTCAGATCCTGTTTCTCGCAGTGGCAACCTGGCTGGTTACCGGACTCCTGACCACGGGCAGCCGATCAACCTTTTTGCGCCTGAAAGCCGACAGCCGCACGGTGCCCGTGATCCTGCTGACGGCCCTGCTGATCGTCGTAATGCAGCCGCTGGTCTGGCTGCTGTCCTGGCTGAACGCGCAATTTCCATTCAGCGACGGTTACATGATGTTCGAGGAGAGCCAGATTGAGATGCTTAAGAATTTTCTGACCGGTGACCATGTCGTGCTGCTTACGCTGATCCACGTGGCTCTGGTTCCCTCGGTCTGTGAAGAGGTGCTCTTCCGGGGTTACTTCCAGCGCGCCATCGAGAAAACGTGGGGAATCTGGGCGGCCATCATCATTGGGGGGCTTCTGTTCGGAATCTATCACATCCGGCTTACGCAGATCATTCCGCTGGCCGTGATCGGAATGCTTCTGGCATGGATCGTCTGGAAGTCCGGCAGCCTGTACCCCGCCATGGCCGGTCACTTTGTGAACAATGGCGGAAGCGTCATTGTGGCATCCCTGTATCCCGAATACATGACGGAGCAGATGACGGCGACGGAATTTCCATCCATATGGCTCTTGTTGATAAGCCTGGGAGCCACTATTATGCTGATACGCGCCATAAACCTAAAATCCAAGCGGGAATAATCCATGTTCAGTGATAAAATGAAACCAGATGAGGTCGATAACTGGAAGTGTGTATACGAAACCAGTATCGAGAGCGAAGCCGGTCTTGTTCAGGCGTTCCTGAAAGACCAGGGGCTGGAATGCGAGGTATTATCAAAGAAAGACAGTGCCTATACCGTGAATTTCGGTGATCTCTCCGCGCTGTTTGTCTACGTGCCGGCCGAACAGGCCGACGATGCGTTGAAGGCCCTCGAGGAATGGAAAGACGGAAAGATCGACTACGAGGGGAAAGGGGAACCAGACGAGGATGAAGAGAACGGTGCCTGAACTAGCCAAACGTATTCTTTCCGCACTGATAGCGGCACCGGTTTTTTTATATGCAGCGTGGCTTGGGGGATGGTATTTCACGGTTGGCATGATGCTGGTCACCATCGTGATACAGTTTGAGATCATCGCCATGCTGACGAGACAGGAGCTGCACACCCGCAAGGTGATGTCCGTGCTTCTTGGGATGCCCGTTGTGCTGATGGCCGTGATCCCCGCAACGGCGTGGATGATTTTCCTGGCTCTTTTGCTTGTGATCATGGTAACCGAAATTTTCCGTAATCATAAGGAGGGGTGGAAAGATCTGCTGGCGACCATATTTGTCGGCGTAATGGTACCGGCACTTGTCTCCGGGCTTATCGTCCTGCGAAACATCGGGGACGACCGGGCCGGGTTCATCCTTACCTTCACCCTGCTGATCATGGTATGGACCAACGACACGTTGGCCTTTTTCGGCGGGAAAACCATGGGCAGGCATAAACTGGCTCCAAAGATAAGTCCGGCAAAGACCATAGAAGGCTTGGCATGGGGATTTTTTGGCGGATTCCTTGCGCTCGGGTTGTGCATGTACTTCATCAGCGACTATCCGCTGTCGGTGGGGGCAGCCATACCGTTTGCCGTGATCACAGGCCTGCTTGGTCCGGCCGGCGACCTCTCCGAGAGCAAACTCAAGCGCGCTTCCGGCATCAAGGACTCGTCCGGGCTCATGCCCGGGCACGGCGGGCTCTACGACCGCTTTGATGCGATTCTGTTTTCTGCTCCTGCAGCAGCCATCTATTTTTTTGCACTCAACCATTTTTCTCTCCTGTAATCGGAAATCGACACTGAAAACCGGGACAAACAGATGAACGTATTCATAACAGGCGGAACGGGGTTCATAGGCGGACACCTGGTTCGCCACCTCGCGGATCGTGGTGACTCCGTTGTCATTGCCACAAGAAGTCCGGAAAAACACAAAGATGAGGAGTCGGTCCGCTACGTATCCCTCGAAGGGAATCTCCCGGAGCATATCGAGGGATGCGATGTGGTGGTCAACCTTGCCGGGGAGTCGCTTTTCGGGAAACGCTGGACAGCAGCGGTAAAGAGGAGACTGTATGACAGCCGGATCCGGACCACGCGCAAACTGGTGGACGCGATGCGAGAGATGGAAAGCAAACCTGCCCTTCTGCTCTCCGGCTCCGGAGTGAATTATTACGGCGACTGCGGTTCCGACAAAATCACTGAAAAACGGGGGTCGGGAAATGATTTTCTGGCAGGGTTATGCCGGGACTGGGAGCAGGCTGCGATGGAAGCGGAGCAAATCGGAGTCAGGGTTGTGACTCCCAGGATTAGCGTAGCGCTGGGCACGGATGGGGGCGCTCTGGCCACCATGCTTCCGGTGTTTCGTGCTTTTCTGGGTGGATCCATCGGGTCCGGTGAACAGTACTTCACATGGATTCACGTCGATGATCTGTGCCGCTCCTTCCTTTACGCCATGGATGATGACAGTATCAAAGGCCCGTATAATGCCTCCTCGCCGAATCCCGTAACCATGGATGACTTTTCCAAAGCACTAGGCGATGTGCTTTCCCGGCCGTCCATTTTCCGGGTACCGGAATTTGGCCTGAACCTGGTACTTGGTGAAGCCGCAGTTTTGGTCACTACGAGCCTGCGAGTAATCCCGGAGAAGATCACAGATAAGGGATTCCGCTTCAACTATGAACAGGTCGGTGAGGCGCTGCGTAATTTGCTGCAGGACTCATCCGGCTGACGGACAGTATCCACCCGGCTGACGGACTGTATCCACCCGGCTGACGGACAGTATCCACCCGGCTGACGGACTGTATCCACCCGGTTAAATAGCACGCTGCCTGCTGTTCCGTGTACCTGACAGCAATCTTGTGGCGGGTGAGCCGGCTCAGGGCTGTCGGAAAGACCAGCACCGCAAACCATCCCTGGTCTGTCCGATAAGCTCTTTATCACCGTTTCCGAGGATATCGTTTACGATCGGGTAGCGCATGGACGCAGAGGGGAGNTCCGGAACCTGCTCACCCGATTCCACTTGCCAGGCATAGACACGGCCATTGGCGGAAACGCCGGCCATGTCGGTTTTACCGTTGCCGTTCAGGTCGGTGATCATCATGTTGTCGTAGGAAGCGGCCGGCTGCCCCATATTCCGTGTCATCCGGAGATGGCCGGCTTCATTAAGGAGAAAAAGGTTGCCATTCTGGGTCTGCACACCGATCATCCGCTCACGTATGCGCTGACCGTTGTCATGATCGATGGTAAGCGTCTGAACGATCGGTGCATTGATGATCGGCGCATTGCCGACGTAGACCCGTCGCACATGAAATCTCCCCGAACCGGCATTTGCAGCTCTGCTGTCCGGGTCCGGATTCAGCCCGTTAGTGTTGTTATCCAGAGGCACTGCCAGCGAATCGGCGAAAAACGGTTCGCGGCCAACAGCGTACAGATGTCCGTCAGAAGCACCTGCAAGGATACGGTTTCCGTGGAAAGTGACCGGACCCAGATCGGATTCAATGAAAATCGGAAAGCCATTGCGCAGGTTTCCGCGCGGCGAGAATGCGAAAAGACCGTTTCCAGCCGTGATCCACACACTTTGTTCTCCCCCAAATTCGCGAAAGGCGGGTTGTTGCGTGACCTGGACGTTCACATCCTGCGGCCATCCCTGGATGTTGCGGCCCCGCTGATCCAGCACATGCACCTTGCGGTCAGCGGTAGTCACGATCATTTCCGGCCGGCCGTCACGGGCCACATCCGCCAGGGTCAGCGGCGCCGTGATCCGTTCCTCCATGGCGACCGGGAAATTGGGGAGCGGGATTCCGCGGTTGTTCCAGGCGTAGATCTTGTTTCCTGCGGCGATCAGGATGGCGTATTGATTGTTGGCATACCAGTCGTATACCAGCGGTGATCCGATGGGACGGTCGTTGCCCGTGTTGATCTGGAGGAATCCCGTGCCGTCGGCGGCAATGCCGTAAATATGGTTGCTTTCGGTTGCGACAAGAATTTCATCGCGCGCCCCGCCCCCGACATTGGCGAGCATTGGTTTTCCGGTGATGCGGGATCCCTGCAGGTCAAACACCCAGACATCCCGGACCGGTTCGGTCCGATCCTCACTGACATAGGTATCCATCTGGAAGGATAGCCGGTCGCCATTCCGTACCACGCTGACGGTATTCACATCCGACAGGGAGCCCAGGAAGCGGGCATGGTTGACCGGGTTGAGCATGGGGTCAAGATAATTGAGCAAGGGTTCCGAGCGGGAATAGAGAAAGGCGCTTGCCGATTCCGGATGACGTTCACGCACCTTCATATAGGCGTCATCATAGTATACGACGGCCCGCCGCCGGCGATCCTGATCGACACGCCGGGCGAGTCCCGACCGCTTGGTGATTACGGCCGCATTGGCCGAACAAAGTACGTAAAAATCGGTGAGGCGGCTCTGCGGTCCGCCCAGCAGCTGTCCCAGTACGTTGCTGTTGATGTAAAAAACGTCATTGCTCTCCTCGGCAAGCCCGTCACGCTGCAGATTGCGGAGGATCCGCTGGAAGCCTGCCGGATCTTCCAGCCGGCGCAGATACATATGCTCACCGACGGAAAGGAAACCGCTTGCTTCAAATGCAAGAAATGCGGTTGGGCGAGCCAGGGTGCCCCGGATTTCGGCAACAAGGCCGGGGTCCGACAGCAGCAGCGAGTCGAGCCGGCCGGCCCGGGGAGTGTCCTCTGGAATGCGGACTTCGGGTGATTGATGAAAGATGGCAAAAAAAGCAGCATCCAGGGGGATGTAGCGATCAAGGTCGGACGGGGCGGGATCGGCCGTAAACGTATTGACAAACTCCGATGCATCCGTGTCACTGAGCGGGATGGAGCCGCTCAGCGTTGCCTTGAAGAGCGGGTCATCGTACCGGTCGTCCGAAACCGAGAACACGGAAGGGCCCGTACCTTCAAACAGCCCGGAAAAACGGGGCAGATAGCGGGGTGCGCCCAGCAGGTTGACCCATTTTGTGAGCTGCGGCGTATTAAGCAGATAGGAGCCGTTCTCATCGGCCGTGTCGATATGGTCGATATGGCCGATTCCCGGATGCTCCCCGAAAAGAGCAAGGATGCTGTTTTCCACAGCGGCGCTGTTCCGGCTGAGAAAAATCAGGTCGCGGATCTGGACCCCGTACATTTTTTGGCGCTCCAGATGAAGGATGTGAATCTCCTGGTTGCGGAACTGGTAGCTGTTTTCCGCAAATTCCCTGCGAAACGATCTGGCGATGGGGCCGATACCGGTGCCCGGATCTTCCAGGATGAAGAGGGGCTGGAGCTGGTGCGTGCCGCTTGGATAGAGTGCAACGGCTTTGAGCATCACCGGTGCCTGGACCTGGTCCGTTACGTCCGAGATCATCTCGATGCGCACATCGGAAAGCTCTTGCAGGGCCAGTATCCTCCTGTCCTGGAGCACCGTGGAAACGTCAGCATCGTGAAACAGCATGACCAGCGGCACTTCTTCTGGTATGGCCGACCACCACTCCCGGTCATCGGCATGCTGCGAGCAGGCAGCAAGAAAGAGCAGGGGAATGAAAAAAAATAGAAACGGAAACGAGGATCTTGCTATCATGGGAAAGTGTTGGGAAATACCCCGACGGGCACAGCGTTTTTAAGAGAACGTCACAATCATATAAAATATCACTTTTTGGATGAGTTTTTTGAATCCAATCTTGCTGGCCGCGCTTGCAGCCGCCGCCATACCGGTTATCATACACCTGATAAACTTGCGCAAGCCGCGTAAAATTGCCTTTTCCACACTGGCTTTTTTCCAGGAGCTGCAAAAATCGACAATCCGGCGCATCAACCTGAAGCGATACCTGCTTCTTGCCATGCGGGTGATGGCCGTATCGATGCTGGCCCTTGCCCTTGCGCGGCCATTCCTCCCCTCACAGGTAGCCGGATGGCTGGGCGCTTCCGCACAAAGTGATCACATCGCCTTGCTGGTCGACAACGGTCCCAGCATGATGCAGATAGACGAGGCGGGCCCATACATGGACCAGGCGCGCAGCGCCGCCGTCGAGATCGTGAACCAGTCCGGAGAAGAAGCGCGCTTTCTGATCGTCCCGTCGCATGGCGAACTGGCTTCGGGACGGTTCATGCGCCGGGCGGAGGCCCTGCGTTACCTGGAGCAGCTGCAGCCTGTCAACAAAGGCGGTTATCCGGCCGAAAGAATGGCCTATCTCCAGGAGCGGCTGGATGATGAGCCGGGAGCCGGCGGGCGCGTGTTCTGGATATCCGATGCGCGCAAAACGCATCTTGAAAAACTTGATGGCGGATTCCTTCCGGCGGAAGGTGACCCTGAGTGGAATCCGGTCATTTTCATCCGGGTCGGCGACAACTCCTTCCAAAACGTGGGAATTTCGGATGTGGAGGTGGCGGGACAGATACTGGGTGTCGATGTGCCGGCCGGGGTTTCGGTCACCGTTCAGAACTTTGGCGACCTGCCGGTATATAACCACTATCTCAGCCTGGAGATCGACGGTGAGCGGATCGGACAGTATGAGGTCAGCCTGGATGGCGGACAGGAGCGTGAAATGCTCTTTGAAATCATACCCGAGTCGCCGGGCGTCATCCTTGGCAGGGCCATTCTTGAGGGCGGCACCCACACATTTGACCACAAGCGCTATTTCTCAATCGAGGTACCCGAGAGCAGGAACGTGCTGCTTGTCAGTGACCGCGGGGAGGATGGGACCCGCCGCTCCTTTCTGCGTCCCGCCCTGATCGCTGCCAGTGAAACCGGCACCCGCATCCACGCTTCCCATACCGATGTGAGTACGCTCAGAGAGTATGATCTGGATACATTTGATGCCATCATCCTGGAAAGCCTGAGGAGAATCCCAGATTACCTGCAGGCGGAGCTGGTGCAGTTCGTGCAGCAGGGCCGGGGTATTCTGTTTGTGCCATCCGAACAGGGGAATATCGAAAACTACAACCGTTTCCTGGGACAGCTCAATGCCGGTTCCTTCACTGGCATGAGGGGTTCTTACGGCAGGTTTGAAGAAATCGCCTCCCTGCAGCCGCTTGACAGCGGGCACCTGCTGGCGGCCGAGCTTTTTGAGAGCGGTGATGAAGAGCTTCGCATAGATATGCCGGCCATTTTTCACTACTGGCGGTACCAGCGCGATGATGCCGGCTCCGGTGCCGCCGTGCTCCGTACGAACCTTGGGGAGCCGCTTTTTGTGGAACACTCTTTCGGCGACGGCATGGTCATGGTGGGCAGTATGGGATTCAGTCCCGGCTGGTCCAATATGAGCATCAAACCGATCTATGCCCCGCTGGTATACCGAATGCTTCTCTACGTGGTCGCCTGGGAGCATGGGGGGGTGAGAGAGCATATCCTTGGCTCTCCGTTTGACCGTTATTTCACGGAATTCGGAGCGCAGGTTACCCTGCGTCTCAACGGGGAGGAGATCCGGCCGGAAACGGCGGTCAGTGCCCGGGGGCTCCGTATCCGCTATCCTGCACAGGAATGGCAGCCCGGATGGCTGGAGCTGCAGCTGGATGGGAAAAAAACTGCTATTGCCATCAATCAGGATATATCGGAATCGGATTTTACTTCGTTATCTTTAACAGAAACACGAGAATTTCTGGCAGAAATCATCCCCGTGGCGGGCGTGGTCAGCATTGCCGGATATAGTGCTGATGAAGTAAGATCCGCCATGGCAACCATCAGTTTCGGCAGAGAAATTTGGAACTGGTTTATTTTTATTGCACTTGCTTTTATGGTTGCAGAATGTATTCTTTCAAAGAAATACCGAACGGAAACCGCTGATGAGTAACAGGGTTTGCATATGATGGATATTGCTACAGTTCACCTTGTAATACTGGCATTGGTAACACTCGCGACAACGATGATCATGATGGTCACTGCTTCCAATGCCTTGCGCCTGCGTCATGTCGAAATCAGCTGGAGATCCGGCAAACTCCTCGGTTTCCCGCTTTTTTCAACCATTTTCCTTGTCATGACCATCACCTTGTCGGTGTTGGTGTATGCGCAGCAGCTCTACCATCTCGCAGTGGCCATGGTCTGTTACAACTGGATAGGCCTTACCTGGTTCGTCACCAGCTACCTCATGTCCAAGCGCTATGTCACAGATCACGGGATCGTCAAAAATATCAATGATCCATCCCAAACCGTGGCCTGGAACCGCATCATGGACTATGTAGAGCGCAATGACGGCAAGAACTTGAAATACATTTTTTTCTATCCGGAACACACGTCCGGCGAGCGGACGCACAGCATACGGCTGGAGCTGGACATCCCCACAGGCAAGCGGATTCTTTTTTCACACATGCTGAAGAAAAAACTTGGCCGCCGGTTCAGCCTCGGTGAATTTGAAAGCACCGGAATCGAACAGCTCAGATAACCATGTCCATTATATCATAATCCATTATATCATCATCCGTTATGCTACCATCCGTTATATCATCACCGGAAAAGTAAAGACAGGCAGGTTTATTTGAACAACGATCTCAAAACGAATATCGAAGAAAAGGAGCGTGCAGTACTGGTTGGTATTTACGGGGACACGACGGACAAAAACCTTGCAGAAGAACATCTTGCAGAGCTGGAACTTCTCACGGATACGGCCGGCGGTGTTACCGTGGAAAAAATCCTTCAGCACCGGAACAGCCCGGATGTGAGCACTTACATCGGCAAGGGAAAACTGCAGGAAGTGCGCCAGAAAATCAAGGCCGCTTCTGCCGACCTGGTAATATTTGACGATGACCTTTCCCCCACGCAGATCCGGAACATCGAGCGTACCACCAAGGTAAAGGTGCTGGATCGCAGCGGATTGATCCTGGATATCTTTGCTTCGCGTGCCAAAACGGCTGCGGCCAAAACACAGGTGGAGCTTGCCCAGCTACAGTATCTGCTGCCGCGGCTTACCCGATTCTGGACCCACCTTTCCAGGCAGAAGGGGGGTGTGGGGACCAAGGGCGGCATCGGTACCAAGGGACCCGGTGAAACCCAGATTGAGACGGACCGTCGCCTTATCGGGCGCAGGATTGCCATCCTCAAGGAAAAACTGCAGAAACTGGATCAGCAGCGCAAAGTGCAGCGCCAGGGACGCAGTGATTCGCTGCGTGTTGCCCTGGTCGGCTATACCAACGCCGGGAAATCCTCGCTGATGAACGCCATCACCGAGACATCCGTGCTGGCGGAAGACCGGCTTTTCGCAACACTTGACTCCACAGTGCGCCGTTTTCCTGTAGGCAACGAGGACGTTTTGCTATCCGATACTGTCGGCTTCATCCGCAAGCTGCCGCACAATCTGGTGGAAAGTTTCAAATCGACACTGGACGAGATACGCGAGGCGGACCTGCTGCTGCACGTGGTTGATGTCTCCTCGCCGATGAAAAAGGAGTACATCCACACAGTCTACGAAACCCTGAAAGAGCTTGGAGCAGACGATAAGCCGGAAATCCTTGTCTTCAACAAGGTAGACCTGGTCGACGATCCGGAAGAGCTGGCGGCTGTCAGAAAAGAATATCCCGGTTCTGTGCTTGTTTCGGCAACGCGCGGGATCGGTCTGGAGGAAATAACCTCGGAGATTAAAAAAAAGGTTGAAAGAAACTATATCTATCGTAAAATTGTCGTTCCCATATACCACTACCACATCGTATCTTATCTGCATGAGGTAGCGGAAGTGAAAAAGCAATCGTACGATAATGCATCGGTCCATCTGGCCGTCCGGATTCATGAAAAGTACTCCGGCAAGTTGAATGAACTGCTGCAGAACAGTAATGTATCCGCCGTTACGGCAATGGATACAAACGGAGAATAAGCCATGAAGGTGCATGAAGTTGTCAGCCAGATCATCCGGCCGCTCAGGGCCATAGATACCGCGCGGGAAGCCCTCGCGGCCATGGCTGAGAGCGGAATGTCCGCGCTGCCGGTTGTCGACCAGACCACCAGGCGGTTCATAGGCATGGTGACCCGGGCATCGGCGGAGCAGCATCACGTATCCGGTGGCAGCGTGCTGACCATACGCGAGGAAAAAAGCATTGTGACGGATCCCGACCAGCATGTATTTGATGCCGTCAGGCTCATGGAAAAGCACAATCTGGCCATTCTTCCTGTAATTGACAGAGACCGCAGTTATGTCGGAGTGGTCGACAGGAGGGAGCTGAACGACCGTATCATCGAGCTGATGAATTTCACCGAGTACGGCTCGCTGATCACCATCCATTTCGAAGAACGTGATTTCACGCTGTCCCAGCCGGTCCGTATCATCGAAGCGGAGGGCGGGCTCATTCTCGGCCTGAGCGTGGAATCCCCCAAAGCACAGCATCCGTTCTACGTTGTATCCATCAAACTGAACCTGACGGATCCCGGACGGATAGTGGCGTCACTCAAACGGCATGATTATATCGTCGACCAGCACAGTTCGGATGACGAAGAGGACCGCAGGTATGAGCAGCGGGCGGACGAGCTCATGCACTATCTGAATATCTGATCCTGCGGTACCGCATAAATGCCGCTCCTTTCCCGTTATGATTCGGCAGAACTATTCTGCTCCATTTGCTATATTCCACCTTTCGAAACGTAATTCACAGTGAGAATGAAAGGGTTTTTCCGGGTTGCCATTTTGATGCTGCTGATAGCAGGTATTGCGGGAGGATATCTCCGCAGTGAGGCCCAGACCGTGCCGCAGCCGGTCCACGAGCGCTATCAGACAGGCGTAAAGCTATTTTACGAGGGATTGTACGAACATGCGGCCGGTCAGTTGCAGAAATTTCTGGACAGCGATCCCGACCGCAATCTCGCTGAGCAGGCGCACTACTACATGACATTGTCCCATATCGCGCTGGACTCGCTCCGTTTTGAAGTCCATACAAGGCGTTTCCTTATGGATTATCCATCCGGGTACAACGCCGTGGCCCTGCTGGAGGATATGGCCGGACGCAAATACCGTGATGGCGCCTATGCCGGTGCAAAAGAGGATTACTCCAGGGCATATGACGTGGAGACAAGAGACAAGAACAAGTCCCGCCTGTTGTTCTGGATGGCGGAGTCGGCCCGCGCCATGGACAGCACGGACACCTCATCCGCCCTGTACGGAAAGCTGGCGGATCGCTATCCCGATTCAGAATGGGCTCCCAGGGCGCTTTACTCGCGCGGTCAGCTTTACCTGGACAAGGATGATTTTGACCGGTCCACCGAGGTATTCGAGGACCTGAGGAAACGGTATCCCACCCATCCCCAGACGCGTCAGATCGGAACGGCACTGGGGGAGATGTACTATCGCCAGGAGCGGTATCAGGATGCCATCCAGTCGCTCCGGAGCGAGCTGGCCTATCTGGAGGATGAGGCCCTGCTGAAAGCGGTCCTGCTGATTGCCGAAAGCCACAATTACCTCGGGGAATTTGACCAGGCCGCCGCGCAGTACCGCCGCTACATCAATCTGAGCCGCGACGAGATGCAGGCCCGTCCCGCACACTACGGCCTGGGCTGGGTCTATCACAAGCAGCATGTGTTTCACTGGGCGGCGGATTCGTTTGCCAAAGCAGCCACAGAGGGTGACGAGCTTGCCCGGAAGGCACGGTATTACGAGGCCATCAACCGCAAGCTGGGGGGCCGCTATGATCAGGCGCTGGAGGCCTTCCGCAAGTTCGGGGACAGCTACCGGACCGGTTTCTGGGTGGAAGAGGCCTATTATGAATGGGGGCTTACCGCTTTTGAGCTGGGCCGGCATGATCTGGCCATTGAAGTGCTGCAGCAACTGGTGCGAGGAGAGGTGGCGCTGAAAGACCCCGGCAAGGTCTATTCCCTGCTTGGCGAAGCCTACTTTGCCAACAACGAGTTTTCCCGGGCGGTGCAGGCATTCGAAATTGCCGAGCAGACAGCCGATGTGGATCCGGATATGAAACGGCAGGCACAGTTCCAGCGGGCCTGGGTGCTCTATGAAAACCATGCCTACCGTGAGGCTGCACGCGCCTTTGAAGCCGTCTACCGCGACCAGCCATCCGGTGAGCTGGCCGCTGAAGCCCTTTTCTGGAGTGCCGACAGCTACTACAACCTGCGGCGCTGGAATGATGCCATCCGGCAGTTCGGGCGTTTTCTGGAGGGCTATCCCGACCATACCTTTGCCGGTGCGGCCGTTTATTCGCTTGGATGGGCTCATTTCAACATCCGGCAGTTCGAGCAGGCCATCAGGTACTTCACCTTGTTTGAATCGGATCACGAGCCGCCTCCCATGGCGCTGTTTCCCTATGATATTGATACCCGGCTGCGGCTGGGCGATTCCTACTATGCCCTCAGGCGTTACGAAGAGGCCATCCGCAACTACGAACGTGCCGTGGGCGAAGAGCAGGGCGGCGACTATGCCATTTTCCAGATAGGTAACAGTCATTACCGGAACGAGGAATCTTTTGAAGCGGTCCAGAACTTCCGGCGGCTGATCCGCGTCCACCCCGACAGCCGGCTTCGCGAACAGGCGCAGTATAACATCGGGTATATCTATTTCCAGATCGGCAACTACGATCAGGCGATCCAGGAGTTTCATGAACTCATCAACCGGTATCCGCGCACCAGCTGGGCCGCCCGTGCACAATACCAGATCGGGGACGCCTACTATAATGCCGGGGATTATGAAATGGCGATCAATGCCTACCGTGAGCTCATGGAGTCCTGGCCGCAGAGCCCCCTGGTGGTGGATGCGGTCAACGGCATTCAGTTCGCTCAGCTGGCGGCCGGGGAAGAGGACACCAGCCTGGATATCCTGGAAGAGTTTCTCGACCGGCATCCGCAGACAGGTACGGCAGAACAACTCCGGTTCCGTCAGGCAGAAAACCTGCTCCGGGCCGGCGATTATCAGGAAGCGGTCCGCTCCTTCCGGCACTATATCCGTGTGACGACCAGCGAGTCGATGATCCCGGAAGCGTGGTATTATATTGCCGAGGCGCACGAGCAGTTGGGGCAGCGCGATCAGGCCATAGCCGCCATGCGTGAAATAACGGAGGGATATCCGCGGTCCGACAGAATGGATCCGGCGTTGCTGCATATCGGCCGGCTGGAACTTGAAAGGGGACGTCATCAAAATGCCATCAGTGCGCTCGAAACACTGGTTGAACGCCAGGGCCGGCTTCAGGTCGAAGCCCTCGCTTTCCTTGGGGATGCGCACCTCACGGCCGGGAACCTGAACCGTGCCAATGACGCCTATAACAGTGCGCTGGAGCGCCGTGCCAGCCATGAGCAGTCGCTGATAGGCAAAGGGCGGGTGGCTCTGCAGCGCGGCCAGCTGATGGATGCGCGGCAGTATTTTCAGCAGGTAGCCGATGCCAGTACGCTGGAAAACGGGGCAAAAGCGCAGTATTACCTGGGCAATGTGGAACAGGCACGCCGGAACCATGAAGCGGCCATTGAAGCCTACGCCCGGGTTAGCGCCCTTTACAGTGCGTTTGACGAATGGACGGCCCGTGCGATGCTGGCTACGGCGGAATCATACCGTCAGATGGGCCAGGCCGGCAGGGCAAGTCAGACGCTGCGTGATGTGATCGAGCGATTCCCCGATACCGAATTTGCACGCAGAGCATCCGAAAAACTCTAAGGATATGGCCGCCTGATGAGAAAAACGGTTGCACCTGCGGAAGGACTTGAAGGAACAGTGTTCCTGCCGGCTGACAAATCCATCGCGCAACGGGCCGCTCTGTTTGCCCTGTTGTCACCCGGCCCATCCCGGATCACCAACTACCCCGCGGCCGGGGATCCCCTCACCGCGCTCTCATGCGTCCGCCAGCTAGGCGCCGATGTGATGCACAGCGGCAATGAGGTGCAGATTGCCGGTACAGGCCGCGACGACATCCGGATCCCGGCAGAACCGGTCGATTGCGGCAATTCGGGTACCGTCATGCGGCTGCTGGCCGGAATTCTCGCCGGTGCGGGAGTCCCGGCAAGGCTTGAGGGCGATGCGTCGCTTTCACGCCGTCCCATGAAGCGCATCATGGATCCGTTGACCCGGATGGGGGCGGACATCCGGTCGGCCGATGGCGGACTGCCGCCGCTGGATATCCGCCGCGAAAAACCGTTTCAGTCCATTCACTTTCCATTGCCGGTAGCAAGCGCCCAGCTCAAGTCGTGCGTGCTGCTGGCCGGGCTTTTCGGAAAAGAGCCCACGCGGGTTCTGGAACCCGTATCCACCCGCAATCACACCGAGACGATGCTCGGCCTGCCCGTTGCGCGGGAGAAGGAGGCAAATGTCATCACCAGCAGTCGCCAGCATGCCATTCACCCTCAAAACCTGGAAATCCCGGGCGATTTTTCCGCTGCGGCATTCTGGCTGGTGGCCGGGACCATTGTTCCCGGTTCGGATATCGTTCTGCCCGCAACGGGAGTGAATCCGACACGCTGCGCCACCATGCATATCCTTCGGCGGATGGGCGCCGATATCGGGATCAGCGAAGATCATCAGGGCGGAAAAGAGGCGGTAGCACGGCTACGGGTCCGGTCCGCCAACCTGACACCGGCAGAGATACATCCACAAGAGATACCCAATGCCATTGACGAGCTGCCGGTCCTTGCGGTGGCCATGGCTTTTGCCGACGGTGTTTCCCGCATCACCGGGGCCGGGGAGCTCCGCTACAAGGAGAGTGACCGGCTGGATGCGATCCAGGCTGTGCTCGAAGCCGGCGGTGTCCGGGTCGAAGGGCACAAAGACGGCCTGACCATCTACGGCAAGCCCGGCCGCAAGGTACGCGCCGAGCGTCACGACAGCCGCCATGACCACCGTATCGCCATGGCCGCTGCCATACTGTCACTCATGGGTGATGGCGACTCGGAAATCGAAAACGCGGAGGCTGCCTCCGTCTCCTATCCGGATTTCTGGTCACACCTGGACAGCCTGGCACACCGCTGATCCATTCGCCATCCGTTTCCTGTCAAATCGGCAGAAAATGATTCAATTCACAGACATGGCACTGTTGTTGCAACTATTTCAAACAAAAGTAACACTATGAAAAACATGACAGCCTCCGGCTGACACACAGGAGGATGATTAAATCCTGTCATGTGAATTCATTCTGACATTATGAATCATAATTGATTTAAACAGATGAAATG
>SL_8KL_010_SEDDRAFT_10001220_pt1 | contig 22307 bp, 15 predicted proteins | sample SodLakKL_010_SED_4_FD_11160 | JGI IMG/M metagenome (IMG submission 11160) | reverse complement strand
GCCTGCAGGATGGCGCTGGCGACAAAGTCCTCACGCTTGTCATCGTCTTCCAACGGTTCGATGGAGATGTTCTCGCCGTCGAAATCATCAAAATCGGTCAAATCGATCGCGATCAGGGAGAGAATCATCGCATCGAGTTCGTCGCTCGAGACATACTCGAACGTGGTATCCTCGTCTGCAAACTCGGGATCCTCCGTTTCGCCCGTGGCGATGCGGATCTCCGTTGAGTCATCGTCGGCGTAGTGGGGAACGGCGAGCGCGGCGTCGGGTTCGTCGCTCTCTTCGATCAGCTGCTTGGAGAAGGTCGCCTGCAGGACGGCGCTATTGACAAAGTCCTCACGCCTATCATCGTCTTCCAACGGTTCGATGGAGATGTTTTCACCGTCGAAATCGTCAAAATCCGTCATCTCGATGGCGATCAGGGAGAGAATCATGGCGTCGATTTCACCGCTCAAGACGTATTCAAAATCGGTGCCGTCCCCTTCGTCGCCTGTTTGAAGCCGCAGAAGGTTCCCGTCCTCATCATAATGCGGAACGGCGAGCTGCGCATCTTCTTCCGCCGCCATGTCGATCAGCTCCTGGGAGAGCGTGGCCTGCAGAATCGAGCTGGCGGTGAAGTCGGCACGGTGTTCATCATCTTCTAAGTTGCCGAGGTCGATGGTGTCTTCGTCGATATCCTCGACATCGTCAAAACCAATACGGATCAAGGCCAGCAGCGTCCGGTCGAGTTCATCACGGTCGATGTATTCGAAACTGGTGTCCTCCTCTTCAAAAGCCGGGTCCTCGCTCTGGCCGGTGACAATGCGAATCATGGCATCGTCATGTTCATCATAATGGGGCACGACGAGTGGGGCGCCGTCTTCATTGCCCTCTTCTTCCTCAGCCAGATCAAGCATCACTTCGGAAACCGTGGCCTGAAGAATGGCGGACGCGACAACGGTGGCTCGGTCTTCATCGTCCTCCAAGGTGGCGAGGTCGATCTCGGGATCGATATCGTCAAGATCGTCGAAATCTCCGACGACGTCGACGGCATGAACAAGATTCACCAGTTCGCTTTTCAGGATATAGGTGGTGGCTTCGTCGTTCTCCCCGACCTTGATACGTAATTCTGCTTCCTCCTGGGTGTAATGGGGGACGACAAGCGACGTCTCGTCCGGATCGGCGTCATCGGCGATGTCAATCATGGTCGTCGAGAGCGTCGCGTGAAGGATGGCGGATTCGAGCATGGTGTCGATGTTGTCGGTGATTTTCTCAAGCGAAAGGTCCTCGACGTCGTCGAAGGACTCCAGCTCGAGTGAGACAACCGCCCGCAGGATGGCGGTGAATTCCGAGCGGTCGATGTATTCGAGGTCGTCTTCCTCATCATAGGTGCGGACGGAATCGCCCTCGACGTCGTAATGGGGCACATTCACGGGAGCGTCCTCTTCCTCGGTCAGATCGAGAAGCGTCGTCGAGAGCGTCGCGTGAATGATATCGGAGGCCAGCAGGGCGTCCGATTTGTCTTCATCGAGTTCGCCCGGCTCGTCCTCTTTTTCCAGACTCTGAAGCAGCGTCGTCTCGAGCTCGTCGAACTCCAGATCCTCGAGCTCAAGAGCCATGAAGGCGCCGTATAACTTGTCGAGTTCGCCGCGGGAGACGACATCCAGCGGCTCTTGGTCCACGGTCAATTCTTCACGCGCTTTTGTCGGGATCGTCAGTTCATCCCCATCAAGCGCCATCAGCTGCTCCCCGGCCGTATGGGCAAGGATATCGGAGGCCAGCAGGGCGTCGAACGCATTCTCATCGATGACAAGCAGGGTCTCGACATCGGGTTCGTCGAAATCGATGTCGGCCGCCAGCCGCATCAGTTCGTTGACAGCCAGCAGCAGGTTCCTAAGCTCGCCTTTCTCGGTGATCTCGTCGTCCTCGTCGAGTTCATCGAACCAGACGATGTCGTCGTGGACCGTCAACTCCTCCACAGCCTCGAAGTCGCCTTCCCCGGAGAGCACATTCTTGAGTGCGTGGCTGATGAGCAGCGAATCGAGCGCAACCGTGGTGTCCACGCCGGCGATGGCGCCGAGAATGGTATCGAAGCTGCCTTCCTCGAGGTCGGCGAGCGTAATCTCGGTATCAAGGATTTCACCGGCCAACGCACCGAAAGCCCGGAACTCATCGTCCCATTCCAGCCCCTCCGGAACGGTCACGACCGCCTCAAAATTGCCACCGGCCTCTCTCAGGAGCGGTTCAATCGCGACATAGGCGGACATCGTGACCAGATCGGATTCGGCCAGCGAATCGAAAAGACCACGGACTTCATCACCATCGAAGGTGACCGTCTCATAATCCGGGTCCTCTTCAAGCAGTCCGGCATTGTGGACGATCTCGAAACCGGTCTTGACAATCGCGCCGAGCTGGAAGACTTCGTCGTCCCAGGCGATGTCGTAGAGTTCCGCCTGGACATCTTCAGGCAGCTCGACCTCCAGGTAATCCGCACCGATTTCAATACCGAGCGGGATGAGGGCGGTGAAAAGATCGGAATTGCTCAAGGAGCCGAATACGGACTCGATGTCGTCCGGGTCGATGTCGGCCAGGTTCTGGGTCTCAGCATACTCGCTGTCGACCGCGACGCTTGTGATGTCGCCGACAATGGAGAGTTCTTTTCGGAACGAGACCTGTCGATCCTGGTATTCAAAAGAGAAAATCTCATCGAACAGCAACAAGTGCAGCGGCATGCCCTCAGGCATCTGCGGCGTCTCGATCCACAGCGCATCGGCGGCGATGGCGAAGGGGTTGCTTTCATAACCTTCGACCATGGCGCGCGCCTCATCGATTATTTCTTGCGTATCTTCGGGAATCAAGGGGTCATCGTTCGTCTCGGCCAGGGATGGCGAGTCGCTCGAGAGCGTCGTGGCTTCCTGTTGCGTGTCATAGACGGTTGCGTCCAGCACGCCGAGGAAGCTTCCGGCGATGTTCATCAGCCCGCCGATGAAGATCAGCATGACAAACACCGTGACGGCGCCATTCAACACACCGACCGCCGAACCAAGCAGACGACGGCGCTTCTTGCCATGCTTCTTCTGGTTCTTGAAAATAATCAATCGCACAATCCAGAAGAACAGATGATAAAGCAGCTTGAAGACAGTAAAGTAGAGGATGAACCACACGATCTTGAGCGCGAACATGCCCAGCGCTTCCGCGAAGGCCAGGAACTCGGGATTTTCAAGGGTGCCGCCGAGGGTATCACCAAGCAATGACTCCAGCAGCATCGGCAGCGCCTCGGAGAGACTGCCGGCCCCGGCGATCGCCGGCTCCACGTTCGCCAGCTGTCCGATAGCAAAGCCCAGTTCGGCATTCCAAAGCAGACGCACCACGGGGGTGAGCGTCAGGAAAAAGACCGCATAGAAGATGACTTTCAGAATCAAGGCGTACACGGAGTTCCGGAATCCTCTCAGAAGGCCGAAAAGGGCCCCCAGCACAATGAAAAGCGCAAAGAGTCCAGTAAAGATCAGTTGATAGTCGAGGCCTTCGGGAAGGTCTACCATCATACGTCATCCCTTTCTTTATGAAAACGTTAAATCAGGGAAAGTCTTAAGCAACTCTTATATATTCTTTATTATATCGTAAGTGATGATGTTTCGATAGTCAAAAAGCATCCGAAATGTTTCGCATCCTCAGCGAAGCGCGGCATGCTCCTTCGCGATGCGGGCGGCGAGATAGGCGTTGTTGCGGGCGAGGGCGAGGTTCGCCTCAAGGCTTTTGCCCCCCGTCTTCTTCTCGATGGCCGAAAGCAGGGCCGGAGTCAGCGCCTTCCCCTGCACGCCCCGGTGACGTGCATCCTCTAAAGCCTTCTCGATGATGCCGTCAATATAGGATTTGTCCAGTGCCGCCGATCTGGGAATCGGGTTGGCGATCACCATGCCGCCAGGGAGATGGAGATTCCGTTTTTGCTGCATCAAGCGGGCGATGGCCGCCGGTGTATCCAGGCGCAATGGAACCGCAAGTCTGCTTTCGCGGCTATAGAAGGCCGGCAGTTCATCGGTTTGATAACCGATAACTTCGACGCCTTTCGTCTCGAGATATTCCATTGTCAATGGCAAATCCAGGATCGCCTTTGCACCCGCACAGACAACCGCGACCGAGGTATCGGCGAGCGTCTCGAGATCCCGCGAGATATCGAAAGTCTCATTCGCTCCGCGGTGCACGCCGCCGATGCCGCCCGTAGCGAAGGTGAAGATGCCGGCGCGTTCGGCAATCACCATCGTCGCGCTGACGGTTGTCGCCGCGGAAAGCCCCTGCGTCGTCGCGTAAGCCAGGTCCCTCGTCGAGGCTTTGAGAACGGAGGAATCCTCGGCCAGACGTTTCAACTCATCCTCTGTGAGCCCGACCCGGATGATGCCATCCAGAACGGCGATGGTCGCCGGGATCGCACCTTCCTGACGGACTTCCGCCTCGAGGGCCCGGGCGACCTCCAGATTGCGGGGATAGGGGAAGCCATGAGCGATGATCGTCGATTCGAGAGCCACCACGGCACGGCCTTCCGATAGCGCTTCGGCAACGGAATCATCGATCTGCATTCGATTCATTGCTTATCCTCCTCATCTCATCTTGAAGGGTCTGTTCATTCATCCAACCCACCGCCTGGTTGGAACGCAGATTGATCGCTGCGGCCGCCGTGCCTGCGAGCAAGGGGTCCAAATCTTCATGCAGGGCGTGGATGGCGCCGGCGAAAAAGGCGTCCCCGGCACCGACCGCACTTCCGATGCGACCGCTCGGAGCTGGAAGATACCGGGTCCCGCCTTGAGTACGGTAGGCGTAAGCCCCGCCTTCTCCTTCTGTCAGGAACAGCCACTCAAGCGCACCGCCGAATAGAGCGCCGGCAGGTGCCTGATTTTCCTTTTGCAGGCTATCAAGCTCGAGCCGGGTGGTCTTCAACGCGCTCAAGGAGTGAAGAACCTCCTGCAGGCGCGGCGCTTTGGCGGCAGAGATGGAATCGGCATACATCGTGGAGGCGTACGTGGCGATCCGTTTCAGAATATCCGCATCGAGATTCGCATCCACGATGACACCGTCCGCTTCAGAAAGCCGCTCGGCCCGTGCATCCACATCCGCCTCAGCAAGCCTGAAATCGGCGTCCGAGACGCCGAAGAACCCATCCCCCTCCGAATCCCTTACAGAGGCGAAGACACAAGTGCGTTCGACCTTGATCGCATCAAAAATCGCCTTCCCTTCCAGGGACTTCAAAAGGAAAGACCCGAAGTGATCATCCGCCAGCGGCGCGACGAGGCGGACCTGATGATTCAGATTGGCTAGGTTCTCCGCCAGGTTGCGCGCCACACCGCCCGGAGACCATGCGATCCTCCCGGGAACGCAATCGCCGCTTTCCACAGGGCCGGATGGTTTGATATCCAGATCGACGTTCGCGCCGCCGATGACAATGAAATGCGCCACGGCACCACCTCCTGTGGCTCCATCATACCACGCTTCGCTATTCGGTGCATCCTTTGCGCAGCCGTGAAGTTTGCATAAAAAAAGAGCCCGCGCGGGCTCTTTCAGGCTGCTTCAGGTCGCCGCCTGCGGGTGTCTATCCTCGTGGAACCGTCGTTTGATGGTGCGCATCTCGTATCCGAAGACGATGAGCGAACCCACACCGACAAGCACGTCTGTGGCGAAGAATGTCCACCAGATTCCCGTGACGCCGAAAAGGGTGGTCAGCAGAAGCGAAATCGGCACGAACAACAGGAATCTCCTCGCCACCGCGATGATGAACGCACGGAACGGATAGCCCATCGCCTGATAGATGCTTGAGATCATGAACGGGAAGACCGCGAGTGAAAAGCCGGCGGCGACAATGCGGAAGGCGAAAGCGCCGCTCGCGATGAACGCGGGGTCCGCTTCGGGGCTGAACAGGGTGAAAAGCGGTTCAGCGAAGAACATCACCATCACGAAGATGAACACAAAATAACCGAGCATGATCTTCACGGCGAAAAGTATCGAGGTGTACAAACGCCGGAAGAACTGCGCGCCGTAGTTGAAGCCGACAATCGGTATCAGCCCCTGCACGATACCGAACCCCGGCATCAGCGTAAACCGCATGAGGCGGTTGATCACGCCATAGATGGAGATGAACATCGCCGCCTGCCCGGCGGGAGCGTGCAACCCGATGAGGTTGTTGACGATCACGACGAGAACCCCACCGAGCGCCACACGGACGAACGAGGGGAACCCGACGGTGAAGATTTCACGAACCATCGAGAAGTCCACATCGAAAATCGAGGCGAGGCTGAGGCGCAACGACGACTCGGGACGCAGCGCCATGACAAGGATGTAGCCGAACGAGGCCGTCTTGGCGATGGCCGTGGCGGTCGCGGCGCCGCGGACCCCCATGCCGAGCCCCCAATCGAAGATGAGGATGGGGTCCAGAAGGATGTTGAGAATGGCGCCGATCATCAAGGAGATCATCGCCACCCGGGCTCTTCCTTCCGCCCGGGTGAGATGGTTGAAGGATATCGAGAGTGAAAAGGGGACCAGCGCGATGAGGATGATGCTGAGGTAGTCTCTGGCATAATCGATGTTCTCATCGACTGCACCGAAAAGCTGCAGTAAATCATCAATGAACACGTAGGAAAGAATCGATATCGAAACGGACAGCGTCACATTGGCCAGCAAGGCCATGTTGACGACCCGTCTCATGGTTCGCTTATCATCCCGTCCATAGGCACGGGAAAAAATCGACGCACTGCCGATGCCGATCATCAGACCCGTCGATAGAATGATCATGTGGATCGGATATGCGATGGACAAGGCGCCGATGGCGACCTGTCCGACACCTTGGGCGACGAAGAACGTATCGATGAGATTGTAAAGCGCATTGAAGACCATCGCCGCGATGGCAGGCGCCGACAGTTTGAGCAACAAACGATGTACGTTCATGTTGCTGAGCATGTCACTGCGTTCTTGTTCGTCAAGCTTCATGATGTCTCACCCGAAGTCAATTATAACACGCTCGAATAACATGTAAACAGTTGTACATCGCTTACATCCTAAATTCGGACTAGACCGCTGAATGTCGGCCTACTCCGACCTTGAGAACCAGGAAAAGAGTCCGACAGCATCCCCGGCTTCCAGATCCTTGACTTGATAGACCATTTTACTCGGAGCGGAGACGACCGTCTGCTGGATCGTCGCCAGCCGCCGCAAACGCTGCAGGATGTTGCGGTTCACGGCAAAGGCCTGTATCTGCGGGCGGGCCACACGCCCTGTCGTCCGTGACAGCACGCGGCTGCGCGTGATGAGACGGTCGTTATCCAGGGCATAACCGGCATCCTTGTAGCGCAGCCACGCAAGCGCGAACAACGGCGGTGCAAGCACCAGCCCCAACCAGGCCAAGGGATGAAAGTAGGCTCCGATCGGAACCACGAGCAGGGGCGCGAGTCCTCTGAAGAGATATCGCCGCAGAGCTCGCGGGGGAATCTCGTTCAACGATCCGCGATAGACGAACGACGGCAACGTTTGTGCAAGCATGTCATCCACTTGATTGCGCCGCAACAGCGGAAACAACGTGACACGTGTGCCCTCGTCGTAGGCGCTTCCGCCCGCGACTTCAAGCTCCACAGTCGCGAAACCGAACGGCTGGCGGATGATGCCCTCAATAATTGAGACCGCCTGGACCCGATACAGCTTCAGCGAGAGCTGCCGGCGGATGATCAACCCGTGGGTGATCTGCAGTTCCTCACCGTCGAAATCGACAGTGAAAAAAGCGTAGCGGATGATGTAGCGGACAATCGAGACAATCCAGGAAGCAAGGAAGAAGGAGAAGAGAACCAAGGCCAGAACCAGCAACGACGCACCGATGCCGGCAGTGACGACGTCCTCGATCCAATCATCCGGAATCAGAAAGAAGAATTGAGAGAAGACGGCCAGGGCGATCGACATCACCACACCGACACCGCCCGAGGTCATCCCCGCCACGAACAGTGTCTTCAGATCGGCATGGTAGAGGCCCGTTTCCTTTTCCTCCACATCTTCTTCTTCCCCGGAATTTTCTTTTTTGGACCCTTTCAGTTCCGCCTGAAGGGCGCGTGCCGTGGGCAGCGTCAGGGCTTCCACCTTGATCTCGGGTTCCTGATAGCCACCGGCTGTCTCGATGTTCAGCGTCGCCAGCGAGAACGCACGATAAATCAGCCCGGCGCGCAGGTTGACTGTCTGAACGCGCTCACGCTTGATGTGACGATGTTTCTTGATGAAACATCCGGACTTGGTGTGCAGGGCGTTGTCCTGATAATAATACCAGAAGAAAAACCAGCGCCAAAGCGCAACGATCACGCTCAATGCGAAAAGACCCGCCACGGCGAGTAAAATCCACCAGCTCCAGACGAACCCCTGATCCAATCCGCGAACGACGAACACCGCCGCGGCAGGCAGCAGCATATGACGCAGTCCCTTGAGCGCATTGACCAGGATGACAAGCGGGTGCTGACGGCGCGGCTCAGACATCTTCATCACTGAGACGTGCCAATCCGGCAATCTGTCCTCTCAGCGTCTGTGCGGTTTCTTGCTTGAGGGCGGGAATCTTGTGGGTCGTCGCGGCGGTCGAGACCGAGAGCGTCGCCAGATTGAAAAGCCTGAGAATCGGTCCGTGTTCGGTATCGACGTGCTGGATGCGCGCCATCGGTATGAGCGAACGCTTGATGACAATCAAGCCGTATTGGATGTCCACTTCTTCTTCCCGGATTTCGTAGCCCCAATAGATCATCCGCACTTCGGGGATGATGACGATGGTAACGATGCCGAAAAGCGCCGTCGCCGCAATCAAAGCGGGACCGATGAAGCGGGGGCCTTCGCCGAGGAATACATAATACGCCACCGGTACGATCAGCGAAATGATGAAATACAAGACGCCTTTGATGCGCCAGGCGTGTCGGGCGCTTGGGTGCATGCGGTGCTTGGGTCTGCCAAGAGCCATGCGTTTGCCACCTTTCCGTGTCTGTGTTGTTGGTCGTGAATTGCGAGTCCTGTTCGGTTCGTTATTATAATGATAGCACACAGCGATACCTGTGCAAAGCACTTAATTAAGGCTTGCAGGAAAAGTCAAAAAGATATGTAAAGTCGCTTTTCTTGAAAATCACGGGAACCGGATAGAGCGGATTCGCTTCCCCTTTGGCATGCCGCGTTAGGAAGGCGGTATCCGGACGGCTGCCGATACGCAGCCGTTCAGGAAGGCCCAGTCGTTCGCGCAGGCCGTCGACGGCCTCGATGAACGCTTCGGCGCGGTTGGTGGTGTCGAGTCCGTCGACCGGCAGGTCGGCCGCCACAGCCAGCTCGGCCAGCCGCTGATGCACCGCTTGGCCGTAATACCGCAGCACGATCGGCAGCAACACCCCGTTCGTGATTCCATGCGGCAGATCATGACGGGCCGAGAGGGCATGAGACATCGCGTGGATGTTGCCGACGTAGGCCTTCCGAAACGCTAGTCCGGCCTGATAGGCGGCCATGAGCATCCCTTCCCGGGCGCTAAAATCCCGAGGATTGTCCAGACTCTCCTCAAGGTGCTTGAACACCAGCCCGACAGCCTCTTTCGCGGCCTTGATACACTCAGGGGGACGATGACGGTTCAAATAGGCTTCTATCGCATGGCTCAGGGCGTCGAGCCCGCTTGAAGCCACCAGTGAATCCGGCAGGCTCATCGTCGGAAGCGGATCCAGAAACACCGCATCCGGAACCAGCGCAGGATCATTGACGGTGAACTTGCGCTGGCGCCCGACGTCCGTGACAACCGCCGTCAAGGATACCTCGCTCCCCGAACCCATCGTTGTCGGCACAGCGAGCAGAGGGACGTTGCGGAGACGGACCTTCAAAAGCCCCCGCATTCGCCGCAGACTCTTCTTCGGACGGGAAAGACCGGCGGCGGCGAGCTTGGCCACGTCGATCGCGCTGCCGCCTCCAAACGCCACTAACGCCTGACAGTTTTCGTCTGTGTAGCGTTCAACGCAGTTTTCAACCTGATTGAGGGTCGGGTTGGTCTGCTGGACTTCGAACGTGGCATACGACACGGAGGCATCCTGAAAAACCTGTTTTAGAGCGATCTCCCCCTCGGTACCGTGCAAACCATCGCCGATGACAAGCAGGATGCGCGCATCGTGCGGCAGTGCGGAGGGGATGCGTGAAAGCGAGCCTTCCCCGGTATATAAGACGGGATGGGGCCACTTCACGAATTTACTAAAGAGGCGGTGCAACTGCTGATAAAGCCGTGCGTAGAGCACATACATGGCCCATCACCTCGCTTGTTACACTCTCATTCTAATGCAGCCAGAACTTTTTGCCAAATAGTGTTCCATGCAAAAGAAAAAGGCCGGAGTGGTCCGGCCTTTCACCGATCTATATATACAGACCCAGATCGCTAGGTTGTGTGCTTCAATCCTGTTCGTCGTCACCGTTTTCCTCTTCATCTTCTTCAGGATAATCGTGTTTGTCGGTGTCGACTTCGTCGAAATCTTCGAGATAGTCCGTCTCTTCAAAGGTGAGATCGTCGTCCATGCCCATCTGGCTGATGGACAGCGTGAAACTTTCCATGTCTCCGGCGAGACTCCAGTCCATGGTCTGTTCCTCGCCCATCTGATCTTCCATGGTCATTTCCGCGACCACGTCGAACTCGCCTGTGTCCTCATCATAATCGACTTCGAACGTGTCCGGCGCCTCGTGTTGTTCCTGTTCGCCGTTTTCGGGCTCTTCATCCGTGGGGAACACTTCCAGGTTGCCGCTCAAAAGTTCAACCGGATCGGGCAGGTTGTCGGCGACAGCCTCATAATCCTCGATGAGGTATTCCTCTTCGGGTTCATCCTGCTCTTCACTCTCCGGAAGGAATTGATAGGTGTAGACTTTTTCCGAATCCCCATCCGGCAGATAGACATAGTTCATGAGCCGATCTTCAACAAGGTCTCTTGATGACATATACATAGCGCCCGTCTCCGCATCGGTGAAGAGCTCGAGCTCCATGTGCTGCATGACCTGTCCACCCTGCTCCATCTTGCCTTCATTAAGAAGGTGGGTGCCATCCCAGGATTCCACCGTTTCCGTAATGTCGTCCTCAAGGTCCTCGAAACGTTCATATTGCGGTTCATCCCCGTTGCCGCAAGCAGCGATGCCAACCAGCAGTGTCAAGGCGACAACAGGAAGCATGATTCGTTTAATCCACATAAGTACCATACCTTTCTATTATTTCCTTGCACACTGTAACGCACTTTACCGCGACTGTCAACGGATATACGGGAGCGTATCCACTTTCATATGGGTTTAATGGAGAAAGTGCTTTGTTTTCATCATGGATTGTACCCAGCAGGTGATATCGGTACGGCATCTATGATATAATAACTTAATAACAATAACCTTTCCGGGAGGGTCTTTATGCTCGCCGCCAACGTTGACACCACCCCCGCCATCCTGCTGACGCTGCTCGTCGTCATCGTCCTGCTGGTCGTGCTGGGAATTCACCGCCGCATCCTGGACAAGCATTATGCGAAATTCACCAACCGCACGCTCGTCCTTGCCTATGTCATCCTGCTGATTATCCTTGCTGCCGGGATACTCTCCATCCTGCCGCTTTGGGGGTATGACCTCGCTGAAATCACAGAGAATCTCGGGTATTGGCTGCTCGGCATTTTGGAAACTAACATTCCCCGTCTCATCGGCACGATCATCGCGCTCTTTGTCGCGATTGTCGTCTACAAGGGGTTGCGGCTGACCATCTTCCGGTTGAGCCGACGGCCCTCCGGGAACGAGAGAAGAAAACAGACCATCGCGAAGATTTCCCTCAGCATCGCAAAATACATCATCGGCATCCTCGGCCTGCTCAGCGTGCTGTCGATCTGGGGCATTAACGTCGGCCCCGCTCTTGCCGGACTCGGCATCCTCGGTCTGGTCATCGGTCTTGGCGCCCAGCAGCTGATACACGATCTGATCAGCGGCTTCTTCATCGTCTTTGAGCGCCACTTCGACGTCGGGGACTGGATCGAAGTCGACGGTTTCATGGGCGAGGTCGTCGACATCGGGCTCAAGACCACGAAGGTCCGCAACATTAAAGGTGAACTGCGCATCTTCAACAACGGCGACATTGGACCGGTCTCCAACTTCTCGGTCAACGAGGCCGTCGCTGTCGTCGATTTCTCCATCGCCTACAAGGAGGACGTTCAAAAAGCCGTCCGCATCCTTGAAGAGAAGCTTCCCGTCGTCGCCGAAGAGCGAACGGAGATTTTGGAGACTCCGAGCGTCCTCGGCGTCACCAACCTCGCCGACAGCGGCGTGGAGATGCGCATCCTGGCCAAGACCGCAGTCATGAAGCAATGGGCGGTCGAACGATTCCTACGCCAGCGCATCAAGGAGATTTTCGACGAGCACAGCATTGAGATCCCCTTCCCGCAAGTCGTCGTGCACCGCCCTTCTGAAGAATAATCCGGGCTCAAGGAGTGAGACACCGTGTTCCTACAACTTCAACGCGACCTCATCTTGTTCCTTCAGGAATTCCATAACAGCTTTACGGAACTGTTCTTTCAGTTCGTGAGTTTCCTCGGAGATCCGGAATTCTATTTCCTCGTCATCGGCTTCTTTTTCTGGGTCCAAAACAAGCGTGCCGCCGAATTGATCGGCGTAACGCTCGGCGTCAGTGTGACCATCAATAATATTCTCAAGGGCGTCTTCATGATTGAACGTCCCTTCCTTGCCCACGGAGAAGTCGCCGATTATCATCGGCGGACGCCGATGTCCTCAAGCTTCCCAAGCGGACACGCCCAGAGCAGCTCGACGGTCTTCTACGGCATCGCACGCTGCTTCAGACGCCGATACCTGTGGCTGCTCGCGGGTGTCGTGATGGTCTTCATGTGGCTCTCCCGCATGTTCCTCGGGATGCACTACCTGCAGGATGTCATTGCGGGCAGCGCCATCGGCATCGGCGTCGCCCTCGGTGGACATGCGCTCTTCACCCGTTTGGAAAGCCGGCCGCGCAACCTCGTCCTGCTTTATCTGATCGTGCTCCTCGCCCTTCTGCCCGGGGCCTTCATGGATGATGTGGCCGACTTCTTCCGGCGCTACGGCATCCTGGTAGGCCTGGTAATTTCCTTCCTTATCGACCGCTATCACACCCAGCTGCCCCTCGCCGGCCTCTCCTTTAAAAACAAGCTCTTCCGGCTCGCGCTCGGAGCCGGTCTCGTGCTCGCGGGCATGGAGCTCTTCCACTGGCTTCAGGGCCTTTGGGCCTGGACGGACACCAATCTGGGCGGTGACCTCTTTGAGTTCTTCGGCAAGCTGGCCATCACACTGCTCGCCTTTACTTTGTATCCGCTTGCGCTCAAACGTCTGCACCTTTAAAACCTCCTTCCCTCTAAAAAACACTGCGTGTGAACCGGGATGTCATCCAGGCTACGCAGTGTTTTTTACTATCGGTATCAATTGGAAGGGTGATTATCAAGCGTGTCAGTCCCGGTCGAAGAGCCGGTCGAGAAGCTCGTCCAGAAAATCCGAGGTGCGCTGGGAATAAGCGATCTCCCGCGCAAGCACCGGACGGTCGGTGATGATGCCGTCCACGCCCGCGTCGGTGACGTTTGCGAGCATTCTCTGTGAGTTGACCGTCCAGGCCTGGACGGTCTTGCCTTCGCTTTGCACGCGGTCGATGTAGTGGTCGTTGGTCAGGAGGAAGTGCTTCTCGATGGCGAAGTGGTCGAAATCGGGAGCGCGGACGACGGAGGAGAAATCTCCGAAGAACGTCGCCATCAGCAGCACGGTATCGATTTCCTCGTTCAAGGTCTTGACGTCCCGCAACGTGTCACGGTGGAAGGACATGACCTTCGCGTCATCCTCCATCTCGTAGGTCTCGATCAGCTCCACGGTTGTCTCGGTGAGGCTCGGTTTGTCCGGCTTGAGCTCGACATAGAGTTTTGTCTCGCCGGCCGTCAGCTCGAATACCTCTTCGAGGGTGGGGACGGGCTCGCCCTCGAAGGCGGGGTCGAACCAGCTACCCGCATCAAGTTCGCGGATTTCCTCCAGCGTGACATCCTCGACCCGACGATTCCCTTCATCATCCGTCGTACGACCGAGCGTGTAATCGTGCAGCACGACCGCTTCGCCGTCGGCGGTTTCATGGACGTCGAACTCGATCCAGTCCGCCCGCTGTTCCATGGCCAGCTCCACGGCCGCCAGAGTGTTCTCCGGCGCATCCCAGGAGGCGCCGCGATGCGCGATGATGTCGGGGTCGTTCAAGGCGGCGACGGGGCTTCGCTCCTCGGCGATGACACCGAGGACCGTGAAGAAGTTGGCCACCAGCAGAAACACCCCGCCAAGGACAGCCGCGCGTTTCAACCAGCGACGGCTGACGCCTCGCAACGGCTTGAGTTCCGGGTTCAAGGGGGTCTCTTCGGGAATGCCGTGACGTTCTCGGCCCCGGTCATACCATTCAAAGGCCAACGCGTAGTTGATGGGCACGATGGTCAAGGCGGCGACGATGCCGACGATGACATAGAAGACATAAAGCACCGTCAAAAGCACGCCGAGCGCAAGATCCTGCCCGAAGGTGACTAGGCTGAAACCCGAGGCCAGCAGAATCAACAGCAGATAGAAGGCGTACAGGATGAGGTTGATCACAACGTTGAGCAGAGCGAACTCCCCGGCGATGCGCAGCCGCCGTCCGCGAATCAGTCGACGGACGACGCGATAGGAGCCGTCTTTCTCACGGCCGAGGATATACACTTGCAGCAGATGTCCGAACTCGATGAAGAGAACGAAGAAACCGACCAGCAGCCCCAGCGTCAACAGTCGCAGCCAGAGCTCCTCCTCAATGTACTGCGTGAGATAGGGCGGCAGCGAGACGGTCGCGGCGACGCCCACGACCTGCAGCGTCTCGACGAGGACGAAAAACAGCAGCGGCAGCAGCACGGCCACGACATGCGCCCGCCTCAGCGGACGGACGATGCGGGCGAACGACAGGCGCAGCAGGGCGCCCAGCGGGACCTTGCGGCCTTGCTTGCTCAGGCGGAACAACACCGAAAGGTGCACCATTTCGATGAGGATGTAGATGCTGAAGACAACCAGAATCACCAATACGAACAACACGGTCGTGGGGTGTGTCAGATAATCCACGAGCAATGCATTGGTCACATACGGCAGCCCGTAAACGTCAATGGAAAGCAAGAACAACCAGCGGACGAGGGGGAAGATAATCAAGACCCCGAAAGCTCGATAAAGAATCTCAAACAGCGCGAGTGTGCGAAAATTGAATGCCAATGTGCGATACACGGTGCCGAACGTATCCTTCAGGCGTTCAGCCATCGTATCCCTCCTCGGTTTTCATTAGTCAGTATACGGGAAGGAAGGGTTGCGCTCAAACGCTTTACTCACCGTTTAAACAATCAGGCGGACGAGGCGCGCATGGCTCGATACGCAGCTCCCTCCGCCTGGTTGACTCAACTCTGCAGAAAACATGCCTTCAGTTAAGCGGATGGCCCCGTCAATCAAAAAACGGCATCCACTGTGAACTTACCAAGCTTTCCGACTTCAATTCGAATCCAAGCGTGCTGTCAGTCCCGATCGGGATCCTCGATAAAGCCGAACGGCTGCGTCAGGGTCTCCGCATGACGTCCGAACGCTTCACGATAAATACGCGCACGGACATAATCCCCTTCAAAAGCGGCGTATTCAAAGGTCTCTCCTTCACCGACCTGCTGTCCGCTTCCGGTCTCTTCATCGTAGCCGCTATACCATTCAATACCCGTGTACTCGCCATCGACCGACAACGTAATGGTCCGCTCCGTCTCATCGACCTCGACCCCCGCAAGCAAGGGCGACGTGTCGTCAGGGTTTGAGTTCGAGGCGTAGAACGTTCCTTCGATGAGTCGCTCGCGGAACTCTTCTTTCGATGAGGGGTCCTCCATCATCACGTGGATGTAGGAACGGTGCATGCGGTCGTCGCTCTCCCCATGGAAGTCGTCGTTCGCAAACCCCCAGATCGGCCGCTCGGGCATCGACTCCGTGAGCAGCTGATCCCAGAGGTCGACGTCGTATTGGTATTGGTTGTTGCGGTTGAAGACTTCAATACCGGGCAGTACATCCACGTCGTAGGTCTCGTAGAAATCCATGTACCATTCAACCGAGAAACGATCCCCGGGTTCGTAATCCTCCCAGATTTCCCAGTAACGACCCGGATGGACGAAAATCATGAGCGCATCCTCCTCATCGGCAGTCACGTTCTCGAAAGTCTCCTGCTCGGTCTCTTCGTGGTCCGGGATGTAGTCCGTGAAGAGTCCGACGATGTCATGATAGCCATCGCCGCTGGTGACGGTGAATTCGTTGCCCACAATATCAAGCATGTCCAATGCTTCCGGGTCACGGTCTTCATAATCGTCGCTCAAATCGCTGAAAGTCCATGGATAGGTCACTAGGTCATGATCGGTGATGGCCAGGGCTCCATATCCCTTCTCATGATAAAAATCCACGACATCATGCGGAAGACCGGAGGCGCAGTCGGATTCATCCGTATGTACGTGCAGATTGCTTAGGACGGGTGTCTGCTCGTTCCAATCAACCGTCTCGTAAGGATTGCTCGTGAGATACGTGTCTTCGGCCTCGCCGCAGGCGGCGAGCAAGCCAAGCGCCAGCAAGGCCGTAAAGGCAAGAAATAGTTTTTTCATGTCGTTCACCCTCCAGTGTTTGTTTACCAATTCATTATAACGCATCTTGCCATGCAAGGGAATGGAAAATCACCAGCAGGATGGGCGCAAAACGTGCAGAATTGCCCTGTTAGTGATACAATGGCTATAACAATGGAGGTGGTCATTCTGTCCGTCTTTTTCGAATGGTCCGCACCGTTCATCCTATTCTATGTCGTCACCGCGCTTTGGATCCTTGAATTTGCACTCTTCCCTTCAAAAGCCAAGGATGGGGATTTTGAGGAGCGGATGACCTTCAAGCGCATCCTCTATACCATCCTGTTCGTCATTGTCGCGACCATCGGCCTGACGTTCTTCGGCTGGTTCACCCTTGTGGGCGCGGCCCAGGACGTGCTGCGCATCGTCGGCATCACGCTGTATGTGCTGGGGTTGCTGCTGCGCTATGTCTCGACTATCTATCTGGGCCGGCACTTCACCCGCAACGTCGATGTCTCGGGCGAGATGGAGCTCATCAGCACCGGTCCCTACCGGTTTTTGCGTCATCCGCTCTACCTGGGGCTTTTCCTGCTGACCTTCGCTGTGCCGATCTTCTTTGCGAACTTCCTCGTGATGGCGCTGGCCGTCATCCTGATGGGCCGGGTGATCAACCAGCGAATGACTCTCGAGGAACGCGAGATGGAGAGGGTCCTGGGTGATCGCTACCGGGAGTGGAAACAGGTGCGTTATCGGTTCATCCCGTTCATATACTGAATTAGGAGGCGAAAAATGAAAAACACACACGCAATCGTCGTTGGCGGGGGACTCGGCGGCATGTCCGCAGCGCTGAGCCTGTCGGCGGAAGGTGCCGATGTCACCATTATCGAGAAGAACGACCACCTCGGCGGCAAGCTGAACACGCTCGAGAAGGACGGTTTCAGCTTCGACCTCGGCCCCTCGATCCTGACCATGCCACATCTGTTCGAACGTTTGTTCGAACGGCACGGAAGACAATTCAGGGATTATGTCGACATCGTCCCCGTCCGTCCCCACTGGCGGAATTTCTTCACCGATGGCACACGCCTCGATTTAAAAGCCGACCCGGATGAAATGAATGAGGAGTCCGCCCTTGATGCAAGCGACGTCGAGGCGCTCAAGCGATTCCTCAATTACGCCCGTCGGACGTATCGATTTTCAGAGAAAACCTTCTTCGAACGTCAAAGCGAACGCAAGCTTCACACGCTCAAGTATTACAATCCCCTGCGCATCATCAAGGACAGCGACCTGTTCCGCACCTTGCATGAAGGCGTCCGGCGCTACGTCGATAATCCCTACCTCGCCAAAACGCTCGATTTCTTCATCAAATACGTCGGGTCTTCCCCTTACGATGCGCCGGCCGTGCTCAATCTGCTGCCCTATATCCAGTGGGAATTCGACCTGTGGTATGTCGAAGGCGGCATGCAGAACCTCGGCCTCGGCATGGAGCGCCTCATCAACGAAGCCGGCATCGACGTGCGCAAGGGAAGGACAGTCACGGAGGTCGAACGCGAAGGGGAAACCCTCCGCGCCGTTATTCTTGATGATGGCACCAAGCTTGAAGGGGATCTTGTCGTCTCCAACATGGAAGTCATCCCCTTCTATGAAAAGGTCTCGAAAGAACCGGATGCGCGCATCGAGCCTTATCGGAAGAAATACGGCCCGTCCTGTTCGGGCTTCGCCTTGCACCTGGGCGTCAAGGGTACGTATGAACAGCTCGCGCACCATAACGTCTTCCATGCCGAGGACGCCCGGGCGCACTTTGATACGATTTTCCACGAAGGCAGACTGCCGAAGGATCCGACCATCTATCTCGTCGCCCCGATGAAGACGGACCCCGCTCAGGGACCCGAAGGCCACGAAATCATCAAAATCCTTCCGCACATTCCGCATCTGGATTCGGAGAACCCCTTCACCGAGAACGAATACACGGACTTCCGCGAACGCGTCCTCGACAAGCTTGAACGCATGGGGCTGAAGGACCTCCGAAAACGCATCGTCACCGAAGAACTGTGGACCCCCGCGACCATTGAAGAGACCTATCTCTCCAACCGGGGCTCCATCTACGGCGTGGTCTCCGACAAAAAGCTAAACATGGGTTTCAAGACTCCCAAGCGCAGCGAGTTCTACCGAAACCTCTATTTCGCGGGCGGAAGCGTGAATCCCGGAGGCGGGATGCCCATGGTGACACTATCAGGCATGCAGGTCTCCGACCGCATCCGCAAGGATGGAAACCTAAAAAGCAACTGAATCACCATGCTTCAATCAATAGAACAGGAGGAGAAACATGTTTTTGGATCTGCAGACAGACATCATCTTGTTTCTTCAGGAATGGAGCAACCCCTTCACGGACGCGTTCTTCAACGCCGTCAGCTTCCTTGGCGAGCCGGAGTTCTACATCCTGCTGCTCGGATTCATCTACTGGGTCTACAACAAGCGTCTCGGCGAATTCCTCGCGCTGACGCTCGGGGTGTCGATCAGCCTCAACAACGCCCTGAAGGAAGTATTCATGATCGAGCGGCCCTTCCAGGCCTACGCCGAAGTCGAGAACATGCGGGAGGCCACGGCCACCGGCAGCGCCTTTCCGAGCGGTCACGCACAGGGCTCGAGCACAGTGTTCTTCGGCATCGCCCGCTTCTACGACCGAATGGGCCTTTATTTCGGCGCCGCCATCCTCGCGGTGCTGATGGCGCTGAGCCGGATGTTCCTCGGCGTGCACTACCTGCAGGACGTCCTGGGGGGCACCCTGGTGGGAATCGTACTGGCGTTCGCTATCTATGCCGTCTATCAGCGTCTCGCGGACCATCCGGAGCGGCTGCACTGGTTCTATCTGGTTGTCATCATCGTCTTGTTCCCGGGCATCTTTCTAATCGAGGGCAACGATTTCTTCCGGGGCTACGGCATCCTTGTAGGGTTCGCGCTCGCCGTCGCCATCGAGAAGCGACACGTCCGCTTCACGCTCGGGATTCCCTGGTTCAAGAAGATTCTGCGCTACGCACTCGGTATTGTTTTCATGCTGCTCATCATGGTCGGTCTGGGCGAACTGTTCGAGCGTTTCGGGTTCGACGATGGCAGCCTGGGTGCGAATCTGCTGGATTTCGTCCGTTTCTTCGCGGTCGCCTTCGGCGGTTTCGGGCTGTATCCACCCTTTTTCAAGCGTTTCCGGTTCTGATTGCAACCACCACCAAAAAAAGGGCAGCCGTGAGCTGCCCTTTTGTTTTGTCATGAATGGTCGGGACGACAGGATTTGAACCTGCGACCCCTTGCACCCCATGCAAGTGCGCTACCAAACTGCGCCACGTCCCGCCTCAATACATTATAACAGATTTCGCGGATTTGGGAAGGGGGCATGACGCAATTTTCCTAGTGACTCTCAGAGAGACTCTCAGGGTATTCACGCCTCGCCAACAGAGGTGATATAAGCAACGAAATGGCGTTGTCCATCTAGACCGACGGCATCGTTCACCGCCTCGTCGTCGTAGGCCGCGATCGCGCAGGCACCCTGGTTGAAAAGCTGCGCCGCCAGGTAGAGATTCTGCGAGACATGCCCGGCATCGAGAAACAGATAGCGATACCCCCGCTCGCCATACCGATAGAACATGCGCGGGACATCCGCGGCCCAGAGGAAGGTCACCGCCGAGCGTTCAATCATGGGCTGCCCGAGACAGGCGTCCTGAAGGGTCCGTGTGTGATGCTCCCCGAGTTCCCAGATCTCAAGCCTGTGCCCGAGGGCGTCGTAGCGATAGAGGCCGGGTTCCAACCCCTCGACCCGGTTGACAAGCACGAGCGTCTCAAAGGCGTGTCTGGCGCCCGCCGAGGGCACCGTGCGGAGCGTGCCCCGCCGGCCCCGCTTCTGGACGCCTTGCGTCGCGTACAGAAGATAGGAGAGCGCCTCAAGCGTCAAGGGGCTCTCACCATAATCGCGGACGGTGCGGCGCTTCTCGATGGCGTCACGCAATGACTGCGAGGGAGTATCGACCGATTCCGGCTGCGGCAGATTCATGGTCTCTCCGCGCACTTCCCACTGCAAGGGAGGTGCCTCCTCTCCCTTCGCATGGGGGGTCTTCGATTGATTCCTGAGCTTCGTCCCTTCAAGGAATGCGTTGCCGACTTTGTTCATGCTTCCCCTCCTGTTCAGGATAGTTTGATGTTCCCCTACATCGACAGTATAACATAAAAAAGCGCCCGCATTCAGCGGGCGCTGGTATTTGCACAGTCTGGAGCCAACGGGGCTCGAACCCGTGACCTCTAGCATGCCATGCTAGCGCTCTCCCTGCTGAGCTATGGCCCCATGCCATGCAAATTCTACACGATGCGAGGGGAAAATGCAACCCTTATTCCTTTCAGTCCTCGGGAATCTCGACGTCCTCTTCAAGGACCTCGAAGTAGTCCTGCTTGAGATTAGTCAACTGAATCGTGCCGAAATACTCGGTCACGAAGACTTCCTCCAATCGAATACGATTTCCGGAAGTGACACGCCACCCACCAACGGAGGGTGAATAGACATTGATTGACTCCCCGGTCGTTTCATCAAGCAGGGTGAAATTGTCGCCATCAACGCTCGTAATGAGTCCTTCGACGTTCACGAACGTACGCATGTAGCCTTCCCGGTCGTCGCGGATGCTGCTGATCGTGGTCTCCTGCGTCTCCTGTTCGAAAAGCGGGTCCGTCTCGCCGTGGATGTGCCGGCCGGTCATCGCCGCATTGTGCTCGGCGAGGCGGAATTCCTCGGCATACATGGAAAGCGCTGCGGACGCTTCCCCGAGCCCGAGCTCGACGAGCTCGAGGTTCAGATTCCGCCCATCGGCCCACACATACGCCAGATGTCGTCCGTAAGAGCCCGTTGGACCGACCTGCGGATGAACATCGGGAAGCCCGTATTCCGGATGGGGTTCGTGCTGCAGCACGATCGTATCGGCGTCTTCCAGTGCCTCGCAGACAAAATCGTCCGCTTCGAAGCCCCAGGGTTCGACCGTCCCCGTGGTCTCCGGTGCGTCCATGTGCAGATAACGCACGCTATCGCCAAGCCCCACAAAACGGGTGGTGTCACCATCGATGCAGCTTTGCAGCTCGACCTCACCGATGCCGTCTTCGGGGAAACTCTTGCCTTCGTAATCCGGGAGCTCCACTTCATCGGTGAACGGTGTCAGCAGCTCCCCTTCATAGGGAAGCGTCCGTGCATACAGCGTCGCATCCGTTTCGAACGTGTCCTCTTCGTAATCCAGCCGTTCGGTGTAATCCTCGTCGTGGTACCAGCCGAGGAAATACGTGTCCTCAAGCGTCGGAGTCGGGAATCCAGTCAGCGTATCCGGCGCTTCGAAAGTCCGAGTGTCGTAGACCTCGCCGTCCACCACGAACTCCACATCGATCTCCGGGTCGACGTCCTCTTCAAGGACCTCGAAGTAGTCCTGCTTGAGATTAGTCAACTGAATCGTGCCGAAATACTCGGTCACGAAGACTTCCTCCAATCGAATACGATTTCCGGAAGTGACACGCCACCCACCAACGGAGGGTGAATAGACATTGATTGACTCCCCGGTCGTTTCATCAAGCAGGGTGAAATTGTCGTCATCAACGCTCGTAATGAGTCCTTCGACGTTCACGAACGTACGCATGTAGCCTTCCCGGTCGTCGCGGATGCTGCTGATCGTGGTCTCCTGCGTCTCCTGT
>SL_8KL_010_SEDDRAFT_10001219_pt1 | contig 22307 bp, 16 predicted proteins | sample SodLakKL_010_SED_4_FD_11160 | JGI IMG/M metagenome (IMG submission 11160) | reverse complement strand
TCCGGAAAAGAAGACATAGTTTAACCTCCTCAAAAAGAAAATATTTTCAGTCAAATAGTATTATAACATGTTTTAGATAACCTCGGAAAAAATATGAAGATATTATCGGCTAAATGAATGTGTCAGCGTGGGACTGGTCAGCGGGAGACGTGGCAATTTAGTCACATGGGATAAATAATAGATTTGACTGGAATGTAAAATGATGGTATCATATAAATCTGATAATCAGAAAGGAGGAAAGTCTGAATGTCTGAACAAAAACCATCAAAAAAAGTCAGGGTATGGAGCAAGGGGCAAATTACTATTCCGGCCAGTATTAGAGAAAAATTGGGAATAGAGGAAGATACTATTTTAGATGTAGTTCAGGTAGGAAATGCAATTGTAGCAACTCCGGAAAGGCTGCTGGTGAATGAACTTGCTTCTTCTGTTTCCCAAGAGAGAGAAAAGAATCAGGTTGATGTTAAAGAGCTTTTGGAAGAATTGAGAGAAAATAGCCATGAATACGAAACCGATTAAAACGTTTTTCGAGAGTAGTGTAATTATTGCCGGCCTGGCGTCCCAAAGTGGTGCCTCGCATAGACTCCTTATACTAGCAGAACTTGGCATAATTAAACCCTATATATCTCAAACCGTAGTAAATGAAGTCTTAACTAATATTCAAAAAAAATTGCCCGAATGTGTAAGCCAATATTATACTCTCTTCAAGAAGCTGCCTTTTACATTGGTTGATCCCCATGAACAGAATTTGAAATATGCTCAGTCTGTTATTAATAGAAATGACGCTTTAATCCTGGCTGCTGCGATTAGAGGTGAAGTTGACTGGTTGGTAACTCTAGATCGCCACTTTTTGGATCTAAGTTGGGAAGGGAAGGTTAAATTTAAGGTTGGTTCCCCCGGTGAATTTATAAAAAAATTGTAAATACATGTGTAATAAGGTTGCCATACTCACGTGCCTAATCAAGAGTCATCAATGTTTTGGAAGGACAGCTGTTGTGTTTGTCTTGTTGCTATATATTTCCCGGAATTAATATTTAGCAAATCTGCTAACGGCTGACGTAGCTCCTGGGGAATAACGACCACTTTTTCCCGCCGTTTGTCGAGATTAGCTTTGCCCACTATTACCAATCCTACTGTCCAGAGAAGGGCTGTAGGTATATCCGGTAGTTTTTCTTCCCTAAAAAACCCCGCTCCTTTCATGGTTCCGAATTTAAGACTTACGGCACTCAGGCGGGCCCAACCGCCCTTTTCCAGAAGATAACACAGTAAGTCACGGGAGGATGAATCAAGGGTTGCATCAAGTAGCAGCTTTAAATTATTTTGGTCCGGTAAAGCTTCATACAATTGCTTTTCCCTTTCTTTGCGCTGCCGGGCCGGTTCAATTTCCAAAATGTTGCATATAACGTTAAGCCATTCTGCGGGCAGTTTTTTCAAGCTGGTATGTAATTTGGACTCGATAGTCACGGGTTTTTCTTCCAGGTCGGTTCTTTTCATTTCTTCATAGTAATTTCTTATTTCTTGTTTTCTGAAAAATAAATCTCGGAGATTAGCATAATGTAATTCCCCTTCCAGCAATTCTATTTTCTCCAGAATTTCTTCACTGGCTTCTTCTCTATTAATATGTAGTAAGTATTCTTCAGCTTCGTCCAGGCGTCCTTGTTCCAGCCTCAAGGCGGCGATGTTAAATAAAACCACTGGCTCATCGGGTAAAACTTCTTCTGCCATCGACAGGTACTTTTCAGCCTCTTTTAGTCGATCTTCAAGGCGCAATAAATTGGCTAAATTTATGGCAGCCGGGGGATAAAAATTTTTTTCTAAAACGATGCTTTGTAAATGTTCAATAGCTTCCTCGTAACGCCCCTTTTCTTTTAGCTCCTGCGATTTTTCCAGGGCGATAAGAGTATGTTCGTCGGGTTCTTCTACTACTTTGCTCTTCTTGATAAAGACTTCTTGTTCTTGCCCATCAAAGTTTATTTTGATGGGTTCTCCCTCTTGATAAATTCCCTTTTCTCTCAGTCCATTGACGGCGGCCATCTGTAAGGGAGTAGGCAAAAAATAGGCATGCAAAAGCCTCTTGCCCAGTTCTTCACCCCATTTACCTCCATTCTTAACCAGCTCTTCAAGTAATTCTGAAGATGTGCCCTCTTCATCCTGAGTATCAAAAATAAAAGTCAGTAACATCATGCAGTAGGCAGTGTCTTCTAATACATTTTCTAACTTCAATTTTCCCCGGCTCAGGTCTTCTAACTTTTGATTTATCTCTTCTGGGCGGGGGATAAGGTAATGCAAGGAAAAGGGGGGGATAATATCTTTTTCCACCAACCTGGTTACTTCTGTAAACGAATTTGCTGGTGACCAATATTTACCCACTTCTTTCCAGAGCGAAATTGCCTGTTGATATCTGCCCAGGTTAAAACTGGCTACTGCAGCCAAATGATGATTTTCCCAGCTGACATGTTCTTTTTCCCAGTAATAATATAGGTCTATTACCTGGCGATGGTCTTCCAGGTAGGCGGCAGCCCTCATTAACTGGACCGTATATTCTCTCCATCCTGTTAGTTTTTGCGAGGGAAATTCACGCTTCAAATCGCCAAAAGTCTTCTCAAAAAGCCAGACAGCTGTGTCCAGGTATGCCTGACCTTCTTCGGGAAGATTCCGAGTTGCACATAACTGGGCAGCTAAGGCATAGGTATATGGAGAACCCTCTATTTCTCTATTATCGGGATCCAAGAGTGGAGCCAGCGCCTCAAAACTTTTTTCGAATTCCCCCTTTAAAAAATATGTTGTAGCTANATTGTTGCGCAAAACGGTATCCTCGTATTCTTTTAGCTCGCGGNCAAAAAACTTTTCTGCTTCNTCCAGGTTTCTCTGCTCAAGCAGTTCAGACCCTCTGCGGTTTATCTCAAATAATTTATCTCCCGAATCATTTTGGGCATTATCTGCTTTACTTGGNAAAAAACTTTCTTTTACCGGCTGTTTGGTGTGTGCCCCTCCGTCTATTACCTGAAAATTCCGGTTTTGCTCATTNAAACAGCACTTCTTATATTTCTTGCCACTGCCGCAGGGGCAAGGGTCATTTCTGCCCACTTTAGCCAAGAAAACCGCCTCCCCTTTTCTCATGTTATTTNTGTCCNAAAAAACTTCTACCATTAATTTTATAATTCCTTTTGGAAAAATGGAAGACTTTTGGGNAAAAACACCTCTACCTCTACAACAGAAAGCCAGGCATNTCTTTATCTAATGTTGCAAAGGCTAGCTTCCTATCCTGTTTATTTATTTAAAATAATCAAAATTATCATTGGCCCATCATCGGTGTAAGCTGCAATGTGACAATTTTGCCCCGTCCCCACTGTCACACAGTTTTTCTTGTTTCTTTGTATTACAAATGTTATTAGGTAGATTTATCGCAATTTTTAGTGTCTATTTTATCGGGTACAGATCAACAGCTCATACAGATCAGTGTGACAATTTTGCCCCGTCCCCACTGTCACACATTATAATTTTTTAAAAACCTCTTCTCTTCAAATTGCTAACCTAAAGATTATGTTAAAATAACACGGGAAAAGAGAAACTTTCATAAACGTTCGAAGCATCCAGACTTAAAATTTAGAGGGGAGAGAAAATGCAAGGTAGAGAAGAAGTTTGCCGACGGCCATGTTTGGGAAGCTCCTTTTTATTCAGGTTGGCAGCCGGTTTGGCCCTATCTGCACTGGGAGCGATCATGTTTACCCTGGCTTTTCCTCCCTATGATCTCTGGTTCCTGGCTTATTTCTGGATGATTCCGGTCATGGTGTCTCTGCACCGCGTTATGCCGGAACGTCTGTCGGGTTTGGCCATGGGAGTTGGGGTAGGAGGCTTCTTTTGGGGTTACTTCGCCGGTATGTTTGAAGGATACCCGTTTATGCAGTGGCTTCCCCTTTTTATCGGCATCATAGCAACTATTATTGGCTTCAGGGAGCGCCCCTTTCACCGGCGCACCGGTTACCGCTGGTTTGTGCTGCAGGGAGCGGCTCTCTGGGTTGGGATCGAAATGATCCGCGGCTGGATTCCGATGGTGGGAACGTGGGGCTTTGCCGCTTACACCATGTATCAGCACCCCTGGTTTATTCAGCCGATAAGCATTTTCGGCATTTACGGCTTGAGCCTGCTGATCATGCTCATCAACTTTGCCTTGGCCCAGCTGGTTTTGGCCTTGATAGACAAATACCGGCATGGAGGGGGAAAAGAGATTATCTCTCCGGGCCGGGCCATAAAATGGACAGCCGTTGCCGGAGTGCTTTTGCTGGCCTGGGGAGTGGGCAGCTTCAATATGCACGAGATTCCTGAGCCGGATTTACCGGTAGCCGCCGTTCAACCGGCTGCTCATATAAGCCGGGAAGCGGGAGAGGAAGGGATAGAAAAGGGACTGAATATAATTGAGGAGAAAACCCGGGAGGCTTCCGCACGGGGTGCGCGCTTTATTGTATGGCCGGAAGGTTATCTGCCCTTTGATCCTCAGGAAAAAGAGACTCCCTTTTTTAAAGAGTTGGCCGGGGAGACGGAGGCTTATCTGGCGATAGGCTATGTGCTGGAAACGGAAAAGGGCTTTCGTAACGAAGCTACGGTTCTTTCTCCCGGGGGAGAATTCCTGGGAGTCTATGGGAAAGATCATCCGGTTACCTTTGCCGGAGAAACCAGCATTACCCGCGGTACTTACCCGGTTTATTCCACCGAACTGGGCAACCTGGGCACCATAATCTGCTATGATCTTGATTTCACAGATACGGCGCGCAAGATAGCTGCCAACGGCGCCCAGGTTATCGGGGTTCCTTCTTTTGACTGGCCGGCTATAGCCCACAAGCACTACACGCATGTAATTTTCAGGGCGGTGGAAAATCGGGTATCAATGATCAAAGCCGATGTGGCTTATAATTCGGCCATAATAGATGCTTACGGCAATATAGTGGACCTTTACATCTCACGGGAACCGGAAGAAGCAGTTTTGGTGGGAAAGGTTCCAAGAGGCAGCTCTCACAGTCTGCAAATTAAACTGGGGGATTGGATTGGCTGGATAAGCCTTGCTTTCATGTTGTCTTTCCTGGGTTTGGACGTTTATTCTTCCTTGCGGAAAAAAAACTACAGGATTAAAAGAAATTGATGCCCCAAAAAGCCTGGCAAGTGTGCAAATATTTAGCATATTGACAATTGTTGTAATCTTGTTATAATAAATACAGGTATTTATCTTGCAGAGAAAGTAATGACTCCTGCTACAAGAAAGCCATAATTTTAGCCTAAAACAAGGAGGTGAAACTAATGCGAGAGATACCCACCCACAAGCCCGGGAAAATATTCCTTGCTGTCATGCTTATCTCCTTTATCCTCTTAACTTTCGTAGCCCCCTTTCTCTACACGGACCGGCTTTATTTGGGATGGATGTCAGGGCCTTTCTTTTATGGGGCTATTGTCACCATCATCTGGGGAGTAGCTCTGTACATTTACTCTTTTTATTATTGGCCATACCGCTAGATAAACTAACAATACTGGGGGTGAGAAAGAATGACTCTGAACATTGTGGTTTTAATTATTTTTGCCATAGTAATTATTTACATTGGTGCGTATGGATATAAGATATCGGCCAAGACTGCAGAAGATTTTATGCTGGCCAGTCGGGCTCTGGGAGTCCTGGTTATGTTTTTCTTCGTTTTATTTGCAATATCCAGCGCCTGGACATTTTATGGTTACCCTGGATATATGCACATGCATGGACCGGGGTACGTCTATTTTATCTGGGGGGCGGTTACTGGATTTACTTGCTTGTTTTTCTTTGTAGGCCCGCGTTTATGGGCAGTAACCAGGATGAACAGATATATTTCTCCCCTGGAAGCCTTGGGAGAAAGATATGAAATGCCCGCTCTCAGGTTTGTTCTGGCAATTATTTTGTTGATTTATATTGTCCCCTATATTTGCGTTCAGCTACTGGGTATAGGCGTGGGGTTGGAGGCCTTAACTGGTTTTCCCGTCCTTTATGGAGCCCTATATTTTACGGCGATCATGCTCGCTTTTATAATCCTGGGCGGCATGAGAACTGTAGCCTGGGCAAACGTGCTATTTGGCTTGCTGTATGCCCTTACCTTTTTTGGAGCCCTGGTGGGGGTAATCATGGTGGCCCTACCTGAGGGAGGTATTATGCAAGCGGTTGATATCCTTAAAGAAACTAACCCCGAACAATTGAGCGTGCCCGGCCCACACGGGGAGTTTACCTCTGTAATGCTCATAGGAACTATCATCGTAGGATTTCTCTCCCTAAGCTGGCCCCATATTGTAATTCAGACCATGACTGCCAGAGATAAAGCCATTTTTAAATATCTACCCATCCTCCTATTAGTCTTTGGCGGACTTTTATTTTATACAGTTCCCTATATTTTCGGGGCCATCATAAGCCCGGCGTTAATGCCAGAGTTGACGGGAGCAGCAGCAGATAACGCTGTGCAGCTTACCATTATGGAATATTTACCCGGATTCGGCCTGGTGGCCATCCTGGGAGTGGCCGCTGCAGCAATTTCCTCCGCTTCCATCCAGCTTATGACCAGCAGTATATTCATGGCCCGGGATATTATCCACGGCTTTTTAAAACCAGATATGACAGAAAGAAGCCTGGTAACCTGGACGAGGGTTGTAGTAGCAGGGTTAGTATTTTTAAGCCTGGGCTTGGCTATGTGGAATCCCACCGCTTTGGGGTTGTACTTAACCGATATAGCCACACCGGGATTTGCCCAGTGGGCGCCTGCATTAATAGGTGGCATACTCTGGAAGCGAGGAACAGGCTGGGGAGCAATGGTGGGAACTGTGGCCGGTTCAGTTTATCTGATCGCCAGTTTCTTCATACCCCAGTTATTGTTTGACCTGCATCCGGTACTACCTTCCATAGTAATTAACATAGTTCTTTATGTAGTAGTTAGTTTGCTCACTGCAGCGCCCTCGGAAGAAGTAGAGACCAAGTTCTTTGATGAAGTGGACGAATACCTTTCGGCGCCTGCAGAATAAAATAAATAATCTACCAAATCTTTGAAGGGGGTGTAGACATTTGAGCACATGGCGTTTAATTTATAGCCCTCAAAGCGACGCTTATGAAGGGGTTGCTTATGCTTCTGCCGTTGCTGAAGGAAAAGTAACCGGGAAATATCTCTCCGGGAAAAGTTCTCCCAATACGGTTATTATTCAGGGAGCAAAAAAGAAGGGAGTCATCTGTGAAGCAGAAGTATTGGTGGAGAAAGAAAAAGCCCGGGAATTAGATATTGACGTGGCCAAAAGACCCCGAGCAGGAAGGGGCGGGGCATCTCCTGTGGGAACCATTTATTTTTCGGAGCTAATGCTTAAGGGTAAAAAGGCCTTTAAAGCTGCCTCTGTCGGGCCTGATGATCTGGCTGCCTTACTTTACACATCGGGCACCACGGGAAGACCCAAAGGGGTTATGCTCTGCCACCGCAATTTCCTGGCCGAAGGCCAATCTATCCAGGAATCTCTGGAAAGTGGCAGCAAGGATATCGTAGTTTGCATATTGCCCCTGTTTCATATCTATAGCCTGGCTTGCATTCTGGTAGCCAGTATTTTCTCCGGGACAGCGGTTATCCTGATTCCTCAGTACAATCCACTGCGTGTTCTGGAAGAAATCAAAAAATATCAAGCAACTGTCTTTTTTGCCGTACCTACCCAGTACATCCACCTCTTGCAAGTAGCAGCAGAAAAAGAAATAAGCCTGGAACCTACCCTTCGGGCCTGTTTTTCCGGAGCAGCGCCCCTGCCGGTGAAAGTGCTTCAGGACTTTGAAGAAAATTTTGGTACAACTATAGTAGAAGGCTACGGATTGACGGAATGTTGCGGGGCTAGCACCATAAATCCCCTGAAAGGCAAGAAAAAACCAGGTTCTATCGGGAAACCGTTGCCTGGCATAGAAGTAGAAATACATGATGATGAGGGAAATCCTCTGCCCCAGGGAGAACAGGGTGAGATAGTAATAAAAGGCCCGGTAGTCATGCTGGGTTACTACAACCTCCCGGAGGAGACAGCAAATACCATCGTTAATGAGTGGTTAAAAACCGGGGACATCGGTTACCAGGATGAAGAGGGGTATTTTTACGTTGTGGATCGGAAAAAGGAATTGATAATTAGCGGAGGATTTAACATCTACCCCAGAGAAATTGAAGAATTTCTCAACAGTCATCATGCTGTCAGGGAGACAGCTGTTATTGGAGTGGAAGATTCCAAATACGGTGAAGTTTGCCAGGCTTACGTAACCCTCATCAAAAACGCGGAAGCCACTGAAAGCGAGTTGATGGAATACTGTAAACAGAACCTCGCTTCCTACAAGGTGCCTCGCCAGATCAAGATCAGGGAATCCTTGCCCAAATCCCTGTCCGGTAAAGTCATCAAGAAAGAACTTCAGGATGAATACGTAGATGACCGGCTAGTTTAAGGAAGGAGGTATATCCATGAAATATAATAATATGGCAGAAATGGTGGAAGAACAAAGCCGCCAGGGTAAAAAAAATATTGCTCTTTACTATGAAGGAAAAAAGATAACTTGGCGCGAGCTAAACGAAAACATTAATAAAACTGCCAACGGACTGGTCAATTTGGGTATCCAACAAGGTGATCGGGTAGCCATAATGCTGCCTAACGTGCCTGAATTCGTGTATACTTTCTTTGCCCTCCAGAAGATAGGGGCGGTAGCAGTACCATTTAACACCATGTACAAGGGGCATGAAATAACCCATATCCTAAGAGATTCCGGGGCCAGGGCAATTGTTTGCCAAAACAGTTCAGTCCCACTTATAAATGAAATGCGTCCGGAACTGCCGGAACTGGAGCATATTATCATTACCGGGGAAAGAAGTATTTCCTTTGTTGACCCCGATAGTAATGCCATCATCCAGATGGTTTTTGACAAAAATGACGTCCCGGACCTTGACGGCTTTGCCCAAAAGTTTGGAAACACCCTGGTGGAAACTTTAAAAAAACTGGGAGTGGAAGATGCCTACTACAAACACATAGGCGGCATTAGGGTTAAAGGTAAAAAAATAGCAAGTTTCAATTTAGCTGAGATGAAGGGGGAGGGGGTTATCGTTTGCACCTCTGCCATTTTCCTGGGACCACTTTATACGGATGAATTTTTCCAGGTAGTCTGGGTTCCGCCGGAAGTAAAAGATAAAATGCTGGAACCACTCACCTCCGTAGAGGAAGAAACCGGGGTCAACCCTGGGTTAGATAAACTGAAAGACGCTTTTAATGATGTATTCCAGGAAACAATGCAAATTAACTTACAGGAAGGCAAACTTTCCCGAGATGAAGAAATGGCCTTTACCAAACAAATAACTCTGAGCAAAAAATAAACTAAAATGTGTCAGTGGGGACGGGGCAATTTTGTGTGTCAGTGGGGACGGGGCAATTTTGTCACACTCAGGCTGTGCTAGTGGGGACGGTTCCTTTTGACACCTTTTCCTGTTTTTTTGGGGGGGGTAGGTGCAAAAGGGGACGGTTCCTTTTGGCACCTTTTGGGAGAAAATGTCTTTTGAGGCCACCTATCAAACAGCCTGACAGCTACTTTTGGCGCTCTTCTACTGTTTGTTTTGGGGGTGCGCAAAAAAATGGATGGGGTCCTTTGACACCTCGCCCCTCACATATGTAGCAAGTACCCCGTCCCCCTGCTACATATGTAGCAAGTACCCCGTCCCCCTGCTACATATGTAGCAAGTACCCCGTCCCCCTGCTACACCCACTGTCACAAATACATTTATGGCAATTGAGGAAAGCCTTTGGGTAGAGAATACCTGCATGAAGGCAACGCCTTTTTTGCTTTGGGTTATTGATTGCTTCATTCCAATAGAAGGAAATCATTTCTTTTTATCGAAATAAATCTTAAAGTTATGCAGCTAGGGCGGACGGACGGGTGGAAGTAAGCATAACAACTTGTTAGCCCAGCTCGGGCGGACGGACGGGTGGAAGTAAGCATAACAACTTGTTAGCCCAGCTCGGGCGGAGGTGAGTATATCAATTCGATAGCTTAGCTCAGGCTGACGAGCGGAAGTAGGCATAACAATTAGATTTCCAAAGGAATGAGGTAAATTTAATTATGATTATTAATGAATTACGCGAACTTAACTCACAGTACGAACAGCATGGAACAATACCTGAACCGGAAGACTTCTCCGGCGAATACTATGTAACTGCTCCCAGTTTCCCATGGATATCCCTCAAGCCACTGAACCACCGGAAAGAAATCATAGGAAAAAACACCGGTTCAAACGTCCTTCTGAACAAAATACGCTTTGGAGCATTCGAACTTAAAAAAGATGAGGATTCTTTAAGAATCGATTACAATCAACCTGAAAACCCCCTGCTTCTACGAAAAGCCATCGACAACGTAAAAATATTACCGGACGGCCGCATAATAGGCAAGTTGTTTTATAAAGTCCTTGGCAGAAAAATATTTATCTTATTCTTCGAGATGAAGCCGGCAAAATAGGAAACTATATTCAATTACGTAGTAGCTTGTAGCAGCGGGACGGGGTACCTGCTACACTCCCGTGTGTCAGTGAGGGACGGGGCAATTTTGTCACACTCAGGCTGTGCTAGTGGGGACGGTTCCTTTTTGCACCTTTTACCATAAAATGTCTTTTGAGGCCACCTATCAAACAGCCTGACGGCTCCTTTTGGCGCTCTTCTAATGTTTGTTTTGGGGGTGCGCAAAAAATGGATGGGGGCTTTTGACACCTCGCCCCTCACATATGATGCAATTAACCCGTTTTCCTGCTTATGTGTCGTAAACCAACCGGAGGTATCTGATTATGAGTATTTGTTTATTTCCCAACCTTGCATATTTATCTGAAACATCCAGGGCAATAGAAATTTATAAAGCACTAACAAAGCAAGGCGCAACCCCCGTTGTCGCCACTCACGGAGGCACTTATGAAGGTATACTGCAGGAGGAAAGCATTCCCTACCACATAGTTCCACCAGTGATGACGGAAGAGAGTTGCAGAGACTATGTGTTGGCAAATATCGGCAAGAGGCCCAATTTTTATACGTATAGGGAACTTTGGGAGCATGTAGAAGGTGAAATTGAATTCTTCAAAAAACATGAGGTCAGTCTTGTTCATATTGGCTTTACTCTTTCAACAAAGATCTCTGCTAGATTTTTAAATATCCCTCTTTCCACAGCTCATGGGTCATTTTTACCGCCCGTTTTTGAAAAAAACTTAGCTCCATATAGAAAGGATTTTAACCGTGGGATTATTCGCCTGCTGCCTGAAAAGTGGAAAACACGGTTTGCGAACTGGCTCTATTCCCATGCAAAAATTTACACCAAACCTTTTAATGCTGTCGCAAAAAAACTGGAGATTGCACCCGTAGAATCGGTTGCCGATTTGTTCCTCGGTGATTATGCCCTTGTAACGGATATTCCGGAAATCATAGGTATTTCCAAAGAAGAGATGGAGAACTGGGAAAACACAAGAGATTCTCGATACAGCAGTCGCATTAAGCTGTTTCATGCAGGAGCCATTTACGCCAAACTCTTTGGAGAATTACCACAGGATGTCTATGAGTTCTTTCAGACAGATAAACCTAAAATATTTGTAGCCCTTACTTCCAGTGTTGAAGATTGTCTTTCTCGAGTTTATGAATCTCTGAAAGATTTGGATTGCCGTGTAATTTTCTGTACCACAGTTCATCCCAGGAATTTTGAAGCGTCAGAAAACATACTTCTTAAAGATCATATACCCTCGCATAAAGTTATACCCTTATGCGATCTGGCCATCATTCATGGCGGACAGGGCAGCATTCAAACAGCCATTGCATCAGGCACCCCCATTATAGGATTCCCGCTGCAGCCGGAGCAAAACCTGAATCTACAATTAATTGAAAACCATAAAGCAGGGTTGAATCTGCCATTTTATGTTCTTAAGAAGAAACAACTAAATACCTATATTCACAACATATTAAATGATCAAAGTTTTTCTGCCAATATGAACCAATTGAAAGCTTGGCAAGAAAAATACAATGGACCCGAGAATGCAGCAAGAGTTTTACTTTCATTGATGAAAAACTAGCATGCAGATATGCAGATATGATAACATATAACCATAGAAAACTGCCTGCAGCCGAAAACATGTTTTGCTGTTTTGAATATGTAGCAAGTACCCCGTCCCCCTGCTACATATTACAAGAGAGTATATACCCAAAATAGTTAAATCCTTGAAAGATGCTTTTAGTAAAGACCCTCTGTGGGAAGAGGTTTTTGAAGAGGATCATGACCAGGGGAAGGCCGGCCTTTGGGCCTTTGGTCCCTGCCCCTGATTTCCTGTATGCTTTTCGAAGATTATTCGACTGGCTCAGGCGCAATGCGGGCGATTGAGGTACTGCCGTTCTCAACAGCGACATAGATCGCTCCATCATGGTGCCCGGTAGTTACGTCTCGGATGCGCCAGCCTTCGTCTGCAAGCAGCGGTTCAAGCTCTTCTAACCCATTATCAGTAACCCGGAAATGCGCCAGGTATTGACTGGCCAGGCCGCCAACAAAGAGATCACCTTTCCAGTCTACAAAACCGTCTGCATCATAAAAGCTCATCCCTGCGGGGGGAAAACCGCCGCTGCCGAATTCCCAGTAATGCACCGGGTTAATCGTGTCATCATGTTCTTCAGGAAGGACCCCGATATCCTGTCCGGTTCCGTAGGTGTAACCATAGGTGGCTATAGGCCAGCCGTAATTGTTGCCCCCGTGGATGATGTTTATCTCATCACCGTCTTGCTCGCCATGTTCGCTTTGCCATATCTCACCGGTTTCCGGGTGGATGGTCATGCCCTGCGAATTGCGATGCCCGTAGGTGTAGATTTCATCAAGAACATCAGCATCATCTACAAACGGGTTATCTTCAGGGATGGTGCCGTCCTGCAGCAGCCGGATGGTTGTGCCAAGCACATTGGTAGTATCTTGTGCTACGTGATCCTCGAAGTCCTTGTCACCGCGGTCACCAATCGTCATGTACAGGTAGTCATCCCTAACCACCACGCGGGAGCCGTAATGAGAGGTACTGTCCATAAATGGTTCGGCAACGTATAAAACTTCTAAATCATTTAATCTTTGTTCTTTTAAGTCCAGTGACGCACGGGCCAGTTGGGTTGTTGTTTCCCCTGCTTCATTTGCGGCAGAATAGGTTAAATAGACTAAATTATCATCATCAAAGTCGGGCGATACCTTCAGGTCAAGCAAACCGCCCTGCCCGTCTGCTGCGACTTCTGGAGCACCTGCGATCTCATCGAATTCAAGTGTTTCCGTATCGATTAGAAACATCGACCCCGAATTTTCGTTGGCCAGTAGTTTTGACGTGCCGGGCAAGAAATCAATCCCCCAGATCTGGCCTAAGTCTTCAGCGACTACTTCCATGGTAGGTTCAACTTCTTCTACAGGGTCCTCTTCAGGTTCTGGATCAATATCTGTAACTGGTTCATCGATTCCGGCATTTTCATCATCAATTGTGCCTAGCATCATATATACTGTTAAACCTACCAACAAAAGAACAGCTATGGATGCAAGTATGATCATTCTCCGTTTCATTAGTACACCACCTTTATGTAAATCAATATTTGATATTTAAGTTATTGTATCATTAATATAATAATATATCGATAATAATACTGGCAACCAATGTGTCAAGGAAAACAGCTGCTAATTATTGGTTTTCTCTTGAAGTAGCAGGTATTTTGACTCAGGTATCTTGACTTCTGAAAAATTGGAAGAGAAAGAATATATCTAAATAACAGGCTTTTCTATACCGTAAAAGAAGGTGGAAAATATTTGTAAGCTGCTCCGGAAGAGTTAGATTAGATTGTAGAAGTCTCTGGTGAATCCAGCATAGCTTTAGCCATGGGAGCATGTCAGTAGCGATATTATGTACAAGCTGGCGATGTTATTTTTTAGTTGTTGCACATCGACATGCAACGACAGTTTGAATATTGCTTTAAAATGCAACGAGGAATAAAGCGACAACAAATTACCAGCGACAACAAATTACCAGTTGACAGATATGAATTGTATATATAAAATAAGTTTATATCTCCTATTACAATGGTAGGGTTACATATAGATGCACGACTAATTGCTTATTTGCTCAAATGCTGTTTGTGAAATTTGTAGGAGGGAATTGTAAATGTTAAAAAAGGGTGTTTTGGTTGTGGTTTTTATCTTGCTCATGGTTTTTGTTGCCGCATGTGATGAAGGACCAGCAGAAGAAGTTATAGAGGAACCGGTTGAAGAGCCGGAGGAAGAGGTTGTTGAAGAACCCGGAAATATGATGGGGAAAGTCGATGAACCTCTTAACATGGATGGCTCCAGCGAAGAATACCCTCTTGATCCTGTTGAAGCTTCTGGTGCTGCAATCTACCTGGCGTATGATGAAGATTATTTCTATGTCTTGATGGAAGCTGAAGTTGAGGGGTGGCTTTCAGTAGGGATTAATGAAAGCGATGGTGGGATGAATGGGGCTAACATGGTCCTTGGCTACCTGACAGATGATGGTGAGCCTGCTTACAGAGATGATGTGGGCAGGGGGCACTCTCACTCTGAGGCTGAAACTGATGCTGTAGAACAGCCATTTACAGACCGGTCAGAAGGTAAAACAGTTTTAGAATTTGCCTATCCGCTTAGTTTTCCGGCAGATGAAGGTTACAATGTTGAAGAAATTGTCGCAGGAGAAACATACGAACTGATTATCGGCATGCACCGGGACTCAGACGATATCAGCAGGCAGCATTCCATCAGGGATAGCGCCGAATTCCAGGTGCAGCCCTAAACAATAAATAGCGCAGATATATTGGTTATCTCGTTTAGGGGGCTTTTTGATTTTCAGAAAGCCTCTATTTTAAATAAGCGCTTTTTTTACAACTATCTTTTCTTTTTAAAAAACGGCCTCTGATAATAAGAGCAAGCATTGTAATGGCAAAAGTCCTGAAAAAAACTCTTCTGAGGGGCCGGGCAATAAGAGCTGAAAGCCCATTTGTCCAAAGATATTGGTAGCAGTTAGAGGGTATTGAAATGGTTGAAATGAATTGGTCAAAATAGTAATAACGTGACTAACTAAAGAACATGCCCCGAAGATAAGGGTAAATGTTAAATTTTTTTTTTGCTAACCTTATTTCAAATTGATATATTTTATTATATAATAAAAAAGCAATGCGGCTTTAAGGTACCTTCTTATTTTATGCAATCCATGAAGATGCATAGTGCAATACAAATCAAACGCCGCCTTACAGAGTCTTCTTCTTTATGAAAAGCATATAAGGCAGCCAACAGAGGTGAAATCATATCATGACAAGAAACAAAAACAGCAGCAAAATAGGTTGGAACCTGGAGCACAGTTACCTTCAACTGCCAGGTGCTTTTTACACCCGCCTGAACCCAACCCCGGTTTCCGAGCCCACTTTGGTTTTATTTAACAGACCTTTGGCTCTTTCACTGGGCCTTAATCCCGAACGATTAGAGGGAGAGGAAGGGGCGGCCATTTTTTCAGGCAACCGTCTGCCCGAGGGGGCACAGCCTCTGGCCCAGGCTTATGCGGGCCATCAGTTTGGCCATTTTACCATCCTGGGTGACGGTCGGGCCCACGTGCTGGGCGAACAGATCACAGCGCAGGGAGAACGTTTTGACATACAGTTCAAGGGATCCGGGCAAACACCCTACTCCCGGCGGGGAGACGGGCGCGCTGCCCTGGGTCCTATGCTGCGGGAATACATCATCAGTGAAGCAATGCATGGGCTGGGCATCCCGACAACCCGCGGCCTGGCCGTGGTCGACACGGGAGAGCCTGTCTTTCGTGAAACCACTTTGCCCGGGGCTATCTTAACGCGGGTGGCCACCAGCCATCTCCGCGTCGGCACCTTTGAATTCGCCGCCAGAACCCGGCCGGCAGACGAACTTAGATCCCTGGCCGATTATACCATCCAGCGTCATTACCCGGAACTCGAAACAAGGGAGAACCCTTATCTCGGGCTTTTGCAGGAAGTGGGCAAAAAGCAGGCCCACCTGATTGCCCAGTGGCAGCTAGTTGGCTTTATCCACGGGGTCATGAACACAGACAACATGGCGCTTAGCGGTGAAACCATGGATTACGGTCCCTGTGCGTTTATGGACACATACAACCAGAATACCGTCTTCAGCTCCATCGATGACCAGGGACGCTATGCCTACGACAACCAGCCCAACATGGGCGCGTGGAATTTAGCACGCTTCGCTGAAACACTGCTACCCCTGTTGCATCCAGAACAGTCTCAGGCAGAGATCTTGGCCCAGGATGCCCTCATAGATTACATCATCTTGATCCAGCGCAGCTGGCTTGATGGAATGTCCGCCAAGCTTGGCCTCTTCAACGTAGAATCAGGGGACGGATATTTAATTGATGAACTGCTCAAGATCATGCAGCAACACGGCGCGGACTTCACCAATACGTTTTTGGCCCTGACCTTTGACGAAACCGCTTACAACCTCACAATGTCTGACACAAAGGAATACCAGCAGTGGTGGGAAAAGTGGCAGGCAAGACGGGCACGGCAGAAGCAGTCCATCACAGATTCGCAGAAACTCATGCGCGAAAACAACCCTGCCGTCATTCCCCGTAACCACCAGGTTGAAGCTGCACTAGAGGCTGCAGAGAAGGAACAGGACTTCAATCCGCTGCATCGCCTACTGGCCGTTCTGGAAAAGCCGTATGCCCACACACCTGAACAGACCGAGTATGCCACACCACCAGAAGCAACCGGCAGGCAGTACCGGACATACTGCGGAACATAACTCTGCCAACAAAAGCGACACGCGCTATAAATACGCGTATTATTATCAGGCTTAATGACGGCTAACGGTGACCTTTTGGCAAGCATTTTTTTGGATTCCAAAATCTCCTGCCTGCAATAAAAGGAGTGTTTTCAATTATCTCATCTTGAAAGAGGTTACCATCATGGAGAAAAAGACTAAAAAGGAGTACCGTTATTTTTTAAAGGACAGCATTCGCAAAACAGTCGATTTCTCCCAAACAGATCAAAGCAAAGGGCTGAAGCCTCCTCCCCTGGAAAAGCCCTACAGTGAAGGTGCGGCAATAATAGAACTTCCAAAACCCGAAAACTGGAACAGCATTGGGGAAGTTGACCTGAGCAGTGCCATTGGAAACAGAAAAAGTCGACGGCAATACAGAAAAGAAGCTCTTACACTAGATGAGCTGTCTTATCTTCTCTGGGCTACCCAGGGTATTCGAGGAAAACCCTATGGCGGAAACGCTTTCAGAACGGTCCCTTCAGCCGGGTGCCGCCATGCCTTTGAGACGTACCTGGCAATATTTCAGGTTGAAGGTTTGAAGCAGGGTGTTTACCGCTACCTTCCCCTGACACACGAACTCTTGTGGGAATCGTCTCCCCCACAACTTTCAGAAGAAGTAAGCAGGGCTACCTTTGGGCAGGCTTTTACCGGCAGAGGTGCGGCAACTTTTATCTGGACGGCTATTCCTTACCGGATGGAGTGGCGCTACGGCCCAGCAGCCTACAAAGTAATTGCCCTGGATGCAGGCCATGTCTGCCAAAACCTTTACTTAGCCTGTGAGGCCATCGGCGCAGGAACCTGCGCCATAGCAGCATATAACCAGGATGTAGTTGACGCGCTGCTTGGGGTGGACGGAGAAGATGAGTTTGTGATTTACCTGGCCCCGGTGGGCAAAGTTACAGAAACCTTTTAACAAGATCGTTTTTTGGGTTTCTCGGCGGTTAGGCGCGGTGGTTAGGCGTGATTTTTCGGTCTTTTCCAGCCGGTGTCCCTATACATTTCACGGATTTTTTAACTCCAGCAATCCTATTTCCTGGATTATTTTTCTAGGCCTTTATCCATAGCTTTTATAATCTAGCATTTCAAGACCTGACCCCGTCTACTATGACCCCGTCTAAGTCTGCATCTGACTATGTGTTATAAAAATCATCCAGAAAACCACCCAGACCATAAAAGGGGATAAAATGCACGGTGGTATCTTCAATGATTTCTTTGGCATTCAGTGACAAATTAACAATTAAGGCCTTATGGGGACGATATTTTTTGATGAAGCTCCGAAATGACCGGGAAACGGCGGTTTTTTTCAAACTACGATATTTCACTTCAACCGGAACCTGCTGAATATTGTAATCAATAATAAAATCTACTTCCGAGCCGTCCTTGGTGCGCCAATAAAAAATATTTGCTCCGGTGAATCTCAGCTTCTCTTTTAAGATATTCATAACCAGATTTTCAAAGGGAAAGCCAAAATCAGCAGGTGTTCTTAGACTGCCGAAAAGTCCGGCTGTGTAATTTCTCATGCCCAGGTCGGTGAAATAATAAACAGGGGATTTGGTAATCTCTTTTCTTTTATTACGATAATACGGTAGTAATTTCTGCACAATAAAAGTCTTTTCCGCATACCAGAGATAGTTTTTTACCGTTGGATGTGAGATACCCAGGGTATTGGAAAGCTCGTTATAATTAATCATGTTACCTGTCTGTGCCGCCAGCGCCCTGATAAGCTGCGAATAATTATCCAGCTTTATCACTTTGAGAAAAGCAGAGATATCCCGGTCCATATAACTGCGGTAAATCTCATCGATGGCCATCCTTTTCTCTTTTATTTCATCTGCCAGAACAACCCTGGGGTAACCGCCAAAATTCAGATACTCCTCGAGATAAATCGGGGTTTGTAACTCATTTACTTCCAGAAAGCTTTCCAGCCTGTCTTCATAAGCATAACCGGTTTTCAGGTTAACAAATTCTGCAAAAGAAACCGGTCCAATCTCAAAAATCTGTTTTCTTCCCGCAAGAGACTCCTGAATTTTTTCCTTAAGTTCCATACTGCCTGAACCGGAGACAATAAACTTGTAATTAAGAGCGCGGTCATAAATCCCTTTAAGAAAAAGGCCCGCATCGTTTAAACGCTGGATCTCGTCAATAAAAATATAACCACTGTTTTTCCCAACCTCCAATTCAATTTTGCTAAGAAGCTTTAACTGGGAGGAAAAGAAATGCCTATCTTCCTCTAAATCAAGATTTAGAAAGAGAGTAGGCTCGCCTTTTTTTTCCAGCTCTTCTTGCAAAACTTTCATCAAAGTAGTCTTACCCACCTGCCGCGCCCCCACGAGCATGGTAATCTCTTTTTGTAGAAGGTGAGCCCTTATTTCATTTAATAGCGGTCTTTTTATAAACATACTTTAATTTTAGCACGAGATATATTAAAGTCAAGTGAAAAATTATCGCCTGAGGGACAGGTGAACATGTATTTAGTTCCACCCTTCAATCACAATCCTGGGTATGCCGGTAATGCGGGACAGCCGCCTGACTTTTAAACTTTATATAGATTTTATAGACATCATTGTTTTTTCTCTCTTCTGTGTGTCAGTGGGGACGGGGCAATTTTGTCACACTATTTCTGCTTTAAATAATTTCCCCTTGTTACCCTGTGTCTGCCCAATTCTTTCTCCTCTCATTTTGCTTGCAATTTCATCAATACCAGCAGTCTCACAAAACACCAAAAAAACGTTTGTATACACTTAAAAAAGTTCAACACGCGGCATTGTAATTATGGTAAACTGATTATGAAAAAATCTGCAGCTATCCTTATTCTATCATTTAAAATAGAGAGGTGATTATCTTAGTGAGTGCTGATAATACCGGTTCCCGTAAGCCCGCTACTGTAATGGAAGGTTTAAAACATGCTTTCAGCCTGGGCCCCTACGCGTGGAAAGGTGCGGCCTATATACTGCTTGCCACCGTCGCGACAGTTTGGTTTGGCACTTTTATCGGTAGCCCCCCGGGCAGCGTCTACGGTTGGCTGGTAAACTTAAGTTTTGCAGTTATCATTGGCGTGTTGTCAATCCTGCTCGGCCATCTGATTGTATTACTGCTGACTAAATTTCAAAGAATCCCGCTATTTTATCGTTGGGCCCTTGTGGGGACAATATTCCTCCTTATTAATCTATTAATGCAATCCATCCTGTTGGTGGTAAACGTCATCGGCGCCATTTTATTTCTGGTTGCCGCTGCATCACTTGTTGGCGCAGGTATCGGGGCCCTAATGGAGAGGCGTCTTGAGCCTTTAAAGCGCCGGGTTGCCGTGGGTATGCTGTTACTCGGCGGGCTGGGCCTGATCGCAGCAGCATCCTGGTTTGTCTGGGATGGCCCGAGCTACCAGCTGCCTGAATTTGCCGTAGAAGAGCAGTCCGTTTCCGGCCTGCACGGCCTGGATAACCCTGCGGAAGAAGGCCCGTATCCCGTACTGACCCTTACTTACGGGAGCGGCAACGACAGGCATCGGCCGGAATATGGAGAAGATGTAGACCTCCGGACGGATTCCGTGGATGTTGCTTCTATGGTAAAGGGTGGGGGAGGTATAACCGGCTGGCTCCGCAACAATTTCTGGGGTTTCCATCTTACAGAGGCACCTCTCAATGCCCGGGTATGGTATCCCGAAGGTGACGGGCCGTTTCCGCTGGTTTTGGTGGTGCACGGCAATCACACTATGGACAATTTCTCCGACCCCGGATACGATTACCTGGGCGATCTGCTGGCAAGCAGGGGTTTCATCGTTGCCTCTGTAGACCAGAATTTCCTGAACACGGCCGGTTTCGCCGAGTATATTTTGGGAGGGCTTGAGGAAGAAAATGATGCCCGCGGCTACCTGCTGCTGGAGCACCTTGCTCTCTGGCACCGCTGGAATTCGAAAGAAGACCATGCTTTTGCCCACATGATTGACACGGATAATATCGCGTTAATCGGGCATTCCCGCGGCGGCGAAGCAGCCGCCATCGCCGCGGCCTTTAATGACTTGCCTGCCCATCCCGATGACGCAGCCCTTCACTTCGACTTCGGCTTTAATATCAGCGCCGTTGTCGCTATCGCTCCCTCGGACGGGCAGTACCAACCCCGCAAGGGCTGCACTCCCCTGGAAAACATCAGTTATCTGGTTTTACAGGGCGCGGCTGACGCGGATGTGCGCTCCTTTGCCGGTGCGAGCCAGTATGATCGCGTTGCTTTCACGGACGGAGAAGATCACTTTAAGAGTGCAGTCTATGTTCACGGCGCCAATCACGGGCAGTTTAACACCGTCTGGGGGCGAACGGATTTACCGGGTTCCCTGTGGTTCCTAAATCGCGGCGATATCATGCCCGGTGAAGAGCAGAAAACGGTAGCCGAGGTTTTTATCGGCGCCTTTCTGGAAGCTACGCTCCTCCATCGGGGTGAGTACAAACAACTCTTTCACAACCCTCTTTTCGGAGGTGACTGGCTGCCGGAAGGCATCTATCTAACCCAGCACAGCAGTTCTGCTACGCAGCACATTGCAAACTTTGAAGAGGATCTCAACCTTGAAACGGCCACCTTGCCGGGCGGGCGATTGAAGGGCGAAAATCTTTCCACCTGGCGTGAAGAGCCTCCAACTATGGGAGGCGGCCGCTTGCGCGATGCCGTGGGAGCACGCCTTGGGTGGGATCATGATCAACTCGGGCCGGCTTTCTACAGCCTGCAGCTTCCCGATGGCTTTGACCTGAATCCTGAAGGAACCGGCGCGCTGACCTTTGCCGCAGCCAACGTATCTGAGGGGCAAGACCCCCTTGATTTCACCATCATGATAAAGGACCGGGCAGGCGAAAAGGCCGCCCTGACTCTCAGCAGCATCGCATCCCTGCCGCCTCAGTTGCCTTACCGGATGTTTAAGCCGCCGCTGCAAGTAAATTTCGAGTCCGAACCGGTTTATACCACCTACACAATTCAGCTTTCCGATTTTCGGGCAGAAAACGGAGCTATCGATCCCGGCAACCTTGCTGAGATTAGTTTTATCTTCGATCGTTCACCAAAAGGGGATATCTTCCTGGATGATATCGGCTTTTACATGCCGTAAGAAACTGGGAAAGAAGAGAGGATGTGACAAAATTGCCCCGTCCCCACTGTCACAGCTTTCCGATTTTCGGGCAGAAAACGAAGCTATCGATCACGGCAGCATTGCTGAGATTTGTGAATCAATCCGTTTATTTTAAAAATATGTTATAATATGGCAAATTATGGTTGACTTTTCATATTTGATCGTGTTAATATTTGTTTAATAAAAAAAATATCACTGGTCTTGAACCAATATACTATATTATTCATAGCAAAACTTCATCCTTTAAATTGACTGGGGATGAAGTTTTTTACGTTTAAATGTTCAATTTTTTGGTTTAGGGGCCACAAAGAAAGAAGGTGATCGCTGAAGATGTTTTTGCCATAGTATGTATAATATTTTCAAGTA
>SL_8KL_010_SEDDRAFT_10001218_pt1 | contig 22345 bp, 23 predicted proteins | sample SodLakKL_010_SED_4_FD_11160 | JGI IMG/M metagenome (IMG submission 11160) | reverse complement strand
CTTCACTACCTGAACTAAAATTTTGTCCCCAACCTTTAATAGCTCTTCTATCGTTTTCTTTTTATCGTTACTTGATGATTTTTTTTCTTCATCACCTGACAGCACATCATCAACATATAGGAAGGCATTTCTCTCCAGACCAATATCAACAAAAGCAGCCTGCATTCCAGGCAAAACATTTTCCACTACCCCGTAATAAACATTACCTACAACTCTCTGGTGAATAGGTCTTTCAATATATATCTCAACTAATTCACCCTCCTCTAAAACTGCTACCCTTGTTTCTCTATTATCACAGTTTACAATAATTTTCTTATTCATAAATAATTCATCTCCTAACATAAACCACTTCCCGGTTTATTAAGCTACTTTCCCCCCTCCAAAAATAACTTTTTCCTGTGTATTTTTTTATTAGTAATAGTCAAAGGTGCTTCCTTTTCAATAATACTCATAATTTCCTGAGGTTTTATGCTCCCCCCAGCCCCTGTCTTTAAATGCATTTCAACCTCCCCTTGAAAACTATTGACCGACATAACCTCCAGGTGTTCAATAAGAGGGATTATATCTATTTTTTTTGTTTTTTTCTTCTTTTGCCGGGTAATCTCCAACTCTTTTCTCTGCAACAGTTTTTTAACTGTTTCTTTTAATTTATTAACATTTAGCGACTCTTCCGTTTGAAATCTTACCCGGTAAAGGCAAGAGCTTACCCTGGAAGTTAAAGAAGAATCTTCCTGCGATGCTTCTGTTACCTCTTTTATAGATATACCTTCCGGTAGTTGAAAGGAAAGCCGATCTTTTACTTCCTGGGGATTCAGTTCATCAACAATTTCTGCTTCCAAATATTCTCCACTGCTGGTACAACCCAAAGGAAGAGCCAGAGCAAAAGATATTTTAGGCTGAGGATTAAAGCCTCCTTTTAAGCCCAGCTTTATGCCTGCCCGCCTGAAAGCCCTGGTAAAAAGGCGCTGTAGGTCCAGGTGAGAAATAAACTTAAGGGGTTCTTCTTTGGAAAATTTAAGCCTTAATTTCATCTGTGCTTATCTCCCCCTTCACCTCATTAATCTCCGGGTGTTCACAAACACCGCAACCTAAACAGCACTGGTCGCGACAATCAGAAGTAGTTTTACCTTCCAGGGACAGCTTATACTGTTTGGCTAAAAACTTTTTGCTAACCCCTGTATTTATATGGTCCCAGGGAAGATTAGCCTCCAGACTTACTTTCCTGTTAGCATAGCTTTCCGGTTCCAGGCCGACATTTTTGAAAGCCTCCTGCCACCTGTCAAATTTCAAATAATTATCCCAGCCATCAAACCGGCAGCCCATCTCCCAGGCCTTGTAGATAACCTTGGAAATCCGACGATCTCCCCGGGATATAACAGCTTCCAGGAAACTGGCTTCCGGATTGTGCCAGTTGTAGATCAAGTTTCTTCCTCGTAACTTATCCCTAAGATATCTTTGCTTTCTCTTCATCTCTTCCAAAGATATTTGAGGTTCCCACTGAAATGGGGTATGGGGCTTGGGAACAAAGGTGGAAGTGCTTATAGTTATTTTTAGCCTTCCTTTACGTTCCTTTTCCACAACTGTATTTTTAAATTGTCCCACAATTTTTTTAACTGTATTTACAATACCCTCCAGGTCTTCATCCGTTTCGGTAGGTAGCCCTATCATAAAATAAAGTTTAATATGATTCCATCCTTCCCGAAAAGCTTCCCCGGCAGTAGACATTAAGTTTTCTTCACTTACATTTTTATTGATTACATCCCTTAACCTCTGAGTACCCGCTTCCGGAGCAAAAGTTAGACTACTTTTTTTAAGTTTTTGAATAATTTTTGCCAGCTGCACAGAAAAAGAATCTACCCTTAAAGAAGGTAAAGTTACCCTTACCCCTTTATCTTTTAATGCCGCCTGCAATTCCCGGATAAGAGGCTGAATATTTGAATAATCACTGCTGCTTAACGAGGTTAGTGAAATTTCTTCATACCCCGTTTCACCAATTATCTGGCAGGCTAGCTCTTTTAACTTTTCTGGAGATCGCTCCCTTACCGGCCGATAAAGTATACCTGCCTGGCAAAACCTGCACCCCCGGGTGCATCCCCTGAATATTTCCAGCATAACACGGTCATGAACAATATCCAAGTAGGGAACAATCCAGCTTTTAACAGGATAAAACACTTCATCAAGGCTAGGTACCATACGTTTTTGTGTTACCTGAGAAGTCCCCGCATCTAAAGGGGCTAATTTTTCAAAGTTTCCCCCGGTATCATAATAATCCTGGTAAAAAGACGGCACGTAAACTCCGGAAAGCTCTGCCACCATCTTTAAAAAAGATTTGCGGCTTTTATCCTCCTGCCCTTTCCATTCCCTATATTTATCCATGATTTCTAATATTACTTCTTCACCATCACCCAGAACATAAAAATCTATAAATTCAGCCATAGGCTCAGGGTTAAAAGCAGAAGGTCCTCCCGCTATAACAAAAGGATCTTCCCTGTGGCGGTCTTCACTTTTCAGAGGAATGCCACCCAAATCCAGCATATTTAAGATGTTGGTATAAGTCAGTTCGTACTGCAAAGTAAAACCCAAGAAATCAAAGTCCTTAACCGATAGAAAAGACTCCAGGGAAAATAAGGATATTCCTTGATCCCTCATTTTTGCTTCCATATCAAACCAGGGAGCATAAACTCTTTCTGCCGCTATGTCTTCCTGCTGATTTAACAAACCGTAAAGTATCTTAAAGCCTAAGTGGGACATACCCAGGTCATAAACCTCAGGAAAAGCCAGGGCAACTTTAATGTCCACCCGGGCAAGGTCCTTTTTTACTGTATTCCACTCATTACCTATATACCTTGCCGGTTTCTCCACCTCAAGGAGTATATTCATTACTTTTTCTCTTATAGACTGCATAAAACCATCTCTCTTTTAGATTATTATACCAAAAGTTTCTATTAAAAATTCTTAATCTGTTATAATCCAGAATTTATTGCCATTATTTTATGAGATTTCTAACCGGCAGGTGAACACTACGGTTCAAAACAGCATCAATGATTTGTCCTTCCGTAACGGTTCCCTTTATCCGATAACCGGAAGAAATAACCAGTATAAGGTGATAATTTTTAGGAGTAAACTTTTTTACAATTTCTTTTAAAGGAGTATCCTCAGCAGCTACCAGATAACCTGCATTTAAAATTTTTTCCCGATCAAGCTCCTTGTGTTTACGGGCAAGATAACGTACAAAAACGTATGCTGCCTGGGATTGTTCTTTTTGAGCTGCAAAAAATAGAAAAAGAGCTACCAGCACTAAGCTAAGATTAAAAGCACTGTAATATAAGGAAACCAGTGAAATTATAAATAATATAAAAGCGAGGATTTTTCCCGATAAGGCAGCCTGGTAAGTAGCTTTGCGGTATCCAAAGCGCTTACTGAGGCTTGCCCTTAGAATACGCCCCCCGTCCAGGGGCAAAGACGGTAACAGATTAAAAAAGGCTATGAGTAAATTACTCCTGATAAAAAACAGTAACGAATCTTCCGGCAAGTTAAAGTTTGTATATAAAACTATAGACACACCTACCAGGAACAAGTTGAATAAGGGACCAGCCAATGCTACCCTGCTTTCAACGGAAGGATCGTATTCCAAAAGATCATCAATCTTTGCCATCCCGCCAAAAGGATAAAGTTCAACTTCCCTGACTGTTAAACCGTAACCCCTGGCAACTATAGTATGAGAAAATTCATGTAAGAGTACTATAAAAAACAAAATTATTGTTTCCATAAGGCGACCCAAGAGAGCATAGAAAAACAACAAGAAGAAGAAAAGCCAGTTAAAAGTTATTTTTACCCCTAAAACCCTGCCTAAGTGCATGGTTTACCTTCCCCTGATATCAATCAATTTCAGAAAAAAAATTCAAAGGGTCTACCGGGCGCCCCTCTTTTCTTAGCTGAAAATGAAGTAATGGGTTTTCTTCTCCCAACATAAAACCTATCATGTCTCCTGGCTCTACACTGTCATTTTCCTCAACCAGAACCTCTCCCAGGTTACCATACACACAGGAAATACCGCTCTCATGCTCTATTTTAACCATCCGGTTGTATATAGAGTGTTCACCTACCTCTTTTACAACTCCTGGAGCTGCTGCAGCTACTTGCGCTTCCGGAGAAGTTATAATATCAATACCGTAGCACATTCTGCTAACTCCACTAAATGGATCTTCCCTCAACCCGTACTTTCCCGCAACTGAACCCTCTACCGGTAAAATAAATTGAAAATCCAGAATACCTGTCTTTTCTATATCGTCACTTTCGTCAGATTCTTTTACAGACACGTCGGAAACAAAAGGAGTTAAGTGGGGAAGTCCCTGAAAAACTGAAGCTATCCTCTCTGAATAATCTGTAATCTCAATATGCTGTATAGTTGCCTGGTATAGCTTTCCCTTAATACCTTGAGCTAAAGGAAAGTTGAAAAAGTTAAACAGGTATAATACAATAAGAAAAATTATAATTCCCAGGGTTTTTTCCCAAAGGTATTTGTGCATGGATATTAAATTATTTAGAGGGAAGCTATCCCATATATCTGTTTCCCATTCATCCTCTTCTTCCTCATCATAGTCCCAAAAAAAATTTTCTTCATCATCAGACTTTCTCTTGTTTAGTTTCTCCCTTAAGCTAAAACGAGGAGTTTCACCTCTTTTTCTTTTTTTGGCCATATTTCTGTCCCCCTTTGCATATAGTTTGTCCTTATATATATATTGCCTGTACAAACTAAATATGCATAAAGGGTTAAACCAGGCCCAAAAAATTAAAACATGATTTTATGTCTTCTTAAACCCACATTAAGGACAAGTCCTATAGCTAACATATTAGCCATTAATGAACTACCCCCATAACTCAAAAAGGGTAAAGGTAGACCGGTAACAGGCATTATACTTATAGTCATGCCTATATTGACCAATACCTGAAAAATGAACATGGAAGCAACTCCTGCACAAATCAGAAAGCCAAAAGTATCTTTAGCAGACATAGATATCTTTAGTATGCGGTAAATTAATAAGAAATATAAAACTAAAAGAACTGCTGCACCTATAAATCCAAATTCTTCCCCCAGGACAGAAAAAATAAAGTCTGTGTGCTGTGCCGGCAAAAAATCATGCATATTTTGGCTTCCCTGGTAAAGCCCCTTACCAAATGTCCCCCCTGAACCTATCGCAATAACGGATTGAATAAGCTGGTATCCGTGGTTAAGGGGGTCTATCTCCGGATCAGTAAAAATAATAAGCCGCATTTTTTGATATTCTTCCAGGTTCATCCACAGCAAGGGAAAAGCTGCTACACCTGAAAAAATTGTAAATAACAAGTGCTTTATCTTAGCCCCCCCTAAAAACAACATACCAAACAAAATGGCCAAAAAAACCAGAGATGTACCCAGGTCAGGTTGCTTAAAAATTATAAAAACAGGAATAGCAACATGAATAAAAGCCAGTATTAAATTCTTAAAATCGTCCAGTTCACCTTCTTTAGTTTCTAAAAACCGGGCTAAAGTAATTATAATTATTAACTTGGCAAATTCAGAAGGCTGCAGCAACATAAAATTCAAGTCAATCCATCTTTGAGAACCATATACCTCAGTCCCTACAAATAGTACCGATATAAGCAGTATTAAATTCGCAACATAAAAGTGCTTGTGAAGACGGGAAAAGTTACTATAATCAATACTTATTATTATAAACATGACAAATAAACCTGCTAAAACCCATATAAACTGTCTGTGGACATAAAGTAAGGGGTCAGCACTGTAATTACGGGTTGCACTGCTTAATACAACCAGGCCGTAAGCAGATATTAGTAAAACTATAAGTAAAAGTGGATAATCGAAGTTTCGCCACAGTTTCCTATCAAACACAGAAAATTTCCTTCCTATAAAGAACTTTCAATTATTATATTAGCTCTTTACCTCTCTTTTAATTTCTTTAACTGCTAGATTTGCTTCTAACATTGCCGTTTTTTCCCCTTTATGAAAATTTACCTCGGTTGCCTCTTTGTCAATTTCCATGTACCTTGAAATTACCTCAATTATTTCCTCTTTAACCTTATCTAAAAATTCCGGGGAAATACTGGTACGGTCATGGACCAGAACGAAGCGAAGTCTTTCTTTGGCTACCTCTTTACTATCAGGATTCTTGTTTAACAAAGCCTTTACCAGATCCATAAAACTCACCGGGACATCTCTCCTTTACATTAATAACCTTACCAGTAACTAGCCTGATCGTATAAACTTTCTTAGTTTGGCAAAGATATTGTCTTTTTCATGCAGGTCAAGCAAGGGCACTTCTTCACCTGATATCCTCCTGCAAATATTCTTAAACGCTCTTCCTGATATTGTATCGTTTGCTATGATGGGTTCACCTCGGTTAGTAGAAACAATAATTTTTTCATCGTCAGGTATGATGCCTAGAAGTTTAACTGCAAGTATCTCAATTATATCCTCTACATCCATCATATCTCCTTTTTTTACCATATCCGCCCTTATACGATTAATGATCAGCCTGTGGTTAGATAAACCAGACGCTTCCAGGATTCCTATAACTCTATCTGCATCTCTCACTGCGGATACTTCAGGAGTAGTAACTACTATACCGCAATCAGCACCGGCAACGGCATTTTTAAAACCCTGCTCTATTCCTGCGGGACAATCTATTATAATATAATCAAATTCTTTTTTTAACTCTGAGCATAGTTCTTTCATCTGATCCTGGTCCACAGCAGCCTTATCTCTGGTTTGAGCAGCCGGCAGTAAAAAAAGATTTTCATTACGCTTATCCTTTATTAGTGCCTGTTGCAACCTGCAGCCTTTCTCTACTACATTTACTAAATCATAAACTATCCTGTTTTCCAGCCCCATTACTACATCTAAATTTCTTAGGCCTATATCAGCATCTATTAGTATAACTTTATTACCAGCCATGGAAAGGCCTGTACCTATATTAGCCGCAGTAGTTGTCTTGCCTACTCCGCCTTTCCCCGAGGTTATGACAATAACTTCCCCCATATTATTTCCTCCCTGCAGTTATCATTTATTTATTCCTTCTTTTTAATTAATGGATTGATAAATATCCTTTCGTCATTAATAAAAGCAAATTCAGGCACATCGGGAACCGACATTTCTTCATCGGGGGAACGGCAAATTACATCGGCAATCCTCAACTGAGTAGGAAGAAGCTTTAAAGCCGTTATAGAAGCGTTCTTATCTCCAGCAATTCCAGCGTGAACCACTCCCCTGATGGTTCCCATAACTATAATATCACCCCCGGCCACTACCTCTGCCCCTGGATTTATATCTCCTAAAATAACAATATGTCCGTTAAACTTTATACTTTGACCAGAGCGGATTGTTTTTTTTAAAATTAATGTTTCTCCTATTTTTTGTCCATTTTTTGACAAACTTTCCCTGTCTTTAGACAGGTTAAACCGCTCCCGGGTAAAGTCTACTAAAATTTTCCCTTTACTGTTGTATATTTTTTTTAAAAATATATTGCTGTGCTCATCTACTATATCGGTTATTTCCTCTAGCTGCCTTAAGGAACAATCCCTTCTGCCCACATTTATTTCAACAACTGCATTGCCAAAAAAGTTTTTTCTGCGCCTGAATACTTCTATTAATGAAATCTTCAGTTCTTCAAATTCTACATCTTCCTTTAGGTATACGGTTATTCCTTCACTGCTGCCTTTAATTTCTACACCTTTGTTCCCCATATTAATCCTCCGCATATAATATAACAGTCTTATCAGTCGCCATCTTCAGTAACTGAATCTAAACCAGCATCTGTATTTATGTCCATGTCCTGCTCTTCACCCATGTCCTCTTCCTCATCCACTTCATCCTCTTCATCCACTTCATCCTCTTCATCCACTTCATCCTCTTCATCCACTTCATCCTCTTCATCCTCTTCATCTGATTCATCTGATTCATCTAGTTCATCTAGTTCATCTAGTTCATCTAGTTCATCTAATTCATAATGTTCCTCTATAACATTCTCTTCTTGACCTGTATCCTCTACTTCTTCCTCGTCCTCTAAGTCTTCATAAAGGTCGAAGTAGCTTCTTATTATTTGTTCTGCTACAGGAACGGCAACTTCCCCGCCGGTACCTCCAAACTCTACAATAACAGCAACCGCTATTTCCGGGTTTTCCGCAGGTGCATAACCCACAAATAAACCATGGGATTCCAGGGCTCCATGTACCTGAGCTGAACCTGTTTTACCTGCTGTCTCAATAGGAAGTTGCTCTAAAAAACCTGCTGTCCCCCCCAAACGGGTGACTCCTTCCATTCCTCCCCTTAGTATTTCAATAGTTTCATCAGAAATATCTACCCTGTGAAATTGCGCTTCTGCTTCAAAGATTACCTCATCTTCATGGGAAACAACTCTATCCACCAGGTATGGTTTATACTGGACACCACCATTGGCAATAATTGCTGCGTAATTGGCTAACTGTAGCGGTGTAAAATCGTGGAAGCCCTGTCCAACAGCTGCATCCATAGTTTCCGCAGGGTACCAGTTTGGATCTTCACTTTTAGCCCTTTTTGTTTCCCGGCTGGCCACATCTCCCGATGATTCCCCCGGAATATCAGTTAATCCAGTGGGATGGCCAAAACCAAATTCCCCGGCATAATAAGCCAGGTTATCTATTCCTGCCCTTAAACCCATTTCATAAAAAAACACGTTGCAGGATTTGATTAGAGCCTGGGTTATATTTATAGAACCATGAGCCCTTCCTCTAAAGCAACTTTTAGTAGCGTTGTAACGGGTTAAACTTCCCGCACAGTTAAATGTTTCTCCAGGGCGCACCTCACCTTCTTCCAGTGCAGCCGCAGCCGTTACCATTTTAAAGGTAGACCCTCCAGGGTAATTACCTTTTATAGCCCGATTATTATAAGAGATACCTTCAGCCTGGGGATCAAAATCCAGGTTAAAAGTGTTGGGGTTATAATCAGGATGGCTGGCCATAGCCAGTATCTTCCCGGAGTTAGGGTCTAAAACTACAGCCGAAGCTACTCTAGTTCTTTCTCCCTCCTCCTGAAGGGCAGCCACCTGAGCCGCAAGAAATTCCTCAGTATCCCTTTGCAACTCAGCATCCAATGTCAAATAAAGATTGCTCCCCGGGACCGGGGCATTTTTATCCCGGGCCCTTATAAGTCTTCCTGAAGAATTTACCTCTACCAGTTTTCCTCCATCCTCACCCCGAAGATAGGGTTCCCACACCAGTTCAATACCGTCTGTGCCGGTAAGATCCCCATAACTNTACTCATATCCTTCTTTTTCCCANCTGTCAATATAGGACTGAGNAGGTTCTTCTCCCATGTACCCCAGTATATGTGAAGCCAGATTATCATAAACATAATTTCTGATAGGCTGCACTTCAATTATTACGCCAGGCAGTTCCAGCCTTCTCTCTTCTATACGGGCAACAGTTTCTAAGTCTACATCCGTGGCCAACCTGACAGGCTGGTACCTTCTATAACGCTGTTCTTGTATTCGCTCTTCAATTTCCTCAACTGTTTTGTCCAGTTCGCGGCTTAAAAATGAAATGACTTTTTCTCTTTGATCAGGGGGAACTTCTCCCAAAGAAATAGTAAAACCTTCCCGGTTGGAAACCAGTTTATAACCGTTGCTGTCAAATATTTCACCCCTGGAAGCCGTAATAGGCAAAACCCTCAGCATGTTTACTTCAGAACGATATCTATAATGATCCCCTTGAACTACTTGCAGGTAAGCAAGACGAGCCATCAAAACGCCTATGATTATTATAGTTAGAAATAAAAACAATCTCAAACGCTTTAAGATACTTTTGCTCATAGGATCCCCCCGCTCACTGTCTTTATTGTATTGGATAAAAAAAGTTCTTTTTATTAGCAAAATATACTAAAAGGTAAACAAAAGGAGTCAGACAAAAATTGTAAAGAGCCTTAGGTAAAATAGCATTTAGTAAAATATACATTAATGATAGTCTGGTTACTTCTTCAGAAAATATAAAAACCAGACCTTCATGTAGAAAGGTTAGAAGAAAGACGATTAACATAGGGCCAAGGACAAAATCCTTGTATATGTTTTTTTCAGTAAAACCCGATAAATAACCGGCAAGCATTTTAGTTAAAGCAAAAATTCCTAATGCCTGACCATAAAGTATATCCTGAAAAAGGCCGGCTGCCAGGCCTAAAGCAGCCCCTTTCTTGCTACCCCATAGAATACTTAAACACACAACCAGAATAAGCAGCAAATCAGGCTGCCTTGCACCTATGTTCAAAAAAGGGATAAGGCTGCCCTGAATAATCAAAAACATAAAAATTATTAAGAGAACCTTGGCTTTTGCCATAACTATTCTATCCTTCTATTATCTATAGATTCCTCTAAATATCCGTTTTCCATTTCTTCTCTTTCTATTTCTTCCTCAACAGGAATCTCACTTTCATGTTCTTCCCATTCTTCCTCTTGTGAAAATTCTTCTTCGTAATGTTCTATTTCTTTTTCTGACAAGAATTCATCACCAGCACTTTTTACCACAAAAACTTCTTCCAGGCGGTTAAAGCTAACTGCCGGCTTAATTAAGGCGTACTTTAATAAACCATATTCATCCTGGCCAACTTCTATGACTTCTCCAATTACCAGGCCTGGAGGAAATACACCACCTAAACCGGAAGAAACAACAACATCTCCGTCATTAATTTCAGCATCCTGGGATATATTGACCATGCGGCAGTATCCAGGCTCATCTACAAATCCTTCTACAAAACCTATAGTTCCCATTTCCCGGGATTCCTGAACAGTCCCGCTCACTGCACGGAGAGAATCTGTAAGAAGCAGTACCTTAGACGCATGACGGGAAACAGATAAAACATTGCCCACCAGACCTTCATTAGTAATAATGGCCATATCTTTAGAAACTCCGTCCTTATGGCCTTTATTGATAATAACGGTATTGAACCAGTTGCTGGGATCCCTGGCAATAACTTTTGCGGGCATTAAGGTATGATCGCTGCGGTCTTTAAAATCCAACATTTCCCTTAAGCGCTTATTTTCCTGCTTTATCTCTTCCATTTCGTTTGAAATGCCTTTATAATTGCCAAGAGTCTCAGTTAATCTGTTATTTTCCTTTGCTAAATACTGGTATTCCTGCAAAAGCTCAACAAAATCCCTTACCTGGGCACTGGCCGTAAACACAGCATTTTGAAAAGGACTTACCGCACTTATAATTATATCTTCTACAATGGTAAGCCTGTCCCTTTCACGATTAGTTAAACTCATTAACACTATCAAAAAAAACAGTATTAATAGTATGGTTATTATTTTTTTTTTCTTATACATAGGGGTGAGCAATTATTAACACCCCTTCCTTTAAATAGACTTTTTTGTAGATATCGCAACTCTCTTAAGAAGTTCTATCTCATTAAGAACTTTACCTGTCCCTAAAGCTACACAATCTAACGCATTTTCAGTAATAATTACCTGCATCCCCGTCTCTTCAGTGACCAAACTGTCCAGCCCCATAAGTAGAGCTCCTCCACCATTCATAACAATTCCTTTATCCATTATGTCGGCAGCCAGTTCTGGGGGTGATTTTTCTAAGGTTATCTTTATTGCCTCAACTATACTGCTTACCGGGTCAGCCAGAGCACCCTGTATCTCTTTGGCAGTAATCTCCTGGGTTTTAGGAAGTCCTGTAACTAAATCCCTACCCCTTATATCCATAGTCTCTAATTCATTATCCTCTGTCAAAAAAGCCGTTCCAATAGTTGTTTTAATTTCTTCCGCCGTTCTGTATCCTATTAGTAAGTTATAGTTCTTTTTAATATGCTGGACAATAGCCTCATCCATTTCATCTCCGGCTACTCTTATAGACTTACTGGTAACGATTCCTCCCAGAGAAATGATAGCTACTTCTGTAGTGCCCCCGCCCACATCTACTATCATGCTTCCGGTAGGTTCTTCTACCGGAAGGTCTGCTCCTATAGCCGCAGCCATAGGCTCGTCTATGAGAAAGGCTTCCCGGGCTCCTGCCTGGTTAGTCGCATCCAGAACAGCTCTTTTTTCTACCTCCGTTACTCCTGAAGGCACACATACTACTACCTGAGGCTTTAAAACTGATTTTTGTCGATAAGCTTTTTTAATAAAATGCCTGAGCATGGTCTGGGTAACATCGAAGTCAGCTATCACACCATCTTTCATGGGACGTATAGCTACTATGTTTCCTGGAGTTCTTCCAATCATTTTTTTTGCATCATTACCTACTGCTAAAATCTCTCCAGTATCCCTGCGAATAGCTACTACGGAGGGTTCCCGCAACACAATCCCTTTTCCTCTTACAAAGACCAAAGTATTGGCCGTTCCCAAGTCAATTCCTATATCTCTGGAGAAATATCTTAATAGAAATCTCACTTATAAGTCCCCTTTCTGCTTTTTAAATTAATGTGGCTAAAATACCGTATATATTATACCAATCTTTTCAGGCAGTCTAAACAGTTATATAATTCCTTTTAAATAATACCACCTTCACGAAAACTATAGTATTTTCCTTCTCCAATAATTATGTGGTCAATAACCTCAATTCCAATTATATTGCCGGCCTCTACCAGTCTGTTGGTTACCTCAGTATCCTCTTTACTTGGAGTAGGGTCCCCGCTGGGGTGATTATGAACCAGTATAATCGACGCACAACCTCTTTTAATAGCAATATTAAATATTTCCCTGGGGTGAACAATGGAAGAATTAAGGCTTCCTATAGATACTGTTTCTGCTGATATTACCTGGTTTTTGGTGCTCAGTAAAATTATTTTGAAATATTCCTTTTGATAATAACGCATCTGCTCCATCATTATGTCAGCAGCATCTTTAGGCGAAGTTATCGTCTGTGTATCCTGTCGAAAGGAGGAAGCGATCCGTGTGCCCAGCTCAAGAGCTGCTTTGATCTGAACTCCCTTGGCATCTCCCACTCCTTTAATATCGGTTAATTCCTCTATCGTAAATAGTGGCAGCTCTCTCAGGTTATCTACTCTTGCCAAAATTTGCTCAGCTAATTTAACAGCAGAAGCAGTTTTAGTCCCGGTTCTTATAATAATTGCCAGTAGTTCGGCATTAGAAATTTTATCAGCACCATATTTTAACATTTTTTCCCTGGGTCTCTCATCTTCAGGGAGATCTTTTATGGTAATATTTCGATGATCTTCTTTCATAGGCCTGTGTACCCCTCTAAAAGTAAATTAAAAAAATTTATATCCGAAGAACACTAGTAATTTCCCCAACTCAGCTAAGGGAAGTCCAACAACATTAAAATAACAGCCTTCAATTTTCTCTACAAACAAGGCCCCCTGCTCTTGAATTCCATAAGCACCGGCTTTATCCATAGGCTCACCAGTTTTAATATAAGCTTTAATTTCTTCCCCTGTTAATTCTCTAAACCATACTCTGGTACTTGAATATATAGACTTGTGATTGCCCGTTTCCTTTTCCCACACCGTTAACCCGGTAATAACTTCATGTATGCGTCCGCTCATTTTACTTAAAATATCAAATGCTTCTTTATAGGATTCAGGCTTGCCTAAAGTATACTCATCTAAAACTACTATGGTATCTGCACCAATAACCAGGCCCTTTTCTACCCTGGAAGCCACATTTCTGGCTTTGCTCCGGGCAAAGGTTACTGCCATTATTTCAGGCAACAGGTCACTACAATTTTTTTCCTCAAAGTTGCTGGGTATCACCTGGCAGTCCAGTCCTATTCGTTTTAATAGTTCTGCCCTTCGGGGAGAAGCTGAAGCGAGAATTAAATCAGGCATAAATAATAATCACCTTTTTCTAGTCTATTTCGTCGTTTCATTTTTTAAGTCACCCATCGACTGAGTTATCATGTAATTTTTGTTAATAAGTTTATAGAGGTAGGTTGCTGACAAGCCTGTAAATACTCCTGTAGGAATGGAAATAAGCAAAAGGATAGGCAGGTAAAAGGTAATCAGCTCAACATTTTGAATGATTAAGCTGGCTATCACTACCTGGGCCAGGTTATGAGCTCCGGCACCTAAAATACTAACGGTAAGGACATTAATTAACCCTTTTTTATAAAAAATAAAGGCCAGGCCCATTATACCTGTGCTGAAAACAGCACCGCTGAGACTTAGAGAAAATGTAAAGGGGTTTCCTATAATTAAAAAACCAATTGCGCAGCGCATGACAGAAACGATCATACCGCTTTTAAAACCATAAAGCAAAATGGCCAGCAAAGTAATTATATTAGCCAGGCCCAGTTTAGCTCCGGGTATAGCCAGGGTTATCCCTAAGGCTGACTCTATAGTGTGAATTACTACTGCAAAAGTAATTAGTAGAGCCAGGTAGACTAATTTTGTGGTCTTAGTCATAAGATATGCTCCCTTTTAATTAGTATATAAATCAATATCCTGCTCCATATCACTGGTCATTTGAACTATTACCCTGTTAGGTAGACAAACAATCATCTGACCCGGTTTGTTGATCCAGCCTGAGTGAACACATATTTTATCGGGACAATCAGAATAAGTAACCCTTGCCCGACTCCCACTAATCTCTATATAAGTTGTTCCAATAAACCCCTGAACCTCCCGGCTAACATCTTCCATATCCCTTGTAAGGGGAATAATATCATAAACTTCTCCATCCACAGTTATCTCTATTTTGCTTTGTCCTTTAACATCAATTTGCTGATAATATAGTACTCCACCCAATGCCAAAACTATTATGCCAATCCAAATTATATAATCCAGTCGGGTAAACAAAGATTATCACCTTATTTCATTATGTCTTTTAAACCGGAAGTTATATATAGCTCTTCGTTAACATCAAAAAGAAGACCTTCCACCTCAGGTAACTCTTCTAGAAGTTCCAAACCTTTTTCCGGGCCTAATACAAAAGCTGCCGTAGACAAGGTATCTGCCGCCACGCAGTCGGGAGACACAACAGTAACACTAAGCATCTCCCTTGTAGGTTTACCTGTATGGGGGTCAATTATATGATGGTACCTCTTTCCGTCTTCTATAAAAAACCTTTCATAATCCCCTGAGGTATCTATAGACTCGTCTGAAACAGGAATAACAGCTATGAGGTCTTCCCTTTGTCTGGGGTGCCTAACCCCAATTTTCCAAGGGGTTTCGTCAGGCCTTTCACCTAACACTCTAATATCTCCGGCATCGACAAAGGCGCTTTCAGCCCCCTGCCTTTCCAAGTATTCAATAGTATGGTCCACAATATAACCTTTGGCAATACCGCCTAAGTCAATGGCCATTCCCTCCTCCTGAAGGAAAACAGTTAAATTATCCTCTTCTATTTCTATCTTTTTATAATCCACCAGAGGCAGCACCTCTTTTATCTCTTCCTCCGTAGGAACCGAATGCTCCCCTGTACCAAAACCCCACAACTCCAAAAGGGGTGCAACTGTAACATCAAAGCTTCCCTCTGATATTTCACTAAAATGTATCGCTTTTTCCACAACATGAAAAGTAACAGGGTCTACTTCCACAGGTTCTATCCCTGCATTCCTGTTTATCCTATCCACATCGCTACTGCTAATAAACCTGCTCAAGACTTTTTCCAGATTTCTGGCTTCATTAAAAGCTTCGTCGATTAACCTGTTACCCTGGCCCTCGTCTGTGGAATAGAGAACAATCTCAAAGGTAGTATCCATCATAAACACTCTTTTGCTGGAGACCTGGGGCCCATCATCACCTAAATGATTATATAATGTGAAAGATATTATTCCTACTATAAATATTACAGCTAAAACCTCCACCGCTCTTTTTCGTGTTTTACCTTCAGTATTATATATATACTTAAAAATTATTTTAAGCATCTTTTTCTCCTTAAATCTTCTAATAGTTATAGAGTTTAGAAATAATAATTTTCAACTTAATAGTAACATTTAATTATGATTTAGGCAAGAAAAAAGAAAAGCGCTGCACTGGCAGCGCTTTTCTTATGCAATTCTAGAAAAGTAGAAAAATACTAGTAAAAACACACTGATTAAAAATGCCATTATCATAGCGGCAATATTAATATTTTTAATATTCCATCCAATTATTTTTCTTCCCTTAAAACTCTCTCCTGCATCCTGTCCCTTGCCTGAAGTGTCTGTATGTCTCTCCTTAAACCTCTTATCAGCTTCTTTCGCCCTATCAGAAANATCAGTACTTCCTTCATACATATCCATCATTTTNTCCTCAAACCTGCCGGTAATATCAACAGCTCTACGAAGGGTTTTAGCATCAAAATCATAAAATATCATAAGGTAATCTTCAAATCTGCTGGTGACATCAATAAGCTTTCTACATACCCTGGAACTAAAATAATATACATTGTTAACCCCAGTATCTATATATTTATAAGTAAATAAACACAACTGCCAACCTATATTTGCCATTGGTTTGTATAGTGAATATTCTATGCTAAGCCAGTCCGGAAACTTGATGCTGAACAGTTTAAACTTATTCCCCAGAGGATAAATAACTGCTACAAGGGCTAACACTATTACCATGGCCCTAATATCTGGCCAGGTAAAGAAGTTAAGTTTTGTTAGATATTCCACCTTAGCAGGATCGTAAGTAAATCCGTTCATGGCAGGGATTATCAGTGACTGATAAATTACCTGGGGAAATATACCTATGAATATAATAGAAGCTGCAAAAACTCCCATGGTAAGGTAAACCACCGGGGAAGGATGATAATCCTTGTCGTATTTCTCCGGCACTTCTCCCAGGAATAATCCCCTAAAAAGCTTTATAAAATAACAGACTGTCATTGCACTGGTCAAAACGAATATTTTTTCCGCTATAAAGAGCCAGGGGTCATTATTAACGAGGTAAGCTTCTTCTATGGCATGATGGACTAAAGTTTTACTTGTATAACCGTTAAAACCTGGAATTCCTCCTATGCCAAAGGCGGCTACCAGAAAGGTACCGGCTATAAAGGGAAACTTTTTAGCCATCCCCCGCACTTTTTCTATATCCAGCTCGTGGGTGTGTATATAAACAGCTCCTACCATCATAAACAACCCTGCTTTAAAAAAGGCATGGTTAATAATATGATAGATAGCTCCTACAAATCCCATGGCCCCATCGGCTCCCATGTATGCAGCACACCCTACACCTAGCAAAATATAACCCATCTGGCTTACACTGGAATAGGCCAGTATTTTTTTGGCCATAGTTTGCTGTAAAGCCATAAGAGCTCCCAGGAACATTGTAACAATTCCTATCCATATGATAATATAACCAAAAACATTGCTCCACTCAGCGAACAGAACTGCATCCTCTACAACTTCTGTGCCGGTAAAAATCATCAGCACAACCCTGAGTATTCCATAAGCACCTATTTTAATCATCAATCCTGAAAGAAGAGCACTGGCCGGTGCCGGTGCGATTGGATGTGCTTGAGGAAGCCATATATGCAAGGGAACCATCCCGGCTTTAACCCCAAAGCCAATTAAAAACATTAATAAAATTAAAGGCTGATTTGCTCCAGAAGCCGTTAATTCTGATAACAAAGGCCTTATTTCCAAGGTTCCTACCGCAGAGTAGAGAAGGAAAATTCCCATGAGAAGAACAAGACCACCCAAAACTCCCAAGATAATAAACACATTACCGGCATCCATGGATTGTTTATCTTCCTCATGAATAACCAGGACATATGAGCTAAAAGTCATCAACTCAAAAAATAAAAATAGAGAAATCAGGTCACCCGTTAAAACTACCCCCAGGCACCCCCCCAGGGTAAACAAGAAAAAAGAAAAGAACCTGGTTTTAGCATGTTCATCGGCCATATAAGCCCAAGAAAAAAGTGTGGCCAAAAGCCAGATAAAAGACATCAAAGCAGCAAATATAAAACTTAAGCTATCAACTCTAAAAAAAAGCTCATAATCGATGATTGGCACTATTAAATACCTGTATTCAACAATTCCCTGCTGAATTAAAGGGTAAAGAGATATTACCTCTTTAAAAGTATAGAGAGCTATAGCAGCGGACAAAATGTTTCTTACCCATTCTGTTTTGCGTCCAGCCAAATAAACTAATAATGCGCCGATCATAGGTATTAACACGATCCACACCGGCTTACTCGAAATTATTGTTTGGCTAACTTGGTTTATTCCTTCAGCAGCACTATACATACATTATATTCCTCCTCCGATCAATAGATCCGTTGCCATCCTGGACAAATCAAATGGTAAATTAATAGGAGACACACCAAATATCAAGCAACATACCGCTAAAACAACTATAGATAATAGCATCTTAAAAGGAACATCATCAGCTTTAATTTCCTGATGGAGTACTTCCTCACCAAAAAAGGCATTGATGATAATAGGAAGGTAGTAAAGCCCGTTCATTAAACTACTAATCAACAATACCACTACATAAAAGGGAGCACCTCCATCTAAAGCACCTAAAGCTAAATTCCACTTGCTTAAAAAACCATTTAGCGGAGGGATACCTATCATGGCCAGGGAAGCTGTGGTAAAAGCAATCATAGTTACAGGCATTTTAATTCCTATTCCTCCCAGTTCACGAATATCCCTTTTACCAGTTTTTACTATTATAGCACCTGCACATATAAAGAGACAGCCCTTCATGAAAGCATGGGAAAATATATGAAATATAGCTCCCAAAATAGCTGCCTCAGTGAAAAGAGACATGCCCAACAAAACATATCCCATCTGTCCTATACTGGAATAGGCCAGACGCCTTTTCAAATCATACTGAGTAATAGCTACGGCAGAACCTAGAAGAATTGTTATAACAGCTAAAACGGTAACCACAAAAATCCAATTTGTTTCTTGCAAGAATTCCACATTAAAAACGTTAAAAAAAACTCTGAACAAACCATATGCTCCTGTTTTTAACATAATACCAGAAAGTAGTGCACTGGCAGGTGCAGGCGCAACAGGATGGGCATCAGGAAGCCATACGTGCAAGGGAAACATTCCTGCTTTCATGCCAAAGCCAATGATATACGCAATAAAAGTAGCAAACGCTAAACCAGAAGCTGTGGTAATCATCCCAGTATGTTCAAGACTTACAGTGCCGGCAAGCTCAAAAGTATTAATAACACCTAATAACAAGGCTAAACCACCAATAATCGTCATAATGATATATTTGTAACCGGCTTTTAAGGCTTCTTCCGTTTCTTCATGAACAACTAGAACATAGGATATCACAGACATTAACTCAAAAAATATAAAAAGAGTGAAAAAATCTCCAGCCACAAATATTCCCAAGCAAGCTCCCAGGGTAAATATTAATGTTGGGTAATACCTGTTCTGAGCATGTTCATGGCTCATATAATCTATAGAATAAATAGTAGCTAACATCCAAACAAAGGAAGAAATAAGTGCCAGGCAAAAACTTAAAATATCGACTCTAAAAGTTCCTACAAATCCCATTTCCGGTATTATTTCAAATAATTCAAATACTAGGATATCACCTCGAATGATTTGTGGGTACATTGCTGCAACAGCTATAAAGGTAATTATAGACGTTATAACGGATAACTTATTTCTAAGTTTAGCAGATTCCTTTTGTACGTAATAAATTACAAGGGTCATAAGCATAGGGAATAATGTAACAAATACCGGCAAAAATGAAGTTGTTGTCTCTCCCATCTTATCATCTCCTTTTCAAACTTCCACCCTTTTTTCCCTATAGAATCATTTCAACAGCTCTTTCGATGATAACTAAAATGTACTTGGGGAAAATTCCGAAAATCATACAGCCAGCACCTAAGATTATTAAGGGAACAGACATTCTTAAAGGTAACTTCTTAACCTGTATTTCTTCTTCCCCGTCTTCTTCTTCACTTTCCCCAAAAAAGGCATTTATAACAATGGGAAAATAATAAAGGCAGTTTAAAAAACTGCTGATTAATATTATAGCCAGGTAAAAATGCTTATTAGCATCAAGGGTTCCTAGGGCCAGGTACAGCTTACTTATAAAACCGTTAGTTGTCGGAATACCTACCATAGCCATAGCACCAATGGTAAATGCTCCCATAACCACAGGCATCTTTAACCCTATTCCCTTTAAATCGTCAATCTTCCTGATACCTGTACAGTAAATTATAGCTCCAGCTGAAAGGAAGAGCATGGACTTCATCATGGCATGGTTAAAAATATGAAGTAATCCTCCTGTTAATCCAGTGGAATTAGCCAGCCCTATGCCAAGAAAAACATATCCTATTTGAGCTATACTTGAAAATGCCAGCATTCTTTTGATATCTTCTTGAACGATTGCAAAAATAGAACCGAAAAATATAGATAGTGCTGATAAAATTAATATCATGTCAAAAACTGGCAATAAATCAAACAGCTCGATAGGAAATACTTTATATAGTAGCTTTAAATAAACCACAGTATAAATTTTAATAACCAAACCGGACAGTATAGCGCTGGAAGGAGATGGAGCTGAGGAGTGAGCATCAGGTAACCAGACGTGTAAGGGAAACAGAGCTGCTTTTACTATGAAACCAACGGAAAATAAGGCCAGGGCTACCAAGATGTTATTAGGATAAATATGTGCGACATCTTGTATTGCTACAGCAGCAAAGGCAAAATTCAAATGACCGCCTATCATGTAAAGAAGCGCCACAGAAAGCAACACACAACCTGTCCCTACAGCACTCAACATAAGGTATTTAAAACTTGCTTCCACACATTCCCGGTCCGATTTAACTGAAATAATACCACAAGCAGATATAGCAGCTATCTCCATAAACACGAACATGTTGAAAAAATCATTAGTTACAGCCAGTCCCATCATGGCACCCACCAGTAACAGGTAAAGGGTATAATATAAACCCAGCACCTTAGGTTTAAGTTCATGGGTAAGGTCTACAGTTCCAAAAATTAATATAAGGAAACTAACTGTGGAAATAGTTATTAACATGAACAGTGCCAGGTAATCAACTACAAATTCAATTCCCCAGGGAGGAGACCAGCCGCCCAGTTCATAATGAATAGTTCCTTCAGTGAATACTCTCCAGGATAAATTTCCTATAAATACAAAAGCCAGTACATGAGCAGCAACTGCCATTGTAGCACACCAGCTATTTTTCCAGCGCTCAAGTATGGGCATAAGGAATGAAAATAAAAGAAAACTTACAATCAATAAAACGGTTGAATGTGCATGAATTACATTAATAAATGTCATGATTCAGTACTCCTTATCCGCATGATTTCTTCGGCATCAAGAGTGCCATAATGCTCATATATTTTTACAACTAACGAAAGAGCAAATGCAGTAACGCTTACTGCTACCACAATTCCTGTTAGAATTAACGCTGTAGGAAGAGGGTTAATATAAGCCTGCTCAACACCAGGTTCGATTATAGGAGCCACGCCCCCTTGCACATACCCCGTAGAAACAAAAAATAGGAATATGGCTGTATCCATAATATTCATACCGATAACCTTTTTAATTAAATTTGAATGGGTGAGCATGGTATGAAATCCTATAACAAATAAAATCACAGATACCAGGTAATACATGTTTTCAAATAATCTCATTGCTACATCGGCAAAATCAATCATGGGCATCACCTTCTACCTCTATAAGACTATAGAACAATGTTACAACGGTACTGGCTACCTTTAAGCCCAGGCCTAAAGTAATTAGAACAATGGCTCCACTGCTGACTAAATCGCCGGGTGCCCCCATATAAAACCCGGCTTCTTTATTAGTTAAAAAATTTTGGCCCATATATATCCCTACCAGACCCAAAATAGCAAACCAGCCAGCTCCAGCACATTCCACAATTGTAGAAGTCTCATGGGAAAGCTTCTTAGCTCCCCTTTCCAGGTTAAAGGCTAAAGCAAAAAGAATCATACTGGAACCTAAAATAGCACCTCCAGAAAAGCTGCCTCCGGGGGTCAAGTGTCCATGTAAAATAACATAAAAACCGTAGACCTGGATAAATGGAACGACTATTCGACTAACCATACGAACAATAAGATCTTCCAACTATTATCACCTCACCTATACCTTTTAAAACCTGCTTTAATGTGCCTTAAGGGTAGCCAACGCACCAATAATAGCTAAAAATAAAACGGTAGCCTCCCCTAAAGTATCAAAAGCCCGGTAATCCATAATTATAGAAGATATTACATTTAATGCTCCTGTTTCTTCCACAGCACCCTCTATATATCTTTGAGGAACCTCATTATTCGTGGGATTCCCTGGATCACCAAAAGTTGGCATCTCAGCAACTGTAGCAACAAGAACAAATGCTATCATTGCCAAAAATATCAAGGTAAGAATAAGCCTCATTATTCTTCCCTCCTTGTCTTACTAATG
>SL_8KL_010_SEDDRAFT_10001217_pt1 | contig 22358 bp, 17 predicted proteins | sample SodLakKL_010_SED_4_FD_11160 | JGI IMG/M metagenome (IMG submission 11160) | reverse complement strand
TTTTTTTTGTATATATTTACAGTGTATATGTAGCTGCACTGCTAAATAGTCAATTTTATTTAATTTAGAAATAACATTACTGGCATGCAGGCAATCACAAATTGAAAAAATCTCAAAATAACACTTTTGCAAAAGAACTATATAAGAATAACCATATATTGATAGTATTGATAGAAAAAATTGAGTTAGAGCGGCAGCATCTTATATTCATCACAGTAATTGTTCGGGAAAGATCAGTTTGTATTTTACAGCCTTAAGAACAGCCCGGTGGACACAATTCACTTCCAGACTTTTATATATTTTTTGCTTGTGATATTTAATGGTCGATAGGGACAGGTTCATCTCGGAAGAAATTTTCTTTTCAGTAAAACCACGGGCCAGCAAATTTAATACTTCAAGCTGCCGGGAAGACAGATTAAGCTGTGATGGGTTTGTAGATTTTTTGATAGTTGGACTTTCTTCCAGAAGAGTTTTAAGTATATGCAGCAGTCCCTGATGTTCCTGCTGCATTTTTTTTGATTCCAGAACCAGGCTCACAGATCCAGTAATCCGGTTATTGAAAATAAGGGGCTCGCTGCAGCAGTACCAGTCCTGCAGAAAATTACAGAAGTGATCTCCCGGTGTTAGACAGACCGTTTTTTTTGTTTTAAGGGCCAGGGCCGGACCATTGGTCCCGGAATGTTTTTCGGCAAAGGAAAATCCGGGTTTTAGGTTCAGCCGTTTTATTTTCTGTTGGTCTTTTTTGGTTCCGGTGACTTTAAGCAGCAGTCCCTTTTGATCAGTTAGTAAAAACAGGGCATCTGCAGGTAAAAAACAAATAATATCACCTGTTATTTTGGTGAAATATTTTGTTAAATTTTTGTAATTTTCCAAAATAGGCTGCAGATTTTCAGAGTTAATTATTTTTCGCGAAGTCTGCTGGCCGGGGTTTATTCCTCGCTGGCGGCATCTGTGGTGTGATGCTTTTATTTCTGTTTTTATTTTTTTTGACATGGGTGATTCCCTCCGGAGCTGTGTTGTGTTTATATAATTATAGAAAAAATTAATAAATCCTTCCAAAAAAAACTGTACTTTCGTGTAGTTGACATAATATGGTTAAAAATGGTAATATCGGCATACGGTATCTTCCGGAAGATGCAAAATACAAGATTACAGGAGGTATAAAAATGAGAGAACTGAAGGATAAGGAACTTAAAAAAATTAATGGTGGTGTTCTGAAGGGTTTTCTGGTGGGACTGGCTGTGGAAACAACCTCTCAGGTATTAACCGGCCGCAGTACTTCGGAGAATGTCGCTGATGGGGTAAAGGGGATGTCCGGAGATTATTATGCTTCTGGTTTGAAATCACTGTAGGTTTTTATAAGGGGAGTCAGGAAAGCAGACCGGGAGACCGGTCTGCTTTTGATCCTGGTAATGGTTGTTTCATTAAAACATTTATGTTTGTTCAGCTGAAAAAGTCAAAAAAAATTTATGAAAACAACAAAATTTACAAATTCAAAAAAGGGAGATAAAAATATTGATTTTTAATAAAAAGAAAATTGAAAGAACGTCTGTTTCAAAAGACTGGAATACGTTAAAAATGCCCACCGGGGAATATTTTTTTTCACTCTGTATTGTTTTTGCTCTGTATCCACTTTTTACATATTTACTGAATCTATATGAAATAAACTTCAGCCGGGAGTTGAAATATCTGGTGGTTGTTCTGCTTAATATTCCCCTCCATGAAATTTCTCATGCCCTGTTTTTTCCCGACCGGCCCGGGTCGGAGAATATTGTTTTCGGGGTTTTACCAAAAAAATTATCATTCTATGTACACTATAAAGGGAGTGTTTCCAAAATACGCTTTCTTTTAAGCCTATTAAGCCCGATTCTTCTGCTCACCGTACTTCCCTTTATCCTGATTTTAAGGCTGGGTCTGGAAAACAATTATCTGATCTATTTTGTCCAGATTAACTGGCTTTTATCCGGTCATGATTTTCTGGTGGCAGTTATGATTTTGCTGCGCACACCGGCAAATTCAAGGATTAAAGATGGAGCTGAAAAATTTTACTGGCGGGTATGTGGCTGAGATGTGGAGAGTGAAAGTAAATGTTTAGCAGGATTTGGGCTGAATTTAAAAAGCTATTTAACAGGTATTACTGTGTCCGGCAGTTTGACGAGACGGACTGTGGGGCGGCCTGTATAGCAACGATTATCAAACATTATGGGCTGGATCTGCCGGTGACCAGAATCAGAAAGATTGCGGGTACCGATCGCCGGGGTACCAGTGCTTTAGGTCTGGTAAAAGCGGCAGAACAGCTGGGATTTATTGCCCGGGGGGTGAAAGGAGAACCTGAGGATCTGGAAGAGATTACCCTGCCGGTTGTGGCCCATATGGTGATTGACAATTTACAGCATTATGTGGTACTCCATCAGATTTGTGAAAAAAAGATGATTATTGCGGATCCGGCCCGGGGTATAGTGAAATATAGTCTTCAGGAATTTAAAGAACAGTGGACCGGGGTTTTAATTCTAATTGAGCCCGGGAATAAGATAAAGGCCGGTTTTAGAAAAACCGGNCTTTTGACCCGNTTTTTAAAATTAATTGCTCCCCACAAAAAACTGGTGTTTGAGATTTTTTTAGCTTCAATGCTGTATACAATTCTGGGTATTCTGGGGGCTTTTTATTTCAAGTATTTAATTGATACGGTTCTGGTTGAGGGGCTGGTGCAGACCCTGCATATTGTATCTACAGGTATGATTATTTTGACCCTGTTTAGAGTGATCATGAATGCCTTCAGACAGCATTTACTGCTGTATTTGAGTCAGAAAATTGATATTTCACTCATACTGAATTATTACCGGCATGTTATTGAACTGCCGATGAATTTTTTTGATTCCCGAAAAGTGGGGTCCATTATTTCCCGGCTGCGGGATACCTCTAAAATCAGGGAGGCTATCTCGGGTGCTGCCATATCGGTTATGATTGATACCCTGATGGTTATAGGAGGGGGTGCTGTATTATATCTGCAGAGTGCACCACTTTTCTGGGTGACTTTAGCTGTTATTCCATTTCATGGGGCCGTGGTCTGGGGTTTTAACCAACCATTCCGCAAAATACACAGAAAAGAAATGGAGCAGTCGGCTGAGATGCAGTCCTATCTTGTGGAGTCGTTTTCCGGTGCGGCCACGGTTAAAGCTTTTAATGGGCAAAGAGAAGCCCGAAAGGAGACAGAAACCCGTTTTGTTGGGTTCATTAAAGCAATTTTTAAAGCCACCTGGATGCAGAACATACAGGTTTCTCTGCGAAAAGTTCTTACCGCGGTTAGTGAGGTGCTTATTTTGTGGGTGGGAGGAATATATGTCATTAGAGGTAGTATCAGTATGGGCCAGTTGATCACCTATAATGCTCTACTGGCTTATTTTTATGATCCCCTGCAGAATTTAATAAATCTCCAGCCTAAAATACAGGAAGCCTATGCCGCCTCAGACAGACTGGGAGAAATAATGGATTTAAAAATAGAAAAGGAGAATGAAGAGGATAAGATAAACTGCTCCCGGCTGGAAGGTATAATCAGGATTGAGAATCTTGAGTTTCAATATAACCACCGGGAAAAAATTTTGAAAGGGATTAACCTGTCGGTGGACCGGGGAGAAAAAGTAGCCTTTATGGGGGAGAGTGGTTCCGGAAAAACGACTCTAATCAAACTGCTTCTAAAATTTTATTTACCACAAAAAGGTAAAATTACTTATGATAATTATAATATCCGGGATTTAAGCTGTGAAAGTCTGCGGAGTAATATTGGTTATGTACCTCAGGACATATTTCTGTTCAGCGGTACTGTGCTGGATAATATTGCCTTTGGAAATCAGGACTGCTCAAAAGAGGACATAATCAGGGCAGCCCAAAAAGCTCAGGCTCATAAATTTATTAACAATCTTCCCCTCAGATATAATACCCGGGTCGGAGAAAGAGGTTCAAATCTGTCCGGAGGCCAAAAACAGCGTATTGCTCTGGCCCGGGCTTTCCTTAAAGAGCCAGGTATATTTATCCTTGATGAAGCCACCAGTAATCTGGACCGGGATACTGAACTGGATATCCATGAAGCAATAAAGGAGGTTACCCACAGGGTGACCACAATAATAACCGCCCATAGATTAAGCACAATCAAAGAATGTGACAGAATTATTGTATTTAAAAAAGGTGAAATCCTAAAAAAAGGCACTCCGGATCAATTACTTAAAAAAGAGGGAAGGTATTTTAATTATCGAAATCAGAAAAAGCAGGATTTAGCTGAAAATCAGCAAAATGAGGGTGGTATGACTTGAGACACAAAACAGTATCTGTCAGGGATCTGTCTTACTGCCGGTCAATGCTGTCCACACAGGCTCCCGGTTTTATTTCTTTGTTCATTATATTTTTATTACTGTTAATTGCAGCCGCTTTATGCTGGATGTGGTGGGGCAGGATAGATATAATAGTCAGGACCAGGGGTATTGTTCGTCCCCAAAAGACAATAAGTGTAGTCTGCAGTCCCCGCTCCGGACTGTTAGAAAAAATCAATTATTTTTCCGGCCAGCAGGTAGAGCCGGGTGATGAATTATTTAAAGTTAATACCGGTAATTTAATTGAAGAAAAAAAATATCTTGAAGCCAGAATAAAAAAGATAAAAAAGGAACATAAAAACCTTTTATTATTTAAAAAAAGCATTATCGGGGAAGAAAATTTATTTGTTGGGAATGAAATCCAAAATAATACAGGTTATGAAAAGCGTTTCCTGGTTTATCAAAATCAGAAAAAGAAACTTGATATAAAATACCAGAAGGCAGATCATGATTATCATCAGGAGAAGCTTTTAAGTGAAGCAGCCACTACAGAAAGACGTCTGCAGGAATTAAAGCTTGAGCGGGACCTGAGAGAGCTGGAGAGAACAAATTTTAAACGACAAAAGCTGGCCGAACTCAAAGATCAGATTAACAGAAAGACAAAAGAACTTGCTGAATACAGGCACAGGAAGAAAGAAGTCCGGGATGAGATAAAGTTATCCACCGTTCAGGCTCCTATTTCGGGTACTGTAAATATTATTCAGGATTTTAACCGGGGGGAATATATTACTGCCGGGACCGAGACTGTTAAAATAATACCCCGGGAAAAGTCAGCCTATAAAATAGAGCTGGTGGTGAACAATGAAGATATTGGAAAAATAGAGGAAGGACAGAAGGTTAGATATCGTTTTGAGGCCCTTCCTCACAGAGAGTATGGGGTTTCAGAGGGACAGATTATGAGTGTGGGAGATGATATAGCCGGTAGAACTGCTTTATATGAACCAGGGAAAAAGCAGACTGAACTTTCTTACAGGGCTGTGGCCGATGTTGAGGAAATTGCCCTCACCAATAAGCGAGGAGATAGACAAGAAATCAAGACAGGAATGACCGCAGAAGGCCGCATTATTGTTGATAGAAGAAGAATACTTCTTCTGGTGCTGGAGAAACTTGATTTTATTTCCTGATAAAATATAATATACTAAATGAGGTGATAATAAATGCAGTTAATCGATACCCATACTCATCTGGATTTTTCTCAATTTGATGAAGATAGAAAAGAAGTCATCAACAGAGCTCAAAACTCAGATATAGCTGCTGTATTGAATATCGGTACCTGCTTAAGTTCCAGCCGGAAATCACTTATGCTCAGTCAGCATTTCGATGATTTTATGTATACCACAGTGGGTGTTCATCCTCATAATGCAGGAGATATAGATTTCCATAAAGCATCTGAAATTCTTTATGATCTATCTAAAGCTGACCGGGTGAAAGCTATTGGGGAGATAGGCCTGGATTATTATTATGATAATTCTCCCCACCAGCAGCAGAGGGAAATGTTTATAGAACTGCTGGAACTGGCAAAAGAAGTACAGCTGCCGGTTGTGATCCATTCACGGGAGGCACCTCAGGAAACAATGGAGATATTAAAACAGCATGCCGCCCCCGATAATGGGGGGATAATGCACTGTTTTGCCGGGGATATTAATATGGCAGAGCAGGCTCTTGATCTTAATTTTTATATTGCTGTCAATGGGATAATTACTTTCAATAATGCTCATAAGTTAAGGGAAACAATTTCCCGGGTACCTCTGGACAGGCTTTTAATTGAGACTGATTGCCCCTATTTAACCCCCACACCCTATCGGGGTCAGAGGAATGAACCGGCTTATGTACGCCAGGTTGCGGAAAAAATAGCTGAGATCAAGGGGGTTACGACTGAACAGATTGCGGCCCGAACAACGGACACGGCCCGTGAATTTATGCAGATAAAAGGGGAGTAAAGTCCACTATGAAAGAAACTGCTTATATCCTGATCATAATGGGGATAATTATGCTGCTGGCCGGTCTTTTTCTTTACTGGGGTGGGTCTGTATTTCACTGGTTGGGAAATTTACCGGGGGATATCAGAATAGAAGGAAAAAATTATACTGTGTATTTACCATTCACAACAATGATCCTGATGAGCCTGCTGTTAAATGTATTGTACAGATTAATAAGAATATTTTTTTGATCCCGATTTAAATTATTAAGTGGAAATTTAATGATTGGGTGGGCAATGTATACGGGTATAATCTTCTCCTGATAGCACAGAACAGAATATAGAGGCTGATATTGTCTTGACGTTGTAATTCTTTGTCGGTATAATTAAAAAAACCGGGATCCATTATTTTTGCTGATTTAAAAAATAAATATCTAAAAGACTGGGGGAGTCAACTAGTGACCCAAAAAGCCCATACCAAAAATGTTCATCTGGAAGGAACAATGGAAATTGATGAAAAAGGAATGCTGAGTATCGGAGGCCAGGATGTTAGAGAACTGGTCTCAAGTTTTGGTACTCCCCTTCTGGTGATGGATGAGGATAAGATCAGGGAGAATATAAGGGAATATATTAAATCCCTTTCAAAAATATATCCTGATTCTAAAGTTGCCTATGCCGGGAAAGCCCTGCTGAATAAAGCAATCTGTAAAATTATAGCAGCAGAAGGTGGTTTTCTGGATGTTGTTTCGGGAGGAGAATTATATACCGCCCTTCAGGCTGGTTTCCCCCCCGAAAAGATTTTTTTCCACGGCAATAACAAACTTAATTCTGAAATCAAAAGAGGTTTAAACAATGATATTGGTCGTTTTGTTATCGATAATTTTCAGGAGGCCGAACGGTTGGCTGAACTGGCCTGTACTTTGGATAAAAAAGTGCGGGCCCTGGTCAGGATTACTCCGGGTATCCAGGCCCATACACATGATTACATTCAGACCGGACAGCTTGATTCTAAGTTCGGGATACCCCTTAAAGATGACCGGGCCCTAAAACTAATTAAAAAAATTACCAAAAGCAAAAATATAGTGTTCAGGGGACTGCATGCTCATATCGGGTCTCAGATTTTCAATCTGGAATCATACGAAAAATTAATTGCAATTTTAATGGAATTTGCCCGAAAGCTGAATAGTAAGAACGGAGTTATTATTAAAGAATTAAATTTAGGTGGTGGACTTGCGATAGCCCACCTGGAAAGTGAAGAAGCTCCTGATATTGCAAAATTTGTTGAAAAAATTGCTGCCAAAGTAACTGAAATGTGTAAAAAATGGGATTATAGCCCTCCGGAGTTAATTCTGGAACCGGGTCGTTCAATTGTCGGTAATGCCGGAACTACATTATATAGGGCCGGGAGCATAAAAAAGAATCCGGATGGCAAAAACTATGTTGCTGTTGATGGTGGTATGACTGATAACATAAGACCTGCCCTTTATGATGCTCGATATACTGCTTTTGCCGCCGAAAAGTGTTTCTCACCTTTACAGCAGAAAATTTCTTTGGCCGGTAAATGCTGTGAAACCGGTGATATTTTGATTGATGAAATTGATTTTCCTGAAGTTGATCCGGGGGATATTATTGCTGTACCTTCTACCGGAGCCTATACATTTCCCATGTCCAGCAACTACAATAAGATACCTCATATTGCCGTGATTCTGGTTAAGAACGGTCAGGCCCGAGAGATTGTTAAAAGACAAAGTTATGATGATATGCTTAGTAATGAAGTAATTCCTGAGGATTTAAAATAGATTTTAGATCAGCACTGATCACCTTCAGGAACAGGCAGGTAGACCTTTTTGCTGCAATAAGATTTTTTGGGTAATAATTTCTGATTTTCTAAGATATATTTTTGATTTTTTTTAAAGGTTATGATATTGTATATATGGATTGAAAAGGTTTTCAATCTTTTTCAGAGCTAACTGCCGAAAATAATATATATGAAATTAAATTAATAAAAATATCAATATATATTCTTTATCAGGAACCAAAAAACACACTATTTTTTTATGTAATTAATCTTAATTTACGGTCCAGGAATTAAACTATTATTCAGTATATCAAATTCTGAATTAAATCATATAATTCTATATAATAATATAAACTAAATGGCCCAAATAATATATATTCAAGGTAGTTAGCTCTGAATTTACATAAATTAAAAATTAAACTGATGATATGTTCTCATATTACTATGTTTTTGTTTTTCTAATAAATTGCTAAAAAATATATTGCTAAAAAACTAAACTTTAAACCAGCCTAAACTTTCGAGCGGCAATTTTGACTGTTCAATGGAATATAAGTTGATTTTGGTTAAATTAATAATGGTTAACAGGCAGCGAATTTTTCAGTTCTTCAGGATGAGTATATGTCCAAAAGATGAGTGTAAAAAATGACTGCCTGATGACTGCCTGTTCTGTAAGGATTATTATTTAAAAAAATTTGTAATAAAAAATTGTATGACTATTTGCTATTATGAAAAATTAATGTTCTGAATTTTTTCGAGGTGCTGTTATGGTATCTATAAAAGATGTGGCTGAAAAAGCAGATGTTTCTATTTCCACAGTTTCGCGGGTGTTAAATGGGCACCCCAATGTGTCTGATGAGAAAAAAAAGCAGGTTTCTAAGGCCGTAGATGAGCTTGATTATATACCCAATGCTCTGGCCCGGGGCCTTGTTACCAGGAGTACATATTCTGTGGGCATTCTTATTTCAGATATTGCCAATGATTTTTATTCCATTCTGGTGCGCAGTATGGAGGATGTACTAAATAAAGAGGGCTATTTTACTGTAATTGGTAATACGGACTGGAACAAAGAAAAAGAAAAAAATTATCTCAATTATTTTCTCCAAAAACAGGTAGATGGATTTATTCTGGCCTCCACCATCCTGCAGGAAGAGGAGATTAAAAAAATAGCTTCCGATCTTCCGGTTGTTCTGCTGGACAGGAATATAAAGGGGGAGGGTATAGATCGAATTAGAATAGATGATGTTAGGGGTGGATATCTGGCCGCCGAGCATTTAATAGATATGGGTTATAAACAGCTGGTACATATAACCGGACCGGATGGTATTGCTTCTTCTGAGGACAGAAAAAAAGGTTTTACCCAGGCTGTTGAAAATAGAAATTTCCCTTTAAATAAGGTAGACTTTATTCCCGGGCATTATGTGGAACAGGCCGGTTATGAAGCCGCGGAGGATTTCTTTACTCCACCAAATAATTTTACATCTATCGGAATCTTTTCTGCCAATGATGCCATGGCCTTTGGTGTATTAAAGTATTTAAATGAACATAAGTTCAGCTGTCCTCACCGGGTGGGACTGGTTGGTTTTGATGACATAAGTTTGGCCGGTTATACCAACCCCCCGCTGACCAGTATAAGCCGCCCCATAACCAAAATTGGTCAACAGGCCGGAAAACTTCTGCTCCAAAGGATGACCGGTAACAGTAAGGAAAAAAAAGGTGGGGCTGTTGAATTTGATGTTGCCCTGGTAAAAAGACAATCAACTATCAAACAAAATCATTAAAAATAAAATCTAGTATGGAAAAGGGAGGTCTTAGAAATGGGATTTCTGGACGAAAATTATTTACTGGAGACTGATACGGCAAAAAATTTATATTCACAGGTTGAAAATTTGCCTATTCTGGATGCCCATAATCATGGAGATGTTGAGGAAATAATTCTCAATGAGGGCTGGAGTGATATCTGGGAAGTGGAAGGGGCAACCGACCATTATGTGTGGGAGATGATGCGCAGAAGAGGGATTAAGGAAGAAAAGATTACCGGATCAGCTTCCAACCGGGAAAAGTGGCTTTCTTTGGCCAAAATATTTCCTGAGCTGGCCGGCAATCCGACCTTTGAATGGATTCATCTGGATTTAAAGCGGAGATTTGGAATTGAAAAAGAAATTTCAGAACAGACCGCCGAATACATCTGGGGAAAAACACAAAAATTACTGCAGTCAGAAAAAATGACACCTCAAAATCTTCTCCAGGAGATGAAGGTAGAAGTAATGTGTACTACCGACAATCCAGATTCACTTTTAACCTTTCACAAAAAGGCACAGCAGGAACTGTCTGAAATAAAAATACTTCCCACCTGGCGTCCGGATAGGGCCATGAATATTGGTCATATAGATTGGAATGATTTCGTGGATAAGCTGGGCGCAGCCTATGATGAGGAGATAACTAACTTTAATCAGTTTAAAAATATACTGGAAAAATCACATGATTTTTTCGATGAGATGGGCTGTACCGCCAGTGACCATGGGGTTAAAGAACCGAGTGTTTATCCGGTTTCCCGGGATAGAGTTTCTGAAATATTTAACAGCCGAAGAAACAAAAAAGAGCTTTCTGATAAAGAAATTTCCGATTTTAAATCATATATGATGATGTTTTTTGGAGAATTAAATGAAAAAACGGATTGGGTAACCCAGCTGCATATTGGAGCAGTTCGGGATTACCGTGACCATCTTTATGATCTGCTGGGTCCTGATTCAGGTGGGGATGTGGCCACCAATGCTCTGGAGATTGTTGACAATATGCGATATTTTTTCAATAAATTTGATGGCAGTATTCCGGTTGTACTTTATTATCTGGATCCTGTCCTGGCCCCTGCAGCGGCCACAATTGCCCGGGCCTTTCCCAATATATCTCTGGGAGCCCCCTGGTGGTTTATAGACAGTCATCACGGTATAGAACAGCAGCTTAAATTTGTGGCTACCGTTGATCTGTTGAGCAATCATGCCGGTATGGTGACTGATTCCCGCAAATTAATGTCCTATGATTCCCGGACAGAGGTATTCAGGAGAACAGCCTGTAATGTGCTGGGGGAAATGGTGGAAAAGGGGCAGATTCCTTTTGAAGCTGCTTCTGATCTGGCTTACAGACTGTCCTATAAAAACCCCTATGAACTTTATTTTAAAGATTCAGTGTAAAGATGTAGTATTTAGTATAAAGATAAAAAAACAATTTACTTCTGGAGTGCAGTTATGGAAAAACATAAATCAAGAGTTATAATTTTTGGTCTGGTGACCGGTCTTTTCTGGTTTTCGTTATACACATACATACCCACGTTTTCTCCTTATCTGGAAAACCGGGGTATTTCTCACGGTCTTATCGGAATTATAATTGGTTCCTATGGATTTGTGCAGATGGTTTTAAGAATACCACTGGGTATTTTGTCGGATAGAATAAATCGCCGCAAGATATTCGTTATTCTGGGAGTAATTCTGGGCACAGTAAGTGCTCTGGGACTGGCTTTTACCGAACATGCCTATCTTATTCTGTTTTTACGTTCTCTGTCCGGGATGGCAGCTGCGACCTGGGTAACATATACCATCCTGTTTTCCAGTTATTTTGACAATGAAAACACCTCCCGTTCCATCGGGCTGATTAATTCTTTCACCAAAACCGGACAGGTTGCAGCAATGCTTCTGGGAGGCTTAATAGCTCAGTATTTTGGAGCCCGGGCCCCATTTTTTCTGGGGGCAGCCGGAGGACTGATTGGGGTTATTTTGAGTTTAAAAATAGATAAAAACAGGGATCTTGACCGTGAGCCCCTGGAACTGCCGGAACTTTTGCAGGTGATAAAAGATAAAAATTTAATTGCTGTTTCTTCTATGGCCGTAATTGTACAGTTTATTACATTTGCTACTATTTTTGGTTTTATACCGGTCATAGCCCGGAATCTGGGTGCATCTGAAGGACAGCTGGGGATGCTTTCTACTCTGGCCAATCTGCCGACAATTCTGGCGGCGGTTTTGGCGGGGACTGTTTTTACAGATCGGTTCGGTGAGGTAAAATCCATAATTGGTGGATTTATTGTTCTGGCCCTGACCACGATTGCAGCTCCGTATATTAATACCCTTACTGTTCTGTTTTTGAGTCAGATAATTGCCGGTTTCAGCCGGGGACTGGTTTATCCACTCCTGATGTCCTTAAGTATTAAAAAAATAGCAAACAGTCAGCGGGCCACGGCTATGGGTTTTTTCCAGGCTGTATATGGAATTGGCATGTTTATTGGTCCGGTCATAGTTGGTTTTATTAGTGATCTGGCTGGTCTTGCGGCCGGGTTCTGGTTTGCCGGTATAATGGGGTTGGTCGGGGCTGTTTTAAGTGGTTATATAATAAAAGAATAAATTTAAAATAATAAAGTAAAGATAAAAAAGCCCAAAAATTACAGCTTGATGTAAAAAAAGGAGGTATTAGAATGGCTGAATTTATTTTGTCGGCTTTTGCTGATGAAATTGATATGGATCTCAGAACTCAGATGGATGTACTGGAGGATCATGATATAAGTTATATTGAAATGCGGGGTGTCAATGGTAAGGGGGTGGTCGAATATTCGCTTAAGGAAGTAGAAGAAATCAAAAATCAGCTGGATGATAGAGGTTTTAAAATTTCGGCGGTCGGTTCCCCACTGGGTAAAATTATGATTACGGATGATTTTGATCCCCATTTTGATCTATTTAAACATACCATGAAGGTGGCTGATATTCTGGAGACTGAGTATATACGAATGTTTAGTTTTTTCATTCCCGAGGGAGATAAGCCGGAAAAATACCGCAGGGAAGTTTTAACCAGATGGGAAAAGTTTTTACATGAAGCGGCCGGTTCCGGAATAACTCTGCTGCATGAGAATGAAAAAGAAATATATGGTGATACTGCCGAACACTGTCTGGATTTGCTGGAAACTCTTAAATGTGATCACTTTCGGGCTATTTTTGATCCGGCCAATTTTGTCCAGTGTGGTGTGGAAACCTATCCCCGGGCCTATGAGCTGCTGAAAGATTATATTGAATATCTGCATATCAAGGATGCCCTTTACAGTGACGGCAGTGTGGTGCCTTCAGGATATGGAGATGGTAAAATTAAGGAAATTTTAAGTGAACTTTATGAGCGGGATTTTGCGGGTTTTCTTTCTCTAGAGCCTCATCTGGGTTCTTTTGAAGGTTTATCAGAACTGGAAAGAGATGATTATGCGGATTTACCGGAAGGTGGCCCTCAGAAATTTGCTCTGGCAGCTGATGCTCTAAAAGATGTTCTGGCCGCTGTACAGAATAAATAATGAAAAGGAAACAAAAAATTGTTACCTTAGTTCTGACAGATAACATTTAGCATAAAAGGGAAAATTGACAAAAACAAGGAGGAGGAATTAATATGTCGGCCCGGATCAATGTAGGTATAGTTGGTATTGGGAATATGGGTACCGCTCATGCCCGCAGTATTTTTAATGGTGAGATTCCCGGAGCCCGTCTGGAGGCGGTGTGTGATATTGATGAAGAAAGGCTGCAGTGGGTGAAAAATAATTTAGGTGAGGATATCACCCTGTATGATAATGATGAAGACTTTTTTGCTGATGACAACCTGGAGGCAGTGGTGATTGCCACCCCTCATTATGATCATCCTCCCCAGGCTATTAAAGGATTTGAACACAATTTACATGTATTAATTGAAAAACCGGCCGGAGTATATACCCGTCAGGTAAGAGAAATGAATGAGCGGGCAGAACAAAATGACCTTGTGTTTGCCATTATGTATAATCAGCGAACCAGGCCGGTATTTCAGAAACTGAGAGATTTAATTGAATCAGGTGAACTGGGCGAAATTCGACGTACTAACTGGATCATCACTGACTGGTACCGCTCACAGAGTTATTATGATTCAGGAGGCTGGCGGGCCACCTGGGCTGGAGAAGGTGGTGGGGTCTTGATTAATCAAAATCCACATAATCTTGATTTATGGCAGTGGACCTGTGGTCTGCCCAGAAGAGTTAGAGCTTTTTGCTATTTTGGAAAATATCATGATATCGAAGTTGAAGATGAAGTTACCGCTTATGTAGAATATGAAAATGGAGCTACCGGGGTCTATGTAACTACAACCGCTGATGCCCCGGGTACCAATCGTTTTGAGGTGACCGGTAATCGGGGTAAAATTGTTATTGAAGATGATGAACTAACTTTCTGGAGATTACGGACCCCGGAGAGAACATTTAATAAAGAATATGAAGGTGGTTTTGGTTCTCCGGAGACCTGGAAATGTGATATTCCGACAGGCGGCAGGACAACCTCTCACCGGGGAATTCTCACGGACTGGATCACTGCAATAAAGGAGAATGAAGATTCTTCAGCCCTTCTGGCTCCAGGTAGAGAAGGAATTAAGGGTCTAGAAATTTCAAATGCCATGCATTTATCTTCCTGGCTGGGAGACTGGGTGGAGCTGCCGGTAGATGAAGACTTATTTTATGAAGAGCTGCAGAAAAGGGTCCGTGATTCGGATTATGAAGAAGGCACCCAGGAGAGTAAGACCCTTGATGTAGAGGGGACTCATTAAGATAATTGGAAGAGCTCATTTTTAAGTCTATTTCATTGAGAAAAAACAAATGACCAAAGTTTATTTGCATTTTTCCTGTTAAATACCAACAAAAAGGAGTGTATAAAAAATGACTGAAATGAGAACCGCAGCCCAGCTGTATACTGTTAGGGAATATACTGATACCCCGGAGGAGATTGCCGAAACTCTAAAAAAGGTTAGAGATATGGGCTATAAAGCAGTTCAGGTTTCTGGATTTGGTCCTATTGAACCTGAGAGTCTAAAGGAGTTAACTGCTGATCTTGGATTGGAAATATGTGCCACCCATGTGAGTTATGACCGTTTAAAAAACGATCTTGATAGTCTGGTAAAAGAACATAAGATGTGGGACTGTAAATATGTCGGTATTGGGGCGATGCCCGGTAAATTTCAGGGCTCTAAAGAAGGATTTGTCAAATTTGCCCGGGAAGCTTCAGAAATAGGTAAAGAGCTCCAAAAACAAGATCTACAGCTGATTTATCACAATCATAATTTCGAATTTGTAAAATTTGATGGATCCACAGGCCTGGAAATACTGTTCCGGGAATCAGATCCGGAGGCTCTTGATTTTGAACTGGATACTTACTGGGTACAGGCCGGGGGAGGAGATCCTATTCACTGGATCAATAAAGCTGCCGGGAGAATGAAAGTAGTACATTTTAAAGATATGGGTATGGATTTAGAAGAAGGTCAGATTATGACCGAAATTGGTGAAGGAAATTTAAATTGGTCCGGTATTATTGAAGCCTGTGAACAGACAGGAGTAAAATGGTGTGCCGTTGAACAGGATGTCTGCCGGCGGAGTCCTTTTGAGAGTCTGAAAATAAGTCTGGATTTTCTCAAAAAGCAGGGAGTAAGTGTTTAAAGAGAGTAAGTGCCTAAAGAGAGTCAGGAGAAGGAGACTTAAATGATGAGAGTTTTTTCTTTTATAATTTTAAATAATATAGCTCCTATTTTTTTGATAATTTTACTGGGCTATATTATGGAGAAAAAGTTTGCTCTGGATGTCTGGTCTTTCAGTAAAGCTAATTTTTACATCTTTGTGCCCGCCCTGGTATTTTTAAAAGTATATGAAACTGAACTGCAGCTGGAATTTGTAAGAGCTCTGGTTTTTGGAATTGTTTTTGTTCTGGCTCTCAATCTGGTGGCCAATATAATTGCCCGAATGCGTAATCTTGATGTTTCCAGGTTAAATGCTCTCAAGAATTCCATAATGTTTTATAATTCCGGCAATTTTGGGTTACCACTAATAATTCTGGTATTCGATGGTCTGCCCCGGGCAGTTGCTATTCAGATTATGATTTTAATGGTCCAGAATCTAACCACCAATACTCTGGGATTTTATAATGCAGGTCGGGGACAGATGAATTATCGGGACAGTATCATTAAGATCTTGAAAATGCCGGCTGTTTATTCGGTAGGAGCAGCAATTGTTATGAAGTTTATGCCCTTTAATCTGGAAGATTTTTTTCTTTGGCCCTCTATTGAATATATGGCTGAAGGGTTAATTCCGGTTGCTCTTTTAACCCTTGGTATACAGATATCACTGGCCGATCTCGATTTTGGGGATCTGGATGTTTATCTGGCAGCATTCATGCGTCTTATAGGGGGCCCGATTTTGGCTCTGGCATTGATCTATATTCTGGGTATTGATGGTTTAATGGCCAGAGTGCTTTTTATTTCATCGGCGGTCCCTTCGGCAGTAAATACAGCTCTCATTGCCGTTGAGTTTAAAAATGAACCGGATTATGCTTCTCAGATTGTTATGACGACTACTCTGATGAGTGCCTTTACCCTTACCGGGGTAATCTATCTTTCAGGTGTTATTTTTTAGGCAAAAAGTAAATTTAAAGCTCTTTCTGCTGCTGTCAATTTTATGCTGATCTTAACAGCACCTGATAGAGCTAATTAATTGTATAACCTTTATTTGTTCCTGAGTTCTATTTATTTATAAAAAATTAAACAGGAGTGATGCAAATGAGTAAAGAAGCAAGTTTACAGAGGATTAAAGATACAGGCATTGTGGCTGTAGTGAGAGCTGAAAGTGCAGAAAAGGCAATGAAAATAGTTGAGTCCATTAAAGCTGGTGGTCTGGAGGCCATTGAGATTACGATGACTGTTCCCGGAGCTGTAGATGTGATAAAAGAGGTAACCGATAATTACAGCAGTGATGAGATTCTGGTGGGTGCCGGTTCTGTTTTAGATGCTGAAACCGCCCGGGCCTGCATTCTGGCCGGAGCTGAATATATAGTAGGCCCTACTTTTGATGAAGAGACGGTTCGTCTTTGTAACCGCTATCAGAAACCGGTAATGCCGGGAGCAATGAGTGTAACTGAAGTAAAAAATGCTATGGATGCCGGAGCCGATGTGGTAAAGGTCTTTCCGGCAACATTATTTGGCCCCAAAATAATCAGGGCTATTAAAGGTCCCATCCCTCAGGCCCCACTGCTGCCCACCGGTGGCGTGAATCTGGATAATGTCAAAGATTGGATTGATGCTGGCAGCTATGCGGTTGGTGTGGGTAGTGCTCTTATTGCCGGGGCTGAAGAAGGAGATTATGAGCGGGTAACCAGAACCGCCGAACAGTTTATTACCAAGATCAAAGAAGCCCGTCAGAACAAATAAATAAATTTGCCAGAATCAAATAATTAATATTGAAACCACAAAATAGCAATAAAAAATTGCAATAAGATATTTGGTTAACCAATTTTTGTCAGGAAATATTATCAAAAAGGATGGTGCTATAATGAATAAGAAAGTGGTAACCATGGGAGAAATTATGCTGCGGCTGACCCCTCCAGATCATGAGCGGTTTGTTCAGGCAGATAAGTTCAATATTATTTATGGTGGAGGAGAGGCTAATGTGGCTGTTTCACTGGCCAATTATGGTTTAGATGCTTATTTTGTCACCAAACTTCCGGAAAATCCGATGGGTCAGGCAGCCCTGAACCATGTTCGGCGTTTTGGAGTAAAAACAGATTATATACTGTGGGGTGGACCCCGGCTGGGTATCTATTACTGTGAAAATGGAGCCAGCCAGCGTCCCTCAAATGTTATTTATGATAGAGCTCATTCATCTATAGCGGAAACAGAAACCGGAGAATTTGACTGGGCTGAAATATTCAGTGATATTGACTGGTTTCATTATACAGGGATTACACCGGCCCTCAGTGCAAGTATGTCTAAGGTTACCCTGGAGGCTCTCAAAGAAGCTCAAAAACAGGGACTCAAAGTCAGCTGTGATTTAAATTATAGGGCAAAACTCTGGAGCCGGGAGCGGGCCCAGCAGGTTATGACAGAATTAATGGATTATACAGATATTGTAATTGCTAATGAAGAAGATGCCGAGATGATATTTGATATTAAAAGTGGCTCTGATATTGAAGAAGGGGACCTGAATATAGCCGGTTATAAAGATGTAGCCCGGAAATTGATAGCTAAATTTGATCTGGAACTGGTGGGCAGTCATCTGCGTATCAGCCATAATGCTTCCGTTAATGGCTGGCTGGTTGTTCTCTTTGATGGAGAAGAATTTGTGCAGTCCAAACAGTATGAGATTCATATAGTAGATCGGGTTGGTGGTGGAGATTCTTTTGCCGGGGGTTTGATTTATTCACTTCTTTCAGGTAAAACACTTCAGGAAACAGCCGAATTTGGTGCTGCTGCTTCCTGTCTAAAACAATCGATACCGGGAGATTTTAATCAGGTTAGTACAGCAGAAGTGGAGAGTTTGGCTTCCGGCCCGGCCTCGGGCAGAGTTAAACGTTAGAAAAACATACAGAATAGAGACCAGGTGACAAACATTTTTTCTGATTAAAGATAATTATATATTAAATTTCATCAAATAACACTGATAATAACACTGATAAAATTTAAAATGCTCCTGTTTTAAATAATGTAATGATTGCACTGCATAAAATTCATTTTGATGAGAGATAGAAATTGTGATCCCCTGTCATAGCAATGCTACTTTTAATACTGGTAAACAGATGTTATTGAAATGATACTTTCAGCAGTGCAATCATGTATATTAATTTCAAAAATATAATTTAATATATTTCACAGGGTACCGGTTTAAATACCGGTACCAGTATTTTTCAAGTACACAGTTAAGTCAAATTTAAGTAAGTGAGATTATTGACTTTAAATATTTTATGTGGTAATATTTAACTAGTCCTTATTGTTAGAGTCATGGGTTAGCCCGGCATTAAGTAATAAATATGTGGGGCAGCTATTAAGATTTTCTACTCATATTTTAGCTAATTTTATTTATAATTTTATTTTTTCTTTAGTTTAAGAAGCTTAAATCCTTAATATTATAAAAGTTTCTATAAAATTAAATAAATTAATCCAATATTTTCATTAATAAACTATAAAAAATAAATTATAAAAATGTATTTAAAAATAATTATTTTTCATTTAATTTTATTAGGTTTTAAAAAATAGGTTTAAAAAAGCTATAAAAACCCGAGGAGGTTTTACCATGGGGGAGGAGAATAATGAAAGACAAACTTAAAATTATCAGTTTGGTTATAGGATTTATATTTTTATTTATTGCTGTCCAGAATGCAGAAGCAGTTATTCGGTTTGAAGGCTTTGAAAGAGAGACCAATTACAGTGAATATTTTGAAGAATATGGTGATGAGCCGCGTCCTGATAGGGAGATATCTATTGCAGTAGAAGATTATACAGATACCAATATGCCGGTGGAAGTACTCTCTGATTTTGCCGATAGAGAAGGTTATGCGGTTATGACCGTGGAAACTCTTGGTGAGCTTGAGGGAGATGCCGATGATTTTGAAGAACCTTATATTGAATGGGAAGTTGATATTGAGGAGTCCGGGCTTTACAATATAGAGATTGAATATTATCCTGTTGCCGGACGAACCAGCACCATTCAGAGAGATCTGTGGATCAATGGGGATAGGCCTTTTCAGGAAGCCCGTTATTTTGAATTCAGCCGGGTCTGGGGTGATGCCTATGATGCCCTGATTGATGTTGAGGGCAACCAAATTCGTCCTCGCCAGGTTGAGACTCCCCACTGGCGCCGGGTTACCCTGAGGGATTCACTGGGTTATCGTACAGAGCCTTTTGAATTTTACTTTAAAGAGGGCAGGAATACTTTACGATTGAATTCTCTCTCAGAACCCATGGTTATTGGAGATCTTAAATTATATCGCAAAGATGAGCTGCCCGATTATGCTGAACTAAGAGAACGATATCAGGAACAGGGCTATGAACCGGTAGAAGGATTTGGAGTGGAAGAAGGAAAGGTTCAGGGTCAGGATGCTTCCTATAGGTCCAGTAATTTCCTGTCTCCCTATTTTGATCGGGGAGACCCCACAATGGAACCTTATCATCCGGTTGCCGAAAGATTAAATGCTATTGGTGGTCACAGGTGGGATACTCCCGGACAATGGATCAGCTGGGAAGTTGAAGTTCCTAAATCCGGGCTTTACCAGATTGCATTTAAAACAAAACAGGATCAGCAGCGGGGAGTACCCAGCCACCGTGAATTAAGGATTAATGGCCAGATACCTTTCCGTGAAGTACTGTCTCTTTCCTTTAATCATTCAAATTATTATCAGATGTCATTAATTGGTGATGAAAGAGATGAACCATATCTGTTTTATCTTGATGAAGGAGTAAATGAAATATCTTTGCAGGTTAATCTGGGACAGATGGCGCCTATTGTTAGAAGGCTGGAAGATGAACTGTATAATATGAATAGAATTTACCGCCGAATTATTATGATAACTTCCCGGCAGCCGGACCCACTTCGTGATTACCAGCTGGAGCAGAGAATTCCCGGTATTGTTGATGCTCTGGGAGAACAGGCGGACTTCTTTTTCGGTATTTCCGAGCAAATGCAGGAGTTAACCGGCCAGAAGAGTGAACTGTCACAAATGCTTGAAACAGTTGCTATAATGCTGGAAAGGATGTCCTTAAGGCCCCACCGGATTCCCGATTATTTACCTCAGTATAGAGATAATATTGGCTCAATTGGCCAGTGGATTAACCGGCTGACCGACCAGCCTCTGGCCATTGATTATTTAATTGTTAGCTCTCCGGGTGAAGAATTACCCAGGGCTAATCCTAATTTCTGGGATGTTCTGGTCCATGAATCCAGAGCCTTTATTTCTTCTTTTACCTATGATTTTGAAAGAATTGGAACTCTGGACACCGATCAGATGGTAAAACTGGCTACGATCAGAGAAAGAGAAAGGCTGGAAGAGGAAATAAGAGAGGAACGGATCCTGGGAGAACTACCTTCAGATATTGATATTGAAGATGAAATTAACCGCCGTCTGGCCGAAATTGATGTACGGGCTAGCATACCTGAGTTTGATCCCGACCGAGAAATTAATGTATGGATCGGTATGGGACGGGATCAGGCCCAGACCTTAAAGCAGATGGTTGAGGATACATTTTCACCGGAGACCGGTATTACCGTGGATCTGCAGTTAATAACCAATATGGGTGGTCTGCTCATTCCGGCCACCATAGCGGGCACGGCTCCTGATGTTGCTATTGGTGCTGCCCAGGTTCAGCTGGCCTTCCGGGGGGCTCTACATGATTTATCAGAATTTGATGATTTTGAGGAAATTTCCGAAAGATTCCATCCCAGTGCCTTTACACCCTTCACTTTTCGGGATGAAGTTTATGCTCTTCCCGAGATGCAGGCTTTTGCAATGATGTTTTACCGAGAGGATATTTTAAGAGAACTCGGCCTGGAGATTCCCCGAACCTGGGATGATATTTATGAGGTACTTCCTGTACTGCAGAGGCACAATATGAACTTTGGTCTGGTGCCCAATATGGGCTCTATGCTGATGTTCCTTTATCAGCAGCGGGTATCATTGTTTTATCCGGATATGGTCAAGACCAATCTTGATTCAGAAACAGCCATTAGGACCCTGCAGCAGATGTCAGATTTATATACTCTGTATGATCTGCCCTATGAATACAATCCCCAGAACCGTTTTCGGATGGGGGAGATGCCGCTTCTGGTTAACAGTTACGGATTTTTCCAGATGCTTCAGGTTTTTGCCCCCGAACTCAGAGGAGAGTGGGATTTTACCCTTATACCAGGTACCCGACAGCCTGATGGTACTGTCAGCCACACTAACCCGGTTTCCGGAAGTGGAAATCCGGCTCTGGTAGGGGCTCCTATTGATGGCGCAGGTACCGGAGGAGCTCAGAGATCGGCCAGTGCAACCGGTTTAGCAGGTGCTGCAACTACCGGAACTGTTATTATGGATGCTTCAGATAATAAGGATGATGCCTGGGAGTTTTTAAAATGGTGGACCAGTGCCGAATCACAGGCTCGTTTTGGTCAGGAGCTGGAAAGTTTGATGGGGGCAGCAGCCCGTTATGCCACGGCAAATATGGAAGGTATGCAGAGACTGCCCTGGAGTCCAGAACAGAGAAACACTCTTCTTGAACAGTGGCAGTGGGTTGATGGTATTCCTCCTGTTCCCGGAGGGTATTATATAAACCGTCAGTTCAACTGGTTGTTCCGGGCGGTGGTGCTGCAGGATGAACCGGTTCGTGAATCTGTGCAGGATTATATCCGCAGGGCCAACCGGGAGCTGGAGCGCAAGCGTACTGAATTTGATTTTGAAACAACACTGGAGGATATTGATGAAAGGTGGATCAGACAGTACTGGAACAC
>SL_8KL_010_SEDDRAFT_10001216_pt1 | contig 22360 bp, 22 predicted proteins | sample SodLakKL_010_SED_4_FD_11160 | JGI IMG/M metagenome (IMG submission 11160) | reverse complement strand
TCAGGGTAAGGTACCCTTACTACTTCATCTTCATCTTGGTTGCTCAAAGTATCACAATTCAATTAAATATGGGCTTTATATAATCTTTGTTAAAGTAGAAGGGTTTTGGTATTCAAACAAGATCCCTTAGATAGGGACGGAGTATATAAGATAATGTTGTCATTATACTCACCAGTAAAAGCAAAGATACAAAAGCAACAAGCTGAGGGTTGACTACGAAATATAGTACCGTTCCTCCAGCAGGAGGATGCTCGAACCAAAGAGAGACCATTGCCAAGATAGAAAAACCTAGTGCAAGAGATACTACTATTTCAAAGGGTAAGAAGGCAGGATAGAGAAAGTGGAAAGCAAGACCGATAAGACCACATATAAAATGACTACCTATCACTCTTCGAGGAGTTGCTGTTGTGTTTGAAGGCATGGCGAACACCACAAAAGCTGAAGATCCGGCAGCAGCGACCAAAATGATCTCCTCTCCAAGAATTGGAAGATTAAGACCAAGATAAAGTACTAAGGCAGCTAGAAAACTCTGTCCTACATAATTTTTCAACGTTTCTTTTCTAAGTTTGATATCGAATATCCTGAACATCAAGGGCAGATTAAGGAAGACATACAAAATATTTTTTCTTATCTAGATATGTCCCTAGATGCAAAGAAATATAAGTTCCCCCTTTTCTTAATTCATCAGAATACCATGAAACTAGAAGAGATATACGAACTAGCGGTCGAGATGGGTATAGAGGGTGACGTGAGAAGCGAAGAAGAGCTAAAACAAAAGATGGAAGAAGCGGAAGAAAAATACGAGGAATTGGAAGGCAAAGATAAAGAGGTCTTCGATAAGCAGAGGATGAAAAATCCCTTCCAAGACTCTAGACTGCTCCATGGTGATCTAGATGCGGAAGTTGAGAGAATATTGACAGGAATTAATATAGATACCGGCGAAATAGTTCTCGCTGATCGTCTATCAGAGAAGGGGAAAAATATAGACCTTGTTCTCGGCCATCATCCAAGAGGTCTCGGATTAGCTTCACTCTACGAAGTAATGGAACTGCAAAAAGACATGCTCGAAGAATGGGGTGTCCCTATCAACGTAGCTGAAGGCATGATGAATGAAAGGATCAAAGAAGTCGAAAGAAAAGTCAAAGGTGCTAATTACAACCAGAGTCTAGATGCAACCAAGCTGCTCGATATTCCTATGATGTGTCTCCACACGGTTACTGATAACCTTGTTGAATCATACCTGACAGAGAAAATCGAAGATGAAGAATTGAAAAAAGTAGAAGATGTTATGGATTTCTTGAAGGACATCCCCGAGTATCATGAAGCGAGAAAATTCAATGCAGGTCCAGACCTCCTAGTGGGAAATAAAGAAAATCGTGCTGGAAAAGTCGTCGTCGAGATGACCGGAGGTACAGAGGGGAGTAAAGATTCCTATGAAAAATTGGCTGAAGCTGGAGTCGGCACCATAATAGGTATGCATCTTAGTGATGATCACAGGGAAAAAGTCGAAGAGAATCACATAAATTACGTTATCGCAGGCCATATGGCGAGTGATTCACTAGGTCTAAACATATTCTTGGATGAATTGGAGAAAAAAGGAGTTGAGATCGTTCCGTGCAGTGGTTTCATAAGACACTCTAGAAACTGATGATAAAAATAAAAGATCTGAAGAAGTCATACGGCTCCTTCGAGGCCCTAAAAGGTGTGAATTTTACAGTAGATAGGGGGGAGATCTATTCACTATTGGGCTCTAATGGGGCGGGAAAAACTACGCTGATAAAGATATTGGTTGGTCTTCTTGAACCTACAGCAGGGAGAGCGATGATCGATGGAAGGTCAGCACGTGATACAACTTTAGTGAGAGGGCAGTTCGGGTATATGCCCGAACAACCAGAATTATATGGTAGATTGACAGGTTCGGAATTCCTTCAGATGATGGGATCTCTCAAAGACGTAGAAGAGAACGAAATTTCGAAAAAGCTCAAAAGGTATGCTGAAGAATTTGAGATCGAAGAGCATATCGATAAAGAGATAAGGAGTTACTCCAAAGGTATGAAACAGAAGATACTTTTTCTTAATGCAGTCATAAATGATCCACCTAATCTTATATTTGACGAACCAACGAGTTCTTTGGATCCAAGATTCTCACAAGATATCAAAAAACGGATAAAGGAATTGGCTTCAGAAGATAAATGTATATTGATGAGTACTCATATCACACCTGTAGCGGAAGATATAGCGGACAAGATAGGTATAATCGAAAGAGGAGAATTGATTGCTGAAGGAACTGTCGAGGAATTAAAGAGTAAAACTGGCTCCGATTCGCTAGAAGAGGTTTTCATCGAGGTGGTTAATCACGCCTAAAGACTTCCTTGAATTGTTTTCTTCAGACGTATTGAGATCTTATAGAGGACTTAAACAGATCATCAAAGAGCATCCTTTCATGACTTTCTGGTTCATCTTATTGATACTTGGAGGATTTTGGCTTGTACTTTCCACCATCGAATTTTTAACTGGTTTGGATGATCTTCTTTTGGAACCTTCCAAGGGTAATGTACTCTTCGGGATATTTTTCTTCTTTTTGGCGAAATCGGCGACTGAAACATTAGAAGGAAGCTTGAGAGANAAGTCTCAAAAACACTTTTTCTCTTCTCCGATAAAACCAGATTCTATTTTTTTCAGCAAATTTTCTAGAGTATTTTTCTATAACATACTTCTGTTCGGAGTGGCGATGACTGTCGTTTCTTTCGTAGTCAAGGTCTGGAATTTCACATTACCTGTGGATTCGGATTTCTTCGTACTTCTATATCTTTTAGTCATTTTAGCCCCTATCCTCGGCTTCAATTCCTCTTTACTCATACATNTGATGGATAAGCGGCTGAAATTAACTAATGCGATCTTTTCTGGCTTTTCAATATTGATGATATTGATCTTGCTACACTCTAACATNAGGATCTCTAGTATGATCTATTATACGATCTTGATGGTCTTTGGAACCTTATTGATCTCTGTTTTTTCATGTAGATGGATGTACAGGGAAGTTTGGACTCGAACCAGTCAGAGTTCCGAAAATTCCTCGCTTCGCAAGGGCATGATCAAGCTTCCGAAACTCATACCTAAGGATATCAGAGTGATCGCCGAGGTCGAGCTGACCAGAAGATGCAGGCGAAAACAGATACAAAGCTCGATAATAGTAGTTACTTTGATGGGCGTAGGCCTTGGATTCTTTTATCTTCTATTGGGTCCTACACCAAATATAGGCCTAGGTTTGGATGAATATTTTTATCCGGCCTTTGTTTCCATGACCGTTTTTATCGCTACGGTCATCCACGTTTTGATACCTTCGCTGGATTTATTCAGCAGAGATGGAAAAAGACTTTGGTGCATTCGTTCTCTTCCAAAGAGTTTAGAAGATATAGTTATGGGAAAAGCACTCGCGATCATTATCCAGACGCCTATCATCATCGCTACAGTAGCTCTGCCTTTACCATTGATACTCGATTATCCTTTTTCTTACGTTTTCCTTTCCGGTATGGTGTCTCTAACGATGATCCTTCTTATGTCTGGAATAGGTATATGGGCTGCGGTAAAATTTCCCAACTTCAATGAATCTACGAAAGGAGCTCCAGACATAATAACGATGTATTCAACCGTGATGCTCGGTCTTTTTTTATCAACTTTGTTTTTAGCGGTTCCTCTTTCTTTAGTTGAAATAGACATCATACTATCGATGTTGATGATCATACTAACAGTGGATCTTGCACTTCTTTTTTTAGTTTTGATATTAAAGCAAAGCTCGAAGATCCTTAAAAAGATGGATTTCGTATTCTAGTTTCCATAAGCATATTATATCATGTTCCAATTGTATTACTATGAGACTACTCCTATGTATAAGCGGCGCCTCGGGAGTGAGGTATGGGACGAAGTTGTTGAAAGTTCTGAGTTCTAACGAGTCAGTAAATGTGGATCTCGTGATATCTGAAGCAGGTAAAGATCTACTTCAAAGGGAATCAAATACCGAAATCGATGAAATAAAAGACAAAGCCGACAGATTTTATGATCCTGACGACCTGGATTCTCCTCCATCCTCGGGAAGTTCCCTGTTCGATGCTATGGCTATCGTTCCCTGTTCGATGTCCTCCCTCTCAAAGATAGCTAGCGGTGTTTCCGACAATTTGATCACCAGGGCCGCGGCGGTCTTTCTCAAGGAAAACAGAAAACTTGTATTAGTCCCAAGGGAAACACCGATGACTACTATATGGTTAGACAAGATGAAAGAACTATCGTCAGAAGGTGCTGTTATACTTCCAGCGATGCCCGGTTTTTATCATGATCCAAAATCTATAGATGATCTCGTAGACTTCATAGTTGGAAAGATCCTAGATTCTCTCGATATAGAAAATGAGATGTTCCAACGATGGGAGGAAAAAGTGACTTAAAAGTATAAGGCAAACTAATATTAATAATACAAATAGGATGAAGTCTTTCTTGAATAAAAAATGTTTAATATGAATTACTATTAGGAGTTACATACTGAAAGCCGTCGTAGCTCAATCGGCAGAGCACTCGGCTGTTAACCGAGCGGTTAGCGGTTCGAATCCGCTCGACGGCGCTTTTTTTTTTGATTTATCATACTTCGATATCGATATCGAGTTTATCTACCAATTCTTTGTATCTATTCCTGACCGTCACTTCGGTGACTGCAGCTACATCCGCGACTTCACGCTGTGTTCTTCTTTCTCCTCCATTTATAGAGGCGATATAAATAGAGGCAGCCGCCAAACCTGTCGGTCCTTTTCCAGATATCAATTCTTTTTCTTCTGCTTGATCGATGATATTCTTTGCCATCTTCTGTATCTTTCCACTCAGGTCCAATTCGCTGCAGAACCGACTCAGATATTCCTGAGGTTTGGTGGGCTTCAATTTCAACACCAGCTCTCTACTCAAAAACCTGTAAGTCCTACCTATCTCTTTTCTATCAGAAGATGTGGCTTCAGCTATCTCATCCAACGTTCTGGGAACGTTGGCCTTTCTACAGGCTGCGTAAAGTGAAGCAGCTACCACGCTATTTATGCTTCTACCTCTTATCAGGTTCTTCTTGACCGCCTTCCTATAGATCACAGCCGCTGTCTCTCCCTTATGTTTTTAGGAAGCCCCATCGTCGAGGCCATCCTATCCATCTCTGTCAATGCATAAGCAAGGTTCCTCTCAGTGGCATCTGAGACCCTTATCCTCCTCTGCCATTTTCTCAGCCTATATATCTGGGCTTTCTTCTTGCTCGGTATAGATCTCCCGTATGAATCTTTGTTAGATGAATCGATACTTGTAGAGAGTCCTTTATCATGGACCATCTCAGTCATGGGAGCACCTGTTCTCGCTCTTTTCTCCTCCTGTTTCATATCAAAAGCTCTCCATTCCGGACCTTCATCTATGTACTGATTATCTATAACCAAACCACAATCCTCGCAGATCAATTCACCCCTATCGTAATCCTGAGCGAGATGTCTACTACTACATTCAGGACATTCAGTTACCTTTTCAACGGAACTCTTTTTTTCTTCCTCAATCTCTATCTCTTCATTCATCTATATCTCCTCGACATATATCCTTTTTCTCATCATGGTGAGCCTTTTTCTTGGATCAACATCCAATTCTATTTCAATTAGCGGATCTTGCACAGGCCCAAAGATCCAACAGACCTCCCCGATTCTTTTGTTCTTATTGTCAAAGACATAGGCACCGATTTCAGGTATTTTGGAAAACCTAGCGATGATTTTTCCTCGATGTGATATGTTCTCTATTTCACCTTCTATTTTCAATCGTCAAGGCCCCCATATACATGTATATGATTTTTTTCTATCTTTGTGAAAGTAGTTTACTAACCACTATATAAACATTTCGCAAGATTTTATTATCTTTCTCCAGACCGGAAACGATGGTTGATCATTACTCATCAAACCACGTACATGATTGGATTTCCGATAATGAAAGATATCACGAAACCGAAGAACATGGGAACGATGAAAGGTATTTTTGGGGTTGCCCAAACTTCTTCAACACCGTAATTTTTCAAAGATTTTATCTTTTCATCTGTACCTGATCTAGGGAGGAGTTCAGTCTTGAGGTTTCCATCCTCATAATACTGCATGGGCCAATAAAAAGAATTCTCCAATTCATCAACACTCTTCTTATATCCAAAAAACATCCTTGGAAAATCTATATCTCCTTTTGAGAGATTGATAATAAAACTAGTTATGGGAAATATAAGTACTAATAGAGATGAATTCAGGAGTACAACAAGAGTGAACGGGAAAAAGACCTCCATCATGGATACCATCTGATCTGATATCGCTCTGTATGTCAAACCTGGTACCTCAGGATAAAACGGTAAAAGGATAGCTAGAGTGATCACAGCTTTTGCGTCTGCTCCCCCATGTATCACATAAAGATAATACATGAGAAAAGAGAACAGCATGACGCCTATGATCATCGCCAAGGACCAAAACAGCAAGTCTTGACTGTAATACCCAACTAAATAGATGAACACTATCAGAGGTAGAACAAGCCATCCAAAAACTAAAGGATTAAATCCGTCATCTGAAAAGAGAGGGGGTCTGTCTATAAAGGCTTCAGCGAAGACCACGCCGATCGGTATGAACATCAGGAGTAAAGACCAATCAACATCTCTTAAAAATATAAGTTCAAATCCTAGTATGGTCATAGCGATCATACCCATAGTTATCCAGACTTTATTCGAGACCTTCCTTGTCTTCAGATCTTTGACAGCGGCGAAGGATAAGAAGACGCCGCCAACTATGAGTCGGATCAATGAGATTTCCCACATATCTGCGAGAGTAAGTGACGGAGCCTATAAAGTATTTTATGTAAAAGAAGTTCAGAGCTCTATCTGTTCACCTTCCACAGGTGTGTAGACTTCAAATTCTGATAGATCTTCTGCGACTTCATCTCTCTTGTCACCGTGACAAAGCACTATATTTTCCGGATTGCAGCCTTTTGCGAATTCGATGAGCTCGTCGTGCCCAGCGTGAGCAGAAAAATCGTACCTCTCGATGTCGCATTCGACAGGAAGTGTTGTCCCACGATCTCGGATCATCCCGTTTTCGAGGAGTCGTTCTCCGTTAGTACCTTCCACCTGATAGCCTGTAAGGAGTATAGAACTGTTAGGATCTGTCCGTATTTCCCTAAGATATTCTAAGACTGGACCGCCTTCTACCATACCGCTTGTCGTGACTATCACTTCACCACTCTTAGCTTTATCTCTTGTAGAAGGTGACTTAACTTCGTTAGCGTTAGAGATAGCTTTCTCTAGTTTCTTTGCTGATCGTAAAAAGCCTTCGTGATTCAAATATATTCTATTCACGGTTCTACCCATGCCGTCGAACCAAACATCGTAATCTCTATCATCCAAGATCATCAATATCTCTTGGGTCCTACCTACAGCGAAAACTGGAACTATTACCTGACCTCCTCTCTCGAGTGTTTCATCTATCTTGTCCAAGAATCGTTTTTCTGTCTCTTTCCTATCCGGGTGGTTTTCCCCTCCATAAGTGGTCTCGAGGATCAGATTGTCGCATTCAACGGGGTGCGTTCCCCATAAAAGACGAGCATTCAATGTGTTTATGTCTCCCGTGAACAGAGTGTCCCTTTTACCTTTGATCTGGAACATGCTAGAGCCTGGTATATGACCCGAAGAATGAACTTCTATTTCCATCCCGCCTACGTCTCTTTTGGAATTGTAACCGACTATATCAAACGCGGCTTTTGTGTTTTTTATATCAACCTTTTCGTAATGTTTTGGATACCCTTCTATATCCGCTATCTTCAAACTGTCGTAAAGAAGGAGTTCAGCCACTTCCACAGAAGGATGAGTAGCTAAAATTGGTATGTCGTTCTGCCTTAGCAGTGAGGGTAACATCCCACAATGATCCAGGTGTGAATGGGTCAAGAAGCCCATATCTACCAATGGAGGTCTGCTCGGATACTTTGGAGGATCATCCGGTAATAAACCGTGATCAAATATTAACGATACGTCTTTATGATGCATCACCATCGATAAAGCACCGACTTCTGATGCACCGCCTAGAAAGTTCAATTTCATTTGTAATCCCTTTAACTATGCATAGCCGGGTCTTATAAATCATTTCCCTCAAAAAATATCATTCTCACTATTCTCATATTCAGATATAAAAAATGATTAATAGTCAAAAATCCATGATATCTTGATCTCGATGCGCGACAATATAGTCAACAAGCTAGCAGAAAACAACACGGTTTTGACACCCGATGCGATGGAATATTTAGAAGACCAAGAGGATGCCTGTAAAATTGTGGATGAGTTGACTGAAAAGCAGGATAAACTCCCTTTTCCCGTATGTAAAGAAACTATATGCGGTTTGATAGGAGATGATGGAACCAAGAAAAAAAAGATGGATGCCGAAGATCTGAAGGAATGTATAGATATCCTCAAAGACATATCTGGAAATTCCACCTGTACTGGAACTATAACAGATTTCAGCAAGTACTTTGAAAGTAGATATGAAATATTGAAGTCCATCATAATGGAAAGGAGAGACGGTAAAAGAGCGAGTCCAATCAGCAGGATCTCAAAAAGAAGAGGTGAAGCATCCGCTATCGTGATGGTGCGAGATATCCATCCTACTTCTAATGGTAACAAAATACTCACGCTCGAAGACAAAACGGGAGAGATGAGAGGATTCATCTCTGGTGACAGCGACGTATATTCCAAAAATATATTGGAAGATGAAGTGATACTGGTAAAAGGCGAAGTGTGGGAAAACAACGATGACTTTGAAGACACTCTTTCCATAGAAGAGATAAAAAGACCTGGAGTACCAAAATTGAACAGGAAGACCAGGCCGGACTTTTCCGGGAAGATAGCTTTTCTAGGTGACATACACGTTGGGAGTGACACTTTTATAAAAGAGAGATGGGACGATTTTGTCTCTTGGATAAATTCTTCTAAAGAGGCGGAGAACATCAGATATCTCTTGATACCTGGTGATCTGATAGATGGTATAGGTATATTTCCAAACCAGGAAGAAGAACTGGATATAATCGATATCAATGATCAATACCGTGAGACCGCTAGGATGTTGAGTGAGATAAGGGATGATATACAGATCATAACGATCCCAGGAAATCATGACATCGTTCGTAATGCGGAACCTCAGCCCTGTCTGCCGGAAGAGATACAGGAGATGTTTCCTGAAAATGTTTTATTTTACGGTAATCCTGCATTCATAGATCTTGAGGGATTGAAAATATTGATGTATCACGGGACCAGCATAAACGACCTGAGTGATATGCTGCCTCAGGTAGACCAGGAAAATCCAACGACTGCATTAAAGGAAATGTTGAAGAGAAGACACCTCGTCCCCGTTTATGGAAAAAAGACTTCGATCGCGCCCGAGGAGAAGGACTATCTAACGATCGAAGAAGTCCCAGATGTTTTCGTTACAGGCCACATTCATAGGAACGATGTAGACGAGTATCACGGTACTATTTTGATCAACGCCTCGACCTGGCAGAAACAAACTGAATACCAGAAGATGAGAGATATCAAACCGGAACCCGCTAAAGTGACGGTTTTGGATCCCAAGACGAATAGAGTCTCGATACGTGAATTCAATTGAATCCGTCCTAGAGTCTATTATTTCTATCCGGCCAGTGTTCCAGAAAAAACCTGCCAAGCTAGGGCAGATTTTGCCACTAGACTGAGTATGATATACATCCTTTCTCCATATAGGTAGTCTTTCCAGCGACCCACTTCTTTGTACTGTAGAACTTGATTTAAAGCGAAAATGTTGAAGAATATTGCTATCGATACGAATATCCATAAGACAAAATCCGGGATCGCTACATCGGCATAAGTTCTGATCGTTATAAGTTTAATCGCTATCGCTATCCAGGGTGCTATGCCGGCGATACAACCGAATATGAAAGGTGTCCAAACGACCTTTTCGGTATTTTGGTTATAAGTCTCCATGAGCCATCCAAAGAGGATCATCGAAGCATTGGCCAGCGCTATAACTATCAAAAATCCGATGTCGGTTATCCCTACAAGCATAGCTATAACCACTATCATCAAAGTACTGCTAAAAGAATACTCTATCCAACGGGCCCTGTTCACATGATTTTTAAGATTTCTCTTATACCAATCAAATCCAAATGTAGAAACAGCGAAATGAGCGAAGGCAGACATGAACAAGAATGCAGCTACTGCAGGCCCTATCTGTAGTTCGAAAAGCACGTTCGTTTGCAATTGTTCTATGCTGGTTCCGGGTGGACCTCCGATATAGGAAGTGGTTACTTCTATAGCGAATTCGTTGCTCAGATACACCATCAGAACGCCCTGAATAAAATGTAAGACTGCCATGATTCCATTGAATCTCCTCAATCTTTTGAATTTATCTTCATCATCAGTCACGATCAACCCTCGATCATAGTATACGAGATTCTAACATATATATTTTTTTATCATCAGATTTAATTTTTTATCAGAAAAAAGTCCTCTATAACTAACGCGTCTAAACTGATCCTTTTGAAAGAACTTATCGCTTCTTGTGGTGTGCATACTATCGGTTCGCCATGAAGGTTGAAACTTGTGTTAAGAACCGCTCCAACACCGGTTTTGCTCTCAAAACTTTTGATTATATCGTAATAATAGGGATTGTCTTTCCTTTCGAGGATCTGAGGTCTGCACGTTTTGTCTATGTGTATAGCTGCGGGCAAGTCCTGTTCAGCCTTTTCAGTTATGTCAAAAGACATCGTCATAAATTTGTTGGGCTCAGGATCTTTGAGATAATCGTCTTGATATCCTTTCAAAATAGTCGGAGAAAATGGTTGAAACTTTTCTCTTCCAAGCATAGAATTCAGACGTTCTTTGATCTTTTCTTCCGAAGGATCAGCGATTATGGACCTGTTCCCAAGAGCTCTAGGCCCGTATTCCATCTTGCCTTGAAATAACCCTATGATCTTTCCATCAGTCAATAAAGATGAAACGAACTCTGCTTTTTCTTCCAAAACATCCCATTTTATCTCTTCATACTCATCTAACGTGTTTTTAACCCTATCTCGAGTGGATCCAGGACCAAGATATACATTATTTGAGCTAGGTTTCCAATCCCAGAAGACTTTTTCATCGGTCAAATTTTGGTTGGTTAATAAGGCCGCCCCCAGAGCTAGCCCGCCATCCCCCATATGTGGAAATACGTAGGAGTTTTCAAACTTTTCTTTAATTATCTTATTCGCTTTTACGTTCTGTGCTACTCCACCTGAATAGCAGATATTTTTCTTGAATCGTTCTTCTATCCTCTCATCTTCTATTATATTTTCACACAGTTTTTCGAGCAAATCCTCAACATGTTCCTGTGCCGAAGCAGCGATCTTGACCGCTTTTTCCCAGAGTTCATGTTCTCTCTTATCATCTCTAAGAACTTTCGAGCAATCTTTTTTTCGATTCAGAGGGAAATCGACCCTTTTTGAGATCTCTTTGACCGATCCTGATCCTGTGACTTCAAGAGGATTATCGAAACCTAAACCATCAATATCGATACAGTCTTTAAAATCGTGATGATCTTTACTTTCGTGATAAGCACTTAGAGCCATCACTTTACCCTCGTGCCTCATCGGAACGAATCCTAGCATCTCAGTAATAGAGGCATAAAAATCTCCTAGCGAGTCTAGATAAGAGGATTCTGCTACTTTCTTTAGGTTCCCTCTTTCACCTATGTAAACCGCTGAAGACAGACCGTCTCCGGCGGCATCGATGGTTAGAACTATAGAGTTTTTCAATCCAGATGTGAAATAAGCTCCCGCAGCATGAGCATCATGATGTTGAACTGTGATGATATCAACATCTCCGACTAGATCATCAATATCATTTTTTAAGGTCAAAAGTCGTTTCTTTTTTCTGTAGATGCCTGCGACCGCTATCACGTCTATATCAGAAGTTTTTAGATTAGAAAGTCTTATCACTTCTTTGACTGATTTTTTTGGAAACCCTCTGTGGTATTTTTTCCTGCTGAGCCTTTCTTCATTGACAGCATTGATCTCGCCTTCATGGATCAATGCTGCACCTGCGTCGTGGCCGTCGTGAACACCTAAAACGTTAGTCATATCATCTAAATAAAGATCCAAGCTTAAAATCCTTCTTATACAAGGCTAATCGTAATATATCCCATCATACTAATCTTATAACATGAAAAAGACACTCATCACCGCCGGAGTGCACGGCGCAGAGATAGGTTCCGTTCTTATTGCGAGAGAGATAAAGGGATGGGTCGAAAGCCGAGGCCTAGAAGATGTTGAGGTGATACCTGAGATCAATCTTGAAGCCGTTGAACTCAAACAGAGGGAAAATCCTAAAGATGGTAAGGACCTGAATCGAATATTTCCTGGAGACGAAAATGGTACTAGATCAGAGCAAATAGCTCACCGCCTATTCCAAAAGGCANAGGATTTCGATCGTCTCATCGATCTTCATACATACGGGAAAAATAGTTGGTGTGTCCCCTACATGCTGACTGACCTTGATAAAGATCACAATCGAGAACTCTGTCAAAAGATCGGTTTAAAAAACGCTGTTCAGACCGGAGGTACCGGTGGACAATTGTTCTTGGAGACGTCTAAGTTGGAAATACCGTCGATGATAATAGAGGCCGGCGGTGCCGAAAGGTATAGAGAGGAATTANTGAGAGTTAAAGACGCTGTTTTGACTTTTCTTTTCGAAGATTATCCTAAGAGTCGTAGAGAAAAAACAACTTTTTTCCACCATTACGAAAGAATAACGCCTGATGAAGAGGGTTACTTCAAACCCAAAAAAACAGCCCGGCGATATGGTAAAAAAAGGAGAGATTATCGGATCGTTGGACAAAGAGCCAATCACGAGTGAGGTCACCGGTCTCTTATTGGGCATCAAAACGTCGAGTCAATACGATCCTGAAAATGAAAGCATCGCGGCCGTCGCTGAAGAAGGATGATGATTCAGTCTAATTGAGATTCGATCATCTTCTCGACTTCTTTGAGGAATTCCTCTTCTTTACCATATGGTATCAGAGCGCCGGCAGCGATATCGTGACCTCCTCCTTCTCCTCCCACCTTTTTAGAACATTCTGTCATCACTGAAGAAAGGTCCAGTCCAGAATTGACCAATCTTTTAGTCCCTCTAGAAGAGACTTTAACACCTTCTCTTTCCTCNGATTCCGCGAATGCTAATATCGGCAGTCTTCTATCAACGTCACCTGAATTTAGGACCATGCCTGCAACGGTCCCGACTACTGTATCAGGTATCTCATCCGAGCCATGGAAATACTGGAGATATTCTCTCTCTTCCACGCCGACGGATTCAACATGATCCAAACTATCCACTAATACTTTTTGATGCCCCTTAAGAAGAGATTTAGCTTTATCAAAATACTTATCTCTATCGCCTAAACAGACCTTCAAACCAATATTTCCTTTTTCATATCTTCCACAGGAATTCAATAAGGTCGAAAACTCCTTAGCTTCGTGTAGCATACTACCTTGTTCTTCGCCTGGAAAAGTGTACACCTCACCGATAAGGCTGTCAACATATTCAACAGGATATCCTCGGTCCAACATCCTATCAGCTAGTCCNGACAATATCCTCCTCTTCTCTTCTTTAGAAAGATCATACCATCTTCTCCATTCTTCATCTTCTTTGAGATGTATGTCGTTCTCTACCAAAAAATTCGTACATGCGGATTCATCTCCAGTGAGCCCTGGTAATATCGGATCAGAAGCGAATTCTAGTAATTTCGGTAAAGGTCTACTTTCCACTCCATAAAGTGCAGCGTCGGTTCTCTTTCTTACCACATCTTCTTCGATAGCTTCTTGTAATATCTCTCTGTTTTTACCCACTAGTTTATTCTTATCTGAAGCCTGTAGATCTCCTACCGCTCCTATCACGGCCAACTTACTGAGGTCTTTGTTTCTTTCTTCCATCTCTCGAGCTACGAGATAAGTGGTGCCTGAACCCGATATCTCCTTCGCACCGTCTATGCCATATCTATGAGGGTTCATTTCTAATATGCCTGAGTTTGCATAACTTAAGATATTACCGCGATCTTCTACACGCGGAGGTCCGGCTTCACCCTGAGGTTCGTGATGGTCGGTTATAACACAGTTGAATTCTCCCAAACATTCAAACTGACCACTGCCCAGATCTGTAAACCAGATGAGATCATACTCTTCATCTTGCAATTTTTCTATTTCACTCTCATCGAGCTGTTTTACAAATTTGACTTCGGGGTCCTTACCTGCTCGTTCCAAAGCTTTATGAGCTATGCTAGCAGAGGTGATCCCATCAGCATCTATATGTGATACTATGAGGATCTTTTCTTTGGAGAGAAGTTTCTCAGCTATCTGTTTGGCTTTTCCTTTCACGTGATTAGCCTACTTGATGACGGTAAATAAATCTTATCTTTATCGGTAGCGGCGAAAAGACAGCCTATCTCTCAAAAATTACATATACTGTTTGAACTTAAACAATATTGTATATGGGTACAAATTTTACGGCAAAAGAAAAGGTCCTCGTCCATCTACTTGACCACTATGGAAACGATGAAGGTTACTCTCTACCTGTAGAGATAACCCAAGAAGGTATAGCGGATAGCTTGGGTCTGAAGCAGAACACAGTATCTTATGCGGTCAGAAATCTGGTAAAGGAAGATATGTTGAAAGAAGAGACGAGAAGGATAAAAAATAAGAAACAGAAAAGGAAGGCATACTTTTTGACCGATAATGGTTTTGAAAAAGCCAAGAAAACCAAAGAAGATATGTCTAATTCTCAAGTAGATGTGATCTCCGATCAGAAAAAGAGATCTATGAAAGTTGGAGAGATAAATGCTTACTTCCAGACAAACTACTCTCTACTTGAAATAATCCAAAAGGTCGAGGAGGAAGGATACTTCGAACCAGAAAAAAAATCAAAAGAACGTTGTTACGGATCTTACCTGCCTTATATGCGATCGTATGAAGGAAGAACACACCCTAAATTCACAGAATTTATCGATATATGGAGCGAGCCAAGTGACTTGATATCGATAGTTGGAGAGGATTGCTCTGGAAGAACTACATTATTGAGTAAGATAGCGGAACACCTAGAAAATGAGAACAATGTGTTCTATTTTGAGGTGAAAGAATGGCAGGAACCGATGCACCTTTGGCGAAGCTTGTCTGAATTCCTTGAAAACTGTGGTTGCCACAGACTTTCATCATATCTCAAGTCCGAAGAAACAATCAACAAAAAAGAAAGGTTAGCACATCTTGTTAAAGATATCAAAAATATGAAATCGGTCTTCTTGATAGATGATCTACACAAAAATAGTAAAATTTCCGAGATCATCGCTGAGATGCTTTCTTTGAATGAGGAAAAATTCTATTGGAGATTTGTGATCACTAAAGGATCTGAGGACTCTTTATCAAAGATTCCGCCTGGAAAGGAATTGAATTTATCCTCCAAGAACTTTTTATCGAGGTCAGTAATAGAGTTTTACGATCATACCGGTGACATAGAAACAATAGATGATATACTCGATCATTACATAACCGATGAAGAGTTTTGGGCATTGGCTCTACTCTCGACATTCAGGATACCGGTAGAAAAAGAGGCTCTCTCAAGAATAGAACCTGCCACTCCAAATATGGTCAAAAACTTGATCAAGACCCCTCTGATCTATAAAACCATTGACAAAAAAGTAGGACTTCACGATTTCATAAGAGAAAAATTGCAAGAACGTCTCTCGATATCTCAAAGGTCTCGTCTTCATGATATTGCTTCCGAGTACTACCTTGAAAAGCCTGCAATGAGTGGCGAGTTTACCATTGAAAAGTTATATCATTTAGTTTTCGCCGCAAGATACGACACTTTTGCAAAGGTTCTTCTCAAAGAATGGGAAGAGATACTAGCTATGGGCTATTGTGATTCGATCATAGAATTGTTCGATGAAATAACTGACGATGAAATCATATCTTCATTGAGCCACATCAAGGCCGAAGCGTACAAGAAAAAGAGATTATACGATAAGGCAAAGGATTCTTACCTTAAGTCCATAGACTTTAATGACGATCCAGAATTGTTGGCAGAGGCTCGTATAGGTCTTGCTTCGACTTTAGAAGAACGAGGTGATTACGATGATGCGATCGCCGAATACGAGATCGCCCTGAATGCTGCAAATGAAATCTCTGATAAAGCAGATAGGGAAAAGCTGATAGGAAAAGTATATTTTAGGATAGGATCTCTACTCAGTGAACGCGGAGACTATACTCCAGCTGAGGATCATCTTTCTAAAGCCATCGAGATATTGAATGAGGAGGAACACTCCCTTTTGACCACGGCCTATTTCGTGATGGCTAAGATAAAGAAACTGAAAGGGGATTGGGATAGTTCGATCTCATACTTCGAAAGCGGCTTGAATCACTGGGAAAAGATAAAAGAAACATATCAAAGAGTAGGAGGTCTAGAAGAGATCGGCTCTTTCTATACCATACTGAGAGAGTTGAATAGCGCAGAAGAATATCTTAAAGAGGCTATAGAGACCTCTGAGAGATTTGGGTATAGAGATCTTAAAGCTTCGGCACTTCTCTCATTGACCGAGTGCTATCTCGAAAAGAGGTTGATCGAAAAAGCGATAGAGACAGGTGAAGAAGCGATAGACTTACTGGAAGATATGGAAAACGAGGGGATGGAAGCTCTCGCACACACTCTTCTTGGAAATGCCTATTCTCTTGAAGACGAGCTAAAAAAGGCTGAAACTCACTACAATAAGTCCATATCTATTTATCAGAAAACAGGCTCCTCTTATAGATTAGGCTTGGCATATTTTTCTATGGCTAAACTTCAAGAAAAAAAGGGTAACAAAAACGGCATCGCTGAAAATTACAGAAAGGCGATCCTTTCTTTCTCCGGCAGCGGAGCTAAATGGATGGCAGAAAAGGTCGAAAAAAAGATGGAAGGAATACCCATCTCTATTTAATAAGTGATAAGATGGCAAAATTGAGCAGGGATTTCATGGATGAACTGGTTTTTGACAAAGAGATCAAAGACGAAAGCGTGGTGATGGGACCAGCATACGGTGAAGATGCTGCGGTTATAGACATGGGTGATAATTTTTTGGTCGCTCATTCAGACCCGATATCTGGAGCTTTAGACAACATAGGCTGGCTCGCCATAAATATCGCAGCCAATGATATAGCAGTTTGTGGCGCTCGACCACGATGGGCTCTCATATCTGCCCAGTTTCCTAAGGACAATCCTGATAAAATCATACGAGAAATCATCTTAGATATTTATCAAGCCGCACAAACCTTGAATATCGATATCGTTGGAGGTCATTCGGAAAGTATAGACAGTATAGAACAACCTTTGATCACAACTTCGTTATTGGGGACCACTCAAAACCCGACCTACACCAAAGATGCTAAACCGGGCGATAAGATAATCCAGATAGACGAAGCCGCTATAGAGGGGACTTGGATATTGGCCTCTGACTTCGGAGAAGAACTCAAGGAAAGAGGTGTTGAAGAGGAAGTTATCTCAAAAGCAAGGTCATTGAGAGATGAGATAAGCGTTGTAGATTCTGCTCTTGCAATCAGGGATGAAGTGAATTCCATGCATGATCCCACAGAAGGAGGTATCTTTCAGGGACTTTATGAGATGGCACAAGCCTCTAAGTGTTCGTTCGTCATAGAGTCAAGACCTAAAATCAAAGATATCACTGAGAAGATCTGTGAGACTTTGGAAATAGATCCATTCAAGCTCATATCTTCAGGATGTCTCCTGGCTACAATTCCAGAAGATGAAGAACTTGATTCAGGCAAAATTATCGGTAGAGTCGAAAAAGGCGAATCCGGGGTTATATATCAAGGTAAATCGATAGAACCTGTTTACGAAGATGAGTTATTCAAGGCGATAAGATCATTAGATCGAGGTTAAAGAAAAGAGAAAACCCTATAAACTATTTTTAAATCATCTTCACTATGGAAAAAAAGCATCTGCTCTACGAAGCTAATTATTACTACATAACCGATCAAGATATCGATTTATCACCTACTGAGCAGGCTCAGATAGCTGTCGAGAACGGTATCAAGATATTACAGTACAGGGAAAAATCAAAGAGCGATAGGGAATTGTATTTTGAGCTCAAAGATATAGTCGACATCTGTGGAGATAAAACCCTTCTGATAGTCAACGATAGGGTCGATCTGGCTCTCTCGGTAGGAGCTGACGGAGTTCACCTTGGACAAGATGATCTTCCACCAGAACGAGTCAAAGAATTCGTTGAAGACATGCTGGTTGGAGTATCCACTCACAACATTGAACAGGCTAAACAGTATCAAGATATCGCAGACTACATAGGGATAGGACCTGTTCATCAAACGGAAACTAAAGAAGACGCAGATCCAGAACTTGGTATAGAGAAGGCTAAAAATATCGCTGAGATCGTTGAAGTACCTACAGTGGCCATAGGAGGGATAGAAGAGAGCGACCTAAAAACGTTAGCGGGATCCTTCGATATGATATGTGCCATATCTAGCGTTACAAGGAAAGGTGAACTTTCTGATAGGATAAGGTATTTTGAGGAAAAGATAGATGATGCTAAAAGGAGATAATATGGAGAAATTAACAGATATCGGAGAATTCGGCCTGATAGAGAAAATCGCAGCTAAGTTCAAGAATAAGGAGAAAATATTCAAAGGAATCGGAGACGATTGTGCGGTGATCGAAGATAACCACGATTACACTTTGATGACCACTGATATGCTGGTCGAGGGTGATCATTTTAATCTTGATTGGCACACTGGTTGGCAGGTGGGCTGGAAATCGATAGTTGTGAACGTTTCCGATATCGCAGCGATGGGAGGACTTCCGAAATGGGGGCTAGTTTCTATAGCATTCCCCAACGATACTGACTTGGGGTTAGCCGAAGCTATATTGGACGGGATGGTCGACGCCTCCGAGATGCACGGTCTGACTATAATCGGCGGAGATACGACACATGGTAACGACCTGACTATAAATGTAGCACTGATCGGGAATGTTGAGAGAGATATGCTCTGTATGAGAGGTGATGCCGAAATAGGAGATCTGATCTGTGTTTCCGGAGATCTAGGTAAAAGTTGGGCCGGATTGGAACTTTTGAGAGCGAATGAAACCGGATATACAGATTTCTACCTTGAACCAGAATGCAGACTGGAGTTAGGCAGGAGTATAGCCTCCCATGTAAATGCAATGATAGATGTAAGCGATGGATTGGCCTCAGAAGTGAGACACATCTGTGAAGAGAGCAGTGTTGGCGCGGAAGTCGAGAGAGAAAAAGTGCCGATCTCCGAAAAAACGAGACAAACAGGTGAAAAACTCGGTATCGATCCAATGAAATGGGCCCTTCATGGTGGAGAAGATTTCGAACTCGTGTTCACGATCCCTCCCAAAAAAATAGATCTACTAGAAAAAGATGATGTCTTCGTTGTAGGAAAGATCATCGAAGAAGGTATGTACCTGATCGATGGAGAAAAAAAAGAATTAGGTGGAGGATACGATCATTTTAAAATTGAGTAGTTCTCCCTACAATTCCTTTCTCTTTTTGAGAAGATAAGTTCTGTAGCCGTTCTCTTCCCAAAATTCTACTGCTTTGTCATTTTCCGGAGATACTGTCAATACTGCGATATTGACTCCCTTATCTTTGATCCATTTTTCCGCCCTATTGGTGAGTCTTGTTCCAACGCCCTCTCCTCTTTTCTTTTCTTTCACATAAACATCCAAGATCATACCCATGTATTTCTCTTCAAAGATACCAAGCCTTTCACGGATAACTACATTCAAGAAACCAACAAGTTCATTTTCTTTTACGGCGACAAAAGTGCACATACCTTCTCTGTCCATGCCTCTTTCCACGAAAGACCTCCAACTATCCCGACAATCATCTGAAAGTTCGTAGCCACGCATCATGTCCTGGTGTTTAGAGGCCAGGCTGTACCACATCTCGACGATTGCGTCGATATCCTCTTTTTTCGCTTCTCTTATCTTCAAGCTCATATTCCCACGTTAATCTTGATATGATAGAAGTAACGAGGAACAAATATAAATATTTGAAGTATTTCCTTCCATTTGTAGACTCGAGAAAGGATTCTCTCGAGGATAAAATTATAAATAGAGCAACCCATTAAAGAGAAGCAGAAAGATAATTGGAGGTACAAAATATGGCAGACGATAAACCACATCTGAACCTCGTATTCATAGGTCACGTGGATCACGGGAAATCCACCCTAGTAGGTAGAACGCTGTTCGAAACTGGAGAGATACCGGACCACGTTATAGAGGAATACAAGAAAGAAGCAGAAGAAAAAGGAAAAGGCACATTCGCCTACGCTTGGGCGATGGATCAGCTCGAAGAGGAAAGAGATCGTGGACTGACAATCGACGTTATGCACAAGCGTTTCGACACGGACAAGTTTTACTTCACGATCATCGATGCTCCAGGCCATCAGGACTTCGTCAAGAACATGATAACTGGAACATCTCAGGCTGATGCAGCAGTTTTAGTCGTTGCAGCAACTGAAGGTGTGATGGCTCAGACTAGAGAGCACACTTTCCTAGCCAAGACGCTCGGAGTCGATCAGCTGATCGTAGCCGTTAACAAGATGGACGCGACAAAACCAGAATACAGCGAAGATCGGTTCAATGAAGTTAAAGATGAAGTCTCTAAACTTCTCAAATCAGTAGGATATCAAGACAGTCAGTTCCAAGTCGTACCGACGAGTGCACTTAAAGGAGACAACATAACCAGAGAAAGAAGGGACATAGAATGGTGGGATGGAAAAAGATTCCTCGAAGCGATCAATGATTTCAACGTTCCTGAAAAACCGATAAATAAACCATTGAGATTACCCATCCAGGATGTATATTCGATCACTGGAATAGGTACTGTTCCTGTCGGTAGAGTAGAGACCGGTATAATGAAACCTGGCGACAAGGTCACATTCATGCCAGCGAACGCAACCGGAGAAGTCAAATCTATAGAGGAACATCACGAGGAGATCCCGAAAGCTGAACCAGGTGACAACGTTGGTTTCAATGTGAGAGGAGTTGGAAAGGACGATATCCGAAGAGGGGACGTTTGCGGTCCTGCAGACGAGCCACCGACAGTCGCCGAGACTTTCACTGCAAGGATAATCGTACTTGACCATCCGAGCGTAGTAACTGCTGGATACACACCTGTATTCCATGCACACACAGCTCAGGTAGCATGTACGTTCATCGAATTACAGAAGAAGCTCGATGCTAAAACAGGTGAAGTGAAGGAAGAGAATCCTGATTTCTTGAAGAACGGCGAAGCAGCTGTTGTCAAAGTAAAACCGACACGAAATCTTTCGATAGAAAGAGTCGAAGAGTTCTCTGAGCTCGGAAGATTCGCTATCAGAGATATGGGTCAGACAGTTGCTGCGGGACAAGTAATCGACATAGAAGAAAAAGAGATGTAGAAACCTTTCCTACAAAACCCTTTTATATCATTTCTTTGTGAGGTAAAGGTACATGGCACAGAAAGCGAGAATTTCGTTGAGCGGAACTAATCCAGAACGTATCGAAGAAATCTGCGGACAGATAAGGCAGATCTCTGAGAGAACAGGAGTTGAGATGAAAGGACCTATCCCACTCCCTACTAAAGAACTGACAGTTCCCTGTAGAAAATCACCCGATGGTGAAGGTAACGAAACATGGGAAAGATGGGAGATGCGCGTTCATAAAAGATTGATCGATATAGATGCGGACGAGCGTGCATTGAGGCAGTTGATGAGGATACAGGTTCCCGACGAAGTACATATCGAGATAGTATTACAGAGCTGAAAGATCAGACCAACTGAAGAACTTTTAGCTGATCTGTTTATCAGCTTAGATTTATTCTTAACAAATCAAAACTCTTAAAAATAAGTACGTTTTCATCCTTGATATAGATTCATTCCAAATCGATATGGAGTTAGAAATACCATATATCGACGCAGCTATAGATAGTATCGGAGTAATTCTCTAGATATCTATGGCTTTTCACTCGCAAGTGTTCGTTCAGGGCCCATAGATCAGACCGGCAGATCGCGACCTTTGCAAGGTTGAGGCCGCGGGTTCAAATCCCGCTGGGTCCACTAATCTATGATTAGTGGTTAAAAAGAATGCGCTAGCATTCTTTTGCGTCCACTTATCTTTGATAAATGGTCGGTTAGAATCTTTGATTCTGACGGGTCCGCTAACAAATCTTTGATTTTTAGTGGGCATAGAGAATGCGCTAGCATTCTTGGGGGTCCG
>SL_8KL_010_SEDDRAFT_10001214_pt1 | contig 22364 bp, 19 predicted proteins | sample SodLakKL_010_SED_4_FD_11160 | JGI IMG/M metagenome (IMG submission 11160) | reverse complement strand
TAGACCTGATAGCGACCAGAGGTGAACGGCCGTGTTCGACGCCTTTGAAGAACAGTATCCTTTCAGTGCTCCAGCCGTATATGCTGAGATAGTCGAAGGACTTCATAGAAAGTATAGCTTTCAGACTATCTATAACGGTGTAGCCGTAGATGTCTTTCGGCCATCCGGTATCACAGACCACCTGACCGTCTATATCTTCTATCAAGTCGTCTAAAGAGACCGGTTCGCTGAACTCTTCTTTGCTGATTATACCTTCCTGCCCAGGTCTTGAAAATCGATCGATCACGTCTCCTCCTCTTTCCTTGTCGATTTTGATCAGTGAGTCTACGATGTTTTTGACCAGAGGCGTCCCTGGTTTTCTCCTGCCTTTTTCGTAGTCACTGATCACTGAAGGAGCGACGTTCATCTTTTTGGCTAGATGGGTCTGGGAGACGTCGAACATCTGTCTCCACTTGCGTATGATCTCTCCTGGTTCATCAGAGATGGTTATCTCTCCCGCGATCCTCTCTTTCAACCCTGTCATCTGATTGGAGGGTATGGAGAGAGCCTATATAAAATTGTCGAATTTATAATTAGTCAATAGTCTTAAATACTGATCGCCAAAACAAGATATGCTGACAAAAATTTAATAAGGTCCTTTATATTACCTTTAATACCCTATATTTAAAAGAACGCACCCTTTACTTTAAATAAGGGCATGTAATAGATATAAAAAAGAGTGATCATATATGGAAGGTCTAACAATCGAAAATGTGGTAGCTTCCTCTTCTATAGGAGAGGAACTGGATTTATGGGACGTACACGAAGCGCTCACGGAATCGGAATACGATCCTGACAAGTTCCCCGGGCTTATCTACAAGCTCGACGAGCCGAACACGTCGATACTTCTTTTTTCAAGCGGAAAGATGGTGTGCACCGGTGGAGTCACACTCGAAGAGCCTCAGAGAAGTGTCGATAAAGTCAAAAGACTGTTGAATGAGAACGGAATCGAGACCGCCGACGAAGTGAAAGCCGAGATACAGAACATAGTTGCTTCTTACGAACTCAATACTGACCTGAATCTGAATTCCGTCGCGATAACACTAGGTCTGGAAAGAGTTGAATATGAACCAGAGCAGTTCCCCGGTCTGGTCTATAGACTTCAGGACTCCCCAGTAGTACTGTTGCTGTTCGGTTCTGGCAGGATGGTCTGCACCGGCGGCAAGAACGAGGAGCAGCTTAGAGAGGGAGTCGAGCATATCAAAGAAGAACTCGATAAAGCGGGACTCCTCTCTTAAAAAAAAAAGGTTCGGGATCAAGCAGCAATCTCGCTGCAGAACTTTTCGATCCTATCCTTATAACCCTTTTCCAAAGGTCCTTTTCTACTTTTGACTTTAAGGTTTAGATCTTTTACTCCCCTATCGATACCATTTTTCTCCAACATCTTTCCGATCTTATCACCGATCTTAGACCCGTCCTTTTCAGAAGTGGTGATGAGTCCGAATCTTACGTTCTTTGGAAAATCGATGTCTTTTATCGCTTTCTTCATCTTTCTGTTCAGACTCCAGATCCGGGCCGGAGAACCGAACACGTAGAAGTCAGCTGGACCGATATCCCCGGGCTTAGTATCTTTCAATGGATAGATGTGCGCTTCAAATCCACTGTCTTTAACGATCTCCATCAGATCCTCGGCAGCTTTTTTGACATTACCGTATTTACTCTCGTAAATTATGTTGACCTTCATTTTTTTCACCCATCCAAATATCGACGATCTTCTATATGAACCTATCTGAACCTTCAAAACTAGGGAAAAATCAGAGATCATCTGCCATATCGGTTTTCTCCCAGTTGAATCCGGCTTCTAGCCGTCCGAAATGGCCGTAGGCCGCTGTCTTCTCATAGATCGGCCGCAGAAGATCTAGATGTTCGATTATCGATGCCGGCTTGAGTGGGAACTTTTCTTTTACGATACTCTCTATCTCTCTCTCCGGTATTTGGTGGGTGCCGTAGGTGTTGACCAACACGCTCGTAGGTTCAGCCACCCCTATCGCATAACTCAACTGGACCTCGCACTTCTCTGCGAGCCCGGCCGCGACCAGATTTTTCGCAACATATCTCGCCATGTACGCCCCGGATCTATCGACTTTCGAAGGGTCCTTCCCGGAAAAACATCCACCTCCGTGACTACCGTGGCCACCATAAGTATCTACGATTATCTTTCTACCGGTCAATCCCGTGTCGGCTTGAGGTCCTCCGAGCACGAATCTACCGGTCTCGTTTATGTTGAAAGTGGTTTCGTCGTCTATCATATCACCGCAGACCGGTGTTATCACCTCGCTCTTTATATCCTCTCTCAACTTCTGCTCTTCCACGCTCGGATCGTGCTGCGCTGCGATGACCACGTCGTCCATCCTGACAGCTTCGTCCCCTTCGTATTCTAAAGTGACCTGGGATTTCCCGTCGGGACGGAGATATCCAAGGGTATCGTTTTTCCTCACCTTGGCAAGCTTTTTAGAGAGTTTATGGGCAAGCACGATGGGTTTAGGCATCATCTCTTCTGTTTCGTTAGACGCGTATCCGAACATTATACCCTGATCTCCAGCACCCTGAACTTCACGTTCAACACCTTGAGCGATATCTGGGCTCTGAGAGTGGAGTGCGGTCATGACTCCGCAGGAATCCGCTTCGAAGCCGTAATCGTGCTCGGTATAACCTATATCGGCTATAGTATCTCTAACGATGTCGTTCACCTCGACGTATCCCTGGCTGGTCACCTCGCCCGCTACGAGTACGAGTCCGTTCGTGAGTATGGTCTCACAAGCGACTTTCGAATTCTTATCTTGGCTGATCAATTCGTCGAGTATAGAATCGCTGATCTTGTCAGCCATCTTATCTGGATGTCCTTCAGTTACTGATTCTGACGTCAAAAAATATCCTCTATCTCTGTTCCTTCTCCTCATCTTTGATCTATCTCCTATCTCTATCTTTTCTATCCCAAGAGAGTAATATGACTTAAATTTAATCCGTTTTCATATGTAGGTCAACGAAATATCGTTCGGGGACTACCCGAGCGTTTAAGCGGCCGAAACGAGATCAGGAGTTAGAAAATATATAAAAAATGCATCGAAAGACCTCGATGGTGAATCGCCAACTTTTCATTGTGGAAAAACTGATCTCCCTTCCGCTAACAAAAATTAATATAAACAAGAAAAAAGATTGGAATACATGGAAGCTAGATACATACCTCCGATAGAAGCTGGTGCAGCTCGGCAGATGGCTATAGACGAAGCTATCTTGAGGCGTTATGATGAGGGGGAAAGCGTACCCACTTTTAGATTTTTCAGGTTCAGACCTTCTGCTATAACTCTCGGCTATTCTCAAGGACTTCATGAAACTATAGATGTTGAAAAGTGTCAGGAAAACGAGATACCCTATGTAAGGAGGATAACAGGAGGAGGGACCGTTTTCCATGATTATGATGGAGAGATCACATATTCTGTCGTGACCGAAAAGATAGAGGGTGATATCGAAGAGAGCTTCCGCGAACTCTTGGACCCGCTGATAAAGACTTTGGAAGGATATGGTATCGATGCCAAATTCAAGCCGTACAACGATATCCTAGTGAACGGCAGGAAGATATCAGGTAGTGCCCAAAGACGCGGGAAGCATGGACTACTCCAGCACGGTACTCTCATGTTCGCAACCGACCTCGAACTCCTATCGGAGATATTACGCTTGGACGAAGAAAAGTTGAAAAAGAAGGGCGCCGATGACTTTCTCGATCTCGTGACTACTATGGAGCAAGAAACGGGATATAAACCCGAGCCCGAAGATCTGATAAAAGCCATGAAAAAACATTATGAAGGCCTTTTCGATCACAAGGTTAAAAAGGGAGAACTTAGAAAAGAAGAGATAGAGCTAGCAGACGAATTGGAAAAGAAGTATTCCTCTGAAAGATGGCTCGATGAAAGGAGATGGAGATAGATATGGAGATAAGAGTTTCTTATGGAACCGCGATCGAACACGGCCTGGAGAACGGCGAGACAGAAGAGAGCCCTACCACGGCGTATCTTTTGATCGATGGAGTTGAAAGCTGCAGAGGCCGATGTACATACTGCAGACAGGCCTGTGAAGACTCAAAATGGCTCTCCAGGATTTCATGGCCGCTGCACGATCTTGATGAGGTTATTGAAAGATTACATGGCACCGACTTCGAAAGGATATGTTTGCAATCACCTGATATACCTGGATACGAGGAGAAGATAAAGAAAACCGTCGGAGAATTAAAAGATGTCGAAAAGCCGATATCTCTTTCTGCACCTCCGATGGAAAAAGAGACCCTCAAAGAAATAAAATCCTCTGTCGAGAGGATCGGTGTAGGACTCGACGCGTCAACGGATAGACTTAGGGAAGAAAAGAAACTCTCATATGATCCTATGATCTTTTGGAGTTATCTTGGTGATGCTGTAGAAGTCTATGGTGAAGGTAAAGCTACTGCCCATATCATAGTCGGATTAGGAGAAGATTTCGGAGAACTCGCTAAAGTAGTGAAGAAGATAGATCAAGTCGGAGCGGATGTATCCTTGTTCCCTTATCGAGGTGAAAAAGAAAAAGTTGATATCGGCTACTACAGGAGGGCCCAACTTGTAACTTCACTCGTTACTGACTCCGTTTCCACCAAAAGGGCGATAGATCTGGTTTCTAAGGAACCCGAGAAAGCACTAGATCTTGTCGATGAAGAAGAAGTTTTTCAGACTAGAGGGTGTCCCGGCTGTAATAGACCTTATTACACATCTTCTCCTGGAGAGGAACATCGTAATTATCCGAGGAGCCCCGATCAGGTCGAATTGGAAAGGATCAGGAAGACGATCATCGGGGATGATGTCTGAATGGACCCTATCGAAAAGAATATCCGCACCTATGACGAGATAGCCAGGAGATACTGTGAGATCACCGAAAAAGACGGTGATAGGGCATTTCAGGAGGATATGCTGGAAAGGACCTTAGATTTTTTACCTTCCAAACCACGTATGATAGACCTCGGCTGTGGTGATGGGAGAGATACTGATCATCTCCGCAGGCAGGGCGTTGACGTGGTAGGTATCGATATCTCCACTAAGATGATAGACCTGGCACGGGAAAAATATCCTGAATGCGCTTTTTTACACTCTGATATGAGAGATACAGTTTTCCCTGAAGATACATTCCAGGGTGCTTGGGCTAGTGCTTCTCTTTCTGATATACCGAAATCAGAACTTTCTTCCGCAGAAAAAGAGATTTACAGGATACTGGAGAAAGGCGGTATATTCTGTTTCAGCTTCAAAGTTGGCGATGGAGAAGGTTTTGAGGAGACTTTGGTAGAGGGTTTCGAAACATACAATTCCTATTACACGCTCGAAGAACTCAGAGAAGAACTGGATCTTTTCAACATAATAGACAGCAGAGAGTATCCCGGAGAGATATTCGGCAGCGAGTTCATGTACTGTTGGGCCAAGTCTAGATGAACCCGCCCAGATCTTTTCACAAAAATGCAGTGAATGGGCCTAAAAGATATCCTATTATGAAAGTGCTGCCTATAAGCCCGGCTAGCGTGATATAATTTTTGATACTCCAGCCAAAGATCTTTCTTCCATCTAAAGGACCTATCGGCAGCAGATTGAAGCCGCCGAGGAAGAGATTAACGTAAGAGACAAATGCGAGTATAAAATAAAGAGAGCCGATACCGTATATACCTGCTGCTACAGACCCGGTCAAAAATATAGTCCCGACCGCCCAGTTCGTCGCCGGACCAGCAGCACTTATCTTACCGTTCTGCTCTCTAGTGATATTTCCTCTTATCATTACCGCTCCTGGAGCCGCGAAGACGAACCCGAGAAAACTGAATAGTATAGCCATCATCAGTCCCCAGCGCCACATACGGAATTCTGCCCAGCAGCCGTAGTTCCTCGCCATTTTTCGATGTGCCAGCTCGTGAAACACGAAAGCCGTACCCACCGAAAGGAAAGATATCAGGAGGAATACCACGAATGTGGGTCCACCGATAGATGTTATGCCTCCTGTGAAACTGATAGCGAATGCTAGAGTCAAAACAACTAATGCGATCAGAAGATGTTTTTTTTCGACAGTGCTGAACCCACTCTGCTGCTTCAGATCGATCCGAGTATAGGCGCGGCTCATCTATCGAACACCTCGTCATAAAAACGTTCTTCGATCATCTCGGAAGCCTCTATTTCATCTTCGAACTTATCTAAAGGTATCTTGCCTCCGGCAGCATGTGGATGTCCGCCGGCTTCTCCTATATCGGAAAAAGCATTTTTCATGATCTCTCCCATGTTCGAATGAAGGTCTTTACTCCTTGCGGACATATGTATGTTCTCATCTTTGACTCCATATACGAGTACAGTGAGTATATCTCTTTCCCTGAGAAGTAGATCAGCTATCTGGGCTATACCTTCGGTGTAGTGAACTTCCCGGCAGAAAGCTGTCAGGACGTCCTCCTTTATCCTCCTGTTGAATATAGCACTACCCATCGCGGTAAACGTTTCAGAATATATGGGAGGGTTTTCTAGAACATCTAATATGTCCTTGTCGCTTATCGTATTCAGGTAAGTTATGGCCCTGTAGTCACTGGAACTTATGTTCTTAGTATAGTCGCTCGTATCTATCTTTATACCTACCAAAAGAGCGGATGCCAGGGTAGGCGAGATGTCCATGTCAAGATTTATCAGGTGCTGTGTCATCAGGGTCGCGGTCGCACCTACGTCCGATCTGATCTGCGTGAATTCTTTCCCCTTGATCCTTTTGTTGGTGCCGTGATGATCGATGATAACATCAGGCTCAACATCCTCGGGTATGTTATCACTCTGGCAGGGATCACCGAAGTCCAAGAAAACTACTTTTTCATTCTCTTCTGATGAAGTATCGAAGGAATCCTGGTCTATGTTGTAGAATATGTGCTCATCATCGTCGAGGAATATCTCGCTCTCCGTAGGCCCGATAGTCCCTCCGTAATAGGTATTTGAACCGACGTCTTTTTCTTCACATATCTTCTCGAAAGCCATAGCAGAAGCGATAGCGTCCATATCGGGATCGTCGTGAAGATAGATCGATATACCGTCCTCGCAGGAGGATATGGTCTTGCAAAGTTCCCGGGTCTTGATTTTCATTCTGTGATCCCGGAAACTTCTTAAAATCGATCCTAGGACGAGTTCGTGGGTCTGATAGACCTCATGCAATCGAGGCTCATCCTCATACTCTTCCAACGTCGAAGGATCTTCAACTACAGCTATCTGACATATATCGGGATCTATATCCTCGACCTCCTCAAAAAGGTCGCCTGAGGAAAGATCTCCTACATAAGCGATCCCGTCTATCTTGCCACTATCTGTTTTTAAGAGATCTATCAATCCGTCCTTATCATATTCCTGACCATCTAAATATCTAACGTCCTCTTTCATCCCTTTGGAGGAGGCTTTGAGAGACTGAAAATCCGATCCTTCGGCATAGATGAGGTACATCTTCATTCATCCAAATGTGAGATCGAACTCACCTTTGATCTTTTCAAGTAATTTTTCTTCTAGAGCACTTCCAGAGAGAGAAACGACGAGACATCCTTCGTTTTCGGTGACTTTATCACGGGTGAAATTCAGGAACTTTAGGACTTTACTGCCGTCGTTATAGTTGGTCATCAGTGGGATACCGGAAAGGAAGATCACGCTATTTTGATTGTTTATCATGTAGTTCCCTATCTCGTTGGATAGGCCGGAAAGATCTGAAGGAGATCTCTTGATCGTCTTTATATCCGATCCTACGTTTTCTCCCTTCGATCTCGTAAGCCAGATGAACTTGCTGCCGTCTTCGGGTATATCGTGCATATCCAAGAGTTTATCCGGTGATTCTCTAGCTATGATCAATGCCGACGCTCCTTTTCTCATAACATCGACCAACTCATCCAAGGACCTCTCCGGTTTTTTCTCGATGAAGAGGTAGGCGTCTCCTTTTGTCCACGAGATCTTGGGTTCATCGTCTCCATTTCCTGGACCATCATCTTCACCGATGGTCAGCATACCGGGATCTTCATTGAGTTCGGTCCTCTTTGAGTCTACTTCCTGGTAAAGGGTACCTATCTTGCTCTCGGTCCTGCTTCTCAATTCCCATCCTTCGTACTTAGATATCAGACTCTCGATGTCGGACCATGCGTCCTTCAGTCCTTCTTCGTAAGCTTTCAGATAGAGTTCTATCTTATCCTCTTTATCCATCGATATCCCTTTTTCATCCTATATAGCTTAGGTCTTCGCTGCTGCCTTCCTGCTGCTGCATGGCGCTCATATCCATGTCTTTGACTTTGTTGGTCAACTCCTCGACCTCTTCGGCTTTTTCGTCCAATTTATCGTAACTTATATCCATGTCGATATATTTCATCAATTTTTTGAGTACGGCTCTAGCAGCACCTGGATCAACAAAGTAACCAGACGTCTCTCCCATGAGACACACGCCGCTGATATCATACAGCTTCTCGCCGAGTCCGAGGAGTAGACCGCTTGCCCCTATGATACCCGATGAAGGATGCTCTTCAGAAAATTTCACACCGAGTTCCTTCATCTCTTCGATCTTTTCCAGAGTGGTAGCGGCACCAAGGACCTCCGGTTTATCTACTATATCGCCGTGGCTGTAACCTCCTAGTGAAAAGACTCTATTGACACCCAGATCTTTGGAAACCGAAAGTATCCTGTCGGTGAGTTGATACTGTCCCTGCGGTGTCATACCTTGATAATCTCCAGTCAAAAGTACCAAGTCTACGTTGTTTTCACCTACGTTCTCCTTGCAGTAAAGCCTATTATTGACCAGCTTTGAAAGTCCCTCTTCATCTACCAGTACTTGAGGTGGGAAATAAAGGGATTGTATCTCAGCTATCTTCTCAGCGTTTATCTCGTCTATAAGATGTTCCACCGCGAGTTTACCCACGTTCCCGACACCTGGTAATCCTTCTATGAGGAGTGCGTCTTCTAAATCTGGCTTTTCAGCGAAATCTACGATTATGTCATCCATTTTTATCATCTCTTTTAGAGTATCTTTTTTGTTTCCTTCTATAGTCCCCATACCTATCTTCAGGGGAATATTTGGGCGGCTTGGGATCTATGGTCTCTCGCCCGCACCGTTCACAGAAATCTTGAAGCGTATATCCTTCACATGAAGGGCATTTCTTTATCTTTTTCATCTGAGAACCACTATCTCATTAGAGATGAGGGTTTATATATTTAAGGCTTCGTCATCTTCAGATGTGAAACCATCAAGATATCTATCCATCAGTATCTTCTGCGACTTTTATCATCATGCCCATGTCGCCCAATCGGTACCTATTCAGATCTTTCGCCTCTGTAAAATCAAAAAAAGCCTGGCTGAAATCGATATTGTCAGCTAAAAGAAAACGATCTTCTTTCAGATTTCTCCATGCCAGAGCGAATTCGAACATCATAGTTTCGTAAGAATGATCGCTGTCATGCAGGAATATATCTATATCTGAAGATAGGCTTTCGAAGATATTCGGTAGTTCATGGTAGGTGTTGCCTATCTTAAGATCCCATCTTTCTCTCAGCTCGTCAGGTACTGCCCAACCGGACTCCTTTCCAGGAGGCAGTACAGCGCCTGTTTTCACCTCAGGTGTTATATCGTCAAGGTTGACTGGAAGATCTACGGAATAGAGGTGTCCTTTTCCGTTATCTTGCATCGCCTTCAATATTACCGATGATGAAAATCCATTGCAGACACCGGTTTCCACCATGATATCTGGAGAGGCCTCCCTGATCAGATCGTAGAGTTTCTGCCCGCTCTCCTCACCTAATATAGCTGGGTGAAATTCTTCATATCTCTCGAACTCCTTGTGTATCCTTGAGGCTGTGTCTTCTATGAAATCAGATATATCGTAAGAAACACCTACATCATACTCATCGAGCCTATCTCGCAGCTTTTCTTCCATCTTATCTTCCTCGGTATTTCAGATCATCTATCCAGATTCAAGGTCCACCTTCAAGTATCTCTTTGTATTCTGGTATGACGTCTTCGTCGAAGGATTTCATGCCTTCTTCAGTCTTGTGATGCACCATCATTTCTTCTATCACGCTGAAAGGCAGAGTTGCCACGTCCACACCGATCTCTGCACAGCTGCGTGCCTGTCGAGCAGTTCTGATACTGGCTGCGAGTATATCAGTATCGAATGAATAATTGCTGAATATCTCCTTTATCGACCATACCAGATCTATACCGGACCGTATCCCCTCGTCGTTCCCCCAGTCGTAGAGTTCCATGGTACCTTTGTCTCTATAAACTATGTTCTCTCTGTTGAATTCGCTTATCCTGTAGCGGAGTTCCGTTTCCCTTATCCTTTCGGTCAGTTCTTCGGGATAGTACGTCCCTTTTGGGTAGTCTTTCCCTCTTTCTAGGCCTATGCCTTTCCGGATATGATCGTCTATCCTGCCGAGGAAGGGGCTGACGTAGTCCGCACCGGCTTTTGCAGCCATGAGTGCTTGATTCGGCTTCATGACCAGCGTACAGTTAACGGGGATGCCTTTTTCGCTCAAAGTTTTGATGGCTTTTACGCCTTCAAAGTCGTCATCTCCTTCCTTCATGGAAGTGTTTATAGGGATCTTCACAACGACGTTATCATTGACAGGGTTGAACTTTTCATAGAGTGTTTCACCCTCTTTGACCATACCCTCTGAGTCGGTCCTTGTGGCTTCTAGACTCACCGGACCGTCAACGGTTTTCAATATCTCCTCTATATGTTTTTCAAGGCTGATATCGCCTTCAGCCTCGTCGACTGCGTTCTTTATCAGTGAGGGGTTGGTAGTAACTCCGTCCAGTATTCCCCATGATTCAGCTTCTTTGATCTCGTCCATGTCCGCGGTATCTACAAATATATCCATAATATCACGCTCATCTTCTTTTCAAAACATCATGTGCGCTCTCCACTATATGTTCTGCGGTCAATCCGTACTTGTCCATCAGCTCGTCACTCTCGCCGGATTCACCGAATACGTTCGGTACTCCGACTCGCTTCATTGGAACGTGGTAGTCGCTTTCTGATATCACTTGAGATATACCACTTCCCATGCCCTGACTCACGACATGTTCTTCCGCGGTGACAATTCCGCCCGTTTCTTTCGCAGATTCGACGATCTTCTTCTCATCTAGTGGTTTGATCGTACTCATGTTTAGTACTCTCGCATCTATGTCCTCCTGTTTATCCAACCTCTCGGCGGCTTTCAAACATTCGGATACCATTATGCCTGTACCGATGAGAGTGACGTCGGAACCTTCTTTCAATATCGTGGCCTCTCCGATCTCGAACGGGTCGTCCTCTTCAGTAACTATAGGAACGCTGGATCTTCCCATGCGCATGTAAAAGGGACCTTCCTCTTCTGAGACCGCGAATGTCGCCTTTCTGCTTTCATGATAGTCCGCCGGAGCAACGACTTTCATGTTAGGAAGTACTCTCATCAGAGCTATATCCTCTAACATCTGATGAGAAGCGCCGTCACCGCCGACCGTTATGCCCGCGTGAGTAGAAACGATCTTCACATCCAATTCTGGATATGCGATACTCTGCCTCACCTGATCGTAGGCGCGACCAGTCGCGAAAACTGCGAAAGTACTCGAAAAAACGGTTTTACCAGAAAGAGCTAATCCTGAGGCTACACCTGTCATATTCTGTTCAGCTATCCCGCTGTTGAACATCCTTTCTGGAAATTCATCACCAAAATCTGTCACTCGACAGGAACCACAAAGGTCAGCACCCAGAACCACGATATCGTCTCTTTCTCTGCCGAGTTCTACGAGTGCTTCTCCATAGGCGTCTCTCTGCTTGGCCATCTCCCACATCATTCATCACCTCCGTCTTTTTCATCGAGGGCTTCCAACGCTATCTCCAGCTGATCGTCATCAGCAGCTTTGCCGTGGAAGGCCAGTGAACCTTCCATGAAAGGAACACCTTTTCCTTTTATCGTATTCGCGACTATGATAGAGGGTTCGCCATGGACTTCTTCAGCCCTGTTGATCGCGTTGACGATCTGATCCATATCGTGTCCGTTTATCTCCATCACGTGCCAACCGAAGGCGCGCCATTTTGAGATGATCGGTTCGATGCTCATCACTTTTTCAGTGGCCCCGTCGATCTGGAGCTTGTTCCTATCCAAAAACACGACAAGGTTGTCTAGATTATTATGAGAGGCGAACATCGCCGCTTCCCATATCTGACCAGACTGTATCTCTCCATCGCCGCATATCGCGAAGACCCTATAGGATTCTCTATCGATCTTGGCTGAAAGCGCCATGCCGTTAGCTATCGAGAGGCCCTGACCGAGAGAACCCGTCGATGCGTCTACACCCGGAGTATCTTTGACCGAAGGATGTCCCTGTAACCTGGATCCCAACTTTCTCAGGGTCATCAGTTCTTCGGTGGGAAAGTAACCCGCTTCGGCCAAGGCACCGTATAACGCCGGCGCGGCATGGCCCTTACTGAGCACCAATCTATCTCTTTTAGGCCACTCTGGTTCATCGGGTCTATGATCCATCACTTCAAAATAAAGAGCGGTCAGGATATCCGTGGCTGATAAAGACCCACCAGGATGTCCTGAGCCTGCCTCGTGAGTACTCTTAACGATGTGAACTCTTATCTTCCTAGCTATCTCCTCTAATTCCTCTATCCTCGATTCTTCTAATGCGGGCATCTATCATAATACCTCCAAACTGTTTGAATTCGCTTCTCGATGAGAAATGTAGTAAGACTTAATTATCTTTTTCGGGAAGGATGACGGCTTCACCATCCTGCAACTTGACCCTTCCCTCTGCAAAAGCTCCGACAACTGAAGGGAGAAGCTCGTGTTCCTTCTCTTTCACACGCTCCGCGAGACTGTGTGGATCGTCGTCTTCCTTTACAGGAACGCATCTTTGATCGATTATCGGACCGCCGTCTACTTCACTGGTGACAAAATGAACAGAGCATCCTGTTCTTTTCATGCCGGCATCAAGAACGGCCTGGTGAACCTTTTCTCCATACATGCCTTTGCCGCCGAAGAGGGGAAGAAGAGCCGGGTGGATATTGATCATCTCACCTTGATATCTATCAACGAAGTCATCGGTGAATATCCTCATGTATCCGGCTAGAACTATAAGGTCTGGGTCGTACCTTTCTAGTGTGTCGCTTATCTCTTGTTCGTGTTCCCTTCGACTTTTTCCCCGGTGATCTATCACGTCATAGTCTATATCATGATCTTTAGCTCTCTCTAAACAATACGCGTCCGGGTTGTTCGTTATGAGGAGCTCTACTTCAGCATCTATCTCTCCTGATTCACAGGCATCGATTATCGATTGAAAGTCAGTGCCGCCTCCGGAGGCCATTACTGCAACGTCTATCATCTTATCGGACCTGAATCTCTTTGATGATAAAAAAAGATTAGGTTTGAAAGCCGGTAGAAGATAGGAAAACCTTTTTTAGTTCAAAGATATTGCTTATAGGGGTTTCACTCCACCCCTCTTCCGGTAGGAGCGATCAGAGGTGTAAACTTGTATATACTTCATGTAGATGATGATGAAAGCGAACGGGAGCAGACCAAGCTTTTTTTGGAAAACAACACCGATCACATCGAAGTTGATGGCGCCTATTCCGTAGAGGACGCCTTGGCAAAGCTGGAAAAAAACGAATATGATGCCATAGTATCGGATTACAAGATGAGTCCTAAAAACGGACTCGATCTTTTGACCGAGGTGCGTGAGTCAGGCATCGACATACCTTTCATAATATTTACAGGGAAAGGTAAAGAAGAGGTCGCGATGAAAGCTCTCAATCTTGGTGCGGATAGATATTTTAAAAAAGAAGGCGGCCTTGAAGAAAATTATAAACTGCTGACCAGGGCGATAAAAAAAGAGATAGAAAATTATGAGAACAAGAGGGAAAGACGTATACAAGAGACCTATTTCAGGGACCTATTTGAGAACTCCCCGGTCGCTATAGTTCTTCTCGATAACGAGGATAAAGTTTTGAGAACTAATGATGCCTTCGAGGAGTTATTCCAATATGGTAGAGATGAGATAAGGGGAAAAAAGATCAATGAGCTGATCGTTCCCGAGGATAAAGAGTCTGAAGCCAGCTCCGCCTCTGATGAGGTCTTGTCCGGCAGTGACAAGATATTTGAGACCCGTAGGCAGAGGAAAGACGGTGAATTGGTCGATGTTTTGGTCATGGGATATCCTATTGAAATAGAAGATGAACAGGTCGGTGTTTTTGGGATATATCGGGACATAAGCGAAAGGAAAGAGTGGGAGAGAAAGACAAAGGAACTTTACAGGGTCTTGGGGAATTTTGAGAGCTGTTCTACTGAAGATGAAGTATTCGATCTAGTTATAGATTCAGCGCGGGAGATACTCGATTTCAAGTCGAGCAGCATACTTAAAGTCGAAGATGAAAAGTTCGTAACGAAAAAGACGATAGCTAAAAATCTCGATGTCGGTACAGAGTTCGACCTCGATTCTGGCATCAGAGGGATCACTTACAAAAATAAACGATCTTATCTTATCGAAGATCTGAGTGATTGGAAAGATGCGACTCCCACCGATCATGAGTTCAGTTCTGGACTGAGCATACCTATCGGTGATCATGGTGTCTTCCAGGCGCTATCTTACAAAGAAGGTTATTTTGATGAACTAGATCTCGAATTAGCGGAGATACTCATAGCTCACACCGAGAAAGTGCTCGAAGGCATCGAGAACCAGAAGGAGATTGAAAGGAGTGAAAAGAAATACAGGACCATATTTGAATGCGCTAACGACGCCATATTTATCCTTGATGATAACAAGGAATTCATAGACTGCAACGAGAAAACTGAACAGATCTTTGGCATCGATAGAGATCAGATCCTCGGAAAAAATCCTTGGGCTTTTTCACCTGATGAACAGCCGGACGGAACGGATTCAAAACATAAGTCCGAAAAGATGATCGAAAGAGCTCAAAAAGGCGAGTCCATCTCCTTCGATTGGGTTCACCAAAGATCAGATGGGACTCGTATCTTTACAGAAGTCAGCTTGAACAGGTACAGTGTCGAGGACGATAATTTTGTGATGGCTATAGTTAGGGATATCACAGATAGGAAGGAAGCAAGGATGGAACTCGAGGAGAGAAATAGAAAGATAAAGATGCTCCACCAGAAGGCCTCTGAATTCGAAAGATGCGATACCGAAGAGGAGATATGTGATCTCGTAGTCGAGGCGTCGGAGGATATCTTGGATTTCGATGTCTGCGGGGTCGATTTCGTCGAAGATGATGAATTCATCCCGGTCGCACTATCCAGCGAGATAGAGGGCGGCTTCGTAAGAAGGAAAGTGGATGAAGCAGGTATAAGCAGGAAGGTCTACCAGAGTAAAAACAGCATGCTGGTCAAAGATTCTAGGAAATTGAACTACTCTAAGCCTGTTGTAGAGGAATATCGATCTTCGATCACTATACCCATGGGCGACATAGGCATATATCAGGCTCTCTCCACCGATGTCGGTTCTTTCGACGAAAAAGATATGGAACTCGCTGAGGTTTTAATCAACCATGCTACCGAGGCGATCAGCAGATTGAGATTCGAGCACGCATTGATAGAGAAGAACAGAAAGATAAAGAGTATCCACGATACCGCTATAGAGATGGAAAAATGCACTGCTGAGGATGAAGTGTTCGATTTGACAGCAGAAGCGGTGGAAGATGTTCTCGATATATATGATTACACCTTAGCACTGATAGACGAGGAAAAAGACGAGTTCGTTATAGAGAGATCGTTCAAAGGGGAATATGATTTAGGGAGTACACTTCCTAAAGACTTGGGATACCTTGGTAAGACTTTCGAAGAGCAGTCTTCCTATCTTTTAAAAGATATCCTGAAAGACGATATCGCGAAACCAGCCACGGATAAATACAGGTCCGCCGTCAGTGTTCCTATAGGAGATCTAGGTGTTTTTCAGGCCATGTCGACTGAGAAAGGTTATTACGACGAAGATGACCTAGAGATGCTGGAGACATTATTTTCTCACACGTACCAAGTCATCCGTAGGATAAGGAGCGAGGAGGAGATCAGGAAGAGCAAGAATAGATACCGCGCGATATTCGAAAATACTGGCACCGCTACCATAATAGTAGACGAAGACGGCTGTATCTCTCTTGCTAATAGAAGAGCCGAAAGGTCGGCGGGCTATTACGATGGAAGCATCGAGGGGATGAGCTTCACGGAATTCGTTGTCGAGGAAGACGTAGACAGGATAAAGAGGTATCACAAACAGAGATTGAAGGACCCTGACAGCGTACCGGATGAATACGATTTCCAGATGAAGACAAGTAAAGGCGAGATCAGGGATATCCATGTAAGTCTTAATTTGATACCCGACTCTAAAAAGATAGTCGCTTCGCTTGTCGATATAACCGAGAAGAGAAATCTGAAGAAGAGCAGGAGCGAACTCAAGACCAAATTGAGAGATATAGAGGATGATTTCGAAAGGATCGACACATACCTCGAAACGATCGAGGTAGAAGGGATGGATGAAGGCGATAAGGAAAAAATAGAAAAGATAAAAGAACTGGTAGAAGACAAAATCGACGACCTAGAGGAGGTTTGATCTGAGATGTGGGAAAAGCTTTTTTACTTGTTTTTGCTGAAGTGATTTGATACAAACACAAATTGCGGGGATAGCCAAGGGGCCAACGGCGAAGGATTGCTAATCCTTTGTCCCATCGGGACACGCGGGTTCAAATCCCGTTCCCCGCGTAAATATCTTTCTAGCTTTTACAAGAAGCATCTTTCAAATAGTGAATAAAAAGGTAAGAGCTCCTGCTGTAGGGAAAAGATTATTAGAAATCAGGCACCAATAACTTATTATCGTGCTGCGAAACGACAGCGGTGGTTTGGAGGAAACATCCCATAAATATAGGGTTTATCTCTATCGAAAAGGTATCATCTCTATCATAGTTCTTACTATTTTGATCAGCTTTTTTTTACCCTCCATATCTTCGACGCAGCCGATAAGCAGGTTACAGGAAGACGGGCTTTCAGGTCTGATGGGTGAAGGTACTACAGAGGACCCTTATCAGATAAGAGATGTCAGAGACTTGCAGAGGATGAACGAAGAGCTAAACGCTCATTATAAGATGGTCTCTCACGTGAATGCTGCGGAAACTGAAGGGTGGAACGACGGTGAAGGATTCGATCCTGTAGGTGACGAGGATAACCCATTCACTGGCACGTTCGATGGTAGCGGTTATGAGATACGGAACCTATATATACAGCGTCCTGAAAGCGATCATCCGGGACTTTTCTCTCATGTAGATAACGGTGATGTCAGAGACGTATCTATTGTAGGTGCAGAAGTTTATGGTAGTAGGAGCGTCGGTGCTCTTGTCGGCCTGAACAGTGGTACGATCACGGATTCACGAGTTTCCGGGCGAGTCGACGGAGCCTTCGAGATAGGTCTATTGGTCGGATCGAACGATGGCGTTGTTAAAAGATCTTATACCCGGGGTAGAGCTAACGGTCTTGATTTTGTAGGAGGTATATCTGGCTCCAACACTGGTCGTCTTGAAGGATCTAATTCCGATGCCGATGTTAGAGGCGATGGAGCAGTAGGAGGAGCAGTCGGTATCAACGAAGGTAAAATAAAAAATACTGCATTTTTAGGAACTGTGACCGGAGACTGGGATATAGGAGGTATCGTCGGTGAGAACTTTGCAGAGGTAGAAAGATCTTATTCTAGCGGTAGCGTTCTTGCGGCCGCCGGAGCGATCAGGGTCGGTGGAGTAATTGGTAGAAATAGAGGTGAGTTGTTCGATTCCTATTCGACGGGTCCAGTAGAAGGATACGGCAGAGTTGGTGGTGTAGCAGGACTCAATGATGATATATTGACAAGAACTTACAGTGTAGGGCACGTAGACGGCCGACTCGCGGACGGTGGTTTGGTAGGTGGAAATAACGGCAACGTTACCGATTCTTTCTGGGATGTCGATACGTCGGGTATGGATAATAGTGACGGCGGCACCGGTAAAACCACCGGTGAGATGAAGCACCTGATGACATACACATCAGAAACCACTGGGGGACTTGAAAGACCTTGGGATTTTGTAGGCGATCCTAACGATGATGATGGTGATGAAGATACATGGGATATGGACGGCGATGGGATCGTTAACGACGGATATCCTTACCTCACCGGAAATCTATTGCAGGTAAACATAAGTGTAACTGGTGAAGGGGATGTGTATATCGAACCCAAGAGGGAAGGGATATATGTTCGGAGAGCAAGTCACACTACAGGTATTTCCTGAGGAAGGATGGGATTTTATCGGTTGGACAGGAGATCACGAGGGTGTAGAAAAGGAGATCGAAGTTACATTGAAGGAGGACCTTCAGATAACGGCTATTTTTGATGAGAGAAAGTACGAACTCACGATCGAAACTGTCGGTGAAGGTTCCGTTTCATCATATCCAGACAAAGATGCATATGCTGATGGCGAGATGGTCGAATTAGAGGCTGATCCCGAAGATGGCTGGAGATTCAAAGGTTGGAAAGATATAGAAGATGATGAACCCACGTTGAACATCACTATGTCTAGAGACAAAACCATCACCGCATACTTTGAGGAATTGAAGTATGATCTCGATCTAGATATAGAGGGCGACGGACATGTTGAAATCTACCCTGATAAAGAAAGTTACACAGAAAAAGAAAACGTCACCTTGCGAGCCAGGGCGGACGACGGTTGGAGCTTCGTTGAATGGACCGGTGATCACGAAAGCGAAAGTGAAAATATAACTCTGCAGATGGACGACGACAAAGATATAACTGCAGTGTTTCAAGAAGAGAAAAAGATGCCCGGATTTAACCTTCATATCTTGATACCAAGTTTAGCGGTGGCAGTGTTGATTTATATAAAAAGAAGCATGATGCGTAAAAGAAACAGATCGAAATAGAGATCACCAATTTTCTGCTTTAGAAATAAAAGAAAAAGATTCAAATAATACCATTCTTAAAACTACACAGCTAAGTCAAGATATCCTGTATCTCATACTGATCCACTTAGATAAGCTGATGATATCATGATAAGCCGATCGATCGATGATAATGGTGTTTCCGGACGTGTTTCCGATGAACAGCTCGAACTTCAAGACCTTAGGATATCCGATGAACAGCTCGAAGATATGGTTGAATCCTGTGGTCTTGGTTCGAAAGTGGTCAGAGGATACGATCTTCTTTTAGAGGGCGAACTCGAAAGATCCTCAGAGATATTCGATGAAGTGATAGAGGAAGATAGATCTGTAGCTGAGGTATGGTATGGGAAAGGTCTGATAAGTCTTTTGACTGAAGATCTAGACGCTGCCTTACAATACTTCGAAAAAGCTATCAGTCTCAAACCTGATTTTAAAGACGCACTATACGAAAAAGGCGTCGCTCTTCATGAAAAAGGAAGAACTAAAGAAGCAATGGAATACTGGAAAAGATCCAGGGAAAAGGAAAAAAGTTATTGAAATTTCTTTCTGAACTTTAGTAAACTCCTGAGTTTTCGTCTTTCGTAAAGTTTCGGACTGAAGAGAGCTATCGCCGTGAAGACCTCTAACCTTCCGATCCACATCAAGAGTGAAAGTACAAGTCTTCCATAGATAGGTACACCTCTGAAGTTATTAGCGGGTCCAACAAGTCCTAGACCGGGTCCCACATTACCTATTGTCGTGGCGGAAGCTGCTATACCAGAAACGATATCAAGACCCATAGCGACCATGATGAAAGCTCCTGCGACAAAGATAAGAAGATAAGCGCAGAAGAACATTATCACTGTGTCTAGAACTTTTTCATTGATGACTTGATCTCCCATCCTTACCACAACGACCCTCCTCGGATTTATGAATTCTTTAAACTTCCTTTTGATCATCTTGAAAACAAGTAAGATCCTCATCACTTTCATACCTCCACCGGTAGAGCCTGCTGAACCACCTATGAACATGAGCAAAAGTAGAAGAAGCCTGAGTACCTCTGGCCAGGCATCGAAATCGACTGTCGCGTAACCGGTGGTAGTCATGATAGAAATAGCTTGAAACATATTATGTCTGATATCACTGACTAAAGGAAGTTCATTGGGTATGTTCACGATGGTGATCAGGATCGTCGCACCGAATATTATCGCGAGATAAGTCCTGAATTCTGAATTTTTCAAGGCGTTCCTGATATTTCCTCTGAAAAACTGGTAATGCAGTGCAAAATTGGTACCAGCCATTATCATGAAGAATATTATTATCCATTGGACTGTAGAGGAAAAGAAAGCTATACTATCTGTGTGTGGAGAAAAACCACCTGTAGCCATCGTCGTAAAAGAATGATAAACTGCGTCGTAAACGCTGACACGGGCTCCTACCAACATTATCACCTGCATCAGAGTCAATAGACCGTAAAGATACCACAGCCATTTTGCGGTCTCTTTGATCTTCGGTTTTAAACGAGTCATCGTCGGTCCAGGAGATTCAGCCTGAAGAAGGCTCAAACCACCGCTGCTCAATTTTGCCAATATGGCCACAGAAAGAACGATCACCCCCATGCCTCCGAGCCACTGTAGAAAACCTCGCCACAGCATCAAACTTTTAGGGTGCTGCTCTAAGGGGTAAGGAAGAACTGAGGCGCCTGTCGTAGTCATACCAGACATCGCCTCAAAGAATGCATCGATAGGAGAAGTCAGAGCCCCAGTCATCATAAAAGGAAGCGAAGCTATGGCTGCGAGCACGATCCATGTTAGACTGACGATCACTATCGCTTCGTTCTGGTAGAAGTCTTCAGGTCTACCAAACGCTTGTGCTGGATATCCTAAAGTGAAGGTGAAAGACGCCAGGAAAACAAAGATAAGTGCGGTCGCGGGAAAAAACCCAAAGATCAGAGGTGTCTCCATGTACCAGAAGGCCGGGATCACAGGTACCAGAAAAGCTAACCCGAACAACTTTAGAATTGAACCCAAGTTACCGACTATCACTCTCCATCTCATCCTAGAACCTATCCTCCACTGCACCTATCTCTTCTTTCTTAACGAATAATAGAACGTGATCGTCCTCTTTGAATTCATCTTCACCGTGAGGTATTATCGTTTCACCCTTACGTTTTATAGCCCCAACTATGCATTCACTCGGGATCTTTCCTTTAGCTATTTCTTTACCTTTTATAGGGGAATCCTCTTCAACTCTCATCTCGAGTATGTAAAGGTCTCCACCGTGAACAGGCATCGCTTTTAATGGATCTAGATCCCTAGCCAACATCAACATGGTCCTGGCGGTCTGCAGTTCAGGAGAGGCCGCTAGGTCTATACCTACTGTCTCTATAAGCGATTTAACTCCTAATTCTCCGACTATCGCCACCGTCTTTTCCACCCCATATACTTTAGCCAAAAGGGAAACGAGAACATTATACTCCTCAGAATTGGTCGTTGTAGCTACCGCGTCAGTTCTCAGGATGCCTTCCTCTATCAGAACGTTCTTGTCTCTAGCATCTGCGTTAAGTATTTCAACATCTCTCAATCTTTCGGCAGCTCTTCTTCCTTTTTTACTTGATTCCTCTATGATCTTGACTGTGACTCCTCTTTCTTTCAGCTTTTTAGCTACGTTTATCCCTACAGGAGTGGCTCCGACCACGATGACGGTATCTACGGAACTTCTACTTTTCCCCATCAATTTCAACATCTGTCTTTCGGCTTTTTTCCCTTCGACTATAACGACCAGGGTGTCATCCTCTTTTATCTCGTCATCGCCATGTGGTACAAGGACCTCATTCTCTCTTATTATGGCTCCAAGATTGACATCATTGGGGAATTTGATCTTCCTTATCTTTTTGTTCTTTATCTTAGAATCGGACAATACTTTGAATTCGACCACATCTAGTTTCCCACCCATAGATAGATTCTTATTTATAGCAGAGGGAACGGTTATTATATTAGCTATCTTCTTAGCGATGAGCAGTTCTGGTGAAACCGCGTAATCGACACCTATCTTTTCAAACTTTCTCGAAACCGGACTTGAGATGTATTCTAAACCGTTTATACGGGCCATCGTTTTACATTTTGCATACTTTGCCATAGAACAAGCTACGATATTGGTCTCGTTGTCATCTGTAACGGTAAAGAAATAATCTGAATTTTTGATATCTAGTGAGCTCAATAACTCGGGATTGGCTCCGTTCCCTTGAACAACTTTTACGTCTAGACTTCTAGCTTTATCACAGGCCTTTTTAGACTTATCGACTATTGTAACGTCGTGTCCTTTCCTCCTTATCGATTCCGCTAGTTCGCGACCGACCTCGCCTGCACCGACTATTATCACTTTCATCATACCACCATA
>SL_8KL_010_SEDDRAFT_10001213_pt1 | contig 22367 bp, 18 predicted proteins | sample SodLakKL_010_SED_4_FD_11160 | JGI IMG/M metagenome (IMG submission 11160) | reverse complement strand
CCAGGGCCCGAACCTGTCTTCAGAAAAAATTAAAAAGATGACCGCAAACATCGACCATCTTTACAACCTGCTGGAAAAGAATTTAACAGCTTTGATCAAGCTTTTGGGCCCGGGAATACCTTAAATCGATTTATGCACTTCAAGACACTCCTTTGTCAGCATTGCCACAGGTTGTTCATTAGCGCTGCAGATCAAGGAACCAGGCATAAGTATCCTTACCCCTGCAAAGTCATTGTAAGAAAGCAAGCGTCAGCAGTTTGGAAAACTGGTTCAACCATTCAACATCTCGGCAAAATAGGTTTTCCCGAAACCGTTTTCCTTAGAAAGCAGGGCCAGCACCCCTTCCACGTCAGTCAGGGCCCGGTGCGCCTGTTCCGGCTCTATGCCGTGCCTGTCAAGCAAAGCCTGCAGGCTGCGCCCGCCCCGCCAGCTCACACCGCTCATGGAGCATAGCCAGGGCTTCCTTTTTGCTGCAGGAATCACCTTGGAAACGAAACCCCGGTCAAACGCGGCATTGTGGGCCACTAAAAAGTCGGCCTGCTCAATCATTTCCTTTATTCTGTCCAGGTCCAGGCGTTCTCCCTCCAGGTCCTCCCTGGTAAGACCGTGCACCCGGAAGGCGCCTATGCTAATTTCGGCAACCGGCTCCCGCAAACCGCAATAACTGTCTACGATCCCGGTAATACCATGCCGGTCATAGCTGAACAGAACCAAAGCCAGCTCAATAATTTCGTCAGAGCCCGGGTATAGCCCCGTAGTCTCAACATCGATGCAACCGGCAATGCCGGTAGATCCGGTGGTGTTTATCCTTAACTCCTCTTCTTGTTCCAGGCCTTCCTCTGCCTGGATAACGGCGCCATCTTTTTTCATCTCCAGGATCCGGTCCACCCGGAAATTGCGCATTTCGTTTCTCTTCAAACAATATGCCCTCATACCGATATAACTTTTTCCTTTATACTGCATCGGGCCCACACTTTCAGGGACGATTACCCGCCTGCTTTTTTCATCCGTGGTCTTGAGGTAGACAATTTCCAGTTCTTCACTGTTTTCAGCAGCTTTTCTAATAATATCAACCTTGTCATCCAGGGGCAGTTTTTGCTGTGAAAGTTCATACTGGCGGCCGGTGATAAACTTTACTACCCTGAAATCGATACGGACATCGGATTCCTTAATTTCACGATTCAGGAAAATGCCTTCAAAACTGCGGCAGCGCGAGAGNGCTACGTAGAGCTGACCCGAGGCAAAAGCGCCCCGGCCCAGATCGATCACCACATTGTTAAAAGTCTTGCCCTGGCTCTTGTGGATGGTAATCGCCCAGGCCAGTCTCAGTGGATACTGGGTAAATGAACCGACCCGGTCGGCGGCAACCGAGCGGGCCTCACGGTCCCAGTAGAAGCGCCAGACATCCCACTTATGAGGGAGCACTTCTTCGACAGCACCGTCAGCCAGCTTTACTTCCAGGCTGTCCTCGTTGATAGCTTCCACGGTGCCGATAGTGCCGTTAATCCAGCGCCCCGCAGCATCATTATTTAAAAGCATAACCTGGGCCTTTTCCTTCAACTCCAGGACTTTATCGGCCGGGTAACTTTTCGGATCAATCTCACCTGTAATTTCTGCCTCAAAAAGATAAGGCTTGCCCTTTAATTTCTCCAGCTCCGTCCTGTTTCGTTCTTCGGCCATGGCATTGGTCGTGGTCAGGTAGATGGCATCCCGGGGCAGCTTGAGCTGATCATCTACCACCCTCTCGTTGAGCCGATCCAGGTCCTTACCGGCGACGGTTTTGTTGCGGATCTTATTTAAAAGCCCGATAAAATCAGCGTCGCTCTGACGGTAGATTTTTTCCAGTTCCAGGTGCTCGACATCAATTTCTGAAAAGACTTTGGCATCGAAAAAAAACTCGCTGTCATAAAACTGTTCAAACAGGGCCCGGTCGTGACCGACAACCACGGGCGGGATCTGGTAGAGGTCTCCGATTAAGATCATCTGGATGCCCCCGAAAGGGGCACCGGGGCTTCGTCCGTTTATCCGCAAGAACTGATCAACGCAGTCGAGCAGATCGGCCCTGACCATCGATATTTCGTCGATTACAATCGCCTCTAAATTTTTGTAAATGGGGGAAGCTTTCTTTTTAGCCTGCCTTCTGACCTTTTCTACGGTCACATCGGGCCGGAAACCAAAAAAAGAGTGGATGGTCTGCCCGGCGATATTTACAGCCGCCACCCCGGTGGGGGCCAAAACAACCAGGTTTTTAGCGGTGACTGAACGGAAATAATCCAGCAGGGTCGATTTGCCCGTCCCGGCCCGGCCGGTAATAAAAACATGGGCCCTCGTATTTTCCATCAGGTCCAACGCTTTTTCAAACTGGGGATTGATCTCAATATTTCTGAGCACCATATACCTTCTCCCTGGCCGGTCAGGATACCTGGGTTATATTATAGAGCATCGCTCTATTAAAACAAGACCTCAGTTTCAATTCTCCGTGCACCCGATTATTGATAAGAAACAAGGCCTTCTGGAAAGCCTTCCAGTTTGGTCATGTTTATGTGAATTGCCTTTTACCGCAGCAGTTCAACCTGCACGGAAAATAATGAAGCCCCGGAGGCGGATTGCGCCAGTTCTTTATCAGCCGTAACCAGGACTGCTTCACTGCTGACAGCCAGGGCTAAATAAAGGCTGTCATACACCGTCAGACCGATCGCTGCGGCAATCTCCAGGGCAGCGGGTATCAATTTAGAGGCCGGGAACAGTTTGGCCGGAAAAGAGGCACTTAAAGCATCTGCAATCATGCGGGATTCTTTTAGCGACAGTTCTTCATTTTTCAGTTTCTTCCATATTACATTGCCAATTTCAGCTATGATTAAATCCGGACTTGCTAAAACAGCCTTTCTTTCCTTCAGCTCTATTAAATATCGGCTGGCTGGGTCACTCAATGGTTCCGGAATGTACCACTTTACAGCTACACTGGCGTCAATCACGTACCTCTTCATCGATCACGGTCTTTCCTGAACAGCCCTGTACTGTCCGAATATTCCCTGCCGTATCCAGATAAGGTTTCCCGGATTATTGCCGCCTTGTCGACTGCATTTGACTGATCCTGCAAAGCAGCCCCCTCCAGGATTACAAGTAATTCCTGCTGCAAGGACCGCTTGCTTTCAGATGCTCTTTTTTTTAAAACCTCTAAAACATCTTCGGGTACATTGCGGATTAGGATGTCAGGCATTGGATTATACCTCCTGTTATGATATCAATATGATATCATAATAAAGATTACCTGACAATAATTTAGTCTTATAAACACCCAATAAATTCTTGAATCATCTCCTCAGGCCCAGTTTTCCAAGTTATATGCTTTATTGTCCCTCCCGGTATTCCTTTCAGCTCCCCACACATTTTCCAGGAAATCAAGCAGTTCCCGGTTAAACATTTCCGGTTTATCCATATTGGCATTGTGGCCGGCCCCGGGGATTTCCAGGTACCGACTGCCGGGAACCGACCTGTGCCACTCCTTATTTGCTTTAACAAGAGCTTTGGGCATTTCATGTTCTCCGTGGACTATAAAAAGGGGCTGGGTAGGGGGACCGGGCACCCTGATCGTGCATGCATCCAGCTGGCCGGCAAGCATTAACAAAAACTGCCTTTTGCCCATCTGCTGCAGTGAATCGAAGAAAAACTCCTGCGCTTCTTCCGTGGTGGCTTTCTCCCCGGCCGTCCGTTTAAAGAGCATTTTTTCCGGAAAGAGCCTGCTTATAGACATCAATACCTTAAAACCGTACAGCACAACCCTACTCATCGGCTTCTCCACAGGCAGCCCCCCTATACTCACATGAGCTTTGACCCGGTGCGGGTATTTAAGCGCTGCATGCTGGCTCACGTATACACCGAGGGACTGGCCGACCAGCACGGCTTTCCCGATCCCTACCTCATCCATGATCCCTACCAGACAATCAGCCATCTCAGGGACATCAAGATTATTTTCCAGCGCCGCAGAGCGCCCGTGCCCCTGAAGATCCCAGGTAACCACCCTGTAATTATCCTTTAAGGCCTGCACCTGGCTTTTAAACATGTCGCCGTTCAAACCCCCGCCGTGTGTAAACACCACTGCCGGAGCGTTTTGGGGACCGCTGATTTCATAATAAATATTACCTGCTTTCGTCTTGAAGTACATTTTTCACTCTCCCATCTTTTATTGATTGACCTCAATGCTTCAAGTTGAGGCTGTATTAATCATAATAAAAAAGGAATCATTATAGACCTGCAAAAAGTTAGGGATTTACAATCATGAAAAAACCCATACTTTCGTATGGGTTCGCAAGGCATATAACAAAATCAAGTCAACAAAGTTTTCTTTAAGGGTTTTACAGGATTCTATGCTGGCATAATTCACGGAAGAGCATTTTACTTCTTTGATGTCCTTCAAATATTCCTTATCGATGAAACCTTCTTTATTTAACAGGTACTTTATAAAAAAAAGCCACCATCTCGCTCTTTAATGCAGCGGTAGCCTCTTTAAGACCTCATGTTCATGTTCCCCGGTCAGTCTATCCAAGACCGGGCCAGGTTGCTAAAGGGACCGTTTAAAAAAAGCGGCCACTTTACCGGCCATCTTTTTTTCTTGGCCGTTCCAGAAATGATCTACTCCCGGTACTATTTCAACCTGACCGGACCGGTTATTATTTTTCGCTTCCCGAAAAAGATTTTCCACCGGGGTTACCTGATCATCAGAACCGCAGATAAAGTAAGCCGGTTTGTTCAGGCCATCGATCAGGCCCGGCTTTACCACTGGCGACACACAGGCCAGAGCCCGGGCCGGCACATCGCTTTTAGCCACCTCCAGAGCCATCATGCCGCCGAAAGAATAACCCATCAAGCCAAGCCGCTCGGACTCAACCTCCGGGCATTCTCCCAGGAAATCGAGGGCCGCCCGCAGGTCATCCTGCTCGCCCTTGCCATGATCATATTTCCCTTCACTTAACCCGACTCCCCTAAAATTAAAACGCAGGGCCACTATCCCCAGTTCCGACAACGCCCTGCTAACAGCTATAATCACATTATTCGCCATATTGCCCCCGTACAGGGGGTGGGGATGGCAAAGCGCCACTCCCGGCAATGGCCTGCCCTCTAAGCGGGGCAGATGCAACACTCCTTCAAGCTTTAAGCTCCCACTGTTAATAATCCGAGCTGCCTCCTGCACTAAATATCCTCCTGTCACTTCTATAAGGTGTAAATCAATGTTCACAACATCATGCAAATATCGGTTAACATTCTTTTACCCCCTGTTATACCCTCAGCACAATGAAGCCTCTGCTCTTAATTAATCTGCAAAACCAACCCCTCTTGCTGTCTCCTTTCCCACTCAGCATCGCTGATCCAGGAATGTTTACGAGACCAATCAACCTCCAGATCATAATGATCCAGTCCATAAGCCACAGTAATGCAGGCAGCCACTGCATCAGCAGCATCGAGGCTTTCCAACTGGAGCAAATGATCTTCAATTTCCAGCTTGAGGTTATACCTTTTTTGAAATTGCTCAAGCAAAACCTCCAGGGAAAGACTATGAGACAGACCTAACTGGAGCCAGGTATGGGAAGGATATACTTCATATAGCCGGGATCTTTCCCTATCCGGACAGTCAAAGGGATAAACGGTGTTCCCAAGCCTGCGCAGGTAAGCCAGCAGCTTTAAACCGGCATAGGTCATCATCCGCATATTAGGATTGGTCTTTTTCAAGGGGCTGAATGCCTTAATGCCAGCGTCGACCGCCCGGCAGCAAACCGAGGTTTCCAGGCATCTGGCTTCACATGAATCAATACCGCTGCCTGATATAAAAAGGTCATAATTACTGCGCTCATAATTTGCAACTACCTCTAAAAGTTCTTCCCAACCACTAATGTTTAAGGATTTCATTGCCTCTATTGTTATGGAAAAAGGGAAATCAAGGCCCCAGGGCGCCCTGGAAAAATGGATTGCAGCCAACAAGTCAAGGCGATCGTCACAGTGTACAACCTGCTCAATGAGCAGGGTTCCCTGCCTTAGGGTTCCCCCGGCATAAAAGATACCCCGGCTGGCATCCCTGGCTCCGCTAAAATCAGCACCATATACTTTCATTATATTTCCCTCTGCTGCATAAGGTTTTTAATAACACGCAAATTATACCGGTAAAATTACAACCATTAAAATTACAACCATGCAACGTGGAGGCTAAAACCTATAACTTGTTTTACCTTATTCCTGTCTATGGAAAACAATATTCCCAGCGACTGCGATGGCCAGGCAGAAAACCCGGTAAGAGTTCCTTCCTTGTCATAGCCAGGATATAGCGTAGAACCACCCATCCTTTAATTATAGTTGAACAAGGGGGTGCTCAAGTACTTATCCCCCCGGTCGGGGAACACTACTACCACAAATCCTTCATCGATATCCTTGATTAATTCCAGGGCAGCAAGCATAGCCGCACCGCTGCTCATGCCTACAAAGATCCCTTCCTGCGAGATAATCGTTCGGGCCATCTCGAAAGCAGCATCAGTTTCAACCATAATTCTCCGGTCAATCCTGGTGTGGTCGTATATTTCCGGAACGATAGCCTCCTGCATATTCTTTAAGCCCTGGATATAATGCCCTGCAACAGGTTGAGCCTCGACTATCTCAATATCAGGGTTTTTATTCTTCAACCCCCTGCCTACACCCATGATTGTTCCGGAAGTGCCAATAGCAGAGACAAAATGAGTAACCCGGCCTCCGGTTTCATCCCAGATTTCGTTGGAAGTCGTTACGTAATGGGCCAGCTTATTATACTCGTTAGAAAACTGGTTGGGCATGAAATATTTATCGGGGTAACTGCGGCATAGTTCGTGAGCTTTCCTGATCGCTCCGTCCGTACCTGAAGCAGCTTCAGTGAGCACTATTTTTGCGCCAAAAGCCTCGATCATTTTGCGGCGTTCAATGGAGACTGCTTCACTCATAACTATTTCAACCGCGTACCCTTTCACGGCCCCGATCATGGCCAGCCCAATTCCTGTATTGCCGGAGGTAGGCTCAATTATTGTTTTACCCTTATAGAGGGTACCTTCTTCTTCAGCCTGCTCAATCATTTTTATGGCAATACGGTCTTTAATACTTCCTGTTGGGTTAAACCCTTCTACCTTTGCATAGAGTGATACCTGCGGCTTGGGGTTTAGCTTATTTATTCTGACAAGCGGGGTGCGTCCAATAGTATCGAGAATGCTGTCATACACTTGCATTAAACCTCCCAGTTAATGATTATAAGCTCAAATCTCCTCTCAAAAAGGAACACCTGACAACTTATAATAACACGAAAAAGGGCTAAAATGAGCATAATTATTGCAAATTGCATGTTATAATAGGTCAGGAATTAGCTCAATATATGAAGCAAATACCATCAGTAAACTGAAGAAGAGGTTATCAATGCTGGGAAACTATGTTAACACCCTGGCTATCATCATTGGCAGCCTGCTGGGCTTACTTGTTCGCAGGGGGTTAAAAGAAGAATACAAGACAACCATCATGCAGGGTATTGGGCTGGCAGTAATTTTTATTGGCGCTACCACGGCCATCGGGGGATTGCTCGATCCGGAGAGTGAATCGATCCTTTTTATCATCAGCCTGGTGATCGGCGGGTTGATTGGAGAATTCCTGGGACTTGAAAAAGGGCTCAATCGTTTTGGAGATTTTCTGCAGAATAAAGTTGGCTCCGAACAAAACAACATCGCCCAGGGATTTGTTACCGCCAGCCTCCTTTATTGTGTCGGGACCATGGCCATCATCGGCTCCCTGGAAAGTGGATTAAGCGGCAACCATGATATGCTTTTTGCCAAATCAATTTTAGACGGTATAACCGCAGTGATTCTTACTTCCACCATAGGCATAGGTGTAATCTTTTCCGCCGGGGCCGTTTTTATCTACCAGGGAACAATAATTTTACTGGCTTCCACCCTGGAACCGCTGCTCACCGCTCATGTAATCCGCGAAATAACTATTATCGGGGGCATTTTAATCCTGGGCATCGGCTTAAACATCCTGGAGATCAAAAAGATTAATACGGTCAACCTGCTGCCGGCCATAATCGTGCCGGTGCTCTATTACTTTGCCTTCCTGCCGCTGATCGCCGCTGTTTTTTGATAAACAAAGNATCAAGAAAGGTNATGCCATGATTATTCGTCCTGCACAAGAATCTAGCGGTGAATTTGACGAGCAGATATTAGCCGAACTAATCGCGAAAGCCTNCTCTGGACAGGACCTGCTGAATAAANTTAAAGAAACCCGGCGAAAAATCGGTCCCGCTGTAAAACGCTTGCTAAGTGAAGCTGACCTTGCAGCTGAAGGTGACCCCACTGATGCTGCTTTTGTTTATTTCTTTTCAACAGTATTGTCTATCAAGCCGTATTTTATAGCTTCTTCCGGCGAGAGGAAAAAATCTCTATCTGTATCTCTGGATATAACCTCCATTGTTTGACCTGTATGCTGAACCAGGATTTCGTTTAAACGTTTTTTTATCCTCAGCATTTCCGTTACCTGAATTTCCATATCAGAAGCTTGTCCCTTGGCGCCTCCCAAAGGCTGGTGGATCATCATCCTGGCATTCGGAAAAGCCATTCTTTTACCACTTGTACCTCCTGCCAGGAGAAGAGCTCCCATCGAAGCGGCCTGTCCCATGCAAACCGTAGCAACATCACAGGAAAGGTACTGCATAGTATCGTAAATTGCCAGCCCTGCAGTAACTTCTCCTCCAGGACTGTTGATGTAGAAAAATATATCCTTATCCGGATCTTCAAATTCCAGGTAAAAAAATTGTGAAACTATATTGTCCGCTATATCGTCATTTACTACTCCTGTAAGCATAACAATTCGCGCGGAAAGTAAACGTGAATAGAGGTCTACCTGCCTTGACCCTTGCGGTGTTTGCTCAACGACATAGGGAACTTTTATAAAACCCATAATATAAACACCCCCCGATCACATTTACGCTTATTTTTAATAGCATAAAAGCCTGTGAAATAAGTTTATCTTCTTAAGGTTAACCAATTACTTTCCCGCCAAACTTCTCTCCGATTGTTGATTTATAATGTTCCGCAGTAACAGCAACTGTTTTTACTGCTACTTCCAGTTCTTTACGGCTAAGATAATCACCAAAGAGATTTTCTTCATATATTATAGCCTGGTTATTTACATCTAAAGAAAACTTGCCAAAGAGTATTTTCATGTTTTCGGCAACCAGAAAATGTGTTAATTCAGCAGTGATCGGAGCTCCAAGATTAATAACGGTTACAACTTTAACTACCGTCTGGTCTTCTACCCACTGCAATGGCATAATCAAAACCATCGTTCTTCCAGCCTGTATGATATAATTATTTTTTTGGTCTTTCATAAAACCACCAAAGGATTCATTCAAATAATTTTCTATCGTATTTCTTAGTGTTCTAAGGGCCTCATTTTCAACCATTTCTTTACACCACCTTTTTAAGGATATATACATGTCTCTTGGCCAATATAACTTTAGAAAAAGAATTTTGCGGACAACTTATATTACTTTATAGACCTTGTACATCTTTTCTTAAATAAATCCCCTACTGAGAAAAAAGATTTGACTGATGGGAAACATACACTTGTGTATGAGTAGCGGTAACATTTAGGTTTTTTTCAGTCCACTTCTCTTCTGAATCTTGCCCGAAGATATTTCTGACGGATGCCTGACTCAATAGAGTTTTCACCCCTGCTGATGTCTTGTCATAGTTATAGTCCCAATTATCTTTAGCATCACTTTTGGCCTCGATATAAAATGGGGTCTCATCTGCTGCAGTGTTTACACTGTTAAACAGATCCTGCGAAATAATGGGGTTTTCGTTGCGATAAAGATCGCCTGCAAACAAGCTTTCTTCTTTTGCTTCATATTCTTTGTAAAGAAAGCTGTATTCAACAGGATGGCCCTCAGATGCTCCTTCTTCAGTCGGCTGTACAGCATTTTTAACAAAGTTATAATCGGTCAGCGTCAGTTCTTTTATATCGACCATGCCCCCGATAAGATCATTAATATCCAGATCTTTTTTAAACTGATCATGGATTAGAGCAGGCTTGCTCCAATCATCAACACTAAACTCATAAGCGTTTGTACTTTTGCCAGCCGACGTATCTTGCTGACTGGAACCTGATCTGCTCAACTCGTTCATGATCTGCTCAATTTTCAGGTCGTCATATAAACCCTTTAAAAACTCCTCATTTTCAAAACGATTGATATCGGTCATTTTACTCCCTCCCTTCTTAAATTTGTTCCTTTAAGCCTTAATGCAGCTCCAGGTAAGCTTTTATTTGCTCTTCAACAGCAGTGCCCAAAGGATAAAGCGTGAAATCTTCAGGTATAATCCAGGCATGATTGGAATGCTCCGGGCTTAAGCAAACATTTCCGTTTTGATAGTCACAAAGTAAGGTAATTCCTGTTACCCAAAACGGTTTTTTATAAAAATGCCAGGTTTTGAAAGGTCTTCCTATCTTGATCACCAGGCCTGTTTCTTCTTTTACCTCTCTCCTTAGTGCTTCAACCAGTTTCTCGCCATAATCTATTTTTCCGCCCGGCAACTCCCAACAACCGGGATCAAAGGGGCTTTCAGGCGCTCTCTGAAGAAGAAGGATCCTGCCTCCTTTTCTGATCAAGGCCTTTCCGGCTACCCCTAAAGGTTTTTCCATTGCTCAACCCTCACTAATTATTATTTACAACACAATCCGGATTATATCTTCGATCGGCTGAAACATTGACCGGGCCGGTTATCCTCTGATTGCTCCCTATTATTCTTTACCCTTATCTGCTTCCTATTCCCTGGTCCTGGCTACCAACAATCCTCTTGCCGCCCAGTTCCGTACTTCCCGGTGTTTACTATTATCCTCCATAACTCTTGTCAGGGCCTGAACAGCTTCAGTGCCGCCAATTTCACCAAGGGCCCAGGCGGCATAGCCACAGGCCTCGGTATCTTCGTCTTCAAGGTGTTCCAGCAGCACTTGAAGCGCCCGGGGATCCTTAAGATAACCCAGGGCCCAGAGGATTACGCTTCTCATTTTTGGTGATTGTTCAGATTCCAGAACCTTAATCAACATCGGAACCGCTTGCTTGTTTTTTAAAAATCCAATCATGCGGGCGGTGTCAAACTTAACCTGATAGCTACTGTGGGTTAAAGCATAGCCGTAGATATCAAATGCATCAGAACCAAAAAGCTTAAACAAGCACCACATAGAGGCATTTCGTATTGCAGCATCATCAGCAACGATCCCAGACTTAAGCAATTCTTTTAAGTTTTTAATATCTTCCGGCTTATAATCTGAAACCTTTAGTATTGCTTTAGAAAACAGGATCTCCCCCGACTTAAGCCGGCATGATTCGACAGGGCTTCCGCTAAGCATGTCGAAAAGCAAACTTACCGCTGTCGGCTCCTCATACGAACCTATTACCATGTCACTAAGATCTTCTAACTTAACGGCATCTGCTTTGCCCCGAGATAATCCCATATCTAGAAGGGCGATAGCTGAATTTTCTTCTCGCTCAGCGATTTCTCTCAAGCGAGACAGAACTTGTTTTACTAGATCAGGTTTTAAATGACCTACATGCCAGCCAGAATCTTTGAGCTCATTTAAAAAATGCCGATCACTTAAATTTTTATTCATGACAATTATCTCCCAACCTGTTATGAAAACAAACCGGAGCTAACTGGATAATACAAAAAGCTACAGCAGAATTAATTAAGTTCCCGACCACATTTTTTGCACCAGGTATTTGTTGCAGGGTTTCTTTCCCGGCACTCTTCCCCATTGCAAATCTTTTCATTGCTTTTATCACCCTCATTATCCGCAGCACCCGACTCTGTTATCTTTTCAATGGTAATATTACCATCTGAAACACCAATTTTAACCGTGTCGTATTCGGAAATCTCTCCCCGTATTATCTTGTTGGCTAAAGGACTTACCACTTTAGCTTCAATTGTTCGCCTTAATGGGCGTGCCCCCATGGCCGGAACGTAGCTGTCATCAACCAGGAACTCCAGGGCTTCATCACTTGTTTCAACTTTTACTTTTAACCTGGATAACATTTTCAAAGCAATTTCACGGAGATGATCCTTGCTCAGGGAGTTAAATTCAACAATCCCGTTAATCCTGTTTACAAATTCCGGGCTTAGCTTACTTATAAGCTCTTTATTCAAATCAGAACTGATATTGCTTTTCTTTTCTTCTTTCGGTGGCGGCACCCCGATAGTCCGGCCTTTGCTTACCCGGCCTGACCCTATATTCGATGTCATAATAATTACCGTATTCTTGAAATTTACTGGTCTCCCCAAACCATCAGAGCAATGCCCTTCCTCCATTATCTGGAGAAGGATTTTTAACACTTCCGGGTGAGCCTTTTCTATTTCATCGAAGAGAACTACTGCAAAAGGCTGGTTTTTAACCGCCTCTGTAAGCTGACCTCCCAGATCTGAATCAACATAACCATGTGGTGATCCAATCAGGCGAGAAAGGGTATGTTTTTCATAAAATTCGGACATATCAATTTGGATAATCCGCTCTTCATCATCAAACAAGATTTGGGCTAGTGTTTTGGCCAATTCAGTTTTGCCTACCCCCGTGGGGCCTACAAATAAAAAGGAACCAATCGGTCTTTTGGTATAAACCAAATTTGCCCGGTTTCTTTTAATTGACTCAGAAATAATATCTATTGCTTCATCTTGTCCAAAAATACTTTTCTTCATTAATTGATCCATATATAGAAGCTTTTCTCTTTCATCTACAGTGATTTTACCTACCGGAATTCCGGTCCAATCCGCAACTATTCTAGCCACATCTTCATATGAAATCATCATCGTGTTTGCCGCCGCCGTGCTTACTTTTTTACCTCTAAGGAGATCCTTTTTTTCTTCTCTCGTGAGTTCACCGAATTCGCTAAACCCGTAGTAAGACCTGAGTTTTTTCTGAGAGCAGGCCTGATCAATGAGGTCGATAGCTTTGTCAGGCAAGCGCCTTCCCCCTATATAGCGCACTGATAATTCCACAGCTGCTGTTATAGCTTCATCTAAAATCTTGAGCCCATGAAATTCTTCATATTTAGGTCTTAAACCTAACAGTATTTCACGAGTATCTTCCTCTGTCGGTTCATCAATTTGGACCGGTTGAAAGCGCCGATCCAGGGCTTTATCTTTTTCTATATACTTTCGGTATTCCCCGGTTGTGGTAGCCCCGATACACTTCAACCTGCCACCGGAGAGGGCCGGCTTAAGGATATCCGCTGCTTTCATGGCTCCGCCCTGTGCTCCCATCAGGGTATGTATTTCATCGATAAAAATAATCAGGCTTGGATCCTTTTCGGCTTCATCAAGCAGTTCCTGCAACTTTTGTTCAAACTGTCCAAAATATTTTGCGCCGGCAGCAACAACCGAAACCATTTCAACAGTCATGATACGTTTACCTTTTAATTCATCCGGCACATCTTCATCGGCAATAAGCTGGGCCAACCCCTCAACAACGCCAGTTTTACCAACACCGGCTTCGCCAATCAGGATAGGATTATTCTTACGTTTCCCTGTAAGGATTCTAATAATTTCCAGTAGTTCTTTTTCCCGACCAATTTTGGGATTAAGCTTTCCCTCACTGGCGTCTGCTGTAAGGTCACGGCCAATTTTTTTAAACTTATCCGAGCTCTTATCAATTCCGTCCGTAGTTTTACCTATACCCGGCTGTTCCACCACTTTCCGTTTGTCATAAAATTTCTTGGGCCACCCATCATCACTGATCATCTTTCGCAAGTTATCGGCCAGTGCAGCCATTACCTTATCAGGATCAGCATCTTTTTGTTTTTTTAAATGTTCCCTGAGAATTTTTGCTACCATACTGTCTTTGTCTTCTAAGATCCCAAGTAAAATGTGTGGAGCTTCAGCTTCACTATCCCCCAGTCTGCTTGCTTCATTTTGAGCTTCCTCCAGGGCTTTCCTCGCTGCCGGCGAAAAAGAGGCCTGGACATTTTCTTTTATTCCTTCTGCCTTGATTTTCTGTTTGAGTTCTCGAGAAACCTCATCAATATCGATGCCGGCTTTCAGAAACTGACGCCGGATATAAATATCCTCAAGCTCAGCTACACCCATAAAAAGATGGGTGGTATCTATCTGCTCATTATTCAATTCTTTGCATACCCGCTCAGCATAATTTAAAATTATTTTCCCAGATTCGCCCAGGTTGTTAATTATAATCAACCCCTTCTAATAACCTTGGTTAATAAATCTAAAAAGCAGCAGTGAATAAAATAAGGTTTCAATTATTTAATTTATCTTTCAAATAAATATTTTTTAGATCACGTAAATTCAGGCCGGTTTGCTGCCTCCAAATTCTTTCTCGATTTCTTGACCATACTTGGCTGCCACAGCAAGCACGATTTTAACAGCGAGCTCAAATTGATTGCGGTTTAAAAAATCACCTAAAAGGTTGTGATGAAAAAGGACAGCTGGCGCGTTCGAGTCCAGGGAAAACTTTCCAAATAGTATTTTATTGTTTTCTGCAGCTAAATATTTGGTAAGCTCAGCTGTAACCGGCGTTTTAACGTTTACCAAAGTCATAATCTTAACGACAGTCTGACCCTCTATCCAATCGTCCGGGATAATTAGCACACGTGCTCCCCCAGCCTGTATAATCAAATTATTATGCTGATCTGTCAGGTAGAAACCAAAAATTTCATCCACGAATTTCTTTATTGTCGCTCTTAGTGTTGCCCGCGCTTCAGACTCTGCCATTTTTAGCGCCTCCTTTAATAAATTATGTTAAAATTATCAATTCCGCCTTATTTCCTGCCCGATCTCTTTAAGTAGTTCCGGTATTTTGCTTACCATAAACCGGTCCCATTCCTTCACATCCTCAGGAAGTTCCTCCCAGCTTACCAGGTAGGGACTCTTCTTGTTATCAACATCTTTTTCCTCTCCCCATCTCCAGCCTTCAAGCAGTCTCTCTGCGTTCCACCTTCCATGTTCAATCTCAGCCATGAACTCAATTTCCTCTTCTGTAAAAGTAAACAATTCTATCTCCCTATCGCCAACCTCATGGACAGTACAGCCAATTTCACGCAATTTTAGATATATATCATCAGCCTGCCTTGCACTTGATTCTTTGAACTCTTTTGGCAGGCTCTCCCATTCTTCCAATGCCGGATCTTTACTTGCAAGGGTTTTCAGCTTGCTTTCACGAAAACCATCATGTATTATCCTGCTCAGTTTTTCTCGGTCGCTTGATTTTAGTTTGGGCCCTCCGGAACCAATAAAAGCTTTTAAGGTCATCGGATCAGCAGGTAAGTGGATTAGTTTTTCCGTTCTGCACCACTTTTCATCCCGCATCAAAACCCCGGCTTCCCGACCGCTATCTTCTACAATCCCAACTGTAGCCCCTAAAGCCAAACCAATCCTGTATTCAATGGCTGAGATCATACCCCCGTTTATTCCCAGGATCTTAACCTCTGACGGATCTAAACCGCCGGCAATTATATCTATCCAGCTCTGTAATGATTCAATGGGACTGTAACCAATACCATCTGTTTCACGCAGCTCAGTGTAGCGCTGATCAAGGGTGGCGTCAGACGATATGTGACCGGGGATATAGCCTATGCTCCAAATTGTATCCCTGTATTTTTTGCCTGCCTCGCCTACCAAACCGCTAATCCCCTGCTGCGTGCCCCCACCGATTACCGTCCCTTCATATCTGCTGAAGGCGTTCATTAACAACTTCCGGTACTTTCTCATTTCCTCCTCGACAGCCGGATCACAGCCGCCGACCACAATCACAACCGGTTTTTGTACGGGCTCCTTCCGGCTTAAAGCTAACTTAAGTACTTCTTCCATCGCCTTTTCAGATTTTCTGTCAAATTCTCGTTTCTCTCTTTTAAGCTTATTTAAAGTTTTTTCTTCTTTTTCAAGGTCCTTCTTATTTGTTTTCTTGAGCTCTTTTATCTCTACATCTATTTCCCCTGCTTTCTTGCTTGTTACAACTGCCCTGCCAACTATCAAAAGCCTTTCAACCCACTGGTATCCGTAAATATCCCTGGAAATTTTTCTCAATTTATACAACGCTTCAAGCGCGGTTTCAATTTTATCTGGCGCCGAACTGAGTTGAATGGCTTTGGCATAGGCTTCAACAGATTCATAAGGTTTGTCCAGTAGCAGGTAAAATTTACCCATGCTGTAATATGCCCAGGGCAAATTCACTCCCACTTCTGCTTGATCTTTACATCTTTGAACAGAAGCATCTATTACAGGTTTCATCAGCGAAATGATCGATGCATCTCTAAAATGATAGATTTCAAAGTCCAGGTAACGTTCCAGTAAATTCGGGTAAGTGGAATCAATCTCGTAGGCCCGGTGGTATAAAGTTCTTGACTTTTCTTCATCTGTCTTTTCGTAAGTTTCAGCCAGAAAAACAAGGGCATCAAGATCTTCATCGGGCGGTTTACAGGCTTTTTCCAGGTAGCGTTGACCCTGGCGGTATTTCTGGCTTCCGGGCTTGTCACTTATTTTACAAAAAGCAATACCCAGGTTCCGCAAGATGTTTGGTTCATCAGAGTTTTTATAATTTGACAGGACATCAATGGCCTTTTGCCAATCCTCCAGGCAAACAGCCATAGCCCCGATTTGATCGGCTATTTTTACGTTTTGGGGGTCATTGGCCAGGATTATTTCCAGTGTTTTGATCTTATTCCGCATCTGTTCATCAGTCATATAGGCGCCGTAATTGGCCAGATAATTACTCAAGCCCTCTTCTATTCTAGAAAAAGTTTTATCCGCGCTTTCCAGCATAGCTGCTACACCGGCAAATTCTCTTTCCCACTTCGAAGGCACCTCAAAGCTTCCTTTATAAACCAATTCATGAGCCATGTCTGCCCAGGCATGCTCCAGTATGGTTCTTACCTGCACCTCCGCACGCCGGTTGGGAAACTCCTTGTCATCGGTTAAGACAGACGGGATTTCAACATTTACATCTTTATTTGGGAAAACACCCTTTTTAAAGCTGATAATATAATGAACGGAGCGGTAGCCGAATTCGGTGGGTTTTAACCTTTGCCTTACATCGATCGTGTTTTCCTGGTCGATTAAAAAGTGCTCTTCGATAAACTTAGACACTGCTTCCACTTCTTCAGCAGTGTGGACTATTATTCGCCCGCCGCACAAATCGGTGAACTGATTTATGGGACATTTATGCTTGCCTTTTTTACGCTCACACTTTTCAGCGAAACTGGCAATGTCCTTGGGCCGGGTTTGGACAATGGCCAGGGGAGCATGTTTCTTCGCGACTTTATTAAGCACTTGCTCCAGCACTTCAGCAAAGAGCTTATAATTATTAAACTGCTTTTTATATTTGTTTATCTGATCTTCAAGCCAATCAATATCTTTAGCAGATTTCTCATCTGTCATATAAACACCTCCAGTTATTTGCAAACTTGAGCTTTAAGTGTGTTATGAGCTCTCCATTTTACCTCTTGATGATGGAATATCATGATGTTGAAGTCTGGGACCAGTTTTATTTTTCATGAAGCTAAAGTCAAGAAATTCTAGATAAGGAAAATTACTATCATAGATATTAAAATAAAATTTCGACATAAATGCAAATATTCCTTCACCTGCAGATCAATCATTTTTTAAGAATTTAATATGTACTCATGATTTTTGCAAAAACTATCCTACACTACCGCCTTACTGATCAGGATAAGCGCTGAGGGCCAGATCGTAATCTTCCAGAAGAGCCAGCGCTCCGGTATAGGAGATAGTTTTATTACCACCAGCATCAAAGCTTTCCTGGACTCCCACCCGGGCTGCCTTTTGCTCTAAGAAATTGAAATCAACCAGGGTTTTAAAGAGTTGATCCCATTTTTCTGCCCGGGTCAGGTGAAAAGGAAGTTCACTTAAGGCCCGTGGTTCGCCCTGCCAGGTCCACTCTTTGTCTTTCTTGCCGGAATCATATTCCGGCTCTGCTTTACGAAGGAAGTAATCGGCCAGAACTTGCTGGTACTTGACTTCGTTTTGTTCAAGATAGCTCCTGCGGGCCACATCTCCGATTTCACGGTGAAAGAAGGTTAAAAGGGCGGTGTTTTCATGACTTTTTACAGCAAGGTAGGATTCCAGGTCGAAAAAGAGGCGAGCCCACACGGCTACCGGCAGTTTGGGCTCTGGCGGCACATGTTTTGTCCGGTCCAGGAAGTCTTTAAAAAATTCCTCATCTGCAGAGAGAATATCCAGGATTTCGTCTTCAGCCAGGCCCATAATCTCGCGAGTGGCGGCAATGTAACCGAGGGTCCGGGAAACCATCATCGTCCCGTGCTCTGTTTCCAGGCGCTTGAAAAGGTTGTTTTCAATAATCCCCTCCTTGCCCTGGCTGAGAACAATCTCTTCAGTATATGATTTCCAGAGGCGGGCCTCTTCAAAAGCCAGCTTCAGGTAAAGGGGCCAACCACAAGCAGAAAACTTATCTAAAACCTCTTTTCTTTGCCGGGTCTGGAGGGTTCGTCCGGCATCACCGAGCCATTTATCCAGCAATTCCTCGCCTTCTTTCATGCTCATCGGGCCTAATTCAATAATATTTTCCGAAGGCAGCTTATGTCTAAGGGCAACCAGGTATTCACCGGGCCTGGTAGTAAGCACCATGCGGACATTTTCGGGCAATTTTTCAGGCAGCCAGGTTAGGCTGCGCGCATTATGGGCAGAAGTAAGCTGGTCGAGCGAATCTAAGAAAATGATTAAGGGCTTTTCTGCTGAAGCCAGGGCCAACCGTTTGGGAAATTCTTCGACCAGTTCTTCGAATGTGGTAGGTGGATCGGCTTCCTGCCCGTAATTCAATGAAATCTGCCGGCAGAGGTCTTCAAGCAAAGAGCGGCCGTCAGAGGAATTAAGAGTGGCCCCGATAAAACGAGAAACAACAATCGCCCGGTGGCGATAATCTTTATGCGCCTCTTTTAAGGCAAAGGCAGCCAGGGCCGACTTCCCTGAACCTCCCTCACCATAAATGCCCAGCAGATGGGGAGAGTTCCCGGCAATATATTTACTGATCCTGTTTAAAAAATCGGAACGGCCTACAAATATTTCTGCCCTTTCTTTACCAAATCTCTCGTGGTCTTCAATTTCTTTTTCCAGGTAGGGCTTGTCCTGGATCTTGGCAATCTCGCTGGAAATAATTTTTTCTAATGAGGTGTATACATCTTCACAAAGCTGGTCGATGTGGTCGGTAGTGATTCCATCTCCTGTCCATTGGGCCCGGTATTCATACACATTATCTGGAATGTATCTTCGCAGCCTGTTTTTAAGTGCTTGCTGCCTTGATTGAGCTTTTTGATCAATTACCCACTCTTTTTCGTCCAGGTCAATGAAGTCCTTGCCTGTGAAATCACCCAGGGTCTGGTAAGCAAACTGTAAAAACTCGCTTTCGGGGGTTTCCTCGGGAGTTTGATCCGCCCTGCTTTTGATGTGCTCATCCACATCCCTGGCCGTAGAATCCTGGCTCAACGCCATTATTGATTCGAAGAGTTCCTGGCATGATGAATCCAATCCCCGGGTATGTTTTTTGTTGATCCTGGCCTTAAGCACCTCCTGGAAACTCGATGTGCTAAACTCTTGAGGAAGGCTCTCAATGCTCCGGAAGAAACAAAAAACATGATCAGCGGCGCCTTTAATTTTCATAGCGCCTTCATTAATTTCCTGTTCTGTGGCTGAAGCTCTGTATTTAAATAACTGCTTGGGCTCAAGGCCTATTTTTTCCACCGCTTCCTGCAGGCTTGAGCGCAGCTTATGCTCTATTTTCCCCCACACCTCAAAATCAACATACTCCCCGGTGCGAGGCTGAAGCTCGTAAACAGGAAACAATGCATTATCGTCTCGCCTGTACCATGTGTTAAGCAGTTTTTTCTCTTCCGCACAGGGGACCAGGGTTAGAATTAGCTCGAACTCTTCCGCCGAGATCACTTCAGGCAACGGCTGCCATCCATAACGGTCACCTAACAGCAGTATAAAATTCGGCCGTGGCGAGGTCTGCCGGCACCTTTCCAGTTCTTCCAGGCAGATTCTCATTGTCCGCTGGTCAAGACCGGCTTCCTCTCCCACCCCCCAGCGCAGGTCAATAGCCTGAAACTGGCAGCCATCTTCAGCGCATCGCTTCTTGAGTGCGGGAAACACTCTTCTTTGCAGGGCATTTCGTTCTTCCTGCAGGTCTGTAAAGGTAGAACTGACAAAGATTCGAAAGGTCCTTCCGGCATGGGCCATCTTTTAATAAGCCTCCTTGCTATTGCCTGAAGCTTTATTCGGCTCCAGGTAAATTTCTATTTGTTTCTCGCGCCGCAGTGCTCAATATAGTGGGCGCTTCTCTTTACCCCTCAAATTATTCTTGGACTTGCTTCTTTTTTCTGATCACTACCGGCCAGGGTAAATGGTTATTATCCTATTCTTTGTTTAAGAGTCTGAGCGCTAGCTTTGTTATTTAAACGATCTACCCCCTGGATCATTTTTAATCTACTTAAGATCGAAGTTGTGTAGTTCTAGGATATAGACATTGCCACCACTATCTCCTGCCGCGATAGACCTGCCGGAGGGATTAAAGCTTATTCTAATAGGATCACCGATACATGGAAAAACATAAAGATTCGTTCCGCTGTCGAAATCCCACAGCCTGACCGTATTATCTCCCCCGGCTGAAACCAAAGTTTTACCGTTCGGGCTGAAGACACAGGAGTGGACCGATTTGGTGTGTCCGGTTAAAACTGCCCTCTCCTCACCCCTGGCCGCATCCCACAATCTTACCACCTTGTCTTCACCGGTCGAAGCCAGGGCCTGACCGTCCGGGCTAAAGGCACAGGAGGTGATTTTACCGGTGTGGCCTTCTAATACGGCCCCCTCAGTGTTCGTGGACGCGTTCCACAGCCTGATCGTCCCATCACCGCCAACCGAAGCCAGTATCTGACCGTCCGGATTGAAAGCACAGGACAGGACCCAACCGGCGTGACCTTTCAAAACAGCTCTCATTTCACCCGTAACCGCATCCCAAATTCTGACCGTATCATCACTACCGGTCGAGGCCAAAAGTTTACCATCCGGGCTGAAAGCACAGGATAAAACCCAAGTAGAGTGGCCTTCTAAAACCGCCCTCTCCTCTCCCTCAATCACATCCCACAGCCTGAGCGTCCCACCATCGTCAGCCGCAACCAATATCTGGCCGTCAGGATTGAATGCGCAGGTGTTAACACCACCGCTGTGGCTTTTTAAAACAAACCGCTGCATCCCTGTAGGCGCATCCCACAGCCGTACGTCTTCGCCGGCCGAGGCCAGGGTCCGGCCGTCCGGGCTGAAGACACAGGATAAAACCTTACTGCTGTGACCTTCTACAGCCATTTGCTCCTCACTCGCAGCCACATCCCACAGCCTGACTGTATTGTCCCGACTTGCCGAGGCCAGGGTCTGGCCGTCCGGGCTGAAGACACAACAGTTGATCAAGCCGGTATGCCCTTTTAAAACCGCCCGTTCCTCACCCGTGGCCATATCCCACAGCCTGAGGGTCCCGTCACTTCCACCCGAGGTCAGCATCTTACCATCCGGGCTAAAAGCACAGGAGCGAACCTCAAAAGTGTGGCCTTCCAAAACAGCCCTCTTCTCGCCAGTTGCCGCATTCCACAGACTAACCGTTTTGTCATAGCTGGCCGAAGCCAGTGTCATGCCGTCCGGGCTGAAAGCGCATGAGTGGACCTTACCGGTGTGACCTCTTAGAACTGCTTTCTCCTCACCCTTAGCCACATTCCACAATCTTACTGTCCCATCTTCACTGGCCGAAGCCAGTATCTGACCGTCCGGATTGAAAGCACAGGATAAAACCCAATCAGTGTGGCCCTCTAAAACCGCCCTCTCCTCACCCTCAATCGCATCCCACAGCCTGAGGGTCCCGTCACCTCCCCCCGATGCCACTATCTTACCGTCCGGGCTGAAGGCACAGGAGTTGATTCTAAAGGTGTGGCCTTCTAAAACTGCCCTTCCCTCACCTGTAACTGCGTTCCACAACCTGATCGTCTTATCCTCGCTGGCCGAGGCTAAAATTTTACCATCCGGGCTGAAAGCACAGGAGTGGACCTCCCCGGTGTGGCCTCTCAAAACGGCTCTTTCCTCACCCGTAGACGCATCCCACAACCTTACTGTTTTGTCGTAGCTGGCTGAGGCCACTATCTGACTGTCCGGGCTGAAGACACAAGAGCGAACCCATTGAGTATGTCCACCGAAAACCATGATCAGTGCTTCCGATTCTATGGTTTTGCACTTGTTATGCATCCAGGGCCTGGCCCCCGGGGCAGTCCTTTTCTCAAACTCGGGCGCTACAATCTG
>SL_8KL_010_SEDDRAFT_10001211_pt1 | contig 22401 bp, 19 predicted proteins | sample SodLakKL_010_SED_4_FD_11160 | JGI IMG/M metagenome (IMG submission 11160) | reverse complement strand
TTCTTTGACTGTATAAGTTGGTAATATCTATCCCTAAAAAATCATAATATATCCATAAGCTTATTCATTTATAGACTATAAGTTGGATTTTCAACAAAAAAATTAAATACTTTCAATTATAACTCCATTTTATGTTTGATGTATATAAGTGTAGAGTGTGTGGAGAAACGTCTTTGATGAATGGTAAGCCTGGCAACTGTCCTTTTTGCGGTGCTGATAGAGAATACATTGTAAAGAAAGAAAACTACAATAGGTTAATGCCTGATTCAATTAGTGAAACTTCAAGAGAAAATATAAAAAGTGCAATAAAATTAGAAATAAATAATTCTAAGTTCTATTCGTGTGCTTCAAGGAAAACTGGAGACGAATTTGAATCGTCAACTTTCAAGAGGCTTGGAAAAATTGAAGCCGAACATGCAGAAGCTCTTGCAGAACTCATTGATGTAGAAGAAGAGGATATACCTAAGTATGATGAATGCTACAAAGATGCATTAAAGAACTATGAAGAATCACACAAGAGAGAGAGTCGGGCAATAGAACAATATAAAGTTTTTGCTGATGAGGCAAAGGAGCCTGAAATTCAAGAATTCTTTAACGCAATTGTAGAAGTAGAAAAAGATCATTTAGAACTATCCAAACGGAAACTATCTTAATCTAAGAATCATAGAGAATACTCTGATAAATTAGCCTCTATTTTACTTAAAACTTACAAATAAATTTAGAGGTGCACTCTTTATATTTTAAAACAATCTAAACGAATCTAGGTTTTGGGGGGCTTTTGCATCCCACCCCATCTTCATTTTTATCTCTTCTGCAAGTTTTTTACAGTTTTTACATTCACCATGTACTATAAAAGTTTCAGGAGAACCATTGATATTATGTATAAAATTCCATATACCAGATCTATCTGAATGGCCAGAGAATCTTAGATGGTATACTTCTAAGTTTAATTTTAAGAGAGTGTTTCCGATTTCAATTTTTTCAGCACCTTTGATAGCTCTCCTACCGGGAGTATTCTCTGCCATATATCCTGGAAGTATAAGTGAATTCTTTTTGTCTTCACCAAGTTTTTGTAGATAATATGTCACTGCACCTCCAGTAAGCATACCTGAAGTGGTAAGTATTATCCCATCATTCTCTATCGCCTCTACTCTATCCTCATCAGAGTATATCCAATTAATATCAAAATTTAATCTCGGCTTTATATATTCTGGATAAGATCTCATTATCTTTGTAGATTCTCTGATCATACCATCAACATATACTCTATTAGAAAGATCATGATTATTTAGTAAAGAGAGCACTTCTTGTGCTCTTCCAACAGCAAAAGTTGAAATTACAGGGATTCCACCACGGTTTAAAGTCTTTTTAACTATTTCCACTAAATCGTCTTCTACACTTTTTTGGCTAGGTATGTCTTCAAAAGCATAAGTACTCTCCATTACCAATACATCGAGTTCAGGAAGATCAAAAAAGTCGCAAGAAGATAGAAGAGGTGTATTCCTATTATCGAAATCTCCAGTATAAAAAATATTTTTCCCGTCAATTGATAAAAGGATTCCTGAGCTACCCGGGAGGTGGCCAGCATCAATAAAAGTTGCTTCAACTCCAGGCGAAATCTCCTTAGAATTCCCATATCTAATTGGTAATGAATGTTTTAACATAGTATCTATATCAGACTTCGAAAAAAGGGTTTTACTATTTTCTCTACTTATCCTATAAAAATCCTTTTTTAATAATCTAATTAACGAAAGCGTTGGCTCAGTAGCATATAATGCACCATCATATCCTTTAGAATAAAGATTTGCAATATTGCCTGAGTGATCTAAATGGGCATGAGTAAGCATTATTGCATCTAGTTCGTCCAAGCATAATTCGGGAGGCATATAAGGAGTTTGAGAAGATTCCATACCTATGCCATGATCTAGCAAAACATTTGAAGAAGGTGTTTGGAGTAAAATAGAGTTTCTACCTACTTCCTTACTACCACCTAAGAAGGTTAAACGCCCCCAGCTATTATCTACTGACCTATTAACATTTCTGCTAACCTCTTTTAAAAACTCATACCTTCCTTCTGCATCATATATCAACTCCCTAACCTTACTGACCGTTCCAGAATAAGAAGGTTTTTTTATATCCATTATCCATCCGGTTTTTTCGAAAAACTTTTCTTTACTATGCTCAAATGTCCCCTTCTTATTGGTCGCTACTATGGCTCGCCCATACGCTTCATCCCAGTATACTTCATCAAAATTACCTATCTTTTCTATTTCCTCAAAAGATTCTTTTTTATTTTTTCTGTTTAGTTTCTTATCTAGGTTATTTTTATTACTATGAATTTTAAGTTTGTCAGGACCAACATGTTCAAAAAGCATTTTTTAACCTTTTTTATACTTATACCTTTATTTCTAAATATCTTTTATTTGCAATTTAATACTTCATTCACTAGAAATTAAACTTAATAAAAAATGCCATCTCTTTCCCACTAAAAAACAACAAACTTGTAACATCATTTGTATAATCACCACTATGAACGGATCTGTGACTATGCCAGATATACTATTATTAGTCCTTTTGTAATCATCAGTATATCGTATGACCTACAATAATCCGAAAAATTTAAGATACTCGGATTAATCCTTATTCTTTAAATCATTAAATTTTTTAAATTATAAAAAGATTTAGGAGCTGATATATTTGGAGAAACCAAAAAAATCTTTTAATTCTAGGTCGTGCACCGGGTGTATGGTTGAGAGGTGTGTTAGCTGTATAAAAGAAACATGTATCTTATCCGAGAAAATATGTAGATTGTGTAGTGAAGATAAAACTGACGATGAAGAATTTGAAGATTTGATGTTTGAATTAGAGGAGTGTCAATCGGAGAAACTATCGAAAAAACATAATAATAACAATTTTGGTTCAGACGCAATTGGAAACGATACATTTGAATATAATAACGAAGAATATGATTTTTACCCATAACTATGAATGGTTCTAACAAAAAAATCAGAAAAAAAATAAAAGAAGTTAAAAAAGAAATCAAAGAGACACCTTACAATAAGTCCACCTCTGAGCACATAGGTAGGTTAAAAGCTAAACTATCTCAGTTAAAAGACAAACTCGATAAAAGGGAGTCTTCTTCATCAAGTAAAAATGGATATGAAGTTAAAAAATCAGGAGATAGAACAGCTGTTTTAGTAGGATATCCATCAGTAGGTAAGTCCACGCTTTTATCGAAATGTACTTCTGCAGAATCTGAAGTTGCATCTTATGATTTTACTACTCTAAAAGTTATCCCGGGTATGCTTGAATACAAGGGTGTAAGAATTCAGCTCCTTGATGTACCTGGCTTAATAGAGGGGGCTTCTTCCAACCGGGGTAAGGGTAAACAGGTTCTTTCCGTTATTAGAAATGCAGATCTCGTAATAGTTATGACCGATGTAGTTAGGAAAAATGACATTATTAAAATAAAAAAAGAATTATATAATGCTGGAATAAGACTAGACAGGACTCCTCCAAAAATAGACATTAAAAAAAGAGATAGAGGAGGGATAAAAATAACGAGTTCTGTGAATCAAAACATCAATGAAGATACGATAAAAGCAATTTTAAAAGAATACAAGATATCAAATGCAAAAATTATACTTAAAGAAAAAATAACTGTTGAGGATCTTGTCGATAAAATATCAGGTAACCGAGTATACATCCCGTCATTGACTGTAGTAAACAAGATTGATAAATGTAACAAAAATTTAAAAGAAGGAGAAAATGGAGAGATATACATTTCAGCAAAAAATGAAATGAACCTCGGATATTTAAAAAATAGAATATTGGCTAAATTGGATATAAAAAGGATTTATTTAAAGCCAAAAGATGGTGGAGAAGTAGACTTAAACGATCCACTTGTGGTACCTAAAGATGGAACAATTAGATCGGTCTGTAGAGAAATTCATGGAGATTTTGAGGAAAAGTTTAAGTATGCAAGGATATGGGGGGAATCTGCTAAATTCGATGGACAACAGGTAGGAATCGAACACAAACCTAAAGACGGAGATATAGTGAGCATATCAACAAAGAAAATCTAAAATTTAAATTAAATCGAAATTTTAGATTTTCAATATCTAAACGTATTTTTAGGTGATGCATTACTTATCATTTTAGTTTTAAAAATCTTTTTTATCTATAATTTCAGTATTAAATACTATTTTCTCGAAATCATTTTTGTACATACTTAAGATTTTATCTAAGCATTTTTTCGAATGTTTTCTTGCTTCTTTAGTTTTACGATATATCATCGACTGGCCAAAAGGATAGGTCATCGATAGCTCTTCAGGATATACAAAAGGTGGATCAACAATAATCTTCTGTATTTCATCACTGTTGAGTGATTTATTTAATGGGAAGTTGCTAGAATTAATTTGGTCAGTAATGAATAAAATTTCACCACTAAGATTAAATCTTTTAAGGGCTTCATAAGACCTAATTATTTCTGGCCTTTTTATTGATTCCTCACCGACATAAAAAAATGCACTTTTCTTGGTTCTTGGTGTTAAGCTTTCAAACCATTCTGTGTGACTGAGAGAATCTAAAAACCCTGCAAGTAAATCTGGATGAGCTCTACATCTTTCAGCTATAAGCTCAAATAATTCACCACATCGTATGGCCTCTTTTATACGATCTAATTCCTTAAACGTAACATATAAGTTGTGGCTTGCAAGCAACTCCTTATTCTTTAAATCTTCTACGCTATTACTATCACAAATAGGACACGTGCATGGAAGATATTTCATATTTCCTAATTTTTTGCTACCTCTACTAGTCATATATCTCTCTCTTTTAGCAAATAGAGCATAGGCAGCTGAATCAAAAATATCACAACCAAGAGCTACAGCAAGAGGTAGGGTCATTGGGTGTCCCGCTCCAAAAAGATGGATCGGTGCATTAGTTGGTAGACTTTTTTTAGATTCGATTGTAATATTTGCCAATTCTTTAAATCTATAGGATTCCATCAAAGGAACAACTCCACCTATACAATACAAATCAAATCCAATCTTGGATGCTTCGACAGCTGACTTTTTTCTAAGATCTAAGTATGTAGATCCTTGGATAGGACCTGCAATATTAATTCCTTCTATTCTAGATGCTTCTTCTAAACGATTTTTTGTCTTTTTTAAATCATCTTTAGCCTTACTTTTTTCCACGTCAGGTGAGGTTGGTATGTCTAAGGGGACTGATATATTAGACCCTATCTTTTTTTGAAACTCTAATATCTCCTTAGATGAAATATCAACATCTCCATATAAAAAAAGTTGATACGATCCAGAATCAGTCATTATAGGTCCATCAAATCCTAGAAGTCGTTGTAAACCTAACTCTAAAGCTTTATCTTTAATTTCATGATTCTTATGTATAATATATGAATTTGTTATTAATATTTCAGCGCCAAAATCTTCCATTTTACTAGGATCGATAGTCTGAACATTTGGATTTATTACAGGCATTATCGTAGGTGTTTCGACATCCCATCCATCAATACGGATATTTCCAATTCTTCCTCCAAAATCCTTCTTTTTAATTTCAAATTTCATATTAAACTCAAACTGACCTCAAACTTTTGAATATACCTATTTAATTCTTTTTCTTTTATATTTAATTGAATTTTTAAAATTATTGACCACACTAACTAAAGACGGATGTATGCAGGCTTAACTTTTATCATAATGAACTCACAAATCCTAATTACTTCTAATTTACAAAACCTTAAAAATTGGAGATTATAACTAAACAAATGGCATATAAACTAATTACTTATATTATCTAATCGACAATCAGTAATATCTACTATATCTTCAGTAGATATTTTCATCAAAGTATTACTAGACCCCCCACCTGCAACAACACTTTCAAACTGCATAATGTCTTCATCAATATATGTCTTTAGCCTATGGCTTATTGGAGGTATTCCACCCAACTCGTATCCAGAAAAAGTTTTGATTTCGTCTGGTTCTGCCATTTCTACTCTAGAACCGTGAAGTTGAGATAACTCTCCCATACTTAACTTTTTATTTCCAGGAACTAAGGCTATAATAGGTAAACCTTCCTCATCTTTAAGTACAAGAGACTTCACAATTCTTTCATAACTAACATCAAGACGTTCAGAAGATTCTTTTACTGATTGAGTTGAATTTTCAAAAGTAAAAAAGTCTACCTCAATACCTTTATCGGACAAAAATTCTTTAAGCTTTTCTATACTCATCTATATTGCACTCCAATTTATTTTTTAAAAATATGTGGTAACAAAAAAATTTATATGCATAAAGAGGTGGACCGACCGGGATTTGAACCCGGGGCCTCGTCCATGCCAAGGACGCGATCTACCACTGATCTATCGGCCCATTTATATTAGTGCTATTTATTTTATTAAACGTAAATATCTTATTGATATATAGTGATTTTAGATATTTATAAATTATACAAAAAGAAAAAATATAATCATATTTTTAAATTGATCACGAGTTCTAAGTGTATTCATTCTTTCTAGCTACCAAAAAATATACTGGGTTTTTTGTTTATATCTTTACTGGGCCTTAGATATTTATTAGCCGGCTCGGCTTGAAGCCTTCCTTTAAAAGGGAATATCCTTAACTCATCCTTTATATAATTACCTTGAGTTGTTATTTTTAGTATTTTTAATTTTTTTTCACTTTCTTAATTCACATGATTAACATACAATATCTAATTTTTGGATCAAAAAATCAAAATTAAAAAGACAATATATGGAAATGAGTAAAAATAATTAAATATTAATAACTAATTTTTGATCTGAAAATCAAAAAATCTAGATATCATTCATTTTCTAGATTTGCTAATTTCCTTACGTAACTCACCTATACTTGATTTTCTTTCAGCGAAGGCGTTATGCCTGTGTATACTCTCTTCATTAACCTGTCTAACCTTCACTAATGATTCATCTGGCAAATCATCAAACTCCTCAACAACTTTTACAATCATATTCCTAACTGCATCTTCAACAAAAACAGGATTGTCGTGAGCCTTTTCAACGATCTTAGCTTCATCTTCCCTTTTTAGCAGCTCATACATTCTTGCACTCATAGAAGATTCTATTATTTCTACAAGTTTTTCTATTGGAACTTTATTACCAACCGGAACCTCTATATATATGGTGCCTCGCCCTCTTTGGTTATGGGTTGCAATAGGGATATCAAGCATTATATTTTCAATTTGTTTTTCATCTAAACCTTCCTCTTTCAACCTCTCTTTTATATTTTCTGCCATTATACCTTGTGCGCAAGGACAGGCAGTCGTACCCACAACTTCAGCACCTACTCTATTCCTAGTTTCTTCGTTTGTTGATACAGCTCTTGCAAAAATTTTTACAATATCTTGAGATGTCATTTCCGAAACTGGAGCCTCCCTCTTCATGGCAAATTCGCTTTCCATTGAAACTTCCGACCTAGTAGCATATTCATGCCGACTAAGGATTTCATCAGCAACCTCAACACATAATTCTTCTATCTCATAAACAGGATCTTCAATTGCCTTCTCCAATACCTCATCAACTGCTTCAAAATTTCTCGAGAGATTTGCACCTTTCCTATCAGAAGGTAAGTCAACTGATATATCAAAAATTGAGGACAAAATTAAAGGCTGGTTAGAGTCATTTCTAGCTATTTTTATATGTTTTTTTATATCGTTAACGCCCACTCTTGTAAGATCAACTGAAACGTTAGGTCTATCAGCTTGTATATCTGGAAGTATCATTTCTAGCTATTGTTTAGAGTTAAATATAATTAAAATCTCTTGAATATTTAAAATAAAAATTAAGCTTACTTTATCTTTTTATTTTTAACCAGTGATTTTCGTAAAAATTAAATAATAATACCTCTATGTGAGATTAGTAGAATGACATCCCTCCCTTGTAGTAAAACTCCCTATAATTCATGCCCTTATAGTTCAAAGTTGAAAGTACTACCGTAGAGGTGACGTGAGGATCCACTGGACCTTCTTTGACATCTTTGAGGGTCTTCATCTTCTTACAAATGCCATGCAGGTCATCAATATAGAGTCCTGACCCTCTTTTGTATATATCCACAGCTCACTCGGATTTAACTAAAGAGTTCTGACATTCCTACTTTAGCTGGGAAAGCTCGAATAAAACTTTGTTTCCGGCTTGCTGTGAATCTATTATCTTAAAGCTGTATTGAAACTACTTAATTGTTGTATGTACTCTCTTAAAAGTAGAGGTTTTACCCAAATGTTAAGACAAAATTTCCTGAGTTTTGTTTTTGTGTTCTTTTGTTTTTTGTGACGAGATATATTTTTGCTGCTGTTCCTGTTGGATTTTTTTCTTTTATTAGGTTGGCTTTTTCTTGATTCTCCGATTATGGTTGTTAGATGTGGTCTGTTCTTTTTGTATTATTTTTACTTGTCGTAGAGTCTTGGAAAGCGTTTTTCTACTTCAGTTGATAGTAGCTTGATTTCTAGCCTTAATTTGACGAATCGGTAGATTCTACCTAGCTCTCCTCTAGTTCTTCTGGCTTATCGATAGATTTCATTCCTTCTAACAAGATAACCGGGCCGTATGTTGCCTTCTTTATTTTTTCAGATATGTTACCTAGTATCGTTTCTTTGATGCTTTTACCAACTTTTCCGATAAATATCAATCCATATTCTGAGGATTGATTTTCGATTTCCTTGACTATGTCTTCTCTCCTAGTTTTAATTCTTTCTTTTATACTCTCTTGTTTTATTCCAGTGTTCATCAGTATAGATACTCCTTGGTCCAATGTTGTATCTTCAGGCTCAACCAGCATCAGGCCAACTATAGATTTGTTTAGTCCCATCTGGTTGATCAGTTCCCCTGCCTTTTTCAGGTTCTCTTTATAGCGGTATATTATCAATATTTTTTTGTGTGTTTGCATAGGGTTCAAAAGTAATGTTGCGTCGATATCTTCTTCCTCTTCGATTCTTTCAATTGTTTTTTCTTTGTTATGTGTGAATACCTGCCTTGTTTCTGTTTTTACGCCGGACTCAACAAATCTTGATTTTATGTTTCTAAGTATGCTTTCGATCCTTTCTTTGTATTGCATGCTTGCCTGGCTTGCTGCGGTCTGCTCAGGTATGTCGTGTATCCCGAGTAAAGTGACTTCTGTGTCTTTAAGCAGGTCTATTATGCCTTCTGGCATGGATTCCTCCTTTAAAACCTCTATTGGTATTAATATCTTTTTTTTCATTCTAATACACTCTTTAGTTTTACATCAGACGCATATATGACTGTCCATAGCGCTGCTACAACAAGAATTATCAGGCCCACCCATCTTGATACTGGTTGCATAAAGAGTATCAAAGCAAAACTCGATATCCCTCCGATCACTGGTAATACAGGATATCCAGGTGTCCTAAAGTCTGGTTCATACCACTCAGGGGAAATCTTCCTGAAAAATATTACAGCTAGACATATCAAACCGTACATCACTAAATGCAGAAAGGAAGCTACTTCGGCCAGCAGTTCAACTTGCCCTGTGACTACAAGTACTACGACTATCACTCCTGCAAATATCAAAGATATGTGAGGGGTACCATACTTGAGGTTGATTATGCTTAGTCTCTTTGGAACAAGCGCGTCCCTACTTACACTATAAAGTGCTCTTGAAGAAGCAAGTATTGATGCATTTGCACTTGAAATCGTAGATAATATTCCAGCAATGAGTATTGCTATGGCACCAACCATCCCTAAAAGTTCTCTTGAAACTTCGATTATTGCGGTTTCACCGAGCACTCCTAGTGTTGCACTATCAACTGTGCTTGTGGCTACAAAAATAGTTAATGCATAGAGAATTGTGACTATTAGGACAGAGCCTATCATTGCTAATGGTAGGTTTCTACTAGGCCTCTCGATATCACCAGCTATCGTAGCAACTTGTGCAAACCCAAGGTATGAAGTAAAGACGAGGGCTGCTGTAGAGAAAACTGGTCTATATCCGTATACGGCAAAATCTTCAGGAATTGTTTCACGACCAAAAACGCCAAATGCATCCAAACTTCCATACAACAAGAATGCAAATATAATAAATATTAAGAGTGTTACAATCGCGTTTTGAAGTTTCTCTGTGTTCTCAGTTCCTGATATGCTTATTGCAACGAGTAAAACTCCAGCTATAACCGCCAGTAAAACAACTGGGTCAAAATCGATTGTCAATCCGATCTCATACATAACTTCAAATGCATAGTAACCAAATCCGACCAAGTAAAATGCTGCCGCAAAGAGAAGGCCAAACCATAGCGATATACCAACCATACCACCTGTCTTTGTTCCCATAGATCTAGATACAAAGAAGTAGCCGCCACCACTTCTAGGCATTGCGGTCGCAAGTTCGGATGCTGGTAGTGCAACTAGAAGCGCAATCACTCCACCTATTATGAAACTTAATATTGAGGCGGGACCTGCGTTACCAGCTGCAAGTCCAGGAAAAACGAAGATTCCGGCCCCTATCATCGTTCCTATGCCGATGGTAAGGCCCCCCATCAACCCAATTGTTCTTTCTAACTCCACACCTTCTTCCTGAATGCATACTTCATCAGTATCTTTACCTGGAAGTGGTTCTGGATTACCTTCATCAATTTGGGGTCGCGTCGGCATAAATAAAACCTCTCAAGTACTCTTACACTCTTTTTTTAAAAACTAACAATTTTTTCTAGCCTACAAAACCTTAAACAAAATTTTATCACAATCACACTTAAACAAAATTGATATTTCTAGCTAATTTTTTATTTATAATTTTTACATTTAAAAGTATATACTAATCTAAAATATTAAAAAATACTTTTAATTAGTAAGAGGGGTTTACAAAAAATAATTGTACAAGAGAATAACCTCTTGACCTCCTCCGCCTGAAGACGGAGGTATGCGGGCTTTAAAAAGTATCAAAAATTCCTATAAAATAACTCGATTTTTTAGATTGCATTCAAATGTTTAAGCAGTAATCCTATTCAAACACAGAAGTGAGATAAAAAATCTAAAATTTTCCAGAAATAGGGATTAGATTACATCAAATTTATAATTATATTCTTCTAGCCCACTATCATCAAAAAGCATTCTGGCTTCCGTCGAAGTTATTAAAGGATATTTAAATCTTTCAGAATCATCATACGCTACTCTTGGACATGCCGTACTCACATAGGCATCAAATCCAAGTTGGATTAGCTTTCCAGGAGTTATATCTCCCATGCTGATTATTTCTGCTTCCTTACCAGAACTTCTAATGAGTTTACAAATTTCCATAGCTAAATTACTTCGCATCTGTCCTTTTTTAGTACTTAAGATTATTCCAAATGTATTTGCGTTTTTTGCTTTTTCCATCTGGGCGTATCTTTTATTTAAAAAATTACTATTTTCAAAATCAATCTTCCTGACCTCATTTTTTTCTGGATCAGCTACTAAAACTTTTTTATCCTTAGCAATCCGTATTCCGAGCGGATGGAAATTACCACTTCCAATATATAGATAAAAATCTACATTATTTGGTACAGCCGAAAAGTTACACCCAAGAACTTGTCCTGGATTTTTTATCCGAGAGTCACCATCACTTATAACGACTTCTATATCATTAGATTTTTCTATAGATTCAACTATCTCATCCATCCTAGTTATAAACTGAGCAGTGGTAACAAGCCCAATTACGCCTTTTATAGATTCTCTAATTTCTTTCAATATATAAGAAAGATCTAAATTTGAGCGTAGTGGGAAATAGTTAATTGGTATCTCTGTATTTTGCAAAATAGGAGAATGGCCAAGTTGTATTATCCTATCTACACCTATCTCAATAAATTCTCTATCAGAAATGTCACATGCACCATAGCACGGATTACCTGAGATTATTACCTCAGAACCAGTTCTATATGAAATCTCCCTAGATATATCATGTGCTCTTCGCTTAAGGCCTTCTGGAATTTCGAGGCCAATTAATCTATCCCCAGATTCCTCAATTAACTTGCATATATCTTCATATGGTATATCAAGCTTCATTTGCCATGAACAAGTTTTCTTAATGTAACAAAAAATTTTATCGAATTGTACTTATCTTGATGAATCCAACATAATTTGTTTCTCTTTTTTTGCCACAACTCTTGTTATTTCGTCAACAGCATCGATGTTAGCTGAAACACTTGAGATGCCATGCTCTACAAGTTTCCTTACAATTTCTGGACGACTACCTGCCTGTCCACAAATAGAACATTCTATCCCTTTTTCTCTACATCTCTCTATAACTTTTCTCATTAGATGCATAACAGCAGGATGTTTTTCGTCATAAATACTCGAAACTTTATTGTTATTTCTATCAACTGCTAATGTGTATTGAGTTAAATCATTTGTTCCAAAACTTACAAAATCTATATCTTCATCTAAGAAGTCTTCTATCATAATCGCTGATGCAGGAGTTTCTACCATAATTCCAAAAGTGAGTTTATTTATGTCAAGACCATTTTCCTCGGCAAGTTTCCTAGCTTTGCTTACTTCAGAAGGATGCTGTACTAATGGGAGCATGATTCCTACATTTACATAACCTTTTTCAATCACCTTCTTAATAGCTTTTATTTGCATCAAAAAACTATCTTCGAACTGGAGGTCACGCCTTATACCTCTAAATCCCATCATTGGATTTGATTCTTTTGGCTCCCTACCTCCTCCTTCCAGGCTTCTAAATTCATCAGTGGGGGCATCCAGCGTTCTTACCCAAACAGGCCTAGGATAAAATTCGTCAGCAACCTTTGCGATTCCATTGAATAATTCTTCAATAAATTTCTCTTCTTCACCATCATCAACATAAGCTTGTGGGTGCTTATTAAGGCCTAAAACAAGATGTTCTATTCTTAATAATCCAACACCATCTGCACCGGTTTTAGCTGCTCTTTCTGCTGCTGCCGGCATGGATACATTTACTTTTATGTCTGTAGCAGTTATTTCTCTTGGTCTTTTTCTTACAACTTCTTTCTCTACTTTTTCTTCATCCACAGACTTTCTGGTGTCTCCCTTCATAACTTTACCTCTTTCTCCATCAACAGTTACAATCATATCATCTTCAAGAATCTGGCATGCATTCTCAGAACCAACTACAGCCGGGGTACCTAGTTCCCTAGAGACTATAGCTGCATGACATGTCATTCCTCCTTCCTCAGTAATTATGGCAGAGGCTTTTCTCATTGCAGGCACCATATCTGGGGTGGTCATCGAAGTAACTAATATGTCACCTTCAATTATTTTATCTATCTCGTCAAGCGTTTTTACTATCCTAACTTTACCTGTACCTGCGCCAGGAGATGCACCTAATCCTTCCAAAATTACTTCACCTGACATTTCTTCAATATTTTCCCTATCCTCAGATATCGTAGTTATGGGTCTGGATTGTAGCATAAAAACTTCTCCATCTTTTATTGCCCATTCTACATCCTGTGGAGAATTATAATGTTCTTCAACTCTATCAGCAAGCTTAACAAGCCTTTTTATTTCTGAATCAGAAAGAGTGGATAAATTTTTCTTATCTTCTGGCACCTCTATTTTTTCAGTCTCGCCTGTTTCTGGGTCCCTAACATACATCGTGTTTTTAGTAGATACTTCTTTTCTCTCTATATCAAGCGTATCTTTTCTAGCTATGTATTGGTCAGGAGAAACCGATCCAGAAACAACTCCTTCACCTAAACCCCACCCTGACTCTATTATTACCTCATCTCTACCTGTAGTAGGGTGAGAAGTAAATATAACCCCAGCTTTCTCCGCATTAATCATTTTTTGGACTATAACAGCTATATTTACGTCATGATGATCGAAATCTTGTTTTTCTCGATAAAATATTGCCCTGCCCGTATAGAGAGAGGCCCAGCATTTTTTTATCATCTTTAAAACTTGTTCCTTACTCTTTACATTTAAAAAAGTTTCTTGCTGACCTGCAAATGAAGCATCAGGGAGATCTTCTGCGGTGGCAGAAGATCTTATCGCTACAAACTCTTCTTTATCATCAGCATCTTTTGAGATTTCCTCATAAGCAAGGAATATTTCATCTCTGAACTTTTCCGGCATATCCGTTTTTAATATTATATTTTTTATTTTCTCACTTGATTTACGTAGCATCTTCGAGTCATCAACCTCAGTATTATCTAATATTTCAAAGATTTCATCCTTTATACCAGTCCCTTCAATATACTTTCTAAAAGTTCCTGCAGTTACAACGAATGCGTTTGGTACAGGGAGTCCTGCTTTTTTCATTTCTCCAAGGCTTGCCCCTTTCCCTCCAACTAATTCAATGTCATCATTATCTACTTCATCTATCCAAGCAATTACATCCAATCTAAACACCTTCTAGATTTTTAAGAGCTTTTTTCTTCTTCCTATCGTAGCTATTAAGGGTAGAGAGAGCTATTTTCTCAAAATATTTTCTACTAATATCAAATTCTAAAGATATTCTCTCAATGTAGGGAATATCTATAAAGTCCTCTGAGAGTTCTTTCCGCGCCAAAAAGATTTTAAAGACCTCAGATACGGCAATTATCGATGTAAAACCTTTAACAAATTCGAAAGAAGGTTTGGTTTTATTGTTCTCTATACGTGAAACTGTCTCTCTCGCAATCCCTAATATATCACCTACATCTTCCTGAGTCAGATAAATCTTTTCCCTATACCTTCTTATTTTATTTCCAGGCTCTTCACTTAGCACAATAGATCCACACACTTCTTTTGCATAATCAACTAGCCAGTCTGGCAGATATACTCTCTCTCTATTAATATCTGAAGCCATTTGACTCACATTTTATAGTAGTTTAATTAACATTTAAACATTTTTGTTTATGATGTGATTCATATATCACATAATGTTCAAATAAACATTTTTGTTTATGATGTGATTCATATATCACATAATGTTCAAATTAGAGCCAACACTAAAATTTTTAACTAGATAAAATTAAAAGTTAACCCCACCTAATAAAAAAATTCTAAAAATTACTTAGCTAAATAATTAAATTGGGAAAATCTTAATAGATGATAGGAGTTTTCACTTGACGAAGAAAAGTACAAAAATAATATTAAAATTAGGGATAGATTATGAAAATTTTAGTTTCAGACAAAATTAAAAAGAAGGGAATAGAGAAGTTAAAAAATGTGGGCAAAGTAGATATAAAAACGAAACTTGATCAAGAAGAACTCAAAGATATTATTAAAGAATATGAAGCAATTATAGTAAGGAGTGGTACAACCCTTGACCGAGATATCCTGGAAATGGCAGATAACTTAAAAGTGATTGGGAGAGCTGGGGTTGGAGTTGATAATATAGATATAGATGCTGCAACGGAAAAAGGTATTTTTGTAATTAACGCTCCAGAAGCTTCAACTATATCAGTTTCCGAACATACGGTCGGCCTCATTTTTTCCATGGCTAGGAATATACCTCAGGCCAATATGTCTCTTAAAAAAGGAAAATGGGAAAAAAATAAATTTTTAGGTGAAGAAGTTCGCGGGAAAAAGCTAGGAATAATAGGTTTAGGTAGAATAGGTAGTGAAGTTTCGAAAATGGCAAAAAAAATAGGTATGGATGTAGCTGCTCATGATCCCTATATTTCAGATGATGTAGTAGATGGACTCGGAATTGAAATGAAGGATGTAGAAGAAATAATTAAGGAATCAGATTTTTTAACTTTCCACGTTCCATTAACAAAAGAAACTGAGCACATGATATCAAAAAATGAATTTAAAGCCATGAAGAAAAATGCTATTATTCTAAATGTTGCTAGAGGGGGCATAGTAGATGAAGAAGCTTTAACTGAAGCGATAAAAGAGGGTGAAATTGGGGGAGCTGCCCTTGATGTTTTTGAAGAAGAACCACCATTTGGCTCTCCACTACTCACTATGGATAATGTTGTATTAACTCCACACCTTGGGGCTTCAACTAAAGAAGCTCAGGAAAGCGTAGCAGAGTCTATTGCAGATCAAGTAATAAGCACGCTAAAAGGAGTGCCAGTAGAAAATGTCATAAATGTCCCAAAAATATCTCCTTCCAACTTTAAAAGACTTAGTCCATTTATTTCTCTTGCCGAAGATATGGGTAAATTCTTAGCTCAACTCTCTGATCAAGCAATTAAAAAGATAGAGGTGAGGATAGAAGGGTCTTTAACCGAAGAAAATACGGAACCAATAAAAATATCCGCCCTAAAAGGGTTCTTAAATGTTATCCTCCAAGAGCCTGTTAACTTTGTAAATGCTCCTGTAGTCGCAAAAAACAGAGGTATCGAAATTATTGAGAGTAGAACCGATGATTCCAAGGAATACAAATCATTGCTAACAATAACTGTAGACTACAATGGGGATGAAAGAAAAATATCAGGATCAATATTTGGAAAAGACGATAAAAGAATAGTGAATATAGATAATTACAAAATGGATACAAGCATATCAGGATATATGCTTTACACAAAGCACTTAGACATGCCTGGAGTTGTGGGAACTGTGGGCGGTATTCTCGGAGATTACAATGTAAATATCGGATCGATGCAGGTAGGTCGAGCCAAAAACAATGGAGAAGCTATAATGCTAATGAATGTAGATGAAAAAATACCAGAAAATGCAATCTTAAATATAAAAGACATGGATAAAATCAAAGAAATAAAACAAATTAAAGTTTAAAAAATAAAAAATTAAAATAAGCTAATATATAATTAAGGCTTAAAAATTGAAATGAAAGTTTACATTTTTAAGTTCTTAATTAATTATTGAGGAAAGTGATTTTCTAGCTCCACACGCATCACATTTTAGCATTTTTACATTTTCTACTTTAACGAAACGGGTATCAGGGCTACTACATTCAAAGCAGAAAACATATTTAGAGGCATACTCTTTTATTCTCTTATTTATATAATCTTCTGAAAAACTTCCCTTAAAAGAGGCTTTTTCTCCTTTTCTTTTTCCTGAAGTACCAAGATTATCACTAAGAAATTTTAAAAGGTGTTTAGGTTCCCTATTAAATTTTTTTGCAATAGCTAAAAAGTTTTCAAGAATGGTGACATTTCCTTCTTTAAATGTTACAGCCTCAGGTATTTGGAAGCGATTTTCTTTATCCGAGGCAGGTTCTTTAATGCCTTCTCTCCCTCTCTTTAGTAAGTCCATATAATCATCTTCCTTGTCCATTGGTAAACATCCCTCATTAAAAATACAAAATAAACATTACAAGCAATACATGCGATATTATTTAAATTACAATTTTTATATTTCTTACATTATATCTCATTGTATCAAATCAGCACCTTTATCTATTGTTACTTGGCCAGGGGTAGGAAGTTTCATCAAAGCCCGGTTTAGAGATTTTCTAGCATCTCTGTAGTTTTCTTTGTTTACCCTTACGCTAAATATCTTTTGACCCGCGTTAACTCTAGCAGCAGTACCTATTGGATTTCCAAATGCTAACCTCATTCCATCCTGAACTCTATCTGCACCTGCTCCAGTTGCCATTTTATTTTCTCTTAAAATATGATGAGGATAAACTCTGAGCTTCAAAAAATAATGATTCATTCCTAGTTCTTTAGCAAGGTGGCTGTTTGCAGCTATTCTAGCTGATTCAAGTGAATTATGGGTAATTTGGCAGCTCTCTTCGGCTACAAGTGAAAGTTCCATTTCAAACTTATCTTTTTCTTCTTTATTACCCATATCAAAAGATACTATCTTATTTCCTGGTACACCTGTCATATACTCTTTTCGAGTATATGCTTTACTATCAAGCTTTCTGTACATTTTTCCCAATTTCTCTCCCATAGTATTAACACCTCACATTAATGATAAACTCAAAATTTGTTAGTAGATTTTTTTGTTCTCCTGGTATATTAAAACTTATCTCTAGGGCTCATACTTGATTACTCATGCTTCAAATTATATTTAAGAACGCAATTAATCTTCATTATTACAGATTTTTCTTTCAACTTCCTTAAAAAAGCCAGAAAGCGTATGTGCTTCTCGTCCAGTCAAGATTGCTCTTCCAAATATTCGTTTAAATATAAGTTCTGTCTTCTCTATTTTATAATCAGGATAATCTATTTTTCTAATCAAATCACTTATTCTACTATATAGAGCATTAAGTTCATCTTGGTTTGCAGATATAGATAATTCTTCCTTATCTGACTTGTAAAGTTCATAAAGTACAACACATACTGCATGAGATAAGTTCATAACAGGGTATACCTCACTTGTTTGTATCGACAGAATGATTTCACTATCTCTGAGTACTTCATTTGGTAAACCATGATCTTCTCGGCCGAAAAAAATTCCACAGTTGCCTGATTTTCTTGATAATTTTTCTCTTAACTCAATAGGAGATAAAAAAGGAACTCTAAGAGGGCGATTCTCAGATTTTCCTCGGATTCCTGTAGTTGATACTTTAATATCAAATTTACATTTATCAATATCACTTGAAGAATCTAAAATCGTAGCATTATCTAAGATATCCGTAGCATGGGAGGCAAATCTTCTTGCTCTTTCACCATAATCTACAGGATTTACTAAAATAAGATTTGAGAATCCAAAATTCTTCATAACTCTAGCAACAAACCCAAGATTTCCTTCATATCTCGGTTCAATTAACACTATTTTTATATTCAATCATATCACCAATATAAAAAACATTCTTCCAGTTCTTTTTTGTACTTTTAATTTATATGATATCATTTCTATTAACATATAATTAAAAACAATAGAGTTAAAATTAAGCAAGTACAAAATATTCTCAAATAAGGCTGAAAAAAGAATTATGATATAAATTAAGAACGCATACCTCTGACTTCAAGCAAAGGAGATCAATCTAACATGAAGGCTGAAAAAATCAGTTTAGGGGATTTTAAAAATTTAAAAGTTGGTCATGCTAGTTCTAAAAAAGGAATTACTGGTTGTACTGTTATACTCCCAACAAAAAAGTGTATTGCTGGTGTTGATATTCGTGGAGGATCACCTGGAACGATAGGGACTGATTCATTAGATGTACTTTCTACCGATTACGGACTAAATGGCATAGTCTTTACAGGTGGAAGTAGCTTTGGATTAAACTCAGTAAAAGGAGTAATGGATTACTTAGAAGAACAAGATACAGGTTTAGAGGTACCAAACACTGTAGTCCCAATAGTTTCAGGTGCCGTTATATTTGATTTAAATATAGGGCATTACGATATTAGGCCAAATCATGAAATGGGCTATCAAGCTTGTTTAAATGCTAGTGGAAAAAAAACTAGAGAAGGGAATATTGGAGCTGGGATGGGTGCAACAGTTGGAAATCTTCTTGGTGATGAGCTGGCAATGAAAGGTGGTTTTGGGGCACACTTCTTGAAAGTGGGTGAATTAAAAGTAGGAGCAATGGTAGTTGTAAACTGCGCAGGTAATGTTATAAATCCTAGAAATAAAGAGGTTATCGCAGGATGTTTAAAAGAGGAGGATACATTTGCTGAACCTATAGAGATGGTCTATAAAAGCCGAGAAATTTTTGGGAAAAACACAACCCTTGTATGCATCGTTACAAACGCTAGAATGGGAAGTGCAGAAGTGACTCGCCTAGCCTCAGTATCTCATAATGGATTGAGTACAACCATAGACCCTTCACATTTAAAGGTAGATGGGGACACAGTCTTTGCTATATCTATGAGAAATATTAATTCGGATCCTGATATTGTAAACAGGGTCGCTAAGGAGTGTGTAGAAGAGGCGATTATTAGCGCAATTAAAAACTCAGAATCAATCGAAGGATTCAAATCATACAAAGAAATTTTTACAAAATGGAAGAGAAAAGCATAAATAATTAAAAAAGTGGATTTAGATTTTAAACAAAGAAACTTAAAAAAAATTTGGGTTTAAAGAGCTGTGAAATCGTACTTGGATATATTCTTTATAAAAAATAGGCGAGGTTAAAACCTCTCCTGGATCTATGTAAAACTAAATTCTTGAGATTCTTTTGAATCCAGAAATCTCAAATAACTCTATATTAAACTCTTCAATTATCTTATCAAATAATAAGTTTATACCTAGTGAATCCGAGGGCATGTGTCCTGCAGCAACGACATTAATATTTTGATCACCTGCTTCTTTTATTTGGTCTTTAGACATATGCATTGCAACTATTGTATTAACTCCTGATTGTGCCATCTTCTCAAGCCTATCTTTACTCATCTCAGTTCCACCAGTCATATCATATGCTAATTTACCCACTCGGTTTTTCTCACTACCATTAAATATCTGTGGCCCCATATCATGCTCCAAAGACCATTCATATTCGGGTATCTCAAGGAGGTTTTCTATAAGATCTGATATCCTATATGGGTTCTTCTCATGGAGATATTTCTTTAAAAAATTATGCGCATGGTTGTCAGATACAGTGTGCATAGAGGAATAGGGTATATCTAAAAGCTCAGCTGTTCTTGGAGCTCTTGAATGATTGCCTCCATGGAGACTTTTCATAACTTCTTTAACTCTTCCCTTAACTATTGCCTCAGCTTGGGACACAGGAACACCTACTTCTTCAAGGGTGCGAATTTGTAATTTCATAACCTTATAAAGCCTTGCTAGCCCTCTACCCTCAGGATGGTGTGTGATTGCTCCGTCGATCTCATATCCTTTTTCATTTAGCTTATCTATAAGCAAAAGATCCTGTGTCTCTATATCAACACCTATAGCTAACTTCTCAACTTCCATATTTTCTCCATATAAAATTTTAGAGTCGTCAAAAGGATTTTTAAGGCGTTCTTTATCGTACTTTTCCTTTCTTATACCCTCAAGCTTCTCATACTTTTCTTTTCTTTTATTAAGTTCATCTTCTATCTCTTCTTCGTTCCTTGGATCTACTTCTATTCCTTCTCTAACAGCAAACTCATGTAATTCTTTAAGCTTAACCATAACATCCACCAAAATCTAATCAAACTTGTAAGGTCTACTAACAATAAGACTTTTTAACCCAAATAAATTACTGTTAAATTAAAAAATAAATAATCTATAAATTACAAGGAAAATTTCTTTATGATATATATCAAAAAATAACTTCAAACTTCTCCAAAAACACGATTTTCCTGCTAAATTAACCAGACATTTATAATCCTGAAACTTAATTACTTTTTAATATAAAAATTTAGAAAGAGGTGATAAAAATATGAAAGGTACCGTCAAGTTTTTCAATGACCAGAAAAACTACGGGTTTATTGAACCTGATGAAGGAGATGAGGATCTTTTCGTTCATCGCAGCGATCTCGATGAGATAACCGTAAACGAAGAAGACAGAGTTGAGTTCGATATAGAGCAAAGCGAAAAAGGACCAAGAGCCGTAAACGTTAAGAAGATAGAATAGAGTTTCTTACTATTTTCTATCTAATCTAATTTTCTCTTATTTTATTTCGTTTATCTTTAAATCCTATGATTTTATCTAAATTTTTTGAAATATTAAAATTTATAAAAAACTATACAATTTTAAATGATACGTAAATAATATGAAAACAAGTAACACGTGATTAAAATTGAACCATTTTATTCAATCTATCGTTTTTATGTTTATAATTGGAGTAGGCTGGTATTTACTTCTTCGGAAAGATGTATTAAGCTTGGCACAAAGCAGGAATATAAAAACAAAAAAAGAGGCAGCCAAGTCAACCATATTTTTTGTATTTATTGCAAGTATCATATACTACTTCTTATTATCAACGTGACCTCCTCTCCGACCTCAAGGACGGAGCTTCCATCCCTTCGCTCGTACCATCTAGTTTTCGGGCTACCGATAGAAACGTACAGGAACGTCCTGTGAAGGGTGGATGTCTCCCTTTTTTGTGGCTGACACCTACCTCACCGACTTGCCGTACAGAGGTCGGGTCAACGGTAGTGGCTTCGAGCACGGTCACGGTACTCCTGATATCAGAAGAGGCTTTCTTCGTTCAGGAGAGTTATTCATCTTCTCCTGCCCTGACGCTCCCCACCAGATTGTAGAACTCGGAGCTTTCCGACATCCCGTCACTACAATATTATAAAAGCAATAAATAAAGTCTTTCTTTTGAGAGAGTCCATGTATCCTCTTCCTGAAGGGTAGAGGACTTACTGCTATCTCAAACTCTCACAAAAGTTAATAACTAATAATATAATCTCAAAAAAATGAGATACTTATATAATTTTTAATAATATCATCCTCAACTTGGGTTCGGTGATGTGAAATCCCCTATATTTGGCTTTTATCCTGTTTTTTATGAAAACTATTTAAAGTTTGTAAGCAGGGGGACATATCTACTAAATATATTAATATTTTTACAGAAAGGTCAGGCAGAATGCCCCCGTCTTCAGGTGGAGGATGAATGCCGATATCAAAGTTTATAAGTTGTAAGATGATGATGTAT